>Ga0126381_100004466_pt1 | contig 15258 bp, 10 predicted proteins | sample PanSoiMetPlot_28_FD_96465 | JGI IMG/M metagenome (GOLD analysis project Ga0126381, IMG submission 96465) | Tropical forest soil microbial communities from Panama - MetaG Plot_28 | ecosystem: Environmental > Terrestrial > Soil > Tropical forest > Bulk soil | place: Panama | collected 2016-02-17 | reverse complement strand
TGTAGTGGACGAGATCCACGCTCCGCTCGTGCTGCCGGGCAGCACGCACGTGCCGTTCCACAGCCTCGACCACCCGGCGGCGCGGCGGGCGGTGATCTTTTCGTCCGTGTCGAAGGGCTGGAATATCCCGGGCCTGAAATGCGGCATCGTCGTCGCAGGCCAGCAGGCCACCGCGGCCCTCATCGCGGAGAGGTGGGAAGCGCTACTGCCAAGCCACCTCGGCGTCCACGCCTCCATCGCCGCGCTGCGCAATGCGCGGCCGTGGCTCGACGCGGCCGTCGCCCAGATCGACGCCAACGCCCGGCTGCTCACCGGGCTCCTCGCCGAGCACCTGCCAGCCGCGCGGTACCGCGAGCCGCAGGCGAGCTTCCTCGCCTGGATCGACTGCCGCGACCTGCGACTTGGGGACGACCCGGCGGCCGCGTTCCTCGCTCGCGGCCGGGTGGCGCTGAGCTCTGGGCCGGACTTCGGCAAGCAGGGCCGCGGCTTCGCCCGACTGAACATCGGCACCTCGCCCGAACTGATCAGCGAAGCAGTGCGGCGGATGGCCGCCGCATTGGCGTGATCACGATCCGGTCGCTGGAGTTGCCGTGCGAGGCCGCTGGCTGTCACGATCGGCTGGCCTGATTTTTCTGGTAACGCCGGACGTTTCGCCAAACGGTCGCTGCACCGGCGCGGAGCCTGGGGAGATGCCAGTGCCGAGATTGCCTGCTGTTTCTCTGCGCCGGTACGCGGTGGTTGGACTCGCGGCCTTGACCACCGGTGCCGTTCTATGCGCGTGCGGAGGCGGCGGCCATCCGGCGCCTGCCGTGACCGTGACGCAGTCGTCCAGCCCGTCGACGTCGGCCAATGCTGCCGCATTTGGACCTCCGGCGATGGTCGCCGTGACGACCGCCGGTGCCCTGGTCACCCTCAATCCTGCAACCGGCGTCGCGGAGAAGACGCTGGTGCCGTCGGGCGTGATGGGCGACGAGATATCGGCGTCCTCAACCGGGCAGGTGTACTTCGCGGTCCAGAACGGGTGCACGAGCAAGATCGAGGAGATTTCCCTGAGCGGCGGAACGGCGGCGGTCCTGGCGCTGGGCAGCCTGCCGGCCATCAGCCCGGACGGCACGAAACTGGCGTACGCCAACCAGCCCGTCCTGTCTGCGGCGTGCCCATTGAACACCAACAACTTCCTCCCGCTGTACCACTTGGCACTCCGCACGCTGAGCAGCGGAGCGACGACTAGCCTGTCGATGGTCCCGGCCAGCCAGTTCTCGGGCCTGCCGTTACCGATCTCGCACCTGTCCTGGGCCCCCGACAACCAGCACCTCGCCGTATCAATCGCCGCGAGCCAGGACAACGAGGGCTGGGGCGTGTATCTCGTCGACACTGCGAGCGCGCAGTACTACGTGGCTGGTAATGGCACGGCGCTGCTACCGGTCACTGGCCAGCCAACCCCGCAGCAGAGCTATCTGCGTGAGGGCGTGTACATGCCGAACGGGAACTTGTTCGTGAGCCGCGCGTGCTGCGGGGGCTTTCCGCCCCAGGACACGTCGCGCCTCATGTGGGAGGTCAATACGAGCGGCGTGCTGGTCCACCAGGTGGCCATCGGGTTCGCGAACCTGGACCACACCAGCCTCGACGTAAGCTCCGACGGCAACTGGCTGCTCTATCTGGCCGCGAACGACCTGTACGTGTCACATGGCGGTGCGACCCCGAGCAAGCTGACAACCGGCCTGATCGCCGCCGCCTGGGGCTGATCCCAGGGGCCACGGGGAATCCGCCAGGCTCGCCATGCCATCCGAGCACCCGCGACAACACCTGCGGGCCGACTGCGCGATCCGTCCCGTCGGGCCGTCGGGCTAGCATCGCGGAGAGGGCAGGTGGCCGCAGGCACCGCAGGCGAGAGCGAATTGCTCCGTTTGCTCGCGCGAACAGTGCACGCCGGTACATCGGGGGTGGTTTACGTGACTACGGCTGTACAGGACAAGGGCGCGGTGATCGTAACTGGCGCCAGCCGCGGCATCGGCGCCGCTATCGCTGAGCGGCTGGCTGGTGATGGCTATGGCGTGGTCGTGAACTACGCGGCCGACGCCGACGGGGCGGAGTCGGTGGTGTCGGCCATCACAGGCGTGGGTGGCCGGGCCGTTGCGATGCGTGCTGATGTTGCCTCGGAGGATCAGGTCGAGGCGATGTTCGGCCGGGCGCAGGAGCAGATGGGGCCGCTCACCGCGCTGGTCAACAATGCCGGTTCCGTCGGCGAGCAGGCGCACATCGCCGAGCAGCACGAGGATGTGCTGAACCGCCTGATGCGAGTCAACGTCGTGGGGCCGATGCTATGCGCCAAGCACGCAGTGCGGGCCATGTCGACGGCGCATGGCGGGAAGGGCGGATCGATCGTGACGATCGCTTCGATCGCGGCCAAAGCTCCGCCCGGGGGCGGTGGGGGCATGGTCCCGTACGAGGCAACCAAGGGCGCGCTCGTGACGTTCGCGCGCGGCCTCTCCAACGAGGTCGCATCCGAGGGCATCCGGTCCAACAGCGTCTCGCCTGGGGCCATCGAGACAGCAATGTCGGCTTCGGCTCCGGAAGTTCGGGACGTCATCGTAGAGCAGAGTCCGCTGGGAAGGATCGGCCAGCCCGAGGAGATCGCCGCCACCGTGTCGTGGTTGATCTCGCCCGAGGCGTCGTATGTCACTGGCACCGACATCGCCGTCACCGGCGGGCTGTAGGGGAAATCGGGTCATAGCAGACGACGAGCCCGTCGGTCCACAGCCGGCGAGCGAACCACAGCGGTTGTACTACCGCGGCCGCGCAGCGGCAGCCACGAGCCAGGGCTAAGTGCGCAAGTTTGCTGCTCACAGCCTGCAAACCAGCAGGTCACCGCGCTGCAATTGGTCCAAGCCCGCTCCAGGCACGGCGCGCCAAGAGCAGCGCGGACGCTGCCTGCGCTGAGACAGTCTCAGCGGCGCTGCCAGAGCGTCACGGTCATGCCGCGGAACTGCTGGATATCGATCTGCGTGAAGTACTGCGCGAGGGCCTGGCTCTGCTGCCGGTACAGGCTAGCCCGCAGATTCGCCGACGGCTGCGCGCCGATCACCCAGATCCGCTGATAGCGGAGCATCAGTGGCAGGGTGCCGGCGAACGATTTGTCCGTGCCGCGGAAGTCGCCTGCCTGCCTGGGGGGCACCGCCACCGCGAAGTCGGTGATCTTGGTGAAGTCCTGCGGATAGCCGAGCTCGGCCTTGCGGAAAAACGTGTCGAAGTACAGCACGCCATCCCCCGCGAGGGCGTGCGCGCCGACGTAGCGCGACGGGCCGCCGAAGTCGTAGGCCCGGCTCTGCGGCGTGCGGACCCGCTGGTCCGGGCCCAGTTGCAGCACGAGGGCCAGGACGCACAGCACGACACCCGGCAGCCAGATCAGCGCCCGCCGGACGCCCGGCACTGCGAGCCGCCCTGAGGCCCACTGCCCGATGCGGTAGACGCCCGCGCCGGCGAGCAAGGCGGCACCGGCCTCGCCATACAGAACGTAGCGGTCGACGTAGAGCGGATGCAGCACCTGTGACTCAGCCACCAGCAGCACCGCCGGGATCACCAGTAGCGGCGCGGCCACCGACGGCAGGTTGACGCCGCCGCGCCACCACGGGCCCGCGGCGTCGCCGGGGGCTGCTGACGCGATCGCTGCGGCGTCGCCGGGAGCTGGTGACGCGTTCCCCGCGGCGTCGCCGGGAGCTGCTGACGCGTTCCCCGCTGAGCTGTCCGGGAGCACGGCCACCACGGCGCAGGCGAGCACCAGCAGCGCGAGGATCGTGGTGGCGCCGAAGTAGTCGTGGAACAGCGTCTTCAGAGCAGGGATGCCGGGACGCGGGATCCAGCCGATGGCGCCGTGCTCGGCGACGCTGAGTGCAAGCAGCGGCAGGACCGCGGCCCCGCCAGCGATCGCGGCGTACAGCCAGTGCTCAAAAACCCGACGGCCGTACCGGGCCAGCAGCACGGTCACGCCGTGGGCAGCCAGCATGAGCAGTGCCATCTCATTGAGATAGCTGCTGATCGCCACCAGTACCGCGTAGCCGATCCACCACCGCAGTGCCTGCCGCGGCCCGCCCGCAGGTTGCCGTGAGACAGCGCCGGTCTCGGCCCGCAGCGCCTGCACGAGGAGCAGCGTCGTGGCCACAACGCCCGCCAGCACCATCGCGTAGGACCGGGCGGTCTGCGCGTAATAGGTGACGGTCGGGGTCAGCGCCATGATCAGCCCGGCGAAAAGCGCCACCCAGCCCGACCGGGTCAGCTGCCGGGCAAGCACGGATACCAGCGCCACCGCGACGATCATCGCGATCACCGACGGGACGCGCAGCGCGGTCGGGCCGCTCCCGGCGATCGCTACCCATGCGTGCATGAGCACGTAGTACAGCCCGTGCACCGCATCGACGTGGCGAAGCAGGTGCGCGAGGTTACGGAAGGGCAGCAAGGCGGCCCAGCGGGTGGCCACCTCGTCGTTGCCCATCGACGAGTCGCGGGTCAGGCCCCACAGCCCCGCGGCTGTCATGACCACAGCCGGCAGGAGCACCGGTGCGTACCGGGCCAGGTAGGCCGCCCAGGGGGGCAGGCTCCGCCACGCGACCCTGGCTGCCGGTGTCGCTGCCGGTGCCGGCGGGGCAGCCGCGCGCGTCGCGGCCGCCTCGTTCCCGTCGGCGAGCGCCGAGCTCACTGCTCGTCCGGAAGCCCGCGTGGTCCTGGCTCGCCGGCGGAGGCAGCGAAGGTCTGGCGCCAGCGCTCCGGCGAGTTGAAGTCGGCGGCCGCGGCGCGGTACTCGCCGGCGAGCTGCGACCAGCGCCGGGTCAGACGGCGGTGCACCACGAGGCTGCGCCAGGCCAGCCTGCGGAACTGGCCACGGTCCCGGATGACCCACGTCGCGTTCGTGTTCTCGGCCGAGGAAACAAGTGCGCTGTCCAGCGTGGCCAATACCCACCACGACGCGTCCTGGAAGGGCAGCGCCATCTGAGGCCGCTGCGCGGCGCCTGGCCGCGGTGCCCGGAACTGGCGCAGCGTGCCGCGAGCAGCCTTGGCCAGCAGATTGATCTTGTTGGTCGGGGTGGTGTTGTGCTTCAGCGAGTCAGGGGCCTTGCGCCGGGGCGCGGGGAAGCTTTCCAGGTCAGCCTGGAAGCGGGCGTCCTGGTACTGGGCCCGGAGATCGCGGAGCTGCCCGATCTTGGTGGGCAGGTCACGGTGCAGGTGCTCAGGGCCGGAGAGCACGTCCTCAACGGCCAGCTGCTGCAGCGCCGCCGTCGAGTAGTACATGGATAGCAGCGCCTGGAGCTGCCGCTCCCGGCTCTCGCCGACCAGCCCGCCCCCTCCCTTGTGCGGAGAGTGCAGCAAGGCCGAGACCAGGCGATTGCGGAGGTGGTAGTAGGCCTGCCAGTCCCTGGAGTCGTCCTTCTCATCCCACGGGATCTGCCAGGAGGCGACCCCCGGCAGGGACACGGTCGGGTAGCCCCGATCCCTGGCGCGGACACCGTACTCGGCGTCGTCCCACTTAATGAACACCGGCAGCGAGAGTCCGATCTCGGCGATGATCCGGACCGGGATCAGGCACATCCACCAGCCGTTGTAATCGGAATCGGCGCGCCGGTGCAGCCACGGTGTGTTGCGCAGGTTGCGCCGCCCGAAGTCGTGCCGTGGCTTGGTGTTGGGCGCCGGTCCCCACCACCAGGCCCAGGGCTCGACGGCCTCGGCGTAGGCGTGCAGCAGCGTCCGGTCAAACAAGCTGAACATGTGGCCGCCAACGATCGTCGGCCGCCGCGCGAGGTCGGCGAAGGTGGCAGCCCGCAGGATCCCCTCGGCGTCGAACTGGACATCATCGTCCATGATCAGCACATAGTCGCTCTGCCCGGCCCGGACCGTCTCGTCCATGGACCGGGAGAATCCGCCGGAGCCGCCGATGTTCCCTTGCTCGATCACCTGGAGCCGGTCGCCAAGGTGCTTCGCGGCGTCGGCAAAGCCTGGCTGGTCACGAACTTTTTGGGTGCCCTGGTCGATCACGTAGACCTTGTCGAGCAGGCCATGGATATCGGTGGCGTCGCCGAGCGTGCGCAGTTGCTCCAGCACCTCGCCGGGCCGGATGCATGTGATGCCGATACTGACCCGGCCGGGCCGGGCCGAGTGCGTCGCCGCGAGCCAGTCAGCCTCGATGAGCGTGGTGCCCTGCGAGCCGGACACAAGGTCGAACCAGTACCAGCCGCCATCGATAAAGGGGGCCAGCGGCAGCGTCCGCTGGATCGTGGTCGGCTCGCCCGACTCGACAGTGATGGTCTCCACTGGGTAGCTGAAACCCCTCGCCGTCGACCGGTACAGGATGACCCGGCATTCCCCGGCGAGCCGGATACGCAGCGTCACCGAGGTCAGCGTGGTCCACCGCCGCCAGTAGCTAGCCGGGAACGCGTTGATGTAGGTGGCGAACGACACCCGGCTTCCGGGGCTGATCATCGCGCTGCGGCGGGGTCCAGCGTCCTCGGCGATCTGCGCGGCCACATCGGGTCCGAACCTGATGATGTGCTGCGCCTCGCCGACCGCTGCACTGGCCACCGGCACGCTCACCGCGGTGGCCTTCTGCCCGGTCTGCGCTTCCATCGCGAGCTCGGACGCCAGCTCCCCGGCACCCCGCTCGGGGTTGGTCTCGACGTACAGCGGGACGATGTCGAGGTCATCGCCCGGAAATACCACGCGCTGAAGGACCCGGAGCGCTGTCTCGGGGGGACGATCCCCCGAATCTCCCGGCAGGGCTGTCTCTGCGAAAAGATCAGTGCCGCCGGTCATTGGCCAGCCTCCGGTGCCGTCAGCGGCTCGCCATCGGCGAAATGCGGGCGCAGCCGGTTGTCATAAATGCTGAGCGCAGAGGCTATCGCCATGTGCATGTCCAGGTACTTGTAGGTGCCGAGGCGGCCGCCGAACAAGACGCCGCGCACGCGGTCGGCCATCTCCCGGTATGTCAGCAACCGCTCCCGGTCCGCGGCCGTGTTGATGGGGTAGTACGGTTCGTCACCGCGGACGGCAAAACGGGAGTACTCGCGCATGATCACCGTCGCGTCATCCGGGTACCAGTCCCGCTCCGGGTGGAAGTGCCGGAACTCATGGATCCGGGTGAACGGGACATCGTCGTCCGCGTAGTTCATTACCGGCGTGCCCTGGAAGTCCCCGGTTGGCAGTACCTCGAGGGCGAAGTCGAGAGTGCGCCAGCCCAGGTCGCCGGCCGCATAGTCGAAATAGGCGTCGAGCGGGCCGGTGTAGACGACAGGTACGTGCCCGACCATGCCGGAACGCAGGTCAGCGAACTCCGTGTTCACCTGCACCTCAATCCGCGGATGGTCGGCCATGCGCTCCAGCCAGGCCGTGTAGCCTTCGGCCGGGAGACCCTCGAACGTGTCGCTAAAGTACCGGTTGTCGAAGGTGTACCGCACCGGGAGCCGCGTGATGATCTCCGGCGGCAGGTCGGCGGGATCGGTCTGCCACTGCTTAGCGGTGTACCCGCGGATAAACGCCTCGTACAGGGGGCGGCCGATCAGCGAGATCGCCTTCTGCTCGAGGTTCGCGGCACTGCCCGGCGCCACCTCGGCCGCCTGCCCGGCGATCAGGGCCCGGGCCTCGTCCGGCGACATGACCGCGCCGAAATACTCGCAGATGGTGCCCAGATTGATGGGAAGCGGATAGACGCGGCCCTTATAGACCGAGAAGACCCGATGCTGGTATCCGGTGAACGCCGTGAACCGGTTGGCGTAGTCCCAGACGCGCTCGTTTGAGGTATGGAACAAGTGCGCGCCGTACCGGTGCACCTCAATGCCGGTCCTCGGCTCGGCCTCGCTGTACGCGTTGCCGCCGATGTGCGGGCGACGCTCGATCACCAGCACCCGGAGCCCGAGGTCGCGCGCGCAGCGCTCGGCCACGGTCAGCCCGAAGAAGCCAGACCCGACCACGACGAGGTCGATATTCACTGGTTCACGCTATCGGGTCGGTTCTGGGTGTCGGCCGCGAACCGATCCGGATTGCGCCGCTCTTCGGAGTATTCGGAGGCCGGCTGCGCGGGTTGCCGGGACGGCACCGCGCCCTGCGCGGCCCGGCGGGAGACGACCCCGACGAAGGGCCGGTAGATGGCCCGTCGCAGCCACCAGGGAACGAGCCGGTAACTCCCTCGAATCAGCACGTTGCGTACGTACTCGGCCCGCGAGATAAACCCGCTGCCTAGGAACTCGCGTTGGAGGCGCAGTTCCGAGCGCAAGAGGCCGGTGCCACCCCGGCGCTTGAATGCAGTCGCCCCGACCCGGTAATAGACGAGCGGGTCTGCGACGTTGACCGCCCTCGCGCCCAGCTGGATCATGCGCGCGAACAGAGCGTAGTCCTCCATAAGCGGCAGGTCGCCGTACCCGCCTGCGCGGGCTACGGCCTGGCGGCGGTAGATGACGGTCGGGTGGTTAAAGGGAGAATGTACCCGGGCGTACCGGGCGATATGGCCCGGATCAGTATGCGGGATTCGCCGTCCGATGATGTGGTCAGTGTCACCGACGAACTCCAGCAGCCCCGAGCCGACGATGTCGGAGTCAGCGATCAGGGGCATCTGCACCGCGAAGCGGTGCGGCATGGCGATGTCGTCGGCATCCATCCGGGCGATCACGTCGAACCAGCTGGCGGCCAGGCCAGCGTTCAGGGCGGGCCCGAGACCGCTGTTGCGCTCCAGGGACACCAGCGTCACCGGGATCGGGCTGGCTGCCTGGAACTCCTTCAGGCAGGCGCCGAGCTCGCTCCGGACCGGGCCGTCCTGCACGATGACCACCTGGTCAGGGCGCACTGTCTGGTCGTCGGTAGCGCGCCGCAGTGCCCGGCGCAGGTAATCAGGCCGGTCGCCGGCGTACACCGAGACGAGCAGCGCGAACGGCTCATGCACTGGGGGGAACCTCCAAATGCCCTGCCTGGGTCTTTGTGCCATCAGGTGCCGTGGACCGCGGATCGGGCCCCCCGCGTCCGCATCGACCGCAGATCGTCCCGTCAGGCCAGCACTCGCCGCCCAGGGTCCGCCGACGGCAGTCCAGTGTAGTGCACTTCCGGCGATCTTCCGGGCCATCCCGGCCGCGCCCGGCGGGCGCGCTAGTCTGCCGCAAACGCGCGCGGGTACTACGGTGTGCAGTGATGACCGCCAGGAGACCCGCCGGCCGCCCGCGCCGTACGCGGAGCCGAGTTCGTCAAGGGAGCCGGATGTGAGCGCCGTCACCCATCGGAGCCAGCCCGGCGAGATGCCTGCCGGGGCTGCAGCACACTCGGCGGCAGCGAGGCAGCGGCCGAAGGTGGTTCTGCACATCGGCGAGCCCAAGACCGGCAGCACCTTCCTGCAGCAGGTCATGTGGCACAACCGCGCGCCGCTGGCTGCGCAGGGCGTGGTGCTGCCGGGCCATCATCCCCAGGATCACTTCCGGGCCAGCCAGGACCTGCGTGGCATGGAGAAGCTGCCCAGCGATCCAGCAGGCTCGTGGGCAGGCGAGTGGGACATCCTTGCCAGGGAGTCGAAGCTGGCGCCGCGAGCTGCAGTGATCTCACACGAGCTATTCGCGGCCGCAGACGCCGAGCATGCCCGTCAGGCCGTGGCGTCGCTGGACCCTGCCGAGGTCCACGTCGTCCTGACTGTGCGCGACATGGCGGGCTTGCTACCGGCTGAATGGCAGGAGAGCGTCAAGCACCGCACCGGCCGCGGCTGGGAGGACTGGCTTGGGGACGTCATCGACCGCGAGTCGGTGTCGCCCGACCGGCGGCACTGGTGGTTCTGGCGGGTGCACGACACGCTCCAGATCCTGCAGATCTGGTCCCGCTACGTGCCGGCGGATCGAATTCACGTGCTCACGACCCCGCCGCGCAGTGCCCCCCGAGGACTGCTCTGGGAGCGGTTCGCTGGCCTGCTCGAGGTCGATCCTGCCAGCGTCGACATCAGCCTGGCGCGGGCCAACGCCTCCCTCGGGCTGGTCGACACGGAGTACCTGCGGCGCCTGAACGCCGAGCTTTCCGAGGAGGTTCCTGACTGGTTCTATATGTGGACCGTCAAGGAAGGCCTGGCGCACACGGCACTGGCGGAGCGCCCTCTCGGCGAGCGCCTGGTGCTGCCGCCAGAGCGACGCGTCTGGACCCAGCAGTACGCCGAGACCGTCATCACCGGGCTGGGCGAGGCGGGCTACGACGTGGTTGGCGATGTCGCCGAGCTGCGCCCGCCGGACCGCGCGGAGGTTGCGGCCAGCCCGTCCGACTTGCCAGCCGAGCAGATTCTCAATGCGGCGATCCAGGCCAGCGCCGCGCTCGTCCGGAACCAGTACCTGAGGGAATTCCCGGCCGCCGGGCATCGGGTGACTGGCGACTACCTGGCCGACCGGCTGGCCGCGCGCATCGGTGCGCTGCCATGGCTCAAGCGGACCCTACGCGAGGTAAGCAGCCGCCACTCCTCGGTCCGCTGGCTTCGGGTGGCGGCGTGGCGGGTGCTCGAGCACTCTCGCGCCAAGAGCGCCTCCTAGCCATGCCCGCCCACGCCGACGGGTCAGCGGCCGGGCGCGCCCCGAGAGTCGTCGCTGTCATCGTCACCTACAACCGGCGCGACCTCGTACTCGAGGCTCTCAGGGCGGTGCGCGCCCAGCAGCCAGCGCCCGAGGAGGTGATCGTCGTCGACAACGCCTCGGCGGACGGCACCGCCGACGCCGTCCGTGCCGCCTTCCCTGAGGTCAAGCTCGCCGAGCTCGGCGCCAACTACGGCGGGGCCGGTGGCTTCGCCTACGGGATGGCGGCCGCGCTGGCCGACGGCGCCGACCTGATCTGGGCCATGGATGACGACACGATCCCGCAGCCTGGCGCGCTGAGTGCGCTGCTGGCAGCCCGAGCCCGCTACGAGGGCCGCGCGCCCGCGATCGTGGCCAGCACGGTGCTCTGGACCGATGGCCGCCTGCACCCGATGAACACCCCGCGTCGCAAGCCCATGGCGGCCGCGACCGAGCGGGCCGCCGCAGCGGCGAGCGGTTGCGTTCCGATCCGGTCTGCATCTTTTGTTTCGGTGCTGATTGATGCGGCCGAGTGCCGAAGCCGCGGCCTCCCGAAGGCGGACTTCTTCCTCTGGAACGACGACTTCGAGTTCACCACCCGGCTGCTGCGCCATAACGTCGGGCTGCTCTGCACCGACAGTGTCGTCGTGCACAAGACCAAGACCTTCGGTAGCACCGACGTCGACCCGGGCGACCGGTTCTACTTCGAGGTGCGGAACAAGATCTGGACGCTACGCGGTACCTCGCTCGGCCCGGCGGAGTGGGTGCTCTACACCGGCGCGACGCTGCGGCGATGGGTCCGCACCTACGCGGCATCCGGCGACCGGCGCCGGCTGCGCGCGTCCTTTGCCCGGGGCCTCGCTGCGGGCGTACGGACTGGCCCGCGTCCCAACGAGCAGGTCCTGCCTAACTAGTCACATCGGGCTAGTTAAACCTGGTCAGCACGTCAGTTACGTGCGAATGTTAAACGGAGCCCCGCCCTGGCTGTAGTTGGAGGGTCTAGATATGGGCAGGGATGTTCCGTCCATCACGGTTACCCACCACGACCGCCGCGCTTACCGGGAGAAGGTCCGCCAGTGCCTTGACGTCTTCGCGAGAATGCTGCGCGAGTCGCGGTTCGACACCGAGCCGCGGCAGGTGGGCATCGAGATGGAAGTGAATATCGTCGACGCCGAGGGGCTGCCGGCGATGACCAACACAACGGTGCTGGCCGCGATCGCGGACCCGTACTGGGCCAGCGAGCTGGGCCGGTTCAACCTGGAGATCAACGTGCCGCCCCGGCACCTGGCCGCCGAGGCACTCGGCGTGCTCGAGGATGACGTGCGGGGCAGGCTCGCCCATGCGCGCGCCCGGGCGGAGGGCACCGGCAGCCGTCTGGTCACGATCGGCATCCTGCCCACGCTCCGTCAGGCTGACGTCGGGGCCGAGTCGATGTCGGCTAATCCTCGCTTCCGGCTGCTGAATGAGCAGATGTTCGCGGCGCGCGGGGAGGATATGCGGATCAGCATCGAGGGACCAGAACGGCTGCTGACCCATGTCGACACGATCATGCCCGAGGCCGCCTGCACCAGCGTGCAGTTCCACCTCCAGGTGAGCCCGGAAGCGTTTGGCAGCTACTGGAACGCCGCTCAGGCCGTGGCGGGCGTTCAGGTCGCGCTCGCGGCCAACTCGCCGTACCTTTTCGGCCGCGAGCTGTGGCGGGAAACACGTATCCCGCTGTTCGAGCAGGTCACCGACACCAGGCCGGAGGAACTGCAGCAGCAGGGCGTGCGGCCCCGGGTGTGGTTCGGCGAGCGGTGGATCACCTCGGTGTTCGACCTGTTCGAGGAGAACCTGCGGTACTTCCCGGCGCTGCTGCCCCTGCAGGAGGACGAGGACCCGGCGGCGGCGCTCGATAACGGCCAGGCGCCGCTGCTGTCTGAGCTCACCTTGCACAACGGCACCGTGTACCGGTGGAACCGCCCGGTGTACGCGGTCGATGACGGCCTGCCACACCTGCGCGTCGAGAACCGGGTCCTCCCCGCCGGGCCGACCATCGCCGACGTGATGGCCAACGCGGCCTTCTATTACGGGCTCGTACGCGCGCTCGCTGAGACCGAGCGGCCGGTCTGGACGCAGATGTCGTTCAAGGCGGCGGCCGACAACCTCGTCGAGGCCTCCCGGCATGGCATCGATGCCCGGCTGTACTGGCCGGGTATCGGCGAGGCGCCGGTCAGCGAGCTGACGCTGCGCCGACTGCTGCCGCTGGCCTGGGACGGCCTTGGGCAGTGGGGTGTCAAGACCGACGACGCGGACCGGTTGCTCGGCATCATCGAGCAGCGCTGCCTGACCGGCCGCACCGGCGCCACCTGGCAGACCGAGACGGTGCACCGGCTCGAGTGCAACGGCTCCCTGAGCCGGCCAGAGGCGCTGCGGCAGATGACCCAGTGCTACATCGAGCGAATGGTCACGAACGAGCCGGCGCACGCCTGGCCGGCCGCGTAGCAGATGCCCTCCAAGAAGGGAACGGGGCCGCTGCCGGCGAGTCTGATCGCGTCAGGCCGCGGCCGGGTGTCCCACCGCCGGTAGTGTGACCCGGAGATGACTGACCTCGGTGGTGCGACGGCGTCGGCGCCGGCTGCGGGGCCGCAGCTGCGAGTGAGCAGCCCGGTCGGCCGGTGGGTGCTGCTGGCGACCGTGCTCGGCTCGAGCATGGTGATGCTCGACTCAACAGTGGTCAACGTGGCCCTCCCCACGATCGGCCGCAGTCTGAACGCCTCGCTGGCCGGCCTGCAATGGACCGTCACCGGGTACACGCTCAGCCTGGCCGGCCTCATCCTGCTGGGCGGCTCGCTCGGCGACCGGGCCGGCCGGCGGCGTATCTTCCTCGTCGGTGTCGTGTGGTTCGCGCTGGCCTCGGCCCTCTGCGGCGCCGCGCCCAACATCGGGGTGCTCATCGGCGCGCGAGTCCTGCAGGGCGTCGGTGGAGCGCTGCTGACGCCCGGATCGCTCGCGATTATCCAGGCGAGCTTCGCCCCGGACCAGCGGCCGCGCGCCGTAGGCGCCTGGTCCGGGCTCGGGGGAGTGGCAGCGGCGATCGGCCCGGTGCTGGGCGGCTGGCTGGTACAGGCAGCGGGTTGGCGCTGGGTGTTCCTGCTGAACCTGCCGCTGGCCGCGGCGGTCGTCGCCGTGACGCTCCGGCACGTGCCGGAGACCCGCGACCCCTCCGCGCACGGGAAGTTTGACGTGGCGGGCGCCGGCCTCGCTGCGCTGGCGCTCACCGGGATCACCTATGCGCTGATCGAGGCGACCGAGCCAAGGGGGATCACCAGCGTCATTGTGGCAGTCGTCATCGGCGCGGCCGCGGCGGTCTCTTTCGGGGTGATGGAGCGCCGGCGGACGTGTGCACCCGATCCGACGCCGCCGATGCTGCCGCTCGACGTGTTCGCCTCCCGCCAGTTCACCGTTATCAACGTGATCACGTTTCTGGTGTACGGGGCGTTCGGCGGGCTGCTCTTCCTGCTGGTACTCCAGCTTCAGGTGGTGGCCGGATTCTCGCCGGTGGAAGCCGGCAGCGCACTGCTGCCAGTGACGGTGCTGATGCTGACCCTGTCGGCGCGGTTCGGCGCCCTCGCTCAGCGCATCGGGCCGCGGTGGCTCATGACAGCCGGCATTACCATCGCCGCCGTCGGGCTGGCGCTGATGGCCCGGATCGGGGTCCACGCGAGCTACCTGACAGACGTGCTGCCCGCAGCGATCGTGTTCGGGCTCGGCCTCTCCATGACGGTCGCACCGCTGACCTCGACGGTGCTGGCGAGCGCAGACGTCCGGCACGCCGGCGTCGCCAGCGGCGTCAACAACGCCGTGGCCAGGGCTGCTGGCCTCGTCGCGGTCGCCGCGCTCCCTGCGGCCGTCGGGCTGACCGGAGCTAGCTATCACGAGCCGGCAAAGTTCTCACAGGGGTTCGAAACCGCAACGATTGCCTGCGCAATCCTGCTGCTGATCGCTGCGGCGCTGACCGCGCTGCTCGTCGACAACACGGTTCTGTGGACCGACGGACGGCCGGTTGCCCCGCCGGAGGCCCGGAGTTTCTGCCCGGTCGGCGCGCCGCAGCTCCAGCCGGTGCCAGATCGGGGCCAGTCAACTAGTCGCATGTCGTCTGAGGCCGGCTAATGCCGTACGGGCGCCCCGCCGGTGGGCCGCACAGTTACCTTCGCTGCCGTTCTCGGGGGCAGCAGAGGTCCGACCACGCCCTACTTGCCTGCGCTAGGCGCTCGGCCGGTCCGTGGGGCTTCGCTGCCCTTGGTCTGAGGTCGTCCGCGATGTGTCTGAGGTCGTCCGTGATGTGTTTGAGGTCGTCCGTGATGTGTCCGACGTCGTCCGCGATGTTTCTGAGGCCGTCCGCTGCGCTGGCACCGGAGCCTCGGTCACGCTGATGTCGAGCTCGGGCCGGAGCTGGGTCTGTTCCGCGTAGGCCTGGTACGCGCGCATATCGGCCTGTGTGAGCGGTGGTGGTACCAGCGAGCGCGGCCACAGCCGCCAGGATCGGACCACGTCGAGTTCCACCACGTACAAAGTGATCTGGGCTTGCAGGTAGAACCATGCCAGCAGGGCTAGCACACTGCCGAAAATGCCGTACGCCGAGTTGCTGTGCAGGTGCACGATGCCTTTGGCCAGGGCAAACGTCAGGAGCTGCCAGGCGGTCGCGGCCAGGATGGCGCCGAGCCGCAGCTCGCGC
>Ga0126381_100004465_pt1 | contig 15259 bp, 5 predicted proteins | sample PanSoiMetPlot_28_FD_96465 | JGI IMG/M metagenome (GOLD analysis project Ga0126381, IMG submission 96465) | Tropical forest soil microbial communities from Panama - MetaG Plot_28 | ecosystem: Environmental > Terrestrial > Soil > Tropical forest > Bulk soil | place: Panama | collected 2016-02-17 | reverse complement strand
GGTCATGGCCTCGTCGGTGACGGCGCCGCTCGAGCGGCAGTTCGGCCAGGTGCCCGGCCTGAACCAGATGACGTCGACGAGCTCCGACGGAGCGTCGGTCATCACGCTGCAATTCGACCTCGACCTGAACATCGACGTCGCCGAGCAGCAGGTGCAGGCGTCGATCAACGCCGCGGGAACGTACCTTCCGAAGGACCTTCCGAATCCGCCCATCTACAGCAAGGTCAATCCCGCCGACGCTCCGATCCTGACGCTCGCGCTGACGTCGGACACGCTGCCGCTCTCGAAGGTTCACGACCTCGCCGACACGCGCCTCGCCCAGAAGATCTCGCAGCTGCCGGGCGTCGGGCTGGTGTCGCTGACGGGCGGACAGAAGCCCGCCGTTCGCGTGCAGGCCAACCCGACCGCGCTCTCGGCCTACGGTCTGACCCTCGAGGACGTGCGGACGGTGATCGCCGCGTCCAACGTCAACATGGCCAAGGGCAGCTTCGACGGTCCGGCGCGGGCCTACACGATCGGCGCCAACGACCAGCTCCTGACGAGCGCGGACTACAAGCCTCTCATCGTGGCCTACCGCAACGGCGGTCCCGTGCACCTCCAGGACGTCGCCGACGTCACCGACGCGACCGAGAACTCCAAGCAGGCGGCGTGGATGAACGACGTCCCGGCCGTCATCGTCAACATCCAGCGACAGCCCGGCGCCAACATCATCCAGGTCGCCGACCGGATCAAGAAGCTGCTGCCGCAGCTTCAGTCGTCGCTGCCCTCGGCAGTGAAGGTGAATATCCTGACCGACCGGACGATCACGATCCGCGCCTCCGTGCGCGACGTGCAGTTCGAGCTGATGCTGACGATCGCCCTGGTCGTCATGGTCATCTTCCTGTTCCTGCGCAGCCTCTCGGCCACGATCATCCCGTCGGTCGCGGTGCCGCTCTCCCTCGTCGGCACGTTCTCCGCCATGTACCTGCTCGGGTACAGCCTGAACAACCTCACGCTAATGGCGTTGACGATCGCGACCGGATTCGTCGTGGACGACGCGATCGTCATGATCGAGAACATCTCGAGGTACATCGAGGAGGGCGAAAAGCCGCTCGACGCCGCGCTTAAGGGCTCGGAACAGATCGGGTTCACGATCCTGTCGCTGACCCTGTCGCTCATCGCGGTTCTCATCCCGCTCCTCTTCATGGGAGACGTCGTTGGCCGGCTCTTCCGCGAGTTCGCGGTGACCCTCTCGATCACGATTCTCCTCTCGGGGTTCGTGTCCCTGACCCTGACGCCCATGATGTGCGCGCGGATCCTCAAGCACCAGACGTTCTCCGAGCAGAGCCGTTTCGCGCAGGCCGCCGAGAGGATGTTCGACCGCATCGTCGCGTTCTACAAGCGAACGCTTGAAACCGTGCTCGAGCACCAGCCGCTGACGCTCGCAGTGGCGGTCATGACGCTCCTGGTCACGATCGTCCTCTACATCGTCATCCCGAAGGGCTTCTTCCCCGTCCAGGACACCGGAGTGATCCAGGGCATCTCGGAAGCGCCGCAGTCGGTGTCGTTCCCGACGATGGCCGACCGCCAGCAGGCTCTGGCGAGGGTCATCCTGAAGGACCCGGCCGTGGAGAGCCTGTCGTCGTTCATCGGCGTGGACGGCACGAACGCGACGCTGAACAGCGGCCGCATCCAGATCAACCTGAAGCCCCTCGAGCAGCGGAAAATCTCGGCGAGCGACGTCATCCGCCGCCTGCAGCCGGCGCTCGCCAAGGTCGAGGGCATCACTCTCTTCATGCAGCCCGTCCAGGAGCTGACGGTCGAGGACCGCGTCAGCCGAACGCAGTTTCAGTACAGCCTCGAGGATCCCGACCCGCAGGAGCTCGCCACTTGGGCGCCGAAGCTCGTCGAGGCGCTGCAGAGGCGCCCCGAGCTCGCCGACGTCGCGTCGGATCAGCAGAACCGGGGGCTCAAGGCGACGCTCGCGTTCGACCGGGCGACGATGTCGCGTCTCGGCATCACGCCTCAGCTCGTCGACGACGCACTCTACGACGCCTTCGGGCAGCGCCAGGTCTCGACGATGTTCACGCAGCTGAACCAGTACCGTGTCGTCCTCGAGGTCGACCCGAGCTTCCAGAAGAGCCCGCGGGACCTGGACCACATCTACGTTCGGGGCGCGTCGGACGTCGTTCCCCTCTCGGCCTTCACCACGGTGTCGGAGACGCGCACGGCGCTCGCGATCAACCACCAGGGACAGTTCCCGGTGGTGACGATCTCCTTCAACCTCACTCCGGGTACGTCCCTCGGCCAAGCCGTGCGCGCGATCGAAGCGACGGGGCGGGAAATCGGCATTCCGACGAGCATCCAGGCGGGCTTCCAGGGAACGGCGCGCGCGTTCGGCGCCTCGCTCGTCAAGGCGCCGCTCCTGATCCTCGCCGCGCTCGTCGCCGTCTACATTCTCCTGGGGGTCCTCTACGAGAGCTACATCCACCCGATCACGATTCTCTCGACGCTGCCGTCGGCGGGCGTGGGCGCGCTGCTGTCGCTGATGATCTGCCGGATGGATTTCAACGTCATCGCTCTGATCGGGATCATCCTGCTGATCGGCATCGTCAAGAAGAACGCGATCATGATGATCGACTTCGCCCTCGACGCCGAGCGCAAGGAAGGCAAGCCGCCCCGCGAGGCGATCTTCCAGGCGTGCCTGCTGCGGCTGCGCCCGATCCTGATGACGACGGCCGCCGCGCTGTTCGCCGGCATTCCGCTGGCCCTCGGCGGCGGCGTCGGCGCCGAGCTGCGCAAGCCGCTCGGGGTCGCGATCGTCGGCGGCCTCATCTTCTCGCAGGTCCTGACGCTCTACACGACCCCGGTGATCTACCTCTACTTCGACCGCCTCGCGCAGCGCGTCGCGAGCCGACGCGCCACGCGCGCCGCCGCGCTCGCGCCCCGGGTCGCCGAGAGCCGCTGAACGGGCTGCGCCCATGAGCCTCTCGTCGCCCTTCATCAACCGTCCCATCGGGACGACCCTGCTGACGATCGCGATCGCGCTCGCCGGTGGCATTGCCTATTTCTTCCTGCCCGTCTCGCCGCTCCCGCAGGTCGAGTTCCCCACCATCCAGGTCTCGGCGAGCCTCCCCGGAGCGAGCCCCGAGACGATGGCGTCCTCGGTCGCGACGCCGCTCGAGCGCCAGTTTGGACGGATCGCCGGCGTCACCGAGATGACCTCGTCGAGCTCGCTCGGCAACACGCAGATCGTCCTGCAGTTCGACCTCTCCCGGAACGTGGACGCCGCCGGGCGCGACGTCCAGGCCGCGATCAACGCGGCGCGCGGCAACTTGCCGGCAGATCTCCCGTCCAACCCGAACTGGCGGAAGGTCAACCCGGCGGACGCCCCGATCATGCTGCTCGGGCTCACGTCCGACGTCCTCGACAAGGGCCGGATCTACGACATCGCCTCGTCGATCCTCCAGCAGAAGATCGCCCAGGTCGACGGCGTCGGGCAGGTCTTCGTCGGAGGCGGCGCGCTGCCGGCGGTCCGCGTCGAGGCCAATCCGACGGCGCTCAACAACGCAGGACTTTCGCTCGAGGACGTCCGCGGGTTCCTCTCGAGCCAAAACGCCAACCGTCCGAAAGGACAGATCGGCACCGCCGAGCGCGCGTGGTCGATCGGCGCGACCGACCAGCTCCTGAGCGCCAGCCTGTACAAGCCGCTCGTCCTCTCCTACCGGGGCGGCGGCGCTCTGCGCCTCTCGGACATCGCCAACGTCATCGACTCGGTCGAAGACGTGCGGACGGCGGGCGTCGCCAACGGCAAGCCGGCGGTCCTCATCATCATCTTCCGACAGCCCGGCGCGAACATCATCCAGACGGTCGATCGGATCAAGGCTGTGCTGCCCCAGCTCCAGGCCGAGATCCCGCCGACGATCAAGCTCTCCGGCGTGCTCGACCGCTCGACCACGATCCGCGACTCAGTCCGCGACGTCCAGATCACCCTCGCGATCTCGATCGTGCTCGTCATCCTCGTCGTCTTCGCTTTCCTGAGGAGCGTGCGCGCGACGCTCATTCCGAGCGTCGCCGTTCCGGTGTCGCTGATCGGGACCTTCGGCGCGATGTATCTGCTCGGCTACTCGATCGACAACCTTTCGCTCATGGCGCTGACGATCGCGACCGGCTTCGTCGTGGACGACGCCATCGTCGTCATCGAGAACATCACGCGGCACCTCGAAATGGGTGCGACGCCCCTCGAAGCCGCCCACGCCGGGGCCAAGGAGATCAACTTCACGGTCTTCTCGATCAGCATCTCGCTCGTCGCGGTCTTCATCCCGATCCTCCTGATGGGAGGGATCGTCGGCCGCCTCTTCCGCGAGTTCGCCATGACGCTGTCGATCGCGATCCTCGTGTCGATGGTGATCTCCCTGACGACGACGCCGATGATGTGCGCGACCCTGCTGAAGAAGCCGAGCGAAGAGAAGCACGGCCGGGTCTACCGGTGGAGCGAGCGGGTGTTCGACGCGATCCTGGCGTTCTATCGTCGAACGCTCTCGACCGTGATGCGGCACCAGCCGCTGACGCTCGCGGTCACCCTCGCGACGATGGCGGCGACCGTCTTCCTCTACATCAAGATCCCGAAGGGATTCTTCCCGCAGCAGGACACCGGGCGGCTGACGGGCCAGATCCTCGCCGACCAGAACACTTCGTTCCAGGCGATGAACCAGCGCCTCGAGCAGTTCGTGGCCATCATGGTGAAGGATCCCGCGGTCAACTACGTGAACGCCTACGCGGGAGGCGGCAGCGTCACCAACCAGGCCCGCATGTTCGTCGACTTGAAGCCCTTCAGCGAGCGCAGGCTGTCGGCCGACGCGATCATCGCGAGGCTGCGGCCGCAGCTCGCCAAAGTTCCGGGCGCGACCCTGTACCTCCAGTCGGTCCAGGACCTCCGGATCGGCGGCCGGCCGAGCGCCTCTCAGTATCAGTTCACGCTGCGGGGCGAGGACGTGCGCGAGCTCCAGGACTGGGCGCCGAAAGTGCTCGAGCGGATGCGGAAAATCCCGGGGCTCGTCGACGTCAACAGCGACCAGCAGATCAAGGGACTCGAGGCGTCGCTGACGATCGATCGGGCGACGGCTTCCAGGCTCGGCGTCACTCCGGACGTGATCGACCAGACGCTCTACGACGCCTTCGGGCAGCGGCAGGTCTCCACGATGTACACCTCGCTCAACCAGTACCACGTGGTCCTCGAGATGGACCCGCAATTCCTCCAGGGTCCTCAGGGTCTCGACGTCGTGCGCGTCCGCTCGAGCGACGGGACCCTCGTCCCGCTCTCCGCCTTCGCACGGTACGAACCGTCGACGGCGCCGCTCCAGGTCAACCATCAGGGCCAATTCCCGGCGGTTACGATCTCCTTCAACCTGACACCCGGCACGTCGCTCGGCGACGCGGTCGAGAAGGTCCAGGCGGCCGAGGGGGAGCTGGGACTGCCCGCGTCGATCCGCGGCAGCTTCCAGGGCACCGCGCAGGCGTTCCAGGACTCGCTGGCGAATCAGCCGATCCTGATCCTCGCCGCGCTCTTCGCTGTCTACATCGTGCTCGGCATCCTCTACGAGAGCCTCATCCACCCGATCACGATCCTTTCGACGCTCCCGTCGGCGGGCGTCGGCGCGCTGCTCGCGCTGATGCTCCTGAAGGTGGAGCTGTCGGTGATCGCCCTGATCGGCATCATTCTCCTGATCGGCATCGTCAAGAAAAACGCGATCCTGATGATCGACTTCGCGATCCTGGCCGAGCGCAACGAGAGCAAGGGGCCCGAGGACGCGATCTTCGAGGCCTGCATGCTGCGATTCCGTCCCATCACGATGACGACGATGGCGGCGCTCCTCGGCGGCCTGCCGCTCGCGATCGGGTTCGGGACGGGAGGCGAGCTGCGGCGGCCCCTGGGCATCGCGATCGTGGGCGGTCTGCTGTTTTCGCAGGTGTTGACGCTCTACACGACGCCGGTCGTCTATCTCTACCTCGACCGGATGCGGCTGCGCTGGGAGCTCCTGCGGCGCCGCCGCTTCCGCCGGCCCACGCTCGTCCGCTCCGGCTCGTAATCCGGAACCCCGGAAGCGCGTTTTCCGGTTCAGGGCAGGTTTAAGGTTTTGACGACCGTGTGGACACGCTGGATCGCGGCCGGGGCGCTGGCGTGCGCGGCGGTGTCCTCCGCGAAGGCCGGTACGATCTCCGGGCGGATCCTCGGGCCGGACGGCCACCCCGCCGCTGACGCGCCGGTGATCTGGTTCGCCGCGCGCTCCCCGATGCAGAACATCGCCGACGCCACTTCGGGCGCAAAGCCGACGCCCGCCGGCAAGACCCGCACGGACGCCGACGGCCGGTTCCAGGCGGCGATCGATCCCGCGGGTCCGCCGGTGTCGCTCCGGATCGAACCCGCCGGAACGCCCTGGGTAGAGCTCGACGGCCCGTACGATCCGGCCGAGACCCTCCGCCTGCCGGACATCGACCTGCCGTCTCCGGCGGCGGTCGCGGGAAGCGTCGCCGGCGCCGACGGAAAACCCGTGTCCGGCGCGCGCGTCGTCGTGCGACAGGGCGCCGGATTCGAGCGCAGCGAAACGGAGCTCTTCGCGGAGGCGACGACGGGATCGGACGGCGCGTTCCGGATCGCGAACGCTCCCCCGGGCCTTTCGCGGCTCTCCGTCCGGGCGAGCGGCTGGGCGCCGGCCGAGCGCATGCTGCGCCCGGAATCGGGGCCGGTGCGCGTCGCGCTCGAGCGCGGAGCGTCGCTTACGGGAACCGTGCTCGACGCCTCCGGCCGACCCGTCGCCGGAGCGCTCGTCCGGTCCGGCTGGGTCGCCGCGACGACCGACGCCCAGGGCCGCTACCGGCTCGACGGCGTTCCCTCGGGTCTGCAGCGCGTCGACGCTTCGGCGTCGGGGGGGATGGTCGCGCGCAAGGGTGGGGTGCGAACCGCGGCGGCCACGCCGGCGGCCGCGGACCTGCAGCTCCAGCCAGGCGTGACGATCCACGGCACGGTCGTGGACGCGCTGACGCGCCGGCCGGTGCCCGGAGCGCGGATCGGGGTCGCCGAAGCGCCCGGCAGCGGCGTCAGCGCGTCGGAGCCGAGCGGTTCCGCGCGCAGCGACGCGAAGGGGCGCTTCTCCGCCGAAGGTCTCCTACCCGGAGACTATGAGGTCCGTGCGGTCAAACAGGGCTACCTCGCCGGGACGCTGCCGCGCATTCCGGCATCGGCCAGGGCGGCGGGCGTCGCGGCGGTCGCGCTCGTCCCGGCGGCGTCGATCTCCGGAAAGGTCGTGGACGCCCAGGGCAAGGCGGTCGCCGGCGCGAGCGTGTCGCTCGAGCCCGCGCGGGGCGGCCGGGGACGCTTTGCGGCGATCGCCGCCGGGTTCCGCGGGTCTCGCGCCGGAACCTCGACGCTCACCGGACCGGACGGCGCGTTCCGCCTCGACGGCCTCGCCGCGATTCCGAGCGGCGTGCCGCTGACCGCCTCGCACGCCGGATTCGCACCGGCCGAACGCCCCGGCGTTACGCTCAAGGCCGGGCAGGCGCTGACGGGAATCGTCCTGGTCCTCCCCGCCGGGCTGTCGGTCAAAGGACGCGTCGTGGACGAAGCGTCGCAGCCCGTCGCCGGCGCGGAGATCCGCGTCTCGCCGTCGGAGGGCCGGGGGCCGGGGCGGATCTTCCGACGCGCCTTCGGCGCGCCGACGTCGCCGAACGCCGTCACCACCGCCGACGGTTCCTTCACCGTCAACGGGCTCGCGGCAGGCTCGTACGACGTCACGGCGTCGCACGACGGCTTCTCGCCGAAGACCTCGTCGGCGCTTCCGGCGCCCGCCAAGCAGCCGACCGGTTGGCCGCCCATCGTCCTTGCGGGGGGCGTCCCCGTCTCCGGCGTCGTGCACGACGAGCAGGGCGCCCCGATCGTCGGCGCGACCGTGACGCTGCTCGGCGACGGGGCGGACCCGAATCCGACGACGACCGACGGTGCGGGTACGTTTCGCGTCCCGAACCTCGCCAAAGGCCGCTCCCTCATGCTGATGGCTACCGCTCTGGGCTTTGCGTTCTCGTCGCGAAGCGTGACGCCGCCGGCCGAGGGCGTCACGATTGTCCTCGGCAAGTCGGGCACGATCCGCGGCCACGTCGTGGACGGGGCGAACGGGACGCCGATCACCGCATTCTCGGTCGGCGCGACCTCGGCGGCGCGCGGGAGGCGCGGGTTCGGCGGAGGCGGCGCGGGCGCGGCGGGATTCATCGGCGGGGCGCCGGCGCAGACGTATTGGGCCGAGGACGGTTCCTTCGAGCTGAGCGTGCCGCCGGGATCCTGGAACGTGCGCGCGACGGCCGACGGATATCGCCCGGCGGACGTTTCGAACATCGACCTCGACGCCGGCGAGACCAAGGAAGGCGTCGAGATCTCGCTCAAGCGCGGCGGCGGCCTGACCGGGCACGTCGTCGACAACCGCGGCAACCCCGTCTCGGGCGCCAACGTCGCCTGCTGCAGCGCCGGCGGCGGAGGCAACGGGCCGGGCTTCGGCGGAGCCGCGACCGGACCGACGGCCACGAGCGACGGCGACGGGCACTTCCAGCTCGACGGGCTCCCCGACGGGCACGTCACCCTGACCGTCACCAGCACCGACTACGTCACGACCTCGCGCGACGTGGATCCGGCGGGGACGCCGGACGTCACGCTCACAGTCTCCTCCGGCGCCGAGATCACGGGCGCGGTCGTGTCCGCCGACGCGAACTCGCCGATTCCCGGGGCCTCGGTCAGCCTCGTCCCCGAAGGCGACTCCGGTACGGCCGCCGGCTCCCCGCAGAGCGCCCAGTCGGACGGAAACGGCGGCTTCCACTTCGACCACTTGTCGGCGGGCCGCTACCGGCTGACTGCTCAGACGAAGACGGCGAGCTCGACGCCTCAGGATCTCGTCGTTTCCGACGGTCAGCCGATGGACGGCGTGCGCGTCACCGTCGCGACCGGCTCCGAGATCGACGGCACCGTCACCGGGCTGCCGTCCGGACAGCTCGGCGGCGTCAACGTCTCGGCGTCCGCGACGGGATTCCAGAGCTCGGTCACGACCTCCGACGACGGCCACTTCACGATCACGAGCGCTCCGCCCGGGGTCGTCCGCATCTCGGCCGCGACGACGATGCCGAGCGTGCGGACGGTGGCCCAGACCGTCGAGATCGGCGACGACGGCAGCCCGGTGAGCGTCGAGCTCGCGTTCCAGGGAACGTCGCGCCTCTCGGGCACGGTGACGCAGGGCGGGAAGCCCGTGACGCAGTTCGCCATCTCCGCCACGCCCGATCCTCCCGACGGCACCGGACGGCGCTACACGGCGATGTCGGACGGTTCGGGTCACTACGAGATCGACAACATGGATGACGGCAACTACGACGTCGTCGTCACCGGGAGCGACAGCCCGTACCGCACGACGCTCACGGTCTCGGGCGACACCAACGGCGACGTCGCGATGCCCGCGACGATCGTCACCGGAATGGTGACGGATTCCTCCACGGGCGCGCCGCTCGAAGGCGCTTCGGTCACGGCGCAGACCGGCGTCGAGTCCACGTCGCAGGCGATTCACCGCACCGTCACCGATTCGACCGGCGCATACACGCTCTCCGACCTCGACCCGGGCGCCTACCAGGTTTCGGCGCGCAAGGACGGCTACCAGCTGAAGGCGCTGACGGCGAACGTCGGCAACGACCCCGCGACGCTCGATTTCGCGCTCGATCCCGGCAACGGCCTCTCGATCCAGGCGACCGACGGGATCTCGGGAATGCCCCTCGGCGGAATGGTCGCGCTGGTCTATGGAGCGGGCGGCACGATCGCGTACCAGGGGTCCGTCACGCTCGACTCGTCCGGAATGGGACAGATTCCTTCGCTGCCGCCGGGCCGGTACTCGGTCTACCTCTTCTCCTCGGGCTACGCGCCGCACTCGCTGCCGAACGTCACCGTCCCCTCGGCGACGGTTCCGGTGTCGCTGACGCCCGGCGGACGCGTCGAGGCACGTTCGAGCGCGTCGACCCTCGGACGGATCGTGGACGGCACGGGCGCCACCGTGCTCCTTTCGCCCGCGCGCCTCGACGGCGGCGTCACGGTCGCGCCGCCCGTTTCGGTCTGGCAGCACCTGCCTCCGGGCGCATACACCTTCGTCGTCCCGACGGGAAGCTCGCAGGCCTCCTATCCCTTCACCGTCACCGAAGCCCAGACGACGCAGCTCACCCTGCCCTGACCGGGCCGCCCCGCGACCGAAACCTCCGCCGCTCCCCCGCGTCTCTCCCGTCATGAAGGATGTAGACAGTCTCCATCCCTGGCATGTAGAGTGTCTACATGCTTAAGAACCGCGAGCCCTACCGCGATCCGATCGAGCTCCTCCAGGGCACGCTCGATCTCCTCGTCCTGCAGACGCTCACCTGGGGCCCCCGGCACGGCTACGGGATCACGCAAGCGATCCGCGCGAGCTCGCGCGACGCGCTGCAGGTCGACACCGGCTCGCTCTACCCCGCGCTGCACCGGCTCGAGCGGGAGGGCGCCGTCGCCTCGGAATGGGCGGTCTCGGAGAACCGCCAGCGGGTCAAGGTCTACCGGCTGACCGCGGCCGGACGCCGGCGGCTCGTCTCCGAGCGGTCGCGCTGGGAGCGGATCCTCGAGGCGATGGCCGGAGTGCTCGACGCGACGAAGGCGCCGGCGACGGGCGAGGCCTGAGCCGATGGCGCCGAGGCTCGCCTGGTTCGGCCGCCGGCGCCGCGAGCGCGAGCTCGACGAAGAGATTGCGGCGCACCTCGCCATGGCGGAAGCGGACCGGCGCGCCGCAGGGCAGACGCCATCGGAGGCCGCCGCCGGAGCGCGGCGCGACTTCGGCAGCGAGGAGCTCGTGCGCGAGGCGACGCGCGCCCAGTGGGGTCTCGGGGGCCTGGAGCGGTTCCTGCAGGACGTTCGGTACGGAGCGCGGCTTCTTCGACGTTCGCCGGCGTTTTCTGCCGTCGCGATCCTGACGCTCGCCCTCGGCATCGGCGCCAACACCGCGATCCTGTCGGTCGTCGAAGCGATTCTTCTGAAGCCGCTCGGGTACGCAGATCCGGAGCGCCTCGTCGTACTCCTCCACCGGGGTTACAACCCGGTCGCGCCCGCCAATTTCTTCGACTGGAAGGCGCAGACACGCTCCTTCGAGAGCATGGGCGCGGCCGAGCTCTGGTCCGCGAACCTGACGAGCGGGAACGATCCGGAGAAGCTCACCGGCCTGCGGATGACGCCGGAGATTTTTCCGATGCTCGGCATCTCGCCGCGGCTGGGCCGCTTCTTCGGCGCCTCGGAGACCCGCGAGCGGGTGGTCCTGCTCTCGTACGGGCTCTGGCAGCGCCGGTTCGGCGGCGACCCGGCGATCCTCGGTCGGACGCTGACGTTGAACGGCGAGCCCTTCACGGTCATCGGCGTCATGCCGCCCGACTTCGTTTTCCCACCCTTCTGGGCGAGCGAAGCGGAGATGTGGACGCCCCTCGACCTCTCGGCGAAGACGTCCAACCGCGAGGGCCAGAGTCTGCGCATCTTCGCGCGCCGCCGCCGCGGCGTCTCGCTCGAAGCCGCTCGCCGTGACGTCGCCGTCGTGACGGCCGCTCTCGAGCGCGAGTTCCCCGGGACCAACCGCGACGTCCGCGTCATCGCGCTGCAGGAGAAAGTCGTCGGCGACGTCCGGCTGGCGCTCCTCGTGCTCCTCGGCGCGGTCGGCCTGGTCCTGCTCATCGCCTGCGCCAACGTCGCCAACATGCTGCTCGCGCGGGCCTCCGCGCGCCATCGGGAGATCGCCCTGCGCGCCGCTCTCGGCGCGAGCCGCGGCCGAACGATCCGGCAGCTCCTGACCGAATCGCTCCTGCTCGGCTTCGCGGGCGGGCTCGCCGGCGCCGCGCTCGGCGCCGCCATGCTCCGGCTGCTGGTGTCGGCCGCTCCGGCGTGGATGCCTCGCATCTCCGACGCGCGGCTCGACCCGAGCGTCCTCGCGGCGACGTTTCTCCTCGCGCTTCTGTGCGGGGCGGCGTTCGGCCTGGCCCCGGCGCTGCAGTCGTCGCGGCTCAACCTGCAGCCGGCGCTCAAGGAAGGCGCATCGACCGGGACGCGTCTCGAGAGCGCGCGATTGCGGCGGCTCTTCGTCGCCGCGGAGGTGGCGCTCGCGATCGTGCTCCTCGTGGGCTCCGGCCTGATGATCCGCAGCTTCGTCGCGCTTCGCGCCGCGGACCCCGGCTTCGATCCACGCGGCGTGCTGTCCCTCGAAGTCTCCGTCACCGGAACGGCGCACGCCGAGCCGGGCCGGCGCGCGATCCTCTACCGCGAGATCCTCGAGCGCTTCCGGACTCTCCCGGGCGTGCGCTCGGCCGGCGCGATCAACCACATCCCGATCGACGGCGACATCTGGGGATTCCCGTACCTCGTCGAGGGCCGGCCGCTGCCCCGGCCCGGCGAGGCGCCGACGGCCACCTACCGCGCGGTCCTCCCGGGCTACTTCGCGACGATGCGGCTGCCGATCCTGCGAGGCCGCGACGTCGCACCGACGGACACGCTCGGCGCGCCGGGCGTCGTGCTCGTCAACGAGTTCCTGGCCCGCCACACCTGGCCTGGAGAGGACCCGATCGGCAAGCGCCTCTCCTTCGACGGCCCGGACGACCACCCCATCTGGGTCACCGTGATCGGCGTCGTGCGCGACGCTTTCCGCGGAGAGTGGGGCCAGGCGCCCGAGGACGAGGCCTACCTCTCGTTCCTCCAGCGGAGCCAGCTTCTCGAATCGACGGGCCCCCAGGCCGCCTACATCACCTACGTCGTGCGCACCGACGGGGACCCGACCGCGCTGGCGCCCTCGCTGCGGTCGGCGGTGCGTTCGATCGATCGGACGCTTCCCGTCTCGGCGATCCAATCGATGACTCGCGTCGTGGACGAGGCGACGGCGTCGTCGCGGTTCCAGGCATTCCTGCTCGCCGCCTTCGCGGCGTCGGCGGCTCTCCTCGCCGCGGTCGGCATCTACGGCGTCATGAGCTACGCCGTGTCGCAGCGGACGCGCGAGATCGGCGTGCGGCTCGCGGTCGGCGCGGATCCGGGCGCGATCCGCCGGATGGTCGTCGGGCAGGGCATGACGATGGCGGCGGCCGGCGCGGCCGCGGGGCTCGTCTCCGCGCTCGCGCTGACCCGGCTGATGGGAACCCTCCTCTATGGCGTCCGGCCGGGTGATCCGGCGACGTACGTCGCGGTCACGCTCGCGCTCCTCGGCGTCGCGCTCGCGGCGAGCTGGCTGCCCGCGCTCCGCGCCTCCCGCGTCGATCCCATGCGCGCCCTGCGGGGGGAGTAGGATCGAAAGCGTGACCTCGCGAGGGCCGGCTGCCGCGCTGGTCGCGGCGGTCCTGGCGACGACCCCGGCTCCACCCCGCACTCTCGCCGAGAGCGCCTGGGGAGGCGACCACGTCGGCGTGACGGCGTCCCGGGACGGCATGCGTCTCGACTTCGACTGCGCCCACGGAACGATCGACGGCCCGATCGCGCTCGACGCCGACGGACGGTTCGACGTCCGCGGCACCTACACGAAGGAATCCCCGGGACCGGTTCGCCCCGGCGCATCGGGCGGCGAAGCGGCCCGCTACGTGGGACGGATCGACGGCGACGCGATGACCCTCGCCGTCGTCCTGGTCGGTTCGGACGAGAAGGTCGGGAGCTTCACCCTGCAGAAGGATCGTCTCCCCCGCGTCCACAAATGCCAGTGAATAAAGCCCGGCCCCTCGGAGGGGCCGGGCCGATGAAGACGAATCGCGAATCGCCTACTGCTTCGGTCCGATGATCGGGCCGTCGCCGACGACGAAGAATCCCGGGGGCGCCGCCCCGCCGTTGTTCGTGCAGAAGTTCTGCGCCGCCGCCGCCTGAGCGGCGACCGAAGCGAGCTGGCTCGCGAGCTGCCCTTCGGGAACCGTGACCGTGGTGCAGGAGAACGCCCCGTTGCCCGTCCCGTCGCTCGTCGACGTCACGATGAGGTAGACGCGGCCGTCGGCGCCCGCACCGGAATCACGCCGCTCCGCCCGGAGCCTGAGCGTACCGAGCGCGATGTTCTTCGCGTCGGGAGACATGTCGCCGGCCGTATGCGGATCGACGTCGTCCTCGTCCGAGTAGACGTTGACCAGCCGGTTGGCCGGACAAATGCCGGTCGAGCTCGCCGCGAGGCCCACGTTGATCAGGCCGTGGCTGGGCGGCCAGAGCTGCGAGGTCGTGACCGAGGTCGTCAGCGCGCAGACCGGGCAGGCGCCGCTCGAAGGCGTGTCGTCGAAGAAGCCGGAGACCTGTCCGCTGTAGCTCGAGCAGCCGTTCAAGCCGGGATTGATCTCATGGACGTTCAAGATCATGTTGTGGCCGGCCGGGACGTTGACCGAGAACGAGCCGTTCGGAGCCGGGCTGCCGCCCAGATCGCCGAGGTAGTTCGTGCACAGATTCGTGGGGTCGAAGCTGTCGAGGTACGCACCCGCCATGATCGGGTTGGTCGCCGGACTGCAGCCGGCCGTCAGGTTGATCGTGAGGCAGGCGGTCGATCCGCCGTTGTTCGGGAATGTAAACGTGTCGAAGAGGCGAGGCCCCGTTCCGAGAGGACCGGGACAGCCTTTCGGCGCCGCGCAGCCGCTGGGGCTGCCGTCGCGGCCCAGGCGCGCGTTCTGCTGTCCGTCGCCGACGACGAGCGATCCGTTGAAGGGGATCGGAGCCCCGCCGGCGCACGTCGGCAGGATGAAGTGCAATGCGTGCGGGTCCTGCTGGTTCGAGGTCACGCTGAGGGTGAAGTCGATCGGAGTTCCGCACACGAAGCTCTCCGAGGTCGTGAAGGCGTAGGGCGTCACGTTGTTGCCCGACCCGTTGATCGCCATGTCGGGGAAAGCCGACAGCGCCTGGTTGACCGTGACTCCCGGGGTCGCCGTCGACAGGGTCGCGGAGATGCCGGAGTCGGCGACGCACCCGTCGTTCTCGATGCCGATCGTCAGCTTGATGCACTCGTTCCGGTTGACGATGCCGTTGCCGTTGCCGAGGCTGTCGTCGATCACCACCGGACCGAGGTCGAGCTTCGAGTTTCCGGACAGGCAGAAGTTCGCGGTGGCCGAGCCGCCGTCGGCGATGCTGACGTTCTGGCCCGCCGCGGGATCGCAGTTGCGGATCGAGGCCGACGCGCCGACCGTGTAGCTGCCCGGAGGAACCAGGATCGTGTACGTGCCGTCGGCGCGCGTCGCGGCCGAGTGGCCGTCCGAGGCCTGCACG
>Ga0126381_100004464_pt1 | contig 15260 bp, 12 predicted proteins | sample PanSoiMetPlot_28_FD_96465 | JGI IMG/M metagenome (GOLD analysis project Ga0126381, IMG submission 96465) | Tropical forest soil microbial communities from Panama - MetaG Plot_28 | ecosystem: Environmental > Terrestrial > Soil > Tropical forest > Bulk soil | place: Panama | collected 2016-02-17 | reverse complement strand
TCCGAATCTGCAGGCGGCACATCTCTAATTCGGCTCCCCTCCATCGGGGTGGTTGTCCACGCTGTAGCCGCAACCCGGAGATTATGGTGGTCCCGCATAGTCCCGCAGCCGCGAGACGACCGAGGAAGTCTGCTTGGCTCCCGTTCAAAATCCGTCTCCTCTTTGTGGCTTTGCGGCTTGCGTGAGGTTTTTTTAGCCTTTGTGATCTTTCCGGGTTGCGAATTGCTGGTACTTATAAGCTTGTGCTGGAGTCCCGAGATCAGTACCAATTGTCCCTTTAGTTTTCCGCTTCTTCTAATGTCTGTCGACATCCCTCACTTGATTGTACAGCCGGACGATGGTGTAACTCCTGTCCTTCGATTCATCCAGACTGCCCGGCATTCTCTTTTAATCAAACAGTTTACGTTCACTGAGCCCTCGTTGATCGATGCGGTGATTGAGCGCAAGAACCAGGGGGTTGCCACCCGAGTAATGCTGAACGCAAAACGTTCCGGCGGTGATCGCGCGAATGATGCTACCTTTGAAACCTTCCAGAAAGCCGGAGTAGATATCCGGTGGGCCAACCCCAAGTTTTATGTCACGCACGAAAAATCGATCGTGGTCGACGGTAAGGCCGCGCTGATTGCCACGTTTAACCTAGTCGAAAAATATTTCACCTTGACCCGAGACTACGGCGTTCTGGTCTTTGATTCTGACAAAATCAAGGAGATCACCGAAGGATTTGAAGCCGACTGGACACAATCCGATTGGAGGCCTTCCAACGGTACCAGGTTGCTCTGGAGTAACCACAATTCGCGGGTATTAATGTCGGAGTTTATTGATCGCACCGAGAAGACACTCGATGTGCAGCACCCGAAATTCGTGGATACTACTATCCTGGAGCGATTGGTCGCCGCAGCGCATCGCGGGGTGCATATCCGGATTCTGTCGGGTGGCCGGCATGGGATCAGTGATTGGGATATCTTGGATACATTCTCCTCACTGCGAGTGCTTGATCGTTTCGGGGTCAAAGTGCACAAACAAAAAGATCTTCGGCTTCATGGAAAACTCTTAATTTCCGATCATAAGCGAGCGCAGGTTGGTTCGATGAACATCGATCGCAGCGCATTCGATTTGCGGCGAGAGTTAGGGACCTTCATCGAAGACCCAAAAATCGTGGCGCGCCTGCAACATGTGTTCGATTGCGATTGGGACCATTCGCATCATTACGACGCACCCGATCCACTAGATCCCGCCTCCCATCACGAGACGGATTTCCCGCACGACCCTGATCTCATGCATGAGTGAATCCGCCACTCTCACGGAAAGCGGAGCAGTGAAGCCGTCGTTATGGGAGTTGATCTGGACATTTAACCAGATTGCCTTGGCTTCGTTCGGCGGTGGTCTTTCGGCTTGGTCACGTGAAATTCTCGTGGTCGAAAAACATTGGATGGGTGAGGAAGAGTTTCTAAGCGCCTCCACCATGTGCCGAATCCTTCCCGGCGCTAACCAGATTAACTTAGCCGTATTCGTCGGTGCAAAGTTCGGGGCTCTTCCTGGAGCATTTGCCGCGGTTTTCGGGTTAACCCTCATTCCGGTGTTGATCGTCCTCGTGCTGGCGATCCTCTACTTTCAGTTTCATGATGTGCCTTCGTTGCAAAAGATACTTCACGGGGCCGCCGCGGCAGCCGTCGCGTTAACCCTGGCGATGGTGGTTAAAACCGGCCGGAAGTGTCTCCATGGTCCGATACCGATTCTCCTTTTCCTTTCGACCTTCATTTTGAACGGGGTGTTACGGTGGCCGTTGCTCCTGGTGTTGGCTATTGTCGCGCCCCTCAGTCTCATTTGGGCATGGCCGCGTTCCAAGAATAAATGAAGACCTGGATACAAATTATTATGCTCTTCGGCTCGCTGTCGCTCTTGTCAGTCGGAGGAGGAAACTCTGTGCTGCCTGAGATGCATCTGCGGTCAGTCAATGAGTATCATTGGCTAACCGACAACCAGTTTGCCGATGTTTTTGCCATTTCTCAGGCTGCGCCAGGTCCCAGTATTTTGATCGTTACTCTGATCGGATATAAAGCAGCCGGCGTTTTCGGCGCGTTTCTCGCCACCGCCGCGGTTATCGTCCCAGCCGGAGTCTTGGTTTACTTGGTCAGCCGGTTCTGGGAACATGCTGCCCGGTCTCCTATCCGGATGGCGATCGAAAAAGGATTCGCTCCATTGACGGTCGGCCTGGTGTTAGCGACTGCTTATGTCCTGGGGCGCTCAACGGATCGCGATTGGAGGTCCTATCTTCTGACGGCGGTTTGTGCCGCGGTCTTCATCTTTACCAAGGTCAATCCGTTGATTGTGGTGGCCGCAGCGGGGTTGATGGGGTTCCTAGGTTGGCTTGGGTAGAGCAAGAGTGAAAGGTGACAGGTGAAAGGTGAAAAGAGCAAGCCCGTGGAGCGCTGCCTCGCTTGCGAGGCCGACCTAGCCGCGTAGCGGCGGCATATTTGTAGCCCAGGGTGAGTCCGCGAACCCTGGGACTGGATTTGGCTACAATTTATTCTTTCAAATTGAAGTATTTTTAAATTGAGGGAATAAAAGTTATTGGTTTAAGTCTTTTACGATGAGCCGTCGTTCCCTAATGGAGCTGCGGCCCGTTTCCGAGCAATAAGCCTCGTACCCCCCAATCAGAGGAAAGAAAGTTAACATGAAGTTAAACTTGCTTAAGCTGCAGGATAGGTCTCGAGTGACCGCATCCGTATTGTCATTATTGTTAGTGAGCTCCCTATCACTATCGGCGCAACAGCCTAATTTTGGGCCAAATGTCACGGTGTTTGATCCGGGTATGTCGGCCGCGACGATCCAGAACGCGGTCAACGCGATCTCCCAGACTCAGGTCCCAACCTCCGCCCAGTTCAACACGGTGCGTCACGCATTTTTGTTTAAACCGGGCACTTACACCGTCGATGCACCGGTCGGTTACTATACCACAGTTGCCGGACTGGGCCTCTCCCCAGACGATGTCACCATTAACGGAATCGTGCATTCTGAAGGAGCCAATAACAGCACGCTCGACAACTTTTGGCGTTCAGCCGAGAACATGCATGTTGTGCCGCAAAGCGGCCAGACCGAGCGCTGGGCGGTCTCGCAGGCTTCACCGTTTCGCCGGATGCATGTAAGCGGCGGTCCTTTGTTCTGGATCATGCCGCTTGATGGAAGTTTTTCTAGCGGTGGGTTCATCGCCGATTCCTGGATCGAGGACGAGGTACTCAGTGGCTCGCAACAGCAGTGGCTCACCAGAAACAGTGTCCTGGGAAATGGTTGGACCAATGGCGTCTGGAACCAGGTATTCTCCGGAGTTGTCGGCGCTCCGGCTCAGAATTTTCCTCCGAACAGCGCTAACGGCAATCCTTATACCACCCTGCCGCTAAGTCCGGTAACTCGAGAGAAGCCGTTTCTCTATGTCGATGCCAGCGGGAATTTCAACGTTTTCGTTCCGGCGTTACAAAAAAACTCATCTGGCACGACTTGGGGAAGCGGGCCGGCAGCCGGTTCTTCGATCCCAATTGCTGACTTCTTCATCGCGAAGCCAACGGATAGCGCGCTTGCAATTAATCTGGCGCTAGCTCTCGGTAAGAACTTGATTCTCACCCCCGGAATTTACCAGTTGAATGCGCCCATCGTCGTTCTCCGGCCAGACACGGTGGTTCTTGGTCTCGGGATGCCCACATTGGTACCACAGCACGGAAACGCATCGATGGTGATCCTCAATGTACCGGGTGTGAAACTGTCAGGCGTCATTTTCGACGCAGGTCCCGTCAATTCCCCGGTGCTCCTACAGGCAGGTCAAATTCCGGGGATTGGTAGCAACCCGAACGATCCTCTGTTGATCCAGGATGTATTCTTCCGCATCGGCGGAGCTACGCCTGGTAAAGCCAGCATCAGCCTTCAGATCAACACCGACAATGTCATCATCGACGACCTGTGGGCATGGCGGGCGGACCATGGAAATGGTGTGGGTTGGACCAGCAACACTGCCGCGAATGGCGTGATCGTGAATGGCGCTAACGTCGTCGCTTATGGATTGTTCGTCGAACACTACCAGAACTACCAGGTGGTTTGGAACGGCGAGAATGGCGAGACCATCATGTTTCAGAACGAGATGCCTTATGACCCGCCTAGTCAGGCCGCATGGTCGCACAACGGGGTTAACGGATTTGCCTCCTACAAGGTGGCGAACTGGGTGAAATTCCATCAAGCATTTGGGATGGGAGCCTACTGCAACTTCGAAGTCGACCCGAGCATCATTAACGATCATGCTTTCGAAGTTCCTGCTACTTCCGGGGTGCAATTCAAAGATCTTGTGACCGTCTCCCTCGGCGGCGTTGGAACTATCGAGCACGTTATCAACGAGACTGGCTCTACAGCTAACAGCGCTAATCAGGTTATTGATCTGGCGAGCTTCCCGTAAAAAGCCGGAAGAAAATACAAGACAAATTCCACAGAAGGTCACAAAGGGCACGAAGGTAGGAATCTTGATGATAGCCAGGCTCGAAATGCCTGGCTATCAGGTCGCCCCAGAACAGGTGATTGGTGAGCGCTGCCTTCCTCGCAAGGCGACCTAGCCGCATAGCGGCGAAAATCACCAGCCCAGGGTGAGTCCGCGAACCCTGGGTATGCGTTAAAAACGCGTCTAGCGCTGAAGGCGCGTCAGAACCGGCGATCATGTCTTCGTCGCCGATTGGTGTGGATCGCGATTTTTGGTTTGTTTCTTGCCGCGCTCTGACGCGCTTTCAGCGCTGGGTGTTTTTAAACGCGCACCCAGGGTTCGCGGACTCACCCTGGGCTACAAATATGCCGCCGCTACGCGGCTAGGTCGGCCTCGCAAGCGAGGCAGCGCTCCACGGACTTGCTCTTTTCACTTTTCACCTTTCACCTGTCACCTTTGCCCCGCTCTCCCCCGGTATACGCCGTTCTCCGTATTTCGCGGTCCCAATGATTGGTGTACAAGAAGTGCGAGGACTGCGACCCACCCACCAGTCGGCGCCTCCTAACCAAGACGAATCCGCGTGAAATAGGCAGAAATACGTATAGCAAAGCTGTAATCATTCATGCATTGAACGTTTCATCGGCCTAAATCGTGATTGATGTCGTCATAGCTGTTAACTTCGTATAATAGATATTGGCGTGAATGCTCCGTTCCGCAGCTGTCTAGCTTGCCTCTTAGTTTTGCTTTTTCCGGGCTTAACCCGCGGTCAATCGGTGGATTTTATCGGTAAAGGTAACAGCGCGGTATCCTGGGGCGTGCTTGAAGTCCGGGACTTGGACCACAAGAATTCGGCCGAGGGCGAGATCGGTGATCGGATCTCGGTCAAGATCAAAAATTTCGACGGCTGGATTATCGAGCAGATCGCCGCCGGCAATTATCCGGACACGCAGAAACCTAGCGATAAAATAGCCAAGCTTATTAAGCTGGGTCTCTTTAAGGATGCGATTGATGCCAGAAACGACTCGGAGACACCCGGGGGTATCCGCGAAAACTGGTTTCGGTCCGACACGGATCCTAGCGTTGCCCAGGCCCAAGACAAGGCACCCGCAGACTTCAGGACTAAATACGCCAGTCTCTTGAAGCAGCTACAAGCCGACTATCCAGACAATCCAGGCCAAGGGGTTCGAGAAGCCGCCGCTTACATGCAGACGGTCTTCGACACTCAAATTGCAGGTGTCCGTTTGAAAATCAATGACTACACCTTCAGCGATATCGCTCCCTTGAGCTCTCGAATTTCCGCAGAGGCAACAAAAGGGACCGATTCATATTATAGCGTCCCGTTTACCCTAGATTCCCGACTTGATGACGATATCTGGCAGAAATTGCGTACCCGCGTTTTTCCGTGGGGCACAGTGACCGTGACGCTCGTGACTAAACTCTCGGATCGGGAACACAACTTCCCCACTGCTGTTTTTTCTCTAGACGATCCTCAGGCAACTGCGCTCAAAGGTAATCCATTCACCTTGGATACGGTTGATCCGGGTACATTGTACGCCGCTATCATCGTGGTTCTTTTTTTAATCATTCTCTTTATCTCGGTCGCTTTTCGAACCGATATTTTACGGGATCCGACGAGGAAGCTTCGTAGCGATCTAAACTTTCCCTTCAGTTTGTCCCGGCTGCAAATGGCATTCTGGTTGTTTGTTGTGGTCTCGAGCTTTCTGTTCCTTTTCGTAGCGACCCAAAAGGTCACGGTGCTAAATGTTACCTGCTTGTGGCTGATCGGGATCGGCTCAGGAACGGCTCTCGGCGCTGCGATCATTACTCCGGGGGATACGAGTAATCAGATCGCGGCCAACAAAGCGATGCAAGTGAAGGCAGAGGAAGACCGGAACCGGCTCCGGGTTTTGCAGCAGAAAAAGCGGCGCGGGGAGACACTGGATCCAGGGCAACTGGCCGAACTAGAGACTCTGGAAAAGGTTCCGAAATCCTATAGCGGCTTTGCGTCGTTAAGACAGCTGCTGATTGATGTTATCAGTGACGACACCGAGGGTGTCGCCATCTATCGGTTTCAAATGCTGGCTTGGAGCATCGCCCTGGGTTTTGTTTTTATCTTTAAGGTGGCCGTTGATCGATCAATCCCTACTTTCGATGTCGCTACGCTTGGCCTTCTCGGGATCAGTTCGGGCACCTATCTCGGATTCAAGTTGCAGAACGATCCCGCTAAAACAGCTAAGAGCTAAAAGGCGCATGGAGCAAAAGCACTACATCATTCGAGGCGGCTTAGAAGGAAGAGCCCGCTTGGTTGTGCTCTCGCGTATAATGCGACCGACAACACTGAGCCTTCTCGATCGAGCAGGGATTCGCCCCGGGATGAATTGCCTCGAGATCGGCTGCGGAAGCGGCGATATTGCCTTCGAGCTGGCTCGGATCGTTGGTCCCGAGGGCAAAGTTGTCGCTACCGATATTGACGAAATCAAACTCAAATTGGCCCGCGAAGAAGCTGCGCAACACGGTCTCACCAATCTAGAGTTTCGATGCGCAGACATTCTTACAGACGAAGTCGAGAAGTTCGACTTCGTTCATGCCAGATTCCTTCTCACTCACTTGTCAGATCCGCGGAAAGCTTTGGAAAAAGTGCGACAGGCCCTTCATCCAGGAGGCGTTTTGGTCATCGAGGATGTCGATTTTCGCGGACATTTCTCTTATCCCGAAAGCCCCGGATTCTCGCGCTACGTAGAGCTATATACTAAAACGGGTCAGCGGCGGGGCGCAGATCCAAACATTGGCCCACGTTTGCCTGGACTACTTAGAGAGACAGGATTCGAAGCGGTTCAGCTTAATCTCGTCCAGCTCGCAGCCATGTCAGATGAATCAAAATTGATGGCTCCGCTAACCATGGAAAACATTGCCGACTCTGTCCTGGCAGAAGGCCTTGCTTCGCATGCTGAAATCGATCAACTGGTCCACGAATTGTATGAGTTTGCCCGTGATCCAAATACAATTGTCAGCGGCCCGCGCGTGATACAGACCTGGGGCCATCGGCCGTAAACCATGGATTCGCGGGCATCTGGACTAACAACCGCCATCCCAAAAAAAACCGCACTCTGCCATGAACATTTCCGCATCTGTGATCAGCTCTAACGGCAAGCATCAAGTCCAAGTCAAGACGGGTAACACTTCTCAATCGCTTGATATTCCTAGAAAACCAACTGGTGATGGTTCAGCAATCAATGGTGGGGAATTGTTGATGTTGGCGTTAGCTACCTGTTACTGCAACGATTTATATCGGGAAGCCAAACGTTTACAGATTCCAATAGAGCGCGTCGAGGTGCAGGCCGAAGCGGATTTTGATGGGATCGGACTAGCCGCATCGAATATTCGCTACCGAGCAAAAGTGGAATCCTCCAACGGGGATGCCGCGATCGCTGAACTCTTGAAGCAAACCGACGCGGTTGCCGAGATTCATAATACCGTCCGCAAAGGGGTGCCGGTTCAGCTAATGTTAGATTAAGCCTAAGAGTAATCGCCGCAAAAAGGTGGTAACCGAATTCTGCCGCGCTTACAGCGCTGAACGCTTTTTGTAACGCCGCCCCAGGGCTCGCAGGCTCGCCCTGGGCTACAAATATGGCGCCGCTACGCGGCTATGCCAGGCTTTGCTTCCACCATTCACTAATCACGAATCACCAATCACCTCTCGCCGCGGCCGGCCTCAGTCGTTGTCCCTTGCGACCGCGGTGATCTGAACGGTGAGGTCATTCGTGGCAGCGCCAACGGCCGGCGCTTCCACTTTATATAAACCCGGGTCGAGATAGACGGTCATCTTTTGACTCTCACCGGGCGGCAGCGGCTGAGTAAAATAACGTTCAAGGCCCGGGCCGGAGATCTTGAAGGCCCGCTGCTCAGTACCAATGTTAGTTACCTTAAAGGTGATCTCCCCGGCATCAATGCTGGTGGGCATGTCCATGTGGGTCTTTCCGAGCGACACTTCGATAGCAGGCGACTCTTTGCCATCATGTATCGCGTCTCTGACCCCCTGGCCGATCCCTCTGATGACGTCCCTAGCTTTCTGGCCGGGAGAATCATCATCATCGGCCCGTCCGATGATAGGCGCCAGAATCAGCGCGCCCACCGCAAAAAACGACAAGATCTTCTTCACCTAAGTAGTTCGAAATTGCGATCGAGAATGGATCTAGACCGCGAATGGACACGAACGAAGACAGGTGGACCGCAAATGGGGCCCGGGGTCATAACGAAAGCGCAGCCTAGTAGAACCGCGTAGCGGTGGAATATTTATAGCCTTCGAGCCCTAGCTATACGATTCAAAAGCGCGTTTAGCGCTGAAGACGCGTAAGAAACCGGCCCTTGCGGCGGGGAGAAATTCGTTCTTCAACCGGGCACGTTATAGAACAGCGCGAACCCTCTGCCGCGCTTACAGCGCTGAACGTATTTTGTAACGCCAACCCAGGGCTCGCAGGCTCGCCCTGGGCTACAAATATGCCGCCGCTACGCGGCTATATACAGGCTGCGGCCTTTTCACCTTTCACCTTTCACGAATCACCTCTCACCTCCCGTTCGCGGTCCCCATTCGTCTTAATTCGCGGTTCTGGTCTCTTTTTTCTGGACAACATGAAGCTTCATGTGAAGCTTCACGTAACGTTTTCTCCGGCCGATTTTCGGTTTGCCCGGTTATGTCCCCCCTAACACGACGCGCCACGATCACCGATGTTGCTCGCGCAGCTCAGGTTTCCATCCAGACCGTGTCCGCGGTGTTTCACAATAAACCGGGTATTTCCGATCCGACTCGGCAACGGGTCCGGCAGATCATTGAACGGTTGCACTTTGAGCCCAACGGTCTCGCCAGCAGTCTCCGGGCTCAGCGTAGTCTGACCATTGGTGTCTTGATCCCCTCCATCACGAACCCGTTCTTCCCGGATTTTGTACGCGGCATCGAAGACGCCGCTCACTTGAACCGGTACTCGATCTTTCTTTGCAACTCGGATCAGCATCAGAGCAAAGAGACCGAATATCTCCAGTTACTTCGCCGGCATAATGTTGCCGGATACATCGTTGCTTACGATCTGAATAACCTTGAGGTCGAAAAGATTCTTGTCCAACTTGCGCTCCGGCACACGCCGGTTGTTACTTTTGGTTCACGCCAAGCTCATAAGCGGATCTCGGTCCTGGACACGGATAACGAAGAAGGCAGCTTCCAGATCACCTCCCATCTGATTGAGCTTGGTCATCGCCGGCTCGGGATGATCCAACCTCCCGACCGTGGACATGTTAATCTGCTGCGTACCCGAGGCTATTTGCGCGCGTTAAAGAAAGCCCGGATCGCGATCAAGAACGAATACCTGGTTCCCGGTGGATTTGAAATCGCGGATGGCACCAAAGGAATTGAACGCCTTATGGCGTTGGCTACTCCTCCAACCGCTGTGGTAGCAGCTAATGACCTGGTCGCGATCGGCGCGATCACCGCGTTGAAACGCATGGGGAAACGCGTGCCGGACGATGTTTCCATCGCCGGTTACGACAATATCCAGATGTCGGAATTAATCGATCCCCCTATCACCACCATTTCGCAGCCGACCTACCAGATGGGTAAAAGCGCGATGGAAGCAGTCTTTCACCAAATCAACGATCCAGAAAGTCCGGGCCGCGTCATTCACTTCGATCTGCCAATGATCGTGCGCCAATCCACTTCTTCTCCCCTAGTCAGCCCTCGAACCAAAAAAAACGATCCCAGCCCATGAAAGAATCCGTTCCCCCCAGGCCCGATTCCTTGATCAGTCGGCGCGCTTTCTTGCGCCGAACCGGTGGCGCCGGACTGGCCGCCAGCCTATTGACATCATCGTCCTTCCTCACCCGACTCAGCCGAGGCGATACCGGCCAATCGTACACCGGTAACCTGGTTTTGATCACTCAAACCGGCGCTTCTCCGGATAAAGCCTTACCAAAACTCTTGGACGCCTATCAAAAGGCGCATCCGGGAATTCAAGTAAAGCTGGTACAATATCCGGAGGAAAAATTCGTCGCGTTGTACACAGCCGCCCAAGCCGCCGGCGAACAGGTTGATGTCCTGATGTTGAACGGTCAGGACCTAAGACGCTATGCAACCTCTAATGCATTAACCAGTCTTGATGATGTTAGTTTCAAAACTAGGTTCTTGCCCGAAGCACTCGACACTTTTACCATCGACGGCAAACTCTGGGGATTCCCCTCCGGTGCTCTCGGTGGGTTCATCGTTTTTGTTAATAAAGCGATCCTGCAAAAATTTAATCTGCAACTCCCGGCCACGTATGATGATTTAAAATCGATTGCGGCTGTCCTGCATAAGAACGGAATCGCCGCTTTTACGCATCCCGGCAAAATCATTTACATGTGGCCGGTCTGGTTCTTCACAACGTTTGCCCAGAGTTCTAACAATCGTTCGATTGAACGAACCATCGAGATCTTGAGCGGCAAAGGTAAATTCACCGATCCAGATGTCGTGCAAGGACTCGACCTGGTTTTTCAGTTCGGCCGAGACAAGATGTTCAGCCAAAGTGTCCTGGGATTGGACTTCGGAAACGCGCAAACGGAGCTCCTGACCGGGAAAGCGTGTTTCTATCTCTTCCATGATTCCATCACAAAGCCGATGTTGGACGCCAAGGCTCCAAATTTCGAATTGGATTCAATGCTGATGCCGAACCTGGTCGGCAAACAGGTTGAGTCTCAATTCCCCGGCGGACCCGGAGTCGTTCTCTCCCTCCCTGCAAAGATTGATCCGAGCCGGAAACAGGCTGCGCTTGATCTGATCGACTTCCTGACTAGCGATGATTCTGACCGGCAATCGGTCGAGCTAAACGGAGGCGCGGTTCCGGTCAATGTGGCGGTGCCGCCAGAACCTATCTCCATTTATACAAAGGAAAAGGCGGATATTTCGAAGCTGACGATCTATCTAGATTGGTTTTATCCACCCGAGATCACGAAGGGATTACAGGAGGGACTACAAGCAGGAATCATCGGAAAAACGACGGCTGAAGCTTTGAGCAAAAACCTGCAAGCGACCTTGGATCGCCTGGTTTCCGGCGGATATAAATTCGCGACCTAAGCTGGGGAGGGATCGCGCTCTGCGATCCACAAAGTGATCGCTATGCTGCAACGCTCTACCGAGCCTGTTTTGCGTACTGAGAACCACGGATCGCGGGGATCCGACGCCGCCTCCGCCGCGGGAGTAACGCGCAATGGCCAAAGGCTATGTCGAATAGGCAGCGATCCCTCCCGTCCTCCGCCGATTAAATCTGCTTTTCCAGGCAGTTCATGGAAAAAGTGGAAGTCTGCGCTGAAGCCTTTCATCTGGTTAACACCCGCTTTGCTCTTACTTTGCGGGCTCACTTACCTGCCGATTTCTCTAGAGTTTATCCTTAGCTTTTTCGCTGCCGATGGGTTTGCTCCCCCCAAATGGATTGGTCTAGAAAATTACTTGACCGCTTTTCACGACGCCGATTTTTGGGGGGCTTTGGTCAACAACGCCTGGTACGCAGTCTGGACGGTTACCGGAAAATTGAGCCTCAGTTTGCTGGTTGCCACCCTGTTGAATCGAAAAATCCGCGGCCGCGCTTTACTGCGCAGCATTTTCTTCCTGCCGGTCGTACTTTCCTTCGTTGCCGTCGGAATCATCTGGACCCTGATTTACAACTTCGATTACGGGATCATCAATGTCACCCTGAACACGCTCGGGTTGGGCTGGCTTAAAGGTGATTGGTTAGGCTCACCGGACACCGCCTTCGGCGCCGTGGTTCTGGTCGATCTGTGGAAGTGGACTGGGTTCCATGTTGTTATTTATCTGGCCGGTTTGCAGTCGATCCCCAGTGACCTGCAGGAGGCAGCGGCTCTGGACGGCGCCGGACCGTGGCAACGTTTCTGGCGAATCACGTTTCCTTTACTGAAACCTTTTACCGCCATCAACGCGCTACTGGCTACGCTCGGTTCTCTCAGCGTATTCGATTTGGTCTACGTGATGACTCAGGGCGGCCCGGTGAAAGCAACCGATGTCGTGATGATCGAAGTCTACAACCAAGCGTTTCAATTTAACCGTCTCGGATACGCGGCGGCGATGTCATCGATCATGTTGGTTTTGATCGTTCTGGTCTCGGTGACCTTGTTACGCAGTTTCGGACAGGAAACCCTCCAGCGGAGATAACTAACCGCCAATGAACACGAATAGGAACCACGAATGGACACAAAGATTTACGCAGATATGGGAAGCGTGAAACGTTGCCTCAGGGGGCGTCAACGGTGCCCTCAGTCCTGCCAACATTAAGAGGTGAATTGGCTACATGAACGGAGCGAATTCTCTCTCATACAAAACGTCATGGCGCACCGGCGGCACTCAAACGCTTTGTTACGCCACCCTGTTAGCTCTGGCGATTATTGTTATCTATCCGTTTGTCACACTACTTCTCGGTTCCCTCAAAACTGAGGGCGAATTCTTTGCGAACCCAGTTGGGTTCCCCAGGAGCTGGCAATGGCAGAATTATGGTGATGCCTGGCATCAAGCCCATATTGCCCAGTTTACGATCAACACCGCGATGGTAACAGCCGGTACCGTTATTTTGACGCTGTTTTGTGCAGGCACTGCTTCCTTTGCCCTCAGCCGTTTTTCTTTTCCCGGTAACCGAATTATCTATTTGAGTTTCATCATCCTACTTACTCTGCCGGTCCAGGTTTATATCATCCCGCTTTATGTGGTCGTAGTTAAAGCCAAGCTCGCAGACAATCTGCTTGGGCTGATTCTTTGCTACACGACCGGAAGCCTCCCGTTATCGGTGTTCCTGTTTAAAACCTATTTCGACGCTATTCCGGAAGAACTACTCGATTCGGCGCGTCTCGACGGTTGCGGTGATTGGTTAACTTTCACGCGGGTCGTATTGCCGTTATCTCGTCCGATCATTGCCACCGTTTCCATCTTCACCTTTGTCCAGGCCTGGAACGAGTTCTTTCTCGCCCTCATTTTCATTCATAGTCCGGATCGCCAGACTTTACCGCTCGGTCTGCAGGCTTTTTTCGTAAATCAATTCCAGACCCAATTCCCGCTGCTTTTTGCCACTCTGACCATTTCGATTGCCCCGATCGTCGTCGTTTATCTGTTGCTACAACGCCAGTTCATCGCCGGTTTAACCGCCGGCGCGGTTAAAGGATAGACCAGCATAAAGAAGGATACCGGGATGATCGGCAACGAAATCTAATTTTATGGAGAAACAAGCCAGAAGAACGGACAAGCTAAGGATTACTCCTATTAGTCGAACGATTCGGATCGGCTATGTCGGGGGTGGTTTCCTAGCTCAAAACGCGCATCTTGGAAATTTTTCGAGTTTACCTCAGTGCCACCTCGTTGCGCTGGCGGAACGACGCCCCCACCTCGCCGAGAAGGTGGCCCTCCATTTTGGGATCGAGAGAGTGTATCCGGATCATCTTTCTCTCGCCCGTGATCCTGAGATTGATGCGGTTGCGGTTTCGGCCGACTACGCCGGCCAAGGCGAGATTGCCGCGGATTTATTGCGTGCTGGTAAACATGTTTTTATGGAGAAACCGATGGCGGTCTCGATCCAACAAGCGGATCGGATTCTGGCTGCGGCCAAAGAAGGTAATACTCGTTTAATGGTCGGATACATGAAGCGTTACGACACGGGAAATCGTCGTATCCGAGATCTGATCCGGCAATGGCAACAAGACCGCAGCAAAGGGCCGCTTCTTTACATCCGTTGTCACGGCTTTTGCGGAAATTGGATCGCAGGTCTGGATACCTCGGGGCTGATTCGAACCGATGAATCTGTCGAATCCATCGCTGCTGAAGAGCTGCTTCCTGACTGGCTCCCGGCAGATGGCCGTCGCGGTTATGTCGGGTATCTCCAACAGTATACTCATCAAGTTAACTTGTTACGCTTCCTGTTAGACGCCCAATCGGCGAACGACGTTCTCGTGACGAATGTTGATCTCTCGGCCGACGGCTACACGGGCTTAGTTACTCTTCAAATAAAAGGCGTACGCTGCGTCATTGAGAGCGCCTCGACCAAATTCCACGGTTGGGACGAAAATCTGCATGTGTTTTTCGAAGGCGGCTGGATCCGTTCGACACCGGGACTTCTGTTCTCGCGTCCTTCAACCAATGACATTGAGGTATACGAGAGCGGCGAAAATGGTGGGATCCACTACCCCGCCACACCGGTAAGTCAGTCTTGGCATTACCGGGCCGAAGCCGAGCACTTCCTGCAATGCCTGCAGACCGGAACCGAATTCGATTCCCCTGGTTCAGACGCCCTTATCGACGTCGGCATTTTCGAAACCATTTATCAAAAGTTCATGCACAGCTCGAAGGAATAAAATATGAAACCTTGTTTTAACACGATTACCGCCGGACGCGAAAAAACATTGGAAGAAATTATCTCGGCATGCGGCGCGGTCCACTTTACCGGGATTGAGATCGACCTGAACCATCTGGATGCGGCCGTCAAACGGGCCTCGCCAAATGACATCAAAAGGCGCCTCGCAGATTCTAACCTTCAGCCGGCATCGATCATGGCTTTTGATCTGGCGCCATTAGCGGAAACCAACGCGGCCACGGAACGATTTAAACGCGGAGTCGAAGCCGCGGAACAGCTTGGCGCGCCGATCTTACTGGTTTATTGCGCCACGAACATTCCTCCCGGAATGGAACCAGCTAAAGCGCGAGAAAGTGCTATCGCCCGAACCAAAGAGTACGCGCAGCTGGCCGGCCCCCTGAAGATCGGCCTCGAGCCGATTGGGCGTACCACCTTGA
>Ga0126381_100004463_pt1 | contig 15260 bp, 15 predicted proteins | sample PanSoiMetPlot_28_FD_96465 | JGI IMG/M metagenome (GOLD analysis project Ga0126381, IMG submission 96465) | Tropical forest soil microbial communities from Panama - MetaG Plot_28 | ecosystem: Environmental > Terrestrial > Soil > Tropical forest > Bulk soil | place: Panama | collected 2016-02-17 | reverse complement strand
CTGCCACTACTGGCGAGCATTCCGTGCAGCCGTAGCCCTCAAGCGGCCGAATACCAAATTGATCTTCAAATGCCAACGCCACGCGGCGTGATGGGTGGTACACAACGGGCGACATCGCAACCATGGACGACGATGGATTTCTCACCATAACGGACCGGCTCTCGCGCTTCAGCAAGATTGGCGGCGAAATGGTCCCGCACATCCGCATTGAAGAAAAGCTGCATGAACTGGCGGATACGACAGAGCAGATTTTTGCAGTAACCGCCGTGCCCGATCAAAAGAAAGGTGAGCGAATTGTCGTGTTGCACACTTTGCCAGAGGGCAAGCTGGCGGACGTTTTAGAAAAGTTTGCAGGATGCGACCTGCCCAGCTTGTGGAAGCCGAAGGCCAACCAATTTGTTCACATCGATGCAATTCCGATCCTGGGAACGGGAAAGATGGACCTGCGAGGCATTAAGGCTCTTGCCGCTTCACTGTCTACTGAGCTGGCGGCCAAGGCTGAAGTCTAGATTCGGTTTTTGGTCGGCGGAGAACCAGGAAAGAATAAATTGCGAGACTGTGGGCCAAGTGCGTTCTACCATTGCGGTCTACAGGACAGCCCGCAGAATCGGCCAGACAGCCACGCGAAGACTCTTCGCCTGCCAGCTACTGCAAATTGGCGTACTCGGCCTTCGCATGTTTGTAGATAGGAATGTCCGGGTCGGCGTCTTTCCAGAGCTTGAGGAAGTCTTTGTAATCGCCGGGCGGAATTCGGCCGGCATCGGCATTCCCGGCCGCACCCGCCGAGTTCCGCTCCAGCAGGGCCTTTGCACGGGCCACGCCCAACCGGGCCAGTGATCCCGTCCAGCAGTTCCAGACGATGCCGTTGTGGTCAATAATTCTCTGGAACTCGGCGGCCGCAGAAGTCCCCTGTCCACCGGCTAAATACACTTCACCCCGAATGTAGGTTGGATACAGACAGGACAGATTCGCAAGGAACTGAAATTGCGCCAGCTCGACTGGCGAGATGACTTGCAAGATGTTCAATGCCAGAGTTGGGTCCTTTCGATTCAGCGCTAATTGCGCCTGAATCGCTGGTAGCCAAAGAGACTTTATCTGCGTATCGAGGGGGAAACGTTTTCTCATGTCTTGCGCCAACGATTCGGCTCTTGCTGAGTCACCTGCCATAGCAAACGCCAGCGCGGCTTCTGCGGAAGCTCCCGGACTCTCAGGGGCGAGTTTCAGACCCTCCATCGCTGCCCGCTCGGCTTCCGCCAGGTTTCCGAAAGCAGCTTCCCGCAGCGCGGAATTCTCGAGCCAGATGGCGCCAGTTCCCGGCTATCAGCATGGATTGCGGCATCGACAGCTCGCCTGGTCAGTGCCCGAGCGCTGGCCAGGTGACCGGCGTATGCCTCGGTGTCAGACGCCAGCGACAGCCCAAAGTCTTCTCCCGGCCGGCCCGTGAACCATCGTTGCTCTTCAGCCATAGCTGGAGCGTCGCCATGATTAAACGCGCGGGCATAAAGCGCAGTGTGAAGTATGTAGCCTTCGAGCTTTCGCTCTCGCGCCTGCTGAATCGTCTGCTGGGCTTCATCGAAGCGCTGCAAAGCGAGCAGGCTGTTGGCCAGGTTCCCGTAGGGAGCCAGATCGTCAGGCTCCAAGCGCATGCTCTCGTGAAACGCGGCTACCGATTTCTCATACTGTCCCTGCGAGCTGTACACGTTGCCCAGATTGAGATGCGCGCTGGGATCTCGTGGATAGTTGGCAATCCACTCTTCGTAGGTTTCTGCCGCTTTCTCCAGCTCTCCAGTAACAATTTCATAGTAACCAGTGGCAATGTCCAGTTGCTCCCTCTCGCTGGCATGCGCGCGAAACTCGAATGCTTTGGTCAAGTATTGTCTCGCGCGTCCCATCTCTCCCATGCTGTAGTAAGCGCTGCCGACTGCGTTGTAACCAGTAGCAAAGTTAGGGTCGAGCTCGATAGCGTGTTGATGGTAGGGCAGGGCGGCAGCGGGACCTTTTTCCCGGCCAGCCTTCTGTCCGAGACTGAATGCTTTCAGAGCCTCCAGCGAAGATGTTGTAGCCTCAGCCAGCGGCACATCGAAGGTCTGCACTGTGGCCAGTGATTCTCCCAATTGACGGCGCAGCTTGGATGCTGCCCCGCCCAGCGCGTCCAGCACCTTCTCCTTAGCTGACGCTGAGACCTGCTCTTCCGCCAGCACCTCTCCGCTTTCGCAGTTCACAGCCTTAAGCCCCAACACATACTGGCTGCCCAGATTAGAAATTGATCCGGCAACATAGGCTTTGCTGCCGGCCCGCAGGCAGACCTCGCGCGCTATGGCCAGCGTGAAGGGAGTGGTGGCAGGACGGCCCATTAGCTGCATGGTGGCTGCCACCTTGTCGTCGGACACCACATTCAGGAAAGGTGATTGCTTCAACGAGACCGTGAGGGCTGTTTTCAACGCGTCATCAAAAACTGGATCGCCGGTAGTGTTCAGAAAATCGGTGACTACGGTGGTGTCTTTCTCGGTCAGGCGCTTGCTGTGAGCCGAGCGGTAATAAAGCCCGCCGGCCAGGAGCAAGAGTACGCCTGCGATGGTGAGCCCAACCTTCCAAGACCTACGCCGTGCAGCGGAAGCGACCCCGGTCACGGCGATGGCGCCCGAGTCCGACAGCGCTTCCAGCGCGAAAGCCATATCCGATGCGGATTGAAATCGTTGCTCCCGCTTCTTTTCCAGACAGCGGCGCACGACGCGTTGCAACGCCGGAGGAGTGGCCGGCACGACCTGCCAAACGTCGGGCGGGTCTTCATTGAGAATCGCGGTCAGCGTTTCTGCCGCAGTTACCTTCTTAAACGCTCGCCGGCCGGTGAGCATTTCATAGAGAATTGTGCCGAAAGCGAAGAAATCGGTACGGTAATCTACCTCCTCGCCGCGCGCCTGCTCGGGAGACATATACCCGACGGTGCCCATCACCATTCCGGCTTCGGTTGCGAGTTCCCGGTCGCCGGCAGCAGCCTGCGTAGGCTTGGCCAGCCCGAAGTCGAGAATCTTTACCTTTCCGTCGTTGGTCACAAACAGGTTTGCAGGCTTCAGATCACGATGGACAATGCCCTTTCCATGGGCCGCGGTCATACCGCGTGCGATCTGCACCGCGTACTCAATCGCAGAGCGAGGCGGCAATGGTCCATGCCTCATGCGCTCGCGCAGCGTGCTTCCCTCCAGCAGCTCCGAAACCAGGTACGGTACGCCTTCGTAAACACCCATCTGGTATACGGCGAGAATATTGGGGTGATTGAGCGCGGCGACGGCCCGTGCCTCCCGCTCAAAACGACGCAATCGTTCGAGATCCTTCGTTACAAAAGAGGCCAATACCTTGATAGCAACTTCTCGCGCCAGGCGGACATCTCGTGCCTGATAAACCTCGCCCATCCCGCCGGAACCTATCAGCCTGACGACCTCGTAGTCCCCAATCTTCGTTCCTGGCTTGAGGGTGCCGGCTTCAATCGGCGAACGCGCTTGAACCCGCTCCGGGCTTTCGTTCATGGCTTCTTAATTTCTAGCCTAATTTAGTTGACCATCCGCTTTTTCGATGAAACTTCGCCAGATTGTTTGGCTCGCACTGCCGCGCTGCGGAGCAATGCGTGTTTTCCACAGAGGGCCGGTCTCTCCGCACGCCGAGCTTCAGCGCGCTTTGCTTAGCATAATGCTGGGCGCAACCTTCGAGCAGGACTTTTTGGAGTGGTCGGATTTGACCGAACGATTTATTGCAAGTGTAGGACAATGGCTGGCGCAGCAATTTCTCATAGGTGTGCGAGGATGGATAATGTTACCAACACAATTCTTTTGCCGCGAACGTCCCGCTACACCAGTCTCGAGTAAAAGCGCATGAAGCTTCTTGCAACCGGCGGTGCAGGATACATTGGCTCGACGGTAGTTCGTTCCTTGCTGGCTGACGGCCACGACGTCATTGTGTACGACAATCTCGGCAAGGGCCACCGCGAAGCCGTTCCCACGGGTGTAGCGCTCGTCGAAGGTGATACTGCCGACAACAACAAGCTCGAGCTTGTTTTGCAGCAGCACCGGCCCGAGGCGGTGTTGCACTTTGCCGGCTTCATTGAAGCCGGCGAGTCGATGCGGGTACCGGAGAAATATTTCCGCAACAACTCCGCAGCCACCTTCACACTGCTGGAAGCGATGTTGACCGCTGGCGTCGACAAATTGATCTTCTCTTCGACTGCCGCCGTGTATGGAGAGCCTCGCCGTATCCCAATCGCGGAGACCGACCCTCTGGAGCCGACCAATGTGTACGGAGAATCGAAGCTGCTGGTCGAGCGCGTGCTGTCATGGCTCGCGCGTATTCACGGACTTCGCTACGCAAGCCTTCGCTACTTCAATGCGGCAGGATCGGACGGCCACTCGGGGGAGTGCCACGATCCGGAAACGCACCTGATCCCGCTGGTCCTCAAGGCCGCGGCCGGAGCCATTGACTCAATCTCGATCTTCGGCACTGATTACCCCACCGCGGACGGCACCTGCATCCGCGATTACATCCATGTCAGCGACCTGGCTCGCGCGCACGTGCTGGCATTGGAGGCGCTCACAAGGCGCTCTCCATTGATCTACAACCTTGGCAATGGCCGCGGCTTCAGCGTGCGTCAGGTCATCGAAGCCGCCCGCCGTGTCACCGGGCGTCCCATTCATGTGATCGAGTCGCCGCGGCGACCGGGCGACCCAGCCGTGCTGGTTGCAAGCGCGGAGAAAATTCGCCGGGAACTAGGCTGGGTTCCCGAGCAATGCGATCTGGATTCGATCATTGCGAGTGCCTGGGAGTGGATGCAGCGTCATCCATTAGCATACGGGCGTCACTGATCACCCAGGCGGCGGTACGGTCGTGGAGTTGCGCTGCCCGTTTAGTCGTCCTCGACCATAACAAACGGCAGGTTGGTTGTGAACGCGCTGTGGGACTTGTCCGCCTCTTTCTTGGCCCGAAAATACAGAACGCCAGAATCGACGTGTGCAGCCGTAGCATCGGGAAAATTCATTGGCTGTTGACCAGATGGGAACAGGGTTATGTTAGCCATTTCTCTCTCCGGGGTTTCGTTTTGCTGCTACAAACTCTCTCGGACTCCAAATTTCATCCGCAATTGCAGTTTCATTGCTGAGTAACACACAGACCTTTGTGCCAAGCAGAAAGTGTAATACGCAAACCGCCGAACGCAAACGGGCCTTGTGATTGTCCAGCTAAGTGAATCAAAAATGTTCGAAACATGGGGCGAGTTTGGCCAACATCTTTAGGAATATCCGCGTTCCTCGAAGTTTCTTTATTCAACACATACTTCTCGATAGCGCATCGTGTCGTCGGTGGGCATAATGGAGTTGATTCCCAGCTTATGCCCGCCCGCATCGTGCAAGCCCGGTCCTCTTGCCGGTCCGACTCAACCCTCCGTGCGCTTACAGCGCTAACGGCTCCGGCCGTAGCTCGTCTCGGCGTTGGGCTGCTTCTTATCGCTGTGTCGATTACTGCCGCGGCGCAGAATATGATCGCCGACAACGATCTGCCGCCCGGTGAGTCGTCTTCCAAATCCGCGGAGCGCTCGCACGCCGGTCCATCGGATGCCACGTCCAGCGACGCTGAGGGTTTCGTAGCCTCGACCGCGGCAACCAACGACCACGGCATCGACTGGAAGCATCTTCTTCTCGACTCCGGCGGCTTTCTTCTCTGTTCTCACACCTATCGCATCCTGACCGAAGGCACTACACGGCGCTCGTTCGACAAGCCGTTTTTCCCCAACTACTCCGCTGCCGTCTCTAACCTGCACGGCTGGGCGGACGGCGATCCCTTCATGGTGAACTACGTCGGCCATCCCATGCAGGGCGCTGTCTCGGGCTTTATCTGGCAGCACAACGATCGCGCCTTCCGCACCGTCGAGTTCGGACGCAACCGCCGCTACTGGAAGGAGCGGCTGCGCGGCATGGCCTTCGCTTATGTGTACAGCGTCCAGTTTGAAATCGGGCCGGTCAGCGAAGCCTCCATCGGACACATCCAGAGCTTTTATCCGCAGGTTGGCTTCGTCGACCACGTCACCACACCGACGGTCGGCACCGGCTGGGCCATCGCCGAAGACGCAGTCGACCGCATAATCATTCAGCGCTTCGAAGGGCACGTCGGCAATCCCTGGCTGCGAATGATTGTGCGCACTGGACTGAATCCGGCGCGCGCCTTCGCCAACTTCACCGAGGCTCGTTGCCCCTGGTGCCGCGAGGATCGTCCGGGCGTGTTCACGCCGTTCCCCAATGCCGAGACGTGGGGCGCACTCAGCCACCAGCGCATGATCAGCAAGCCCGTTGATCCGCCGCCCGGCGTCGCGCCCTTCGAGTTCACCTTCCACGCAACCTATCGCGATTACCTTCAGAACAATGGCGCCGGCGGATGCATGGGCGGCGGCGGCACCGCGCAGTTCCGCATGGCCGACACATGGCAGATGCTGCTCAATGTTGATGGCTGCCGCATGTTGGGCTTCAAATCCAACTGGAGCGGCGACTCACTGGTGTTCGCCACCGGCCCGCGCTGGACGCCGCAAATTGCCGGAGGGCGGTGGGCGCCACATCTGCAAGCCCTCATTGGAGGCACCAAACTCACGCAGGAGTTCAACAATCCGGTTCTGGCCGCGGAGGTCGCCGGCTGGAAGCCCAATAGCGACGAGGGCCGGGCCGACAAACATAACTACTACAACACGGACTGGGACGCCGTCGGCTTCACCGTGCAGGCCGGTGGTGGCGTGGATTTCAAACTGAACGGCGCGCTCGCCCTTACCCTCGGCGACGTCCAGTACGCACACTCCTGGACCAGCGATATCAACGGCGTCAGCTACCGCAATGCCATCCAGTTCACCAGCGGCCTGGTACTACGCATGGGAACCTGGTAGTGAGAAGTAGTTGCCTGTGTATCAGGTGGAAGTGGAAAGTTCCTGCTCATTGAGCTGGAGATCGAGGATCCGGGCCGCTGACAGCTGACGGCGAAGAGTAAAGCGTCACACATTCCCTGGTCCGCCGGCATCAGCCTTCGTGGCCGCGGTTGTTTCCAGGTACTTGATGAGTAGTACCTCATTGCCAATTTCGCTGTAAATCAACTCATCTACCGTGCCGGAAGCCAGAAGAATACCGTACCCTCCAGGACGCATGCCCTCTGATTCACGCTGTTTGATATGGGCGGTTGGATCGTCGGTGGGGTTGGCTATCGCGGCGTGGGTCAGCGATTCGCGGCGGAAGCCCGCACCCGGGTCTCGTACGTAAAAGACCATCGACCTGGCCGTGCGAACCGCCGTAACCTCGACTACCTGCTCCGGATTAAATGCCGCTCCGTGTTCCATGCCGTTCAACAGTATTTCTCTTAAGGCGTGCATCATCTCCACGCGCGTGTCGTCAGGTAATTGAGCGCTCAACTCTTTGGCGAATGTCATAAGGCGCTCAGCCGTAACAAGCCGGCAGTTGACACGGACCGACACCCATCCAGGCCTGGCCGACAGAACATGGATGTCCTCTCGCCATTCGCTGTCAGAGGCTGCGATGCGAGTCAGATTTGCGATTTCTCCCGCATCGAACGGAGGACTAAAGCAGGCGAAGACTCGCGCACGCAGGGCAGCGATGACCTCGTCTGGAGTGCTGTGGGGTGCGAGGAGAATGCTTTTTACGCCGGGCCTGATGGTGCGCATTTCTTCCAACAGAGCCAGATCCTCCTCCACCGTGCTGTGCGGATCCGAAATGACGACCCCGAAGGCTCGCTTGCGCAGGCGCTGCAGAGTGTCGGCGTGACCGGCGGCATATTCGACCGGAAGATCGGCGGCAATCAGGGCTTCACCAACTTCGCGACTCACTGGCACAGTATTTCCGATAATTAAAACCCGGCTCATGTCGTGCTCCGGTTGAGGGACAGAACTCGTGCCTAGATGATACCAATCTGCGAAGCGTCGGTGGTCTTTGTCATTGCATTCTCCCCTTTGGATTTTGTTTTGGGCTTGTTGGCCTTCCCCTCGACGGGCAAAGCCAAATTGTTCACCGAATGCAAATATCTTTGGCGGGAAAAACAGAAAGGACCGCGCTGGCGGTCCTTTTGTGTTGGCGGGAAGCTATTCGCTGAGGCTGGGCTTAAACGCAGTGACTCGCCACTGAGTCCCGTCCAAGAGCACCTGGTAGATGCCCCCGGCCATACACTGACTGCCGCAGAGATAGCCTCCTTCAACGTCCGCTTCCGTATCCTTGCGCCACTGAATAGCGCCGACCCCAAAGATAACGGAACGCTTTTTGGAATGCTTATCTATGATCGACATCGTCAACTTACGTTGCTTCTCCTCGCATTCCGATGCGCCTTTCACGGGCAAGGGACTGAGCTTCCGCAGGAATTCCTTGTCGGCATCTTCACCGTTCATCCGAATGCAGTACGTAGCTGCGCCCAGGTTCCATGACTTGATTTGATAACGGACAACTGCTTCGTAGATTGCGGCAGCTGCAGCGGGCGGCTGTCCCTGGACTCCAGGAGTTTGCTGCCCCGGAGTCTGACCGAATGCAAATCCCGACAGGGCAGCCGTTACCGTCAATGCAGCGATCAGGTGTTTCACAGACCTGATGCTACAGAAAACCTGAGCTTCAGGCCAATGGGCCGTAACCGCGACACCCGCTCCTACCCTTTGTTAAGAGTGAACGTCAGCCGCTACACCCGTTCTACAATAAGTCCCAGTTTTCTCAGTGAGCAGACCCGCATGGATGGAGCGAACTAAGTGGACCCACTCGACTTTATTAAAGTCCTTGCCGTTACGTTTGTGACCTTGTTCCCCGTAGTCAACCCGATCGGGGATGCGCCAATCTTCTTGAGTCTCACTCGGCACTACCCGCAATCCACACAGAAGGTTCTGGCGCGAAAGATAGCTGCCTATGGATTCGTACTGCTGGCGGTGTCGTTCCTATTCGGCAGTGAGGTGCTGGCTTTTTTCGGCATCACGCTGGTGGTCATACAAATAACCGGTGGTCTGATCGTGGCGGCAATGGGCTGGAAATTACTGAATGACGAAGCGGAACCGCCCTTGGAAGGGCAAGAGCTGGATACCCTCGAACATGCTTTGCAGCACGCTTTTTTCCCGCTGACCCTTCCGGTCACGGTCGACCCGGGCTGTATCTCTGTCGCAATCACGCTTGGAGCGCACCTCAGACATCAGGCGGGTTCAGGCTTTGTACATGGCTATCCACGCCATTTCCTGGCGGCGCTAGCCGGAATATTTCTAATTTGCGTTCTGGTAGGGCTGTGCTACGGCAGCGCCGATCGTTTAATCAGGATGCTCGGTAAATCGGGAACCAATATCGTGACGCGACTGTCAGCCTTTATTCTGATGGCCATCGGGATACAAATCCTGTGGAACGGACTAAGCGCCGGTTTGCCGGAATTGCTTGCTCACACAGCTGTGCAGTAGGGACAAGCCGATGGAAAGCATGACTGCTGAGCCACCTTTGTCCCCGTTTTCGTCCCGCTCATCCCATCCAACGCATGACTCGCACCCGCACCTGCATTATGCTTACAACGTGGAGACGCCGGCGGTAAGACAACCGGACCTTTGGCACGCCTCTCTGGTGGCGGCGCTGATTGCTTTTGTCGGTGCCCTGCTCAAATTCTGGTATCTGTACCTTGATGACCTTGCGCGCCATCGTCCGAAGATGTTCCCCCACCGTGTCCTGGAAGAAGCAACGGGGTTCTTCGCTTTTGCGGTTCTGATTCCCGCGATGGTCTGGGCGAGCCGGAAGTTTCGTTTTGGCGAGCAACCTTGGTACCGGATCTTCCCCATTCATCTCGTTGTCGCGATTGTGCTGTCGTTCCTGCACACTTCTCTCATGGCGGTCTCGCGGAAGATTCTCTCGCCCGTCGTTGGCATGGGCCCCTATGACTATGGCGAGATGCGGTGGCGATATCCGATGGAGTTTTCCAACTTCATCTTCGTGTATGCGATTTTCGTCACCGCTTTGACGCTGTTCGATTACTACCGTGAGCTGCGTCGCCGCCAGGTTGCAGCGGCCGAGTTGGAGAGGCGCCTTGCGCAGGCACAATTCCAGAATCTGCAACTGCAACTTCAGCCGCACTTCCTTTTCAATGCACTGAATACCATCTCGGCCGTGATGTACGAGGACGTGAAGCGAGCTGACGCCATGATCGTGCAACTCAGCGACCTGCTGCGCCGCACTTTACGACCTCCGGACGCGCAGCAGGTGCCACTGGAAGAAGAAATCGACCTGGTCCGTGCGTATCTCCGCATCATGCAGGAGCGCTTCGGAGACGACCTGCGCGTCGAGATCGCTGTGGATTCTGATGTCGCGCAGGTTTTGGTCCCGCAACTGCTGCTCCAGCCGCTCGTGGAGAACTCGATCCGCCACGCGGCCGGGACTTCTCCGCTCCAGGTCACGGTCCGCGCTACGCGCAACGAAGGCGACTTGCTGTTGTGTGTGAGTGACAACGGGCCCGGCATGCGCCGAGTGCCCTCGGAGAACGGAATCGGGCTCACCAACACCGCCGAGAGACTCGCGGCGCTTTACGGCGGACAACACAAGCTCAGCTTCGCCGACGGGCCAAGCGGCGGACTCACCGTCACGGTGCAAATCCCGATGAGATTTGCTGAGGCAAGCGCATGAGTCCGCGTCTGCGGGTATTGGTGGTGGACGATGAGGCGCCCGCGCGCCGCAAGCTGCTGCGCTTTCTGGCTTGTGATCAGGACGTGGAAGTGGTTGGTGAAGCCGCGAATGGGCGCGAAGCGGTGGAAGCGATCAGGCGCACGCACCCCGAACTCCTCCTGCTCGACGTGCAAATGCCGGATCTCGACGGGTTTGAGGTAGTGAAGCAGTTAAAATCTCCGTTGCCACGGATCGTGTTCGTCACCGCGTTTGACCAATATGCGATCCGGGCGTTCGACGTGCATGCCTTCGGGTATCTGCTCAAACCCTTCGATCAACCGCGCCTCCAAAAAGTGCTGAACGACGCCAAGCAGCACGCGCGTGAATACGACAACTCGGCGGAAAAGATTCGCAAGTTGCTGGAGGATGTCGAACGGTCGCGCCGTAGCTCCGCGCGCTTGCTGGTCGAACAAGGTGAGCGGGCTTTCTTCGTCTCGCCGGAGGAGATCGACTGGATCGAAAGTGAACGCAACTACGTACTCATCCATGCCGGAGACAAGACCTACACCCTTCGCGGCACCTTAGATGCAATGGAAGGACGTCTCAGCCAGGAGAGCTTCGTGCGGATCAACCGCTCGGCGATCGTGCGACTGGACGCGGTCCGCGAACTCCAGAAGTGGTTCCACGGCGAGTACAAAGTGGTCCTCAAATCGGGCGCAACCCTGACCTGGACGCGACGCTATCTCGGACGCCAGGCGGAACTCCTGCAGAAACTGTAACCGCAGGCGGAAGGTTCGTCATCGCTTCAGGCCCGATCGTCCCGCGACAGTTCGATTCGAAGCTCCCATTGCGGCAAAGTAGCCTCGCAACCCAGGGGGTGAATTGATGACCACGGCGAACCGTACATTACCGACGAGCAATGAGGCGACGCATGCGTACCGTTCGGCAGAACAGAGCGCGTACGAGCCGCTCTCGCGCATTTGGATGACGGGGCTGGTAATACTGTGCGCGGCGAAACTCCTGCTGCACATCTTTGCCAGCGTTCGGCACTACGGGTATTTCCGCGACGAGTTGTATTACCTCGACATGGCCCGCCACCTGGATTGGGGATATGTGGATGCTGCGCCGCTGATCGCAGTGTATGCGAAGGTTGCGCTGTTGCTGGGTGGCTCGCTGGCGGCGCTGCGCATTCTTCCGGCGCTTGCGGGAGCGGCGCTCGTGGCCCTCACCATCTTGATCGCGCGCGAACTCGGCGGCAATCGTTACGCGCAATTCCTCGCCGGACTCAGCATCCTGCTCTGCCCTGCCGTCCTGCTGACGGACAGCCTGTTGACGATGAACGCCTTCGAGCCGCTGTTCTGGATGGGCTGCATCCTGGTGATCGCGCGAATCCTGCGGACAGGAAACTCGCGGTTGTGGCTCTGGTTCGGCGTGCTGTCCGGCCTGGGCCTCGAGAACAAACATTCCACCCTCTTCTTCGGATTCGCGGTCGCGGTTGCATTACTGCTCACCCATGATCGGCGCGAGTTTGCCAGGCAGTGGATTTGGATTGCCGGCGCCATAGCGATCGCGCTCTTCCTGCCAAACATCATCTGGCAAATCCGGCATGGCTTCCCAACGATTGAGGACCTGGAAAATGTGCGGCGCGAGGGGAAGAATGTCGTGCTCAGTCCAGTGGCGTTCATTAAGGAGCAGGTCATCGACTTCCACCCGATCCTGCTGCTGGTTTGGCTGCCGGGATTGATCTGGCTGCTTCGCAGCCGCATCTGGCGCGTCCTCGGGCTCATCTTCATCGTGTTCTTCGTCACGATGCTTGCGGCGCACGCCAAAAACTACTATCTCTTTCCCATTTATCCCATGTTATTTGCCGCCGGCGGCGTAGCCATCGAGCAATGGCTGGAGCACCGCGCAGTCTGGCTGCGCGCCACTGTCGTGGCGCTTATCGTTATCGCGACAATTCCCTTGATCCCAATGTTTACCTGGATGCTGCCGCCGGAACGGCTGCTGGCATACCAGAGCGCTATTGGATTTAAGCCGGCAAAGCAGGAGGTGCACCACGAATCGCTGCTGATGCAGCCCATCGCCGACCAGTTCGGATGGCCGGAGATGGTGAACGATGTCGCGAGCATTTATCGTTCGCTGCCTCCTGCCGTGCGCGCCGAGACTGGCATCTGGGCCGGCAATTACGGTGAGGCGGGCGCGATCAACCTCTTCGGCCCGCAGTACGGGCTACCACGCGCCTGGTCGCGGCACCAGAACCATTGGTATTGGGGACCTCCGCCGCAAGCGTACAAGAACCTCATCGTCGTCCAGTGGAGCCTGGAGGACGTGCAGGATAACTGCGGCTCCTACCAATCGTTTCCGCACTATGACCGGTTTGGCATGGGCGAGGAGAATACCCCGATTCACCTGTGCCAAGGGGTGAAGTTCGACATTCAGAAGATCTGGTGGCACTCGCACCACTGGAATTGATTTCCGTCAGGACGTCGCTAATTTGAGCTGCCGGGTGGAGTGCGCGCATACGACGGCAATCTTCAGCGAATGAGCTGTTCGACCGATTGGGCTAACGCGACTCGAGCTGCCTGGCCAATTCTGATGGGAGTCCATCTATGGGGAGCTACGGATGAGCTCTAAAGTGCCATTTGAGCCCTCATAGCCGTTTTTGGCTATTGTTTTCTTGAGTTAAACGGTTCACAATTTCCGCACTTGTGTCTAGTTACTCTCCCTGGCTGCCACTTCTTCTGAGCAAGAGCCGTTGAGAAACGGGAGGGAGTATGCCCAGTTTGAAGTGCACTCCGCCGAAGCGAGGCTGGGTGGCACTTCCTACTTCCTTTCTCTTGTGCCTGCGGTCAAGATTCTGGTCTCACCAGCGAAGCTCAAGGGTGCCATACATAGAGCGTCGGTTTGTGGGCCTCTAACCTGTCCGTTTTGGGCACTTGTTTTTTGTCAATAGGAGGGTCACACTTAGCAGTAACCGCCCCCCTTATTCGGCAGAGCTCCCGTGCCCACGTTACTGGGTACTGACCACTTCGGAAGACGGGAGGATGTATGACCAGTTCAGACTTCGGTCTACACCGCGAACGGGAAGGCCAGAGCCTCATTGAAGCAGCCTTTCTGCTTCCTTTCCTGCTTACGCTTACTTTTAACGCCATCAACATAGGCTATTTCTTCTGGGCCTATCTGAATATGGCGACGGCGCCGCGGCAAGGCGTGCAGTATTCAATTCAAGGGACATCTTCTTTTCTGCAAGGCCAACTGCCGAGCGCAGATGTTGTGAAGACTTTGGTCTACGCTGATCTCACGGGTGCGATCCCCAACAGCGCGGACACTCCGCAACGCGTTTGCACCTTGGCAAACGGAATCGATCCTAATGGCGTCGGCACCTCCAACCAGGTGCCACTGTGCACCGAGTACGGCTCCGCCAGCGGAACTTATACGGCCTTACAACCGGATCCGGAAGCACCCTTATTGGTATTGAATCGCGTTGACATTCAGTACACGGTAACGCCGCCGATACCGGGATTTCTGGCGAACCTCATCTTTCCCCCGTCGCTGACTTTTCACCGTTACGTCTATATGCGGGCGGAGGACTAGTCATGAATTTCAGGGGACGGTTTCACACGACGCGCAGTGTACGGTTCCGCGGAAATGAACGCGGAGCGGCACAGGTTGAGTTTGCGCTTACGGTCCTGGCGGTGCTGTTGGTTGTCTTCATGCTGATGGAGCTGTGCAGCGCTGTTTACACCTACACGGTATTGTCCGACGCCGCCAATGAAGGGTTGCGGTATGCCATCGTACACAGCACGGATGCCGACTTCACGACGAATGTCGAGAATACGATCACGACATACGCCTTGAACTCAGCGCACGACATGGCGCCGATGAGCATCACGGTGGCTACTCCCGATGGCTCAGCGCCTCCGGGTCGAGTGCAGATAACGGTGAGCTACCCCTACGTTCCATACACCATTTGGATGGCGAGCCCTCCGACAATGCACGCGTATGCCGAAGGCAGAATGATGTATTGAAGCGAGTTTGCAAGAGATTTGGAGCGCCGCTAAGGAGAGAGCGGCCACACGGTCACGGGCCTTGGGTAGTTCGACAGCCTGATCAGGTCTAGTGAGGAACACCTATGAACACGCGAATGCAGCACAGACGCCGCCGTGAGGCGGGACAGGTCACGATCTTCGTGGTCATGGCTCTGGGAATTTTTCTTCTGGCGTTCACCGGCTTCGCCACTGACTACACGAATTTCTGGTTTCATCGCCAGAGCGCGCAGGGCGGAGCCGATGCCAGCTGCCAGGCTGCTGCGGTTGACCTGTATCTCATCGCTGTGGGCACTCCGTCCCCGAATATGAATTTCACTCCCACCCTGAATGGGAGTGTCGACTGCTCTACGTCTCCGACGGCTGCGCCATGTATTATTGCGAAGTACAACGGCTTTGACGCCACGCTGGCGAGCACGAAGGTGATCATGAGCTTTCCGCAGAACCCTCCCGGAGCTCCGCCGCCGCCAGCTGACGTAGCTGTTCCCTTCGTGCAGGTGGATGTTACGGAGAAGGTGCCGGCTTACTTCTCGCGATTGCTGACAGGCACTGGAGAGGTGCCCGTCCACGCCACCGCGGCGTGCGG
>Ga0126381_100004462_pt1 | contig 15261 bp, 12 predicted proteins | sample PanSoiMetPlot_28_FD_96465 | JGI IMG/M metagenome (GOLD analysis project Ga0126381, IMG submission 96465) | Tropical forest soil microbial communities from Panama - MetaG Plot_28 | ecosystem: Environmental > Terrestrial > Soil > Tropical forest > Bulk soil | place: Panama | collected 2016-02-17 | reverse complement strand
GCTCATCCGCTACATCCATATGAATGGCGCATCGATGTTCTTCATGATCGTCTACATCCACATGTTCCGTGGCATGTATTACGGCTCCTACAAGGAGCCGCGCGAGGTCTTGTGGATCCTCGGCGTGATCCTGCTGCTGCTCATGATCATGACGGGCTTCATGGGCTACGTGCTGGTCTGGGGCCAGATGAGCTTCTGGGCCGCCAAGGTGATCACCAACCTGTTCTCGGCCATTCCGGTGGTGGGCGACTCGGTCGTCACCTGGCTCTGGGGCGGCTTCGCGGTCGGCAACCCGACGCTCAACCGCTTCTACTCGCTGCACTACCTGCTGCCGTTCGTGATCGCCGGCGTCGTGGTGCTGCACATCTGGGCGCTGCACGTGGTGGGTCAGAACAATCCCGCCGGCATCGAGCCCAAGTCCGAGAAGGACACGATCGCCTTCACGCCCTACGCGACGATCAAGGACTCGTTCGTGCTGGGGCTGTTCCTGATCTTGTTCGCCTGGCTCGTGTTCTACGTACCTAACTATCTCGTCCATAGCGACAACTACATCCAGGCCAACCCGGCGGAAACGCCGTCCGAGATCGTGCCGGAGTGGTACTACTTGCCGTTCTACGCGATCCTGCGCGCGATCCCGAACAAGTTGTTGGGCGTGATGGCGCTCGGCGCCTCGATCCTCATCCTCGCTTTCCTGCCCTGGCTCGACACCTCGCCGGTACGCTCGGCGCGCTACCGGCCGCTCTACAGGCAGTTCTTCTGGCTGTTCGTCATCGTGTGCATCGGGCTCGGCTATCTCGGCTCGAACCCGCCCGAGGGCTGGTACGTGATCTTCGCCCGCCTGTTCACGGTCTACTACTTCGCCTACTTCCTGATCATCCTGCCGGTGTTGGGCTTGGTCGAGAAGACCAAGCCGCTGCCGAACTCGATCTCGGAATCGATCCTGCAGGGCAAGACCGCGGGCGCGAAGGCGTGACGCGCGAGGGGAATGTCATGATCGCGAGAACCAAGCTCCTCGCTTTGCTGTTCGCCGCGGCGCTCGCCGCACCCGCCGTCGCGCAGGAGGGGCCGCCGGCACAGACGCCGCCCAAGCTCACTTGGTCGTTTGCCGGCCCCTTCGGCATCTACGATACCGGGCAGCTGCAGCGCGGCTTCAAGATCTATCGCGAGGTCTGCTCGAACTGTCACAGCATGACGATGGTGTCCTTCCGCAATCTCGCGGACCCGGGCGGGCTCGGCTATTCGCCCGAGCAGGCGAAGGCGCTCGCCGACAGCTACAAGCTCGCCGTCGCCGATCACCTGCCCTCGCCGCAGGAGGCGGTGATCAGCGCCTTCCCGATCAAGCCGCCCGACATGTCGGTGCTCGCCAAGGCCCGCAGCTACAAGCGCGGCTTCCCGGACTTCATCTTCGACTTCTTCACGCAATATCAGGAGCACGGCGTCGACTACATCGCGGCGCTGCTCAAGGGTTACGAGAACCCGCCGCCCGGCGTCACGCCGCCGCCCGGCACTTTCTACAACAAGTATTTCCCGAGCCATAACCTGGCGATGCCGCAACCGCTGTTCGCTGGCGCGGTTACCTACGACGACGGGGCGCCGCAGACTTTGGAGCAGTACAGCCAGGATGTCGCCGCCTTCCTGATGTGGGCCGCCGAGCCGCATCTCGTCCAACGCAAACGCATCGGCTTCCAGGTGATGATCTACCTGATCATCCTCGCCGGGCTCTTGTACGCCACCAAGAAGAGCGTCTGGCGCACGGCCGAAGCTCACTGAGGCGAGCCACCCGAAGCCACTGATGACCAAGACCGTCCTCGGCATCATCGGTGGCTCCGGCATCTACGACCTGCCCGGGCTCGAGCGCGTGCGCGAGGTGCGCATCGAGAGCCCGTGGGGCGAGCCGTCGGCGGCGCTGCGCATCGGTGAGATTGCCGGCCTGCCGGTCGTGTTTCTCTCGCGCCACGACCGCGGCCATCGCCTGTCGCCCTCCGACATCAACTATCGGGCCAATATCGACGTCCTCAAGCGCGCCGGCGTGACCGACCTCGTCTCGCTCTCTGCCTGCGGCTCGTTCAAGGAGGAGCTGCCGCCCGGCACCTTCGTGCTGGTCGATCAGTTCATCGACCGCACCCACAAGCGCAAGAGCTCGTTCTTCGGCAAGGGTTGCGTGGCGCATGTGTCGATGGCGCATCCGGTCTCGCCGCGCCTGCGCCTGCATCTCGCGGCCGCGGCCGACGCCGAAGGCGTCGCCATCGCACGCGCCGGCACTTACGTCTGCATGGAGGGCCCGCAATTCTCGACGCTGGCCGAGAGCCTCACCTACAAGAATCTCGGCTATGCGGTCATCGGCATGACCAACATGCCGGAAGCGAAGCTCGCCCGCGAGGCGGAGATTTGCTACGCGACCGTCGCAATGGTGACCGATTTCGATTGCTGGCATCCCGACCATGATGCCGTCACGGTACAGGACATCATCCGCGTGCTCACCGCCAATGTCGACAAGGCGAAGCGCCTGGTCGCGCGTCTGGCGCAGGATTTCCCGCGCGAGCACGAGCCGTGCCCGATCGGCTCCGACCGCGCGCTCGACACCGCGCTCATCACCGCGCCGGAGGCACGCGACCCAGCACTCCTCAAGAAACTCGACGCGGTCGCCGGTCGCGTGCTCGGCAAGTAAACCGGTTGCGATTGCCCAAAGGCTTCGTCAGAGTGCCGCGCGCCGCCCGCATCGCGAGTACGCCATGATCAGCCCCCAGCTCGAATACGACCTTAAGGCCTCGATCCGCACCATCCCGGATTATCCCAAGCCCGGGATCATGTTCCGCGACATCACCACGCTCTTGGGCGATGCCCGCGCGTTCCGCCGCGCGGTCGATGAACTGGTGCAGCCCTGGGCCGGCGCCAAGGTCGACAAGGTCGCGGGCATCGAGGCGCGCGGCTTCATTCTCGGCGGCGCGGTGGCGCATCAGCTCTCTGCAGGCTTCATCCCGATCCGCAAGAAGGGCAAGCTGCCGCACAAGGCGGTGAGCATCGCGTATTCGCTGGAATACGGCCTCGACGCGATGGAGATGCATGAAGACGCCGTGGTGGCCGGCGAGCGCGTGATCGTGGTCGACGATCTGATCGCGACCGGCGGCACCGCCGAGGGCGCCGTCAAGCTCCTGCGCCAGATGGGCGCGACGGTGCTCGCCGCCTGCTTTATCGTCGACCTCCCCGACCTCGGCGGTGCCGCCAAGCTGCGCGCCCTCGACGTGCCGGTGCGCACACTGCTCGCCTTCGAAGGGCACTGAGAGCGTCTCACGCTGCGCCGCGTGGGCACGCGCGGATCGAGCGATGTTCAGCAATCGCGACGCCTCGGCCGCGCTTTGCCCACCCTTGCGGCACGCCATCACGCATGGCGGGCCGAACTGCGCTTCGAGCTGGCCGGTTGGCCGGTCGCCCAAGATCGCGCTCTCGAGGCGTGTCGCGGGGCGCGGCGGCGCTGGCCGAGAGGGCGATGACCAGCACGACCGGATCGCAGCCGATGTCCTTTGCGGCGCGTGTGATCGCCGGCTCGCCGGCCAGGTGGCGGATCGTCTTCGCAAGGTCGGGCTCGAGATCGGAGAGATCGCGCGCTTGCAGGCGCTGCGGCGCGAGCTCCGACGGAATGCGCCGGCTCAGCGCCGCAAGGTTATGCGCCGGCTGCGTAGCGAACAATCCGCCGAACCGGTTGAGCAATGATTTCCGCGAGGTGCAAAATTTTACTCCCGATCAATTTGGATTGTGCGGGCCCCAGGGCCCGGGCTCGTCAGCGCCAGGGTCAGCCGGTTGCTGCGGCAGGAATGGCTTTGGAGCGATGCCCTCCAGCTGTGGATCGCTCCACGGTCCGGGCGTGGCCTGTGGCTCCTCGCCCGGCTGCGCCTCATCCGGCAGCGCGAGTGGGCCAGGGTCATGGCCGCCCGCGAACTTGATGATGGCGGCGATGCGCTGCTCGATCGACGGATGGGTCGCGAACAGGTCGGAGAATTCCTCACGCGGATTGTCAACGCACATTTCCATGACCGCGGAGGTCGCGCCCGCGAGCTCGCCGCGGCCTTCGATCTTGCGCAGGGCCGAGATCATGGCGTCCGGGTTCTTGGTGAGCTCGACCGAGCCCGCATCGGCGAGAAATTCGCGCGAGCGCGAGAGCGCAAAGCGGATCACCAGCGACAGCAGCCAAGCCACCACGATGAGCGCGACCGCAATCAGGATCGCCACGATCGCGCCACCGCCCTTGCGGTCGTCGCCGCTGCGGCGGAAGCTCAAGCCGCCCTGGAAGAACAAGCGGAAGATGAGCTCGGTGAAGAAGGAAATCGCGCCCGCGATGATCACCGCGATCACCAGCATGCGCACGTCGCCGTTGCGGATATGGGTCAGCTCGTGGCCGAGCACCGACTCAAGCTCAGCATCGTTGAGGCGCCCGAGCAGGCCCGAGGTGACGGTGATGGAATATTGCTCCTCGTTCATGCCGGTCGCGAACGCATTGAGCGCCGGATCGTCGGCGATCTTGAGTTTCGGCATGGTGATGCCGCGCGAGATGCAGAGATTTTCAAGCAGGTTGTAGAGGCGCGGCTCCTGCTGGCGCGTCACCTCGCGCCCGCCGGTCAGCGCGTCGATCATCGACTGGTGGAACTTGTAGGCGATGAAGATCCACGCTGCCGTGCCGAGCGTGGCCCAGGGCAGCGCCCTGATGGTGTCGTTCCACGCGCGCCGCATGATGAAATCGAGCGGCGCGTTGATGGTCAGCGCCTCGCCCAGCACCGCGCCGGCATAGACCAGGACATAGACCAGCAGGAACAGCCCGATTAGCAGCGCGACCGAGCGGCGCTTGTTGGATTGGATGTGGCTATAGAGACCGTAGGCCGCCATAAAAGGCCAGAATCAGGAACTAGAATTTGACTTGCGGCGCCTCTCCGACTGTCTGGCGCTCCGCGCCGAGATCGAAGAACTGCTTCTCGGTGAAGCCAAGCATGCCGGCGAACAGCGCCGCCGGGAAGCGCTGGATGCCGGTATTGTACTCCTGCACCGCGTTGTTGAAGAAGCGGCGCGATGCCGCGATCTTGTTCTCGAGATCGGTGAGCTCGGCCTGCAGCTGCTGGAAATTCTCGTTCGCCTTGAGGTTCGGATAGGCTTCCGAGAGAGCGAAAATCTGCCGCAGCGCGCCGGTCAAGGCATTCTCGGCCGCGCCCTGCTGCGCCGGCCCTTGCGCCGTCATCGCGGCGTTGCGCGCCTGGATCACCGCCTCAAGCGTAGCGCGCTCGTGCGCCGCATAGCCCTTCACCGTCTCGACCAGGTTGGGAATGAGATCGTGGCGCTGCTTGAGCTGCACGTCGACATCGGCGAACGATTGATTGACCCGCTGCCGCAGCGCCACCAGACCGTTGTAGGTCGTGATGACGAACAACACGAGTACGACAATAACGCCGAGAATGATCCAGGTGGACGTCGACATGAGGAGGTCCTCGGGTAAGGGACGACCGAAAGCGGCCGCAGACTACCCCACAATCTGGCGGCGATGGGGATAAATCCCGCGCTGCCACCCTGCCTTTACACCGCCTCCCGCAGCTTCACGGCACCTTCAAGATCAACCGAGACCAGCTGTGATACCCCGCGCTCCGCCATGGTGACGCCGTAGAGGCGGTTCATCCGCGCCATGGTGATCGGGTTGTGGGTGATGATGACAAAGCGCGTGTCGGTTAGCCGCGTCATCTCATCGAGCAGGTCGCAGAAGCGCTCGATATTGTGGTCGTCGAGCGGTGCGTCGACCTCGTCGAGCACGCAGATCGGCGCCGGATTGGTCAGGAACACCGCGAAGATCAGCGCCATCGCGGTCAGCGCCTGCTCGCCGCCGGAGAGGAGCGACAAGGTCGCGGGCTTCTTGCCGGGCGGCTTGGCGATGATCTCGAGCCCCGCCTCGAGCGGGTCCTCATGCTCGATGAGCTGCAGTTCGGCCGTGCCGCCGCCGAACAGCTCGGTGAACAGCCGCCTGAAATGATTGTTGACCACCTCGAAGGAGGCGAGCAGCCGCTCGCGGGCCTCGCGGTTGAGGCTCTGGATGCCCTGGCGCAGGCGCTTGATCGCCTCGACCAGATCGTCACGCTCGGTGGTCAATGAATTGTGCTGGGTCTCGACTTGGTTGAGCTCTTCCTCCGCACGCAGGTTGACGGCGCCGAGCCGCTCCCGCTCCCGCCGCAGCCGTTCGAGGCGCTTCTCCACCTCGTCCACATCCGGAAGCTCCTCCCCCGGCTTGATGTCGGCGAGCTCGCCGACCGACTCGGGGGCGACCTCCAGCATCTCACGGATCTCGTGTGCCACGTCGGTGAGGCGCCGCTTGGCAGCCTCGTACCGCTCCTCGGCGCGTGCCGCGTCCTCGCGCGCCGCGCTCGTCGCCTCGAGTGCCGCGCGGGCGTCGCGGTCGGCGGCCGCGAGCCCATTCTCGGTCGCGGCGAGGTGGTCGGCCGCCTGCCGGCGCGCCGCTTCCGCCTGTTCGATCGCGTCGATCAGGGCGACGCGTTTCTCGGCGAAGGCCTGTGGGGCATGGAGAAGGTTCTCGCGCTCGGTCTTGGCCTCCAGCACGCGCCCTTCGAGGGTACTGATCTGCGCGGCGGCGCCGTCGCGGCGTCCGGTCCAGCCGGCGCGCTCGCTGTCGATCGCCTGCAGGCGGCGCTGCGCGAGCTCGGCCTCGCGGGCGAGCGCCTGAGCCTGCGCGCGCAGCTCGGCGAGGTGGGCGCGACGCTCCTCGACCTCACCGCGCACCGCCGCGAGCTTGCTTTCGACATCGGCGGCGGGCGGCAAGGCTTCGAGCTGGCGCCCGGCTTCGCCTGCCGCCGCAAGCGTTTCGTCGCGGCTTGCAGTGAGCCGCGTCTTGGCTTCGGTCAGCGCGGAGAGGCGCGCCGCATTGCGTCCGACCTCGCGCTCGCCGGCGGCGTGCAGCTCGAGCGCGGTAGTCGCGCTGTGCTGCAGCTCGCGCCAGCGCGTCCGCGCGGCCGTCTCGGCCTCGGCCGCCGGGGCGACCTCGGCCTCGGCGGCGGTCGCGGCCACGCGCTTGGCCTCGACATCCTCGCGCAGCGTCTTGAGCTCGGCCTCGATATCGGCGAGGCGGTTCTTGCCGGCGAGGCGGCGCGCCGCGCCGGTCGGCGCATTGGCGGCGACCGCAAAGCCGTCCCAGCGCCACAGATCACCTTCGGGCGAGACCAGCCGCTGGCCCCCCTTGAGCAGCGGCGTGAGGCGCGGCGCATCCTCGCGGCTGATCACGCCGATCTGCGCGAGCCGGCGGGCGAGCTCGGCAGGTGCCTTCACGTGGTGGGCGAGAGCCTCGACGCCCTCGGGCAGTGCCGGATCGGTCGGCTCGATGGTGGCACCGGCCCAACGCAGCGGCGCCGCTGGATCGATCGGGGCCTCGAGATCGTCGCCCAAGGCGGCGCCAAGCGCGCCCTCGTAGCCCTTGTCCACCGTGAGGCTGTCGATGACGCCGGGCCACAGATTCTTGGTGTCGACATGGAGCAGACGGGCGAGCGTCTTGGCCTCGGTATCCATGCGCTGCACACGGCGCTCCGCCTCGACGAGAGGTGACCTCGCGACGTCAAGAGCCTGGCGGGCGGCGGAGTGCGCCGCCTCGCAGCGCAGCGCCGCGGCTTCGGCCTCGGTGACTGCCGTCTGCGCCTGCTCGGCAGCGGCGGCGAGCGCCGGCAGATCGGGTCCGCCCTGCGGATTGAGGGTCGCGAGCTCGGCCTCGATCGCGCTGGCCTCGGCCTCGATGCGGTTGCCTCGCTCGGTGTGCTCGCGCACCGCGCCGGCGAGCTGATTGCGCTGCGCGGCGAGATCGGCGAGCGTGCGCGTCAAATCGGCGAAGGCTTTTTCCGCCGCCGCCAGCGCCTCGTCATCGGCAGCGACGCGCGCATCGGCGCCACCGCGCGCCTGCGCATTGGCCTCGGCTTCGCGCCGCAGCGTCTCTTCCTCGGCGGCCAAACGCGTGAGCGCGGTCTCGGCGTCGACCGCAAGCCGCCGCTCGCGCTCGGTATCGGCGTCGAACTGCACCAGGCGGCCCTCGAGCTCGGTGATGCGCTCGCGGGCGCGCTTCTCTTCCCGCTCGAGTGCCTCGCGCGCGACCACGAGGCGCTGCAGGGCGGCGGCGGCCGCGACCTCGGCGTCGCGCAGCGGGGGGAGCTCGGCCGCGATGAGCGCCTGGCGCTTGGACGCCTCGGCCTGCTCGCCGGTGCGCGCCGCTACCACGCGGACCGCGATGTCCTTGGCCTGCTCGGCGTCGGCATTCTCGCGATTGGCGGCGACGAAACGCAGGTGAAACAATGTGGCCTCGGCCTTGCGCACCTGCTCGGCCACCACGCGGTAGCGCGCCGCCTGCTTGGCCTGGCGCCTCAAGCCCTCGATCTGGCCGGCGAGCTGATTGATGACGTCCTCGAGCCGCGCCAAGTTCTGCTCGGCGGCGCGCAGCCGCAGCTCCGCCTCGTGCCGGCGCGCGTGCAGACCGGCGATGCCGGCCGCTTCCTCGAGCACGCGGCGCCGCTGCTCGGGCTTGGCCTGGATGATCTCGCCGATGCGGCCCTGATGCACCAGCGCCGGCGAGCGCGAGCCAGTGGAGGCGTCAGCCAGCAAAATCTGCACGTCGCGCGCCCGCACCTCGCGGCCATTGATGCGGTAGGTCGAGCCGAACTCGCGCTCAATGCGGCGCGACACATCGAGGCTCTCGTGCTCATTGGACTGGGCGGGTGCCTTGCGCGCGGCATTGTCGAGCAGCATCGAGACTTCGGCGTTGTTGCGCGCGGGCCGGTTGTTGGTACCGGAGAAGATCACGTCGTCCATGTCGGCGGCGCGCATGGCTTTGTGGGAGGACTCGCCCATGACCCAGCGCAGCGCCTCAACCAGGTTCGACTTGCCGCAGCCATTGGGGCCGACGACGCCCGTCAGCCCAGGCTCGATCAGGAAATCGGTCGGCTCGACGAAGGACTTGAAGCCGAGCAGGCGCAGTCGCGTCAGTTTCATCGGCTGTTCCAGATGCAGGCGCCCCTACCGGCCGGGGGCGCACGAATCATTGTAAGAATACCCTATCGCCCCGCCCGAAGGGGTGGGCCAAACGGGAGGTGCCCATCGCCCGGAAAGCATGAATCGCGCAGCGTGATTCGGCAACAGCACCACGCCGGGAAGACGACGTTGTCCCGAGCTTCCCTGTCCGCTGGGAAAAGCCCTAGCTCTTGAGATAGGGAGCGAATTCCTTCTCCATCTCCTCGATGGTCAGGGCGCCGTTCACGCGCTTGCCGTTGACGAAGAAAGTCGGCGTGGAATTGACCCCGAACTTCTCGGCGGCCTGGCTGCGCACCTTGTCGATGCCTTCGGCGAGCTGCTGATTGTCCAGACAGGAGTTGAAGGTCTGCTCGTTCATGCCGACCTGCTTGAAGATGGCGAGCAGCGGCTGCAGCGGCTTTTGCACCACCCAGTCGCGCTGCTGGGCGAACAGGGTCTCGATGACGGGGAAGTATTTGTCGGGGCTGACGCAGCGCGCCAGGACGAAGCCGGCCAGCGCCAGACGGTCAAGCGGAAATTCGCGGAAGATGAAGCGGACCTTGCCGGTATCGATGTAGCGCTTCTTCAGCTCGGGAAATGTGGTCATCGAGAAATGCGCGCAGTGCGGACAGGTCATCGAGGCATATTCGATAACCGTGATCGGGGCGTTGGCATCCCCCAGCGACATCTCGCCGAGCGGATTGGGCTGCATCAGGTCGGCGACCGAGGGATCGTCGGCCAGCGCCGGGCGCACGAAATCGAGGCCAAGCTGCGGAAAACGGCTCCAGGCCGCGACGGCGCCGCCAAGCGCCAGTGCCGCCAGGGCAAATTCGCGACGGGTGATCATCACGTGAAAGCTCCGTGGTTGAGCCGCGGGGGCCGATTGGCACCCCCAGTGGCTATCCCGAAACCTTAAAAGTGGCAATGGCGGCCGATACCGCCAAGCCTCACGTCTCTTTGATCATGGCGCCGAGCCGTGCCAAAGCGTCGCGCAGCTTCTCATCCTTGATCTCACCCAAGGCGGCGGCGATGCGCGCTGTCACCGCCGGATCGGGCATCGGCGGGGAAGGGCGTGGCCGTGGCCGCGCCAGTGGCGCCTGCCGCAGCCGCACATCGGCGACCGCCTGCCAGCCGAAGAACTGATTGACGCGCTGCGCGATCACACCCGACAGATGCTGGATCTCGACCGCCGCAGGGCCCTCGACCCGCAGCCACAAGGTGCCGGGCTCGCAGGCGTCACGCGGGCGCAAGCCACGCGGCCACTTGATCTTCTCTGGCTGCGAATGGGCGGCGACTTCAGGCCCGACGATCTCGGCCCAGCGGGTCACGAGCTCGACCGAAGCGAAGCCCTGCTTGGCGAAGGCGTCGCCCAAGGTCTTGCGCAGAAGATCGGCGAGCGGCCGCGGCGACGATGAAGCCGGCTTGTTCAATGGGCTTGCCTCTGTCACAGATCGGACATGACGCTAGCAGGCGCCCAATCATCACGAAAGCCGCCCCGTTCGCGCGGCCGCGACGCTGATCGGCAGGCGTCCGAACTCCTCGATTGGTATGACCGGCATCGGCGCGATCTGCCCTGGCGCGCCGCACCCGGCGTCGCGCCCAATCCCTACCGGGTCTGGCTCTCCGAGATCATGCTGCAGCAGACCACGGTGGCGGCCGTTGCGCCCTATTTCGATCGCTTCGTTGCGCGCTGGCCGGATGTGCGGGCGCTTGCGGCGGCGCCGCTCGATGATGTGCTGCGGGCCTGGGCGGGCCTTGGCTACTACGCGCGTGCGCGCAACCTGCATGCGTGCGCCAAGGCGGTGGTTGAACGTTACGGCGGTGCGTTTCCCGCGACCGAGGCGGAGCTCGGCGAATTGCCGGGGATCGGTCCCTACACGGCGGCCGCGATCGCGGCCATTGCGTTCGGGGCGCGCGCCGCTGCGGTCGACAGCAATGTGGAGCGGGTAGTGGCGCGGCTCTATGAGGTCGAGGAGGAATTGCCGGGCGCCAAGCCGCGGCTGCGGGCGCTTGCGGCGTGCCTCGTGCCGTCGCAACGGGCGGGCGATTTTGCCCAGGCGATGATGGATTTGGGCGCCACTATCTGCACGCCGAAGCGGCCGGCCTGCGCGGTCTGTCCGTGGATGGACGCCTGCCGGGCCCGCGCGCGTGGCGATGCCACGGCCTTTCCGCGCCGCGCACCAAGACGTACAGGTGAGCTGCGGCGTGGCGCGGCGTTCGTGGCGTTACGCGCCGACGGCTGCGTTCTCGTGCGCGGACGGGAGCCCCGCGGCCTGCTCGGCGGAATGACCGAGGTGCCAACCACGCTGTGGGCACAAGACTTCGATGCGGACGCGGCACTACGCGAGGCGCCGGCTCTCGCGCGCGCGCGCGTGCTATGGCAGCGCCTGCCGGGCGTTGTCAGCCACGTTTTCACCCACTTCCCGCTGGAGCTCACGGTCTATCGCGCGCAAGTCCCTGCCGGCACGCGCCCGCCCGCTGGCGCGCGCTGGACCCCGCTCACCGCGCTCGGCGGCGAGGCGCTGCCGAGCCTGATGCGCAAGGTGGTGGCGCACGCGCTGGCGTGAACCAGTCATGACACTTGCAACAATTGCTATTCTTGCAACAAGCGCTCGCGCACAGAGGGCCGGTGCGTAGAGCGCTTTTGCACAGAGTGCTCGCTCAGCCGCTGCGCCACCGCACGGAACACTTTAGGGTTCCGGCAGGCCGCAAAATGCGTTCCATCGACCTCGATGGTCTCGCAATTCACATCGTCGGTGCGGCAGCTCTCCCAGGCAACGATTCCATCGTCGCGCGTGTAGATCGCGGTCGCAGGCACCGGCAGCGGCGAAGCGAGGCGCGCCACATCGATGGCGGGCGCGTAGCATAGCGCCGAGAGCTGAATGATCGGCTCGATGACAGTCGCGGTCGGCAGGTGGAAGGGGCTCACGATGGTGATCACCTGCCGGACATCGTCCGGGCATTCATGCGCGAGGTCGCGCGCGAAGAGGCCGCCGAGACTGAGGCCAATGACGCTGACCGGGCCGCCTTCGATGGCGCGCAACTCCGCAAGGCGCGCGCGCAAGCCGCGCACGAGGTAAGGCGTCGGTCCCCAGTTCACGCCGAGCCCCCAGCCGAAGGCGCGGTAGCCGCAGGCGTTGAGGAAGCGCTTTAGATATTGGTTGACCTTGTCACTGGTGAACAGACCCGGCACGAGCAGCACGACGTGGTGGTTGCCGCTTGTGAACTCGGCTGGATCGGGCGGCGGTGAATAAAAAGCGAAGTACGACAGGCCTTCCCGAAGCGTTGCGACATGGGAGGGACGGCGGACCTTGCCGCTCCGATCGAAGACATACGCCAAATTTTGCACGAGCATTTCTGCACCTTTGCCCCCTAAATTTTAGATGGATGGCGGGGTGGGCCGGCACAAGCCACGCAATCGGTATTCGGTATGATGATGTTTTAAGTTGCCGCCATCTCGGCCCTGATCTCGGCGCGCAGCGCATCGATGGAGATGAGCCCCTCCGCGGTCTCGACGTGCCAGAAGGCCCAGCCGTTGCAGGCCTCCAGGCCCTGCGCCAGCGCGCCGATGCGATGGATCGAGCCGACCGTTTCGCCACACCGGCGCTCCCGCCCGTCTTTGCGGGATATGAGCGCGATCGCGCCATCGGCACGCACCAGAGCGCGGTGCCGCCGCTTGGCATCAACCAAGGCGGCGCCGGCCGTGAGCAGGCCGCGCTCGAGGAGGGAAGCGAATGCCACGCGCGGCGCCTCGCGCGCGGTCACGAACGGGGCGAGGCTCTCGGCGGGGAACGGCGTCGCGGCCGCGATACGGCGCCCGGCCGCGACGGCGTATTCGGCCTCGCGCTCGATCCCGATGAAGCGGCGGCGCAGTTGCCTCGCGACGGCGCCCGTCGTGCCGGTGCCGCAGAAGGGATCGAGCACCAGATCGTCGGGCCGCGAGGAGGCGAGGATCACGCGCGCGAGCAGGCTCTGCGGCTTCTGCGTCGGGTGCAACTTCTTGCCTTCGGCATTCTTGAGACGCTCCTCGCCGGTGCAGAGCGGCAAAGTCCAGTCGGAACGCGCCTGCACGTCTTCGTTGCCGGCCTTGAGGGCCTCATAGTTGAACGTATAGGCTTTGCCCCGCGCGCCGCGCGCGGCCCAGATCAAGGTCTCGTGTGCATTGGTGAAGCGGCGGCCGCGAAAATTCGGCATCGGATTGCTCTTGCGCCAGATCACGTCGTTGAGGATCCAGAAGCCCAGATCCTGCAGGATCGTGCCGACGCGGAAAATGTTGTGATAGGAGCCGATCACCCACAAGGTGGCGGCGGGCTTCATCACACGCCGGCAGGCGAGGAGCCACGCGCGGGTGAAATCGTCATAGGCCGAGAAGCTCGCGAATTTGTCCCAGTCGTCGTCGACTGCGTCGACGCGGGAATCGTCGGGCCGCTTGAGGTCGCTGCGCAATTGCAGGTTATACGGCGGGTCAGCGAAGACGAGATCGACGCTCTCGGCCGCGAGCTTTGACATTTCGGCGATGCAGTCGCCGATCACAATGCGCTTGCGCGAGGGTGACTCATAATCATAAACTGTGCGGGGCGCCCGCTTGGGCGCCCCGCGACGCGGCACAACCATGACTCAGGACTCTGACTCAGGCGACGCGGTCGGCGACGCGGGACCTACAACCGACAAAGACATCATGCCGCGGCAAGGTAAAAATCGGCTTAATCGTGGGTCATTTTCCGCTAGGCAAGAAGTGCCGAGCACCTATATCGGTGGGGAACGTGATACCGGCGCGCGCCCTTGCGCGGTTGTCCTGAAGCTATCAAGGAGCTTGCGTCATGCGGTTGGATGATCTCCCCGAGAGCGGCAATATCGAGGATCGGCGCAGCGAGGGCGGCGGCCTCGGCGGCATTCCGGGCGGCCGTGGCGGGCTTGGCCTCGGCACGATCGTTGTGCTGGGCTTGGTGGGCTGGGCGCTCGGCATCGATCCGCGCCTGCTCATCGGCGGCGCCGAGCTCATCTCCGGCGGCGGCAGCTCGTATGAAGAGCAGGCGCCCGCGCGCAATCGCACGACCGGCACCCCGCAGGATCAAGCCGGCGTCTTCGTGTCGCGCGTCCTCGGCAGCACCGAGGTCGAGTGGAAGGATATTTTCGCCAAGGAGGGCAAGACCTATCGCGCCCCCACCCTGGTGTTGTTCAGCGGCGCGACCGATGCGCGCTGCGGCCCCGCGCGCAGCGCCATGGGGCCGTTCTACTGCCCGATCGATCAGAAAGTGTATCTCGATACCGAGTTCTTCCGCGAGATCCAGACGCGCTTCCGCGGCTGCGACGCCGGCAGCCGCTCGTGCCAGTTCGCACAGGCTTATGTGATCGCCCACGAGGTCGGGCATCACGTCCAGAATCTGCTCGGCATACTGCCGCGGGTGCAACAGCAACAGCAGGCGTCGAGCAGCAAGGCGGCGGCCAACCACTTGCAGGTCCAGGTCGAGCTACAGGCTGATTGCTTCGCGGGCGTCTGGGCGCACCATTCGCAGCAGCAATGGAACCTGCTCGAGCCGGGCGATATCGAGGCGGCGCTACGCACCGCGGCGGCGATCGGCGACGACACGTTGCAGAGGCAGGCGCAGGGTTATGCGGTGCCGGATTCCTTCACCCACGGCACCTCCGAGCAGCGCCAGCGTTGGTTCAATAACGGCTTCAAGAGCGGCACGGTCGCGAGCTGCAACACGTTCGGGGCGCAGCAGCTGTAGCCCGAAGCGCAGTGTAATCCGGAGCCGCCGTTCCCGCATTTCGCAAGAGCTCCATGCGGGCGACGTTGCGCTGGCGAGGACCCCATGGCCGGCATCGACGAGAGTCGCCAATTCCTTCCGCTCCGCATCGCGGTGCTGACGGTCTCGGATACGCGCGAACTGAGCGACGACAATTCGGGCGCGACGCTTGCGGAACGCATCACGGCCGCAGGCCACGCTCTCGCCGAGCGCGCGATCGTTGCCGATGACGTTGCCGCCATCCGCGGCCGCGTCAACGAATGGATCGCGCAACCTTCAATCGACGTGATCATCACCACCGGCGGCACCGGCTTCACCGGCCGCGACGTGACGCCGGAAGCGCTCGAGCCGCTGTTCGAGAAGCGCATGGAGGCGTTCGCGACGCTCTTCCTGATGGTGAGCTTCCGCAAGATCGGCACCTCGGCGATCCAAACGCGCGCGACCGCCGGCGTTGCCAACGCGACCTACATCTTCTGCCTGCCCG
>Ga0126381_100004461_pt1 | contig 15264 bp, 7 predicted proteins | sample PanSoiMetPlot_28_FD_96465 | JGI IMG/M metagenome (GOLD analysis project Ga0126381, IMG submission 96465) | Tropical forest soil microbial communities from Panama - MetaG Plot_28 | ecosystem: Environmental > Terrestrial > Soil > Tropical forest > Bulk soil | place: Panama | collected 2016-02-17 | reverse complement strand
TGCACGGCTTCCTGATCTTCGATCTGCACTGCCAGGAAAATTTTGCTGTTTTGGGTGTGCAGATACTCAAGCGCGTCGGTCAGGCTGTAATCCGCATCCGCGCCGGCGCCGTCGAATCCGCGCTTTCCTTGCGGCGGAAAGCGGGTCCAGTCGACCCACCGACGTGCTTCATCTGCGCTACAGCAGTGGGGAATCATAATCCCATTGGCGCCAAGTTCCAGCGCGCGCATGGAGCTGGTATAACCGTTTTTGCAAATGCGGACCATCAGATCAATGCCTGTCGCTCGACACGCAAGCGACAATCGGTCAATCACTTCGTAACCGTGCGGCCGATGTTCCATGTCGAACCAAACCACGTCAAAACCCAGCTGGCCAGCAACCTCGGCAAACCAGGGTTCTGTGACGCGGTTGATTCCAACTACCCTCACAAAGTCTCCCGCTTGTAGCTTGGTCCGCAGTCTGCTCTTGACCACCGTCACCCTCGCCTTGGAAGTGGGAAATAAAACTCACGGTCCCTGAACTGGCGCGCAATTTGCGGATGATAATGGTCGCTGACAGGGCAAGTCAATATGTAAGATGATGTCCGTATAACGGGACGTTTCGAAAATGCCCGCCGCGCGCAGGATCTCAGCGATAGAAGTGGACTGAATTCCGGGTTGCGGCTATGATGAGCCACTCTAATCCGGTGCGATGTCCAGTAAGCGTTAAGGAGTGAGAAGTGTCTAAACGGCGACCGAAGGAACCACGGCGAGTGCAAGCCGACAAGAATTACATCGAAGTTATGGGAAAGATTTTTGCGGTGCTCGAATATTTTGTTGAAAACGGCGGCTCGCAACGGGCGGTTTCATTCGCGGATCTTGCCCGCTCTGTTCCGTTCGCGCGCAGCACGGTGCACCGCATCCTTTACTCGCTGGAAAAACTCGGTTACGTTCAAAAGGATGAATTCCGGTCTCGTTACGAGTTAGCTCCGAAATTTCTCGAATTGACCGCGCCGGCCAATCATTTCCGGCGGCTGCAATCGATCTCGCGATCCGTCATGCAGCAACTACTGCTGCGATTCGGCGAAACCATTAATCTGGGCGTTCTTGATGATAATCAAGTTACTTACATTGAAGTCTTGCAAAGTCCAAGCTCCTTGCGAATCGCCGCTGTTCCCGGAGAACGCAACCCCGTCCATTGCACCGCACTCGGAAAAGCGATGCTCGCATTTCTCCCGGAAACCGAGATTCATAGGCTGTGTGAGCATAGCCCTCTAATTCGTCGTACTCCGAAAACCATAACTCAGAAGAAACATTTGCTTGAACATCTCTCCTCTGTGCGCGAGCGTGCTGTTGCTCTGGATATGGAAGAAAACGTCACGGGAGTGATTTGCATTGCCTCTCCCATTTTCGACCAGCAAGGAAAGGTCATTGCTGGAATCAGCGTTTCCGGTCCGGCGAGCCGGATGCTGCCCAAGCTGGCCCCCGTGCAGGAAGAAATTCGCAATGCCGCTCTGGATTTGTCTCGCATGTTGTCCCCCAGCGCTCTCTCCACAAACATCCTTTCTCACTATCGCCGCACGGGTTAAAATCCGGCATCGCACGGTTTCGTTTTGTGGTTCCGTAATACGGACGTTGTTCCTGTTGTCTTTAAGCTCGTGGGGCAGGCCGGGAACCACGTGACGACTACGCTTCATCGAGCGACAGTCGCGTCCATTGTGGATTGATCAAGGATATCCAGATTCGCTGGCTGAGCGGGATCAGACAGCAGCGGCATAAGGTGCAGTTGATCCAATCCTCACAGTCGAGGAGCCGCGGGCTTAACTCGATCGCCCTACTTCGATTCGCGGTCGGCGTTCGGGTGAGGATAATCAACCCTTACCGAAACGATCTCGTACGGATGCACTGGGACCGCAATCTGCCCGGCTTTGGTTATAGGCAACGATTTCTCTTCGAGATGTTCCATCAGATTTGTGAGGTGGGCAGCAGCAGCTCGGGATGGAACAGTAATATGTACCTCGCCGTCCTTACCCGCCCATTCATAAAAGCGAAGTAGCAAAGAATCGGAATCTTCGGTCTTCTTCACAGCCGTCAAAACAACATTTGGCTCGTTAATATCCACAAAGGAGTGTACGCCTCGAAGAGTTCCGGTATGAGCTTCGACCTGGGTGGCTAGAAGCTTGTAATTGAATTCGTACCCACGTCGAACTGTCAGAGCCTGTTTCCAGTTTCCACTGTGCGGATAAAGCGCATAGTTGAAGGTATTATCGCCGCGGTCAGCCTCGGGATCGGGCCAGGTTGGGGAGCGGAGCAGCGATAGGCGCAAGACGTTTCCTTTGGCATCGTAGCCATATTTCGATTCATTAATGAGACTGAAGCCATGTTTTTCATCGCCGAGATCAGCCCAGCGCAGCGCCGGAACCTCGAATTTCGCATCCTCAAACCGATTGTTACGAGTTGTGGGGCGTTCGATGGTTCCATAAGGAATCTCGTATGTTGCTTCGCTACTCGATGCGACCAGCGGAAACGCAGCTTTCAGCAAAATGTGGTTTTCGTGCCAGTCGAAGCGGTTGTGAACGTCGACTCGATCGAGTCCGGCGTAAAGAGAAATATCCTGAACAAATTTAGAACTTTGCCACCTGCGTTCGACTCTTATGGTTGCGCGCAAGGGACCGTTTTCAGTGACTTTGACCGAATCGGCCATGTCAAGTCTTGTGAACTGCTGCTCGAAATCGCTATCGACGTTCCAGGCATCATAAGCTTTTGGGGTATCTTTGAAAGCGATCAGCTCGTTTCCACATCCCTTTGCGGCAATTGACTCGAAGTTGGAAAGCTTGTCATAAAGACTCGTGATGCAACCGCTTGTCGGATCGACTGTCACACGAAGTTTTGCATTTTCCAGCGTGAGTCCGTGAACCGTCAAATCGGTATGAGCCTTCGCTCCGCCTGCTCTTACGTGAAGCACGCGATAACCGACAGAAGGCACATTCCTGGCTTCCACGAGTAGTTCATAGGTGTTGCGCACCGGATCGTGTGAAAGAACCTGAAATGGCTGGGACTCACCCGCCGAATTTACGACAGCGATACCTTTCCACGCTTCCGGTGTCTGCACATTAAAGCTCACCAGATCGGTTCTTTGCCATGCGAGCGGGTTCAATATCAGAACCGGCACCCCCTCACCGCTTGTATCAGCCTGGCTTGCGAGCGTGCGGAGAGCTTGCGAACTGATGTCCTGCGTTGAGAGACGTACCAGGTCATAATCGTGCTGCGCGTCTTTATATATCTGCGCAACACCCGAACCCGCAGCGAGGTCGTGAAATTGATTGAATAAAACTTTTTTCCACGCATCTGTCAGTTCTGTGGTCGGATAAGCATCTCCCGAGAGCCACGCCAGCGAGGAAAACCTCTCGGCGTTCAGAACCTGTTCTTCGGACTCGCGCATGTTACGCTTGTGTTGTGCCTGAGTTGTAAAAACGCCGCGGTGATATTCGAAATAGAGCTCGTCATTCCACACCGGCAGGCTGAATTTTCCCTCCGCAGGAGTTGGCAGTTGCGTGTTGCCCGCCGCGAGCGTCTTGTAATTCCACACCGGCGGCTGGTCAGTATCTGCCCTCGCCTCGACGTCTGAGAAAAATTGCTGCGCCACGCCGAAATTCGCTTTCGGGTAAACCACATCCGGGCGGGTCCAATGCATGCCCTGATCCAGCATGGCGCGGGTCGGGCCACCGCCATGATCGCCCACTCCGAAAAGATGCATCATTTCCGGTACCCCGGGATTGAGCGCCCGCGCAGTGGCAATATCCCGCGCCATGCTTAGCGGCTCGATTTCATTGCCGTAATCATGCGGAAAAAATGCGAGCACGCGGCTGCCGTCGGGTGCCTGCCACCAGAAAAGCTTGAGTGGCAACTGATTCGTGTCATTCCACGCCATTTTTTGGGTTACGAAATAATCGACACCAGATTTCTTATAGATTTGCGGCAGTTGCCAGTTGTAGCCGAATGAATCCGGATTCCATCCAATGCGCACATCCACGCCAAACTTGTCTTTGAAGTACCGCTTGCCAATCAGCAATTGGCGAACCAGAGATTCTCCATCCGGCATATTTAGGTCCGGCTCGATCCACATGCCGCCGACCATTTCCCAGCGCCCCTCTTTGACCCGGTTTACGATTTGCTCGTGAAGCGGCGGATATTTTTCCGCCATCCACTGGCTGTACGCCGCGGCAGATTGCGTGTAGGTTGCTTGTGGATATTCTTCCATCAGTTGCAGCGCGGTGCCGAACGTTCTGCGCACTACATCGACGGTTTCAGTCCACGGCCACAGCCAGGCGGCATCGATATGCGCGTTTCCGGTGAGCCGTAGCGAAGTTTGTTGGAGAGCGGGTTTAAGTAGTTCAATTTGCGTTTGCGCTTTAGTCAGCGAAGAATCGAAGGCTGGCTGATCCCCCCGTTCGAGGGCGCTCCAATCGACATCGCTAGCGGCGGTTTCTAACTGAGACCGGAGCTGTCGAGAACCGGCAGCTGGGGCGATCAGAGTTGAGAGTGCTCCCAGCTCACCGAATAGGGTCGCGGGACTCGGCCGACCGGCAGGAAAATCAATTCGCAGGCGGACGCCGTTAAAGTGCTTTTGATCAACCGAGCGTAACAGCTTTACCGCAACTATGATTTTGTCGCCGGGATGCGCTTGCTCAAATAGAACGATGGGCTCAAGGTCATCGCCCATGGCGGCGCGGCGGCCATTGAAATAGACGACTTCGGTCACCGGTCCGTTTGCATCGTATTGAAAGTCAAACCAGATGCGGCTGCCGGTTAGATCGTATCCGTTCAAGGTTTGGGGAATTTCTACCAGCCGCCGGTACCATACTGCTCCGTAGGGAGCCACGCTCCCCGCCTTTACTTCCTGCCACGAGCTGTCATCAAGATCGATCGCTTCGCCGTGGGGCACATCGCCAGTGTGAAATTTCCATTTTTCGGCCGGGAGATATTCGAGAGACTGCAGACGTTTTGCGACACTCTCGACCGTCTCCTCATCTGAGTCCGTGCGATGCCAAGTGACCTGCTGTTGTTCAGCTTCGAGCGACCACGTTCCACTAATTTCCTGTCCGTCGCTTGAAACCGACCCCACATAAGAAATCATTCCATCCCGAAATTGAATTTTCGAATTGTCAGCCGAAAAAGATTCGACCAGCTCGTCGAAGACGAAGCTTTGCGGATTGTCGAGAGCGGCGGAGAACTGGTCGCCCTGCTTCATTACGTGGAGAACATAGGAGGTTGGCTGGCCGTGCTCTTGGACTGACGCCTGCCAGCGGCCTTGAATCTGCTGGGCTGAGCACGTCGCGAGAAACAGAATCGGGAAACAGAGGAGTCTTAACTTCATTTCAGCTCCACAGCGATATCGGCCCCACGACTCCGTCGAGGTACAGAAACAAAGTGGTTTATGCCGGCCGCAGTTCAATTGGTGCGGCGTTCCATGCGGAAACTCGAACCACCAGGTCCCGCTTTTTCGCCACAGGCGGGTTTGTGATCGTATCGAGGCCACTCATGTCGAGCCGAACCGTGCCCTGAATCGTAATAGTTTCGCCGGGCGCAAGCCAGAAATAATTGTCTTCCCAAAGCGTGGAATAAGTATCGGGCTCGAGCTCAATACGTAGCGGATATGCCGGCACTTTTCCGTCGTTTATGACGGTGATGCTTACGCTCGTCTCTTTCGGGGACTCATTTTCAAACTTGGCCGTTCCTCGTAATGAGGTTGAAGTTGCCTGCACTTGCGGTTTCAGCCAGGGCCCGGTCTGCGTTACGTTTTCCGGGACAGGTCCCGCCTGCCAGCGTTTGCGGGCTTCCGGATCCCCAAGCGCCTTCAGAATGCGCAGCCAATACATTCGACGTGAAGCTCGATTTCCCGCGCCATCTGTTAACGTCACTTCGAAGAAAAGATAGCCTTCTGGAGTATTCGCAGGGATTGTCCAGGAGACGTGTTGAGGCTCGCTGGAGCGTCCGTTGGGCGGCAATTCCACGGGCCATTCCTGTTGGTACACCACTTGCATCCGTTGATCAAAAATTCGCGCGCGAATGCGGTTGTTCTTAATGCTCTTGGTTCCATCGTTGAGCGCGAACACGGATGCCGTAAATGTGCTACCAGGTCCCCAGGAAAAAAATCCGCAATCTGCTAGTACGTGAATCGATTCGTTCGCGCGTTTAGCGGCATAGAAGGGAATTTGCGGCTGCCCGCACCAGTCGATCAAGTGCCAGCTGTTCGAAATCGGCCCCAGCGAGTTGTAGGTCCACAACGCTTCTCCGCCCATATACGGAAACTGCGCGCGCCATTGTTCGAGCACACATGCCATGTTGTGCTCGTATCCCATCTGGCTACATTCGACCAACTGCTCGAGGTTGGTTTTGCCAAAATCGGCATACCACGACGCACGTGCCCAGCTTTTAATAAAGGTGTACCAAAGCTCCGCACTGCGGTCGCGAATGGTGGGATACCGGCGCTTGAAGGCCTCGACATCGTACCCTACTGGGCTGACCGCCAATTCCTCGGCAGGAATGATTCGTTTCAGCAAAGACATGTTTGCGAAGCTGCTGAACGACCACTCCGAGATGAAGTTGTGTCCCCGGTCGAAAATCTTGTGATACCAATTCTCGTCCGCCGTATAGATTTCCTGGGGATCGTAAGCGTGGTAATCGCCGCCACACGGTGAATTCATCCGGAAGGCGCGGTCGCCGTCGTATCCTGCAAAAATTTCGCGAACCAGGCCGAGAAACGCCTCGATCCCGTCGGCGAACGGATCAAACTCATTTCCGCCAACATAAATTGCCGTGGATGGATGCTGCCGATAACGCAGGACGCTTTGTGTCAGCTGTTCCCGCCAGACGGCAAGAGTTGTTGTTCCAGGGGTATCTGCCCAATTCAGAGGAACTTCCTGCCAGACCAACATGCCGTACTCATCGCACAGGTTGTAAAACTGCTCCGTTTCGAAAATCGACGTTCCGCCATTCAAGCGCAGAAGATTGAAGCCGGCAAGTTTGGCAGCACGAATCATCCACTCTTCACGCTCCGGTGCCAGCGCCAGCACATCGTCGCTTGTCATCCAGCAAGCACCCTTGGCATAGAAGGGCCTGCCATTCACCACCCACAAGTATTTGTAAGCTTCGTCCTCGAGGGTCTTGTCACTGGGAGTTGCGCGCGGACTCTCTGGGCTCAACGGATTCCGCTTCAGCTGCAACGTGCGCACGCCAAACCTGCTGCTGACGCGATCTTGCTGCGTGCTGTCTTTTACCAGCTTCAATTCGAGGCGATAGAGCGGTTGCTCACCCAACCCATTCGGCCACCACAACTTTGGATCGCTGAGCTCGATCTCCTGCTCCCAAAACGAATTTCCATTAGGAACTTTTTGTCGCGATTCTCTCTGCCAAACGGATTTTCCAGTCGCGTGCTCAACAATTCGTGCGTCAATCACACCATCGAATACGTTCCCCGTGTTCGTCACCATCGCCTGCGCCCAGAGCGTGGCAGAGTTCGCAGTGATAGCATCGGTTCGCACGAACGGCGCTTCCATATATGCCTGGCCTGTCGCGATGATTCGAATCGGCTGGTAAAGGCCGATGGTGCGATACCGATTACCCCATTGATAACTCTCGGCATCCTGCGCATCAGGCTTCACCACACGCGGATTTCGGTTCTCGCTCGAGCTGTCAAAATTCGGCAAGAGATCGTGCGGCTCGTGGACCAATCGCACCAGCAGTTCGTGTTCTTTTCCCGGAACGACACGGGTTGATATGTCGAACGTCGGCCCGCCATAGCTGCCTTCGTGGCCGCCCAGAAATTCGCCATCCAGCCAAACCAGAGCGAAATAATCCAGGCCATCGAATCGCAGTCGTAGGACCGAATCCCGCCACGCCTCCGGAATGATGAAGCGACGCCGCAAGTACCAATCACGTTGCTGGATCCATTGCAGCTTTTTGAAATTCTCCCCGTACCAAAGATTCGGGATTTCACCGGCCTGCATGAGGGCATACTGCACGGGCCGGGGCATTTCAGTTTTTATCCAGGCGCCACCAGGAGCATATTGACCGGGAGCGAGGGTGTCGTCTGCACCGAGCAGTTCCCACCCGTCACGCAGCTCAATTTCACAGCCGCCGTCGGTTGCTCCCTTGTTGTATTCAGGTCGCGATTGCACTGGCGTGGGCGCATACACACGTTGGCCCCCCAGCTCCTTTAGGGCTTCCATTTCGCTTTGCGTCGCGACTTTTGGAAGTTGCCCATTGGTTTGCGATTTGGCTGGCGTCTGGCTGCTTTGTCCCATTGCGGGAGTGACTGCGGCAGCCGCACTGGCTCCTAAAAACGCCAAACACTCTCGTCGCGATAGCCCCTTTGTCCCCATGCGCGGTTGTCCGGTCGCTCAACTTAAGAAATTGTGGCAGCACTCTGGCGGAGGTCCGGCAGCAACTTCCGTGCCGGTCGAAAAGAAAAGCCAGGCAAGACGGTTGAATGTTGCCGAACCAAGTGCGCCCATGCTACAAAATCGGCCTGAAGAGCGTCAACAATAAAACTTACGGGTGAGTGTCCGTATAACGGAATGGACCCGGATTGGACGACTCCACCATGAAATCGCGGCACGAACTACCTTCACCCGGGCACAGGAGCGGGCATCACAGGCATGCTCGCGAAACGCGATCTTTCTAACCCGATCGCGACGGACTCGTCTGCAATCCGGTCCGCCTGGGATTAACGTGACCGACTTCGGCGCAATCGCAGACGGCTCGACCGACAATACAGACACTTTTCAACGCTCGCTGACCGAGCCCACAAGGCGGGTGGTGGATTCGCACGCCGGCCCTGGCAAATACCTGTTTCGTGCCTGCGGAACATGCCAAGCATTAGGCATGCCAACCGATTTTGTTGCTTATTTACGCTTTTGTCCCGTAATACGGATGAATACTGATTGTCTGCCACGATGGTGTACGATACTCCACAATCCAGTGGCGGGGGCGCTGATTGAACCCTGTGCTAGGACCACGAACCTAATCGCCGCTAACAATGACATTTTCTCTTCATTGGATTGACTGGTGTGTTTGTCTGACCGTGTTGAGCGCAAGCGTCCTTACCGGTCTTTATCTCGCCATTCGCAAGAAGTCATCGGTTGACAGCTCCCATTTTTTCCTTGCCGATCGCAGCCTTACCTGGCCGCTCGTGGGGGCGTCGCTTTTCGCCACGAATATCGGCGCGGAACATTTGGTTGGCCTTTCGGGAGATTCTTATCGCTACGGGCTTGCAGCGGGAACCGTCGAGCTCACCACGTGTATCACCGTTGGCTTTGCCGCAGCTTTTCTTTACCCCTTCTACATTCGCAATCGAGTGTTCACCACTCCGGAGTTTCTCGAAACTCGGTATCATCCCGCCGCACGCGCGCTGTTCTCGGCGTTGATGCTGGTAATTTCGATCACGACGAAGATGGCGTTTCATCTGTATGCCGGCGCCCTAGTGCTGAGAAGCCTCGTAGGTTGGCAGGTCATGACGGTTGTGTGGGTCATGGGGGCGATCGCCGCCTGCGTGACTATCGTCGGGGGCTTCACCGCGATCGCTTATACGGACTCGTTCCAGACCGGCATCATCATTTTCGGTTGCAGCTTGATGACGCTCGTTGGCCTGCACAAAGTTGGCGGATGGCATTCGCTCGTCTCGCATGTTCCTCATGCGATGCACATAGCCAAATCTTATGATGACCCGAACTATCCCTTTTTAGGGGTGATCCTTTCCGCCTTCTATAGCGGAACATTTTATTGGGGCGTCGATCAGGTCAACGTTCAACGTGTGCTGGGAGCTCGCAATATCGACCAGGCACGGTGGGGCGGAATGTTCACCATTGTGCTCAAGTTGTTTCCCGTGTTTATTTTTGCTGTTCCGGGAGTGATCGCTCTCTCTTTATTTCCGGGCGGGGAAAGCAAGACCACGTTCGTCACATTGCTCAATGAATTGCTGCCCACCGGGTTTAGAGGCTTGGTTCTCGCTGCGCTTCTTGCATCCCTGATCTCCTCTACCTTGTCGGTTATGAATTCCGTTTCTACGCTCACGGTTCGCGACTTTATTTTGCATTTCCGACCGCGCACGAGTGAACGGGCCCAGGTGCTGCTGGGTCGCGTTGTGATTGTGATTGCTACGTTGCTCGGCGTCATGGCCGCATATGCGGTGTATAAAACACCGGATGGGCTCTATAAATATCTGCAAACGGTCTCGATTTACTTGACTATGCCAGTCGCGCCGGCCATCATTTTTGGAATTCTGAGCAAACGGGTAACGGCGAAAGGCGCGCTGGCGTCGGTGATCGTGGGATGCATACTTGCTGCTCTGTTTGTGACCGATCAACTGCTTGGAGCACAAGAAGGAGCGCGGCTTTTTCCCTGGCTGCATACGAAGCTACTGCTGAATTACACGTACCGCGGGTTATGGGGAACGATCGCCGGTGTGGTGATATTGTTTGCGGTTTCCTCGTTCACCAAGAAAACCGATTCCCAAAAACTGGAACTCCTCATGGTGGGTTGGAGGGGGAAGCGGGAGCGATATCGGGGCATTTTCGACTGGAGATTTCAGCTGGTCGTGCTCTCGATCATTACCGTTCTGCTCTACTGGCTGGTCTGGTAACCGCGTCAATTTTCATTGAAACGATAGAAAATGCCGACGAAATCGAACAACATTGGCTACGCAGTCGTTGGTCTCGGAGCCATTTCGCAAGCGGCCGTGTTGCCAGCGTTCGCTCACAGTAAGAATGCCAATTTGATCGCACTAGTCACTGGAGATCGGGAAAAAGGAAAGAAGCTGGCCGCGCAATTCGATGCGAGGCAATTCTTCGCCTACGATGAATTCGAGGGTTGTCTCGAGAACCCAGACATCGACGCCGTTTACGTAGCAACGCCTCCGGGCGAGCATGAAAGATACACCTTGGCAGCGGCTAACGCGCGTAAACACGTACTTTGTGAAAAGCCGCTGGCCGCAACCGTTGAAGAAGCGCGAAACATGGTTGACATGTGCCGACGCAACGGCGTGCAGCTAATGACCGGGTACCGGAAATATTTCGAACCAGCGAGCCGGACGCTCAAGAACTTGATTACGAGTGGAGAGCTCGGGCGAATCGATATCATTCACTCGCTGTTTACAGAATTCCGCAGCTTCGGCGACAACTCGCCGGCGTGGTTTTTTTCGAAGGCGCTCAGCGGCGGCGGTCCGCTAATGGATCTTGGCGTCTATTGCGTGAATACCTGCCGTTGGCTGCTGAACGAGGATCCAGTCACCGCCAGCGCAGTCAGTTGGGCGGGTGATCCGCGCTGCTATAAAGAGGTGGAAGAAGGAGTTCTCTTCCAACTGGATTTCCGCAGTGGAGTGAAGTTGCAAGGAACTTCAACCTACGGCGCCGCTTTTTCCTCATTTATCCACGTTCACGGGGAAAAAGGCTGGGCGGAGCTGTCGCCCGCGTTTCCTTTCGAAGAGGAGCGACGAATTAGCGGAAAAATCGGCGGTCGCTGGTTTGCGGAAACGTTTGAGCCAATCGACGAATTTGCGCTGGAATTGGACTATTTTGCTACGTGCATACATCAAGGCAGTACCCCTGAGCCCAATGGAGAGCAGGGCTTGCGCGACTTGATCATTATTAATGCCATCTATGAGGCCGCACGAAAGGGAATCAGAACACCCATTCCGTATTGACATCGTAGGATCGACAAAGTTGAAGCACCTTTTGTGAATTGAACAAGAAACTCATCGCTATGGTGCGGCGGTATGATGTGAAAAGGCTTCAATTACCCCTCCTATATAGAAGATTGGCCCGCCACCCAGCACCGCTCCACCTCAAAGCGCGGAAAAGAGGAGAGCAGTGTCAACACTTTGAGAAAACAACTTGACAAGAACTTCAACACTCAATTACAAGGGTTGGCTAACCGCTTAGAGAGGAGCTTAAAACCTCGATTTGGCAAGGGCGGCTTATTCTTGCGCGGAATGCCAACCCCACCTCGCGTTTTCACTTTCGCACGCCTAACAACACTCCGTTGGCGTGCGTTATTTATCGGATGGTCCAAGCCGGCTAATCGGCTAGGATTCTTTTTTGAAGGCGTGCTTTTGAATCTAATCAGTTCAGACAGGTGAGCAATTGTGAATCGCGAGCTTGGTATCGGAGTATTGGGGGTCGGCGACATGGGCCGTCGCCACGCAGAGAATATCCGCAGTCTGGTTCCTGGTGCGCGACTAGTTGCCGTCGCCGACGTTAATTGGGAGCGCGCAAAGAAAGTGGCGGGCGAACTGGAGCTCGAGCATTCCTTTTGCGATCTCGAAGACATGCTGCAGTGCGAGGGCGTCGATGCGGTTGTTATCGCGTCTCCGGACAAGTTTCATGCGGATTCGATCGCGACTGCTGCCGCTGCGGGAAAAGCCATCTTTTGCGAAAAGCCAATCGCTACAAATCTTCTCGATGCTCATTCCGCGCTCCGTGCAGTTGCAAGGGCGGGAGTTCACCTGCAGATTGGGTTTATGCGGCGATACGATTCCGCACACCGGCAAGCCATCAGGCGCATAGAAGCCGGCGAGATTGGCGAGCCGGTGATTTTCAAATCCATAGGCCGCGATAAGGACGTCCCGCCGATTTCGGCGTACCAATCGAATGTAAACGGAATGCTGTTCTACAACAGCACCATTCATGATTTCGATCTCGCTCGCTGGCTGATGCGCGATGAAATCAGCAAAGTGCAAGCCTATTGCACCGTCGCCATTCGGCCTGAGGTAGGGCACTACGGCGATGTCGTGGCGAGCGTCGTCAATCTTAAGTATGAGCACGGCGCTATCGGGAACGTGGAATCGTATGTTCAAGCTCTTTATGCCTACGATGTCCGAACTGAAGTCGTCGGCTCCAAGGGTTCCATCTTTATCGGCTCGATGGAGAAGACACCAGTCACCTTCTTAGCTGCGAACGGAGCAGTGCACGTCCTTGAAGATCACTATCTTTCGCGATTTGCTGAAGCCTACGTTTTGGAGATGAAAGATTTTGTGGAGAACGTTGTGCGCGAACGCCCGCCTCGGGTAACTGGCGATGACGGCCTGAAGGCGCTGGCAATTGCGGTTGCTGCGGAAAATTCGCATTTTGGTGGCGACCCTTGCGAAGTGTCAATCGAGGTGGCTGAAATGGCTGGCAAGGGCGATCTGTGAACCTTATGGCGGTTGCGTACAAAGGCCCGCTTCACGAAAACACCCAAACCAGCTCACGTGTTTGTGGAGCGATTCCATTTTCAATCCTGGAATTATTAGTCGGTAACCGAAAGGTTGGGGAGATACCTTATGGGCAAATTAGCGATCACTGGCGGTGAACCTCTGCGAAAGACGCCATTCACGAAATGGCCCCTGGCAACTAAAGATGAAGCATCCGCTTTACAAAAGGTGCTGGAGAGTTCTTTGTGGGGCGGTCAGCCGTTCCCGGGAAAATGCGCGACGGAATTTGCGAATAAATTCGCCGACCTACACACGGTCAAATATGCGCAGTGCGTGAATACGGGAACAGTTGCCATCCAGGCTGCCTTGACTGCGATTGGCATTCAACCGGGAGACGAGGTCATTGTGCCTGCCTATACCTGGGAGGGAACGGTAGGTCCAGTGCTTCTGGTCAACGCCGTGCCGGTATTCGTAGACATTGATCCTGAGACATTTTGCATGGATGCCAACCTGATCGAAGCAGCGATAACTCCAAAGACAAAAGCGATTCTGCCGGTTCATCTTGGAATGCGGTTCGCGGATATGGACTGCATCCTGAAGATCGCCGCTAAGCACAAGGTCAAGGTCATAGAAGACTGCGCACATGCTCACGGAGGTTCATGGAAAGGCAAGGGAGCTGGGTCCATGGGTGATCTTGGCACGTTCAGCTTTCAATCCAGCAAGCTGATCACTTGCGGCGAGGGCGGAGCGGTAATTAGCAACAACCTCGAGTACATGGAAATCGTGCAGAGTTACATCAATGCCGGTCGCGCCAGTGTGACCGACAAGTTCCATCATCGGATCATCGGGTTCAATTACCGTCTGGGAGAATTTCAAGCGGCGGTTCTGGGCGCACAAATCGATCGCTTACCAGAACAGGCAAAAACCCGCGAGGAAAATATGAAGTATCTGGAAAGCGGCCTGAAAGGGACCAACGGAATCGGTCTGCTCAAGCCCGATCCGCGCATTACCCGCCTGGCTCCGTACGGCTATGTCATGAAGTATTTCGAGGAGCAAGTTGATGACATTCCTCGAGCCGCTTTTGTGGCAGCGCTCCAGCTTGAGGGAGTCCCTTGTGACGGCTTATTCTACGAACCCGTCTATAAGAGTTCATTATTCCCGGTTAAGGCCAGTGATTTTCCTGCGCTAAGCTGGGGACGCGAAACAGCGCTGGATCTGCGAACTATGTCCTCGTGCCCGCAAGCCGAGCGGGCGGCCTACCACGAATCCATATGGTTTATGCATCAATTATTCTTGGGAAGCAGCGAAGACGTAGATACGATCGTGGACTCGATTCACAAGGTGCTCGAGAATATTGAAGAGCTGCGAGGTCTTGACCACAAAGCCATTCGCAATCAACGATTGAGCCGGGCAGACCGGGAGAGCTAGGACTCTGCGCATTTACTCGTTGGCATTGAAACGATCGTGACGCAAGGCGGAAAACCTGGGCTCTGCACTCCGCAATCTTGCGGTCGTGACCGTGACAAACTCAACTTTGTTCTTGTTGGCAAATCAAGCGTGTAGGGGAAACGACCGAAGATATTCTTTTCCCCGCGTTCATGGAAACGCCTCAGATGCATGCTTCTAGAGATTGCATGCGAACAACTGAACTACTCGGCTTGCAAAAAAAGCCAACGGACACCTTAACTAAGCGGTTATAATGCAGACCTGATGCTCGCTTGTGGGCTTCGATTTTGCCTCGTTGTCAAGCTTTTTTGTGGGTCGATCTGCTGTTCTATTAGGAGAAGATCGTGTCCTCAACCGCGGGCCCTGTTCCAACCCTCAAACTCAAACGCGTGCTGGGTTTGTGGGACCTGCTTTACTACGGCATAATTCTGACCTCGCCGATTGCCGTGGTTCCAATGTTTGGGGAGGCGCAGGTCCTGTCTCGTGGTCACGCCGTTGTGACGCTGCTTGCGTCCATGGTGGCGATGACTGCCACAGCCGTCAGTTTTGGACGCATGGCAACCGCGTACCCTTCCGCTGGCTCCGTCTACACGTACATCAGTCGCACGTTTACGCCGCAGATTGGTTTTGTTCTTGGGTGGGCGATGTTTT
>Ga0126381_100004460_pt1 | contig 15264 bp, 10 predicted proteins | sample PanSoiMetPlot_28_FD_96465 | JGI IMG/M metagenome (GOLD analysis project Ga0126381, IMG submission 96465) | Tropical forest soil microbial communities from Panama - MetaG Plot_28 | ecosystem: Environmental > Terrestrial > Soil > Tropical forest > Bulk soil | place: Panama | collected 2016-02-17 | reverse complement strand
GGACGCGCGGGTGAAAGAGATCATCGCTGCAAACGCCGGCGCGTCAACTCACATCGCTCGCGACGGCACCGCGACGGAACCCTCGCGTTCCGACCGGTTGGTAAACCTCGACCGTAGCAAAGCAACGCCGGAAGCGCACAGGCGACTCTAGTTTCCCGAACGAGAACGATGAGTAGCGCCACTTCGACCAACGCCGACAGCGCGGTATCAGCCGCACCGGCGCCGCTGCACGGCGGAGCGCTCGTGCTGGGGAGTGTCGCGCTTTCGCTCGCCACGTTCATGAACGTTCTCGACACGTCGATCGCCAATGTGTCGATTCCCGCCATCGCCGGCGATCTGGGCGTGTCACCGGACCAGGGCACCTGGGTGATCACTTCGTTCGGCGTGGCCAATGCGATTTCGCTTCCGCTTACTGGATGGCTGACCCAGCGGTACGGGCAGGTGCGGCTGTTCATGGCGTCGGTGCTGTTGTTCGTGCTTGCCTCTGTCCTGTGCGCGCTGGCGCCGTCGCTGGCGTTTCTTGTGCTGTTCCGGGTGATCCAGGGTGCGGTCGCGGGCCCCATGATTCCCTTGTCGCAATCGCTCCTGCTGTCGAGCTATCCGAAGCAGAAGTCAGGGGCCGCGCTGGCGATATGGTCCATTACCACGCTGGTTGCACCGGTAGTGGGGCCACTTCTCGGCGGCTGGATTACCGACAACATTTCCTGGCCTTGGATCTTCTACATCAACGTACCAGTCGGGCTCGTGGCGGCAGTAGTAACCTGGACGATCTACAGCCGGCGCGAAACTGAGACGCACAGGTTGCCGGTCGATGCTGTGGGGCTTGGGCTGCTGGTGCTCTGGGTTGGCGCGTTGCAGATCATGCTCGATCGAGGCAAGGATCTCGACTGGTTCGCTTCCGGCCAGATCGTGTTGCTCGCTATCGTCGCCATCGTCGGATTCTGCTTTTTCATCGTCTGGGAGCTCACCGAGGATCATCCAGTGGTCGATCTGCGCTTGTTCTCGCGACGCAACTTCTGGACTAGCACCCTCGCGATGTCGCTCGCCTATGGGACATTCTTCGGCAACGTGGTGTTGTTGCCGCTGTGGCTGCAGCAATACATGGGCTATACGGCAACGATGGCCGGCATGGTGCTGGCACCCGTCGGCCTGCTGGCAATTCTTCTGACGCCATTGGTGGGTCGGACCATGCACAAAGTCGACCCGCGGATCTTCGCCACGACCGCGTTTGTCATCTTCGCCGTCGTGCTGCTGATGCGCTCGCACTTCAACACCTCCGCCGATTTCTGGACCCTGATGGTGCCGACGATCATCCAGGGCGCCGCCGTGGCGGTATTTTTCATTCCGCTGATCACGCTGGGACTCTCCGGCCTTGCGCCGGAGCGTATCCCCGGAGCGTCCGGCCTGTTCAACTTCGCCCGCATCACCGCGGGTTCGTTCGGCACTTCGATCGTAACGACATGGTGGGATCGGCGTGCCAGCCTGCATCATGCGCAACTCGCCGAGCGCGTGACTGCGTACGATCCTTCGTCGTCGCAGGCGCTCGCGAACCTGCAGACAAGCGGAATGAACGCGCAACAGAGCTACGACGCAATGAACCGCATCATCGATCAGCAGGCGTTCATGCTGTCGGCGAACGATATCTTCTGGGTCTCGGCGATGGTGTTCATCGCGTTGATTGCGCTTATCTGGCTTTCGCGTCCCGTGAAAGACGCCCACGGCGCAGAAGCGGTGGCCGGCGCCGATTGAGGTCAACTCGTGGCTACCGCGTACAGGCACACACCCTTGAACGAAGAGAAGCGACGTAGGTGGCGCGGTCCGTGCACGCGGCGCGGCGCATCCGTCCGCTATAATTCGAGCGCAGCGCCGCGGGCCTGTAGCTCAGTCGGTCAGAGCAGAGGACTCATAATCCTTTGGTCGCTGGTTCGAGTCCAGCCGGGCCCACCGTCGTTCTCCGCGCCGCGGAAGCAAGGAACGAATCAAGGCAGCATCGGTCTTTTGAGTGGATCGACTCGGCTTGACGCCTTTGATGGAAGTGCAAATCACCGGGCTCCGCTTAGCCACGCCGATCTCCGCGTTGTAACGTTTGCAGGCCACCTCTGCGGTGTCAGGCCGAGCAAGCGAGGTACTGCAGGCCCGCTGCAAGAAATCACCGATTCGGGCGGCAGCGTTTGCCCGCATTCGAGCAACTCGAACTAAGAAAACGACAATGCAAAACATAATCGACAAGCTGCCTCGCATCGGAAATGCAATGCTCGTCGGTGTAGCCGCTGCAGCGCTTGGGAGCTGCATGGTGGGACCTGATTTTCACCGCCCCGAATCACCAAGTACGACTCAGTACACGGAGCATTCGCTTCCCCAGGAAACCGTTTCGTCGCCGGGCACGGCGGGCGCGGCACAGCGCTTCGTTTCCGGAGCGGACATCTCCGCGCAGTGGTGGGCGCTCTATCGCTCGGAGCCGCTCGATCGGCTGATCCGCGAAGCCATTACCGATTCTCCCAACCTCGCCGCAGCTCAGGCAACGCTGCGCCAGGCCAAGGAAAATCTGATCGCCGGTACGGGCTCGCTGCTTTACCCGCAAGTCGATGCCAATCTTTCAGCCACGCGTGAAAAGGTCTCGGCTGCGCAGCTCTTTGGCGGCACAGGCGGCCAAAGCAACATCTTCAATCTCTACAACGCGACGGTGAATGTCTCGTACATGCTCGACATTTTCGGCGGCAACCGCCGCGAGCTCGAGGGATTGCAGGCGCTTGTCGACTATCAGAACTACCAGCTCGAGGGCTCGTACCTGGCACTGACTTCGAACATCGTGACGGCGGCCGTCCGCGAAGCGCAGCTGCGAGCACAGATCAGCGCGACGCGCGACATTATCGCCGCCGAGGAAAAGCAGCTCGACCTCACCCAGCGCCAATATCAGCTCGGTGCGGTTGCTCGCCTCGGCGTGCTGGCGCTCAAAACCGAGCTTGAACAGACCCGCGCCACGCTACCGCCTCTGGAGCGCGATCTTGCCAATACACGTCACCAGCTCGCCGTGCTCGCCGGTCGTTTGCCCAGCGAAGCGTCGCTGCCCGTCTTCGAGCTCGACACGTTCATGCTGCCGCAAGAGTTGCCGATAACGTTGCCGTCCGAGCTCGTCCGGCAACGTCCCGACATACGCGCATCCGAGGCGCTATTGCATCAGGCGAGCGCGCAGATCGGCGTAGCCACCGCCAACCTGTATCCGAAAATTACGCTTACGGGCGACTTCGGAAGCAGCACCAACCAGTTTCGCAATTTCTTCGCTGGCCCAAGCGTGTGGAGCATCGGCGCTGGTCTTCTGCAACCCCTGTTTCACGGAGGAGCGCTCGAGGCCCAGAGGCGCTCCGCGATCGCCGCCTACGATGCAGCCAACGCGCAGTACCGCGAGACCGTGCTGCAGGCTTTCCAGAACGTCGCCGATGCGTTGAGGGCATTGGAAGCGGACGCGCGCACGCTGAGTGCGCAGGCGGAAGCGGAGTCGGCCGCGCGGCAGACGCTGGATTTGACCACACGCCAGTTCCAGTTGGGTGGCGCGAGCTACCTCGCGCTGCTGATCGCGCAGCGACAATACCAGCAGGCGAAGCTCGCCCTCGCACAGGCGCAGGCGACCCGCTTTGCCGACACCGCCGCGCTGTTCCAGGCGCTCGGCGGAGGCTGGTGGAATCGCGAGGCGAATGCGGCGGCGAGCAAATAATTCAGAGACGCGGGAGTGAGTAGATGGAGAAAAGAGCGATGAAAAAGCGCATGGTGATCATGCTGGTGATCGTGGGCGTCCTGCTGGGAGGCCTGGTCGGCTTCAACTTCTTCAAGGGCTACATGATGCAAAAGTACATGGCCAGCGCGCCGATTCCGGCGTCGACCGTGACCGCCATGACTGCGGATTACCAGCAGTGGCAGCCGCAGCTCGCAGCCGTCGGTACCTTGCGCGCGGTGCGTGGCGTCGACGTGACCACCGAAGTTGCCGGGTTGGTGCGGTCGGTCAATTTCAAATCAGGGGATGAGACGAACGCCGGTCAGCTGCTCGCCCAGCTCAACATCGATTCCGACGTCGCGCAGTTGCATTCGTTGCAAGCGGCCGCTGACCTTGCGCAGACGGTTTACGACCGCGACAAGGCGCAGCTCGACATCGAGGCCATCCCCAAGGCGCAGGTCGATGCCGACGCGGCGGATTTGAAAAGCAAGCAGGCGCAAGTGGCGCAACAGCAGGCGCTGATCGACAAGAAGACCATTCGTGCGCCGTTTGCCGGAAAGCTGGGCATCACCACCGTCAACCCAGGGCAGTACTTGAACCCGGGCGATAAACTGGTCACGCTGCAAACCATCGATCCCATCTACGTTGACTTTTTTCTGCCCCAGCAACAGCTTCCCCAGATTGCTATCGGCCAGAAGGTGAACTTGTCCACCGATGCCTACAAAGGGACCAACTTCCCGGGCAAGATCAACGCGATCAATCCGCGCGTGGATCCCAGCACGCGCAATGTCCAGGTCGAAGCCACCATACCCAACTCGAAGCGCCAGCTCCTGCCGGGCATGTTCGCCAACGTCAAGATCGACACCGGCGACGAGCAGCGCTATCTCACGCTGCCGCAGACGGCGATCACCTACAACCCGTACGGCAACACCGTGTTCGTGATCAAGCCGTCGGAGAAGAAGGACGAAAAAGGCAATGCGCCGATGATCGCGCAACAGGTTTTCGTGACCACCGGGCCGACCCGTGGCGATCAGGTCGCGATCCTCAAGGGTGTCGAGCGCGGCGCCCAAGTCGTCACCAGCGGGCAGGTGAAGCTCAAGAACGGCAGCCCGGTCGTGGTCAACAACTCGGTGCAGCCTACCGACAATCCGAACCCGACCCCGCAGGAAGGCGAGGAAGGGCGATGAACTTCACCGATATCTTTATCCGCAAGCCCGTTCTGGCAATGACGGTCAGCCTGTTGATTCTGGTCCTGGGACTGCGCTCGCTGGTCGGCCTTTCCGTGCGACAGTTTCCCAAGACGGAGAACGCGGTCGTCACTGTGACGACCTACTACTACGGCGCCGACGCGGACACGGTCGCCGGGTTTATCACCCAGCCGCTGGAGAGCGCCATCGCGCAGGCTCAGGGCATCGATTACCTTTCCTCCACCAGCTCGCTGGGCGTGTCGACGATTGTTGCCACGCTGCGCTTGAACTACGACGCCAATCGCGCGCTGACCGAGATCAACACTCAGGTGAACTCGGTTCGTAACCAACTCCCGCCTGAGTCACAGCAGCCGGTTCTCACCATACAGGTAGGGCAGACCATCGATGCAATGTACATGGGCTTCTTCAGCGAAGTGCTGCCCAATAACGGTGTCACCGACTATCTGCTGCGGGTAGTGAAACCCCAGCTGGACTCGATCGAGGGCGTGCAGACCGCCGAGATACTGGGCGCCCGGCAGTTCGCCCTGCGAGCGTGGCTGGATCCGCAGAAGATGGCCGCCTTTGGCGTTACCGCGTCCGACGTGAGGACCGCACTCTCCAGCAACAACTACCTCGCCGCGCTCGGGTCGACCAAGGGACAGATGGTGAGCGTCGATCTCACCGCAGGCTCGAGCCTGCATTCGGTCGACGAATTCAAGCAACTAGTGGTCAAACAGAACAGCGGCGCTTTCGTACGCCTCGAGGACGTCGCCAATGTCACGCTAGGCGCCGAAAATTACGATTTCACGACAGCGTTCGGCGGCCGCAATGCAGTGTTCATCGGCATCAAGGTCGCCCCTGACGCCAACGTCCTCGACGTGGCCAAGCGAGTTCGGAACGCTTTTCCCGCGATCCAGGCGCAGATGCCCAACGGCCTGACCGGTGAGATCGTCTACGACTCGACCAAGTTCATCCGCAGCTCGATCGAGGAGGTCGTCAAGACCCTGATCCAGGCGCTGGTCATCGTCAGCATCGTGATCTTCCTGTTCCTCGGCAGCGTGCGCGCGGTGGCGATACCGCTGATTGCGATGCCGCTGTCGTTGATCGGCGCTTTTTTCGGCATGCTGGTGCTGGGCTATTCGATCAATCTGCTCACGCTGCTTGCACTGGTGCTGGCGATCGGCCTGGTGGTCGACGATGCGATCATCGTGGTGGAGAACGTCGACCGGCACATGAAGGAGGAAGGCAAGCCGCCCTTCGAAGCGTCTATTCAAGCAGCGCGCGAGCTAGGCGGACCGATCATCGCCATGACGATCGTGTTGGTCGCGGTGTATATCCCTATCGGGTTCCAGGGAGGCCTGACCGGCGCGCTGTTCACCGAGTTTGCGTTCACGCTCGCGGCGGCAGTAACGGTATCCGGCATCATCGCGCTGACGCTCTCGCCGATGATGACCTCGCGCATCTTCAGCTCCGAGCAGGAGTCGGGTCGTTTCGTCAAATTCATCGACCGCCAGTTCGGCCGCCTGCATCGGGGCTACGAAAGGGTGCTGCACAGCTTTCTCGACACATGGATCGTCATCGTGATCATGGGTCTACTGCTGCTCGGCGGCACGGTGTATCTGTACATGACGTCCAAGTCGGAGCTTTCTCCGCAGGAAGACCAAGGCATCGTGCTGGCGAACGTTCTGGGTCCGCCCAACGCGACTCCGCAGCAGATGCAGATTTACGCGAACCAGGTTTTCGAACTGTCCAAGAGCCTGCCCGAGTACGACCAGATGTTCCAGATCACCGGCGTACCGACCGTGAATCAGGGCATCGGCGGCGTGCTGTTCAAACCGTGGGAGGAACGCAAGCGCAGCGCAGCCGAGCTGCAGCAGGTCCTGCAGCAGAAGTGGAGCACCATCGCCGGCGCGAACGTCGCTGCATTCCAGTTCCCGGCGTTGCCGGGCGCCCGTGGATTGCCGGTGCAGGTCGTGATCAAGACCACCGAGCCGTTCGAGCGGCTCAACGAGGTCACGCAAGCCGTGCTCGACAAGGCGAAGGCGAGCGGCATGTTCTTCTACGTCGACACCGATTTGAAGCTCGACAAGCCGCAGACCACCGTCACCTTCGACCGCGACATGCTGTGGACCATGGGCCTCACCCAGCAGGACGTCGGCGCCGCGCTCGGGGCCGCGCTGGGCGGCGGGTACGTGAATTACTTTTCCATCGGCGGGCGTTCGTACAAAGTGATTCCTCAGGTGTTGCAGACTGATCGCCTCAATGCTTCGCAGGTGCTCGACTACTACGTTCGGACGCCCGACGGCAATCTGCTTCCCGCTTCGACGCTGGCGCGGCAGAAGACAGACATCGTCCCCGAGGGCATCAACCATTTCCAGCAGCTCAATTCGGCGACGATCTTCGGCGTGTTCTCGCCGGCGGTGTCCGAAAAGCAGGTTATCGATTTCCTGCGCAACACCATCCAGCAGTCGGCGCCCTCGGGATACCAGGTCGACTACGCCGGTCCGTCACGCCAGTTCATTCAGGAGTCGGGCGGGTTCGCCGTCACGCTGATGTTTGCGATCATCATCGTTTTCCTCGCGCTCGCCGCGCAGTACGAGAGCTTCAGGGATCCGATCGTGATCCTGGTTTCGGTGCCCATGGCGTTGTTCGGCGCGCTCATTTTCATCAATCTGGGGCTGGCCACGCTCAACATCTACACGCAGGTCGGCCTAGTGACGCTGATGGGGCTGGTGAGCAAGCACGGGATCCTGATCGTTCAGTTCGCCAATCAGCTTCAACTCGCAGGACGATCCAAGCGGCAAGCGATCGAGGAAGCTGCAGGAGTTCGTTTGCGTCCGATTCTCATGACGACCGCGGCGATGGTGCTTGGCGTGATTCCGCTGGTGATTGCAGCAGGCGCGGGGGCTGCCGGGCGTCACGCGATGGGCCTGGTGATTTTCACGGGGCTTTCCATCGGCACGCTATTCACTTTGTTCGTCGTGCCTGCAGTCTACATGTTGCTGGGCGCAGAACATCATCTGAAACAAGTGCCCGACGCCGATGCCGCTGCGGTGCCTGCCGAATAAAGTGCGCGGAGTCTAAATCATGCGCGTCACATCGCGCTGACCGGCTGCGCGCTTAAAGTGACGCGCCGCGTCTTCGCGTGCAAACTCGGAGTCGTGCATTCAGGGTTCGCAAGGTTGGCATGACGCTTGCTCACTCTATTTGCACCCGGACGGGACGGCGCTACCCTGGTTTACTCCTCGCCCTTCGCGCCGTTTCCGTTCCGGGGCCACCCCCGCTTCAATCCCACCGATCTCGATGTCGCTACGCTATCGCTGCAGGTAACGGCTGTCGTCGAAGGTTGGAACCCATGATCGGCGGTAGACCACAAACAGAGTCATCAGCATGCCGCTATGGCGGCTTCTCCGAGTAAGAAATAGACGAAATAGAGCAGCGAGTCGTCGATTGCCGATTGCGTTTGCACGGCGAGGTTGATCGTGGTTCAAGTGATCAACGCACCAACTTCGGCTGCCAGCGCACGCGCTGTTCAGCGCACCGGCCCGAGGCCGATCGGCGGAGGCGCAAGATTGACGATGCGGCGGAAAAGTTCCTGGTACGACTGCTCGGTAGTCGAACCGAACAACGGATCGTTGTGATCGGTAAACGCCGCGTCGATGGCTTCCCAGTCTCCCGCGGTCAGATGCTTTTCTGCCAGCGGCAGGACTTCATGCTCTTCTGCGCGCATGTGCTCCCAGTGAAAATTCGCGTAGGAATCGACCGCGGTGGCAAAAGCGGCGAATTCGCTCATTCCGCCCTGCTGAAAGCGAGCCAGTGCCTGCTCGAGTGCGCGGATCTTGCTCGCGCCGGTCTTGTGCTCTTGCTCCAAACGCTCGAGCAATGGGGCCGCTGCGGCGCAGCGCATGCGCAGCAAACGAAACAGGTATTTGTCTTCCTTGGGATGGTGCAGCCGCTCCGGAAAGGTGTCGATGTAATACAGCATCGCCCCCAGGAGCGCAAAGTCCGGCCGGGCGCCGCGGTCGCGGATCTCGCGAACCAGGTAGACCATGCCGTGCAACACGGCCGCGAGCGAGCGATGCTCCTCGCGGATGATGCGAATCGCATCCACTTTACGTTCCTTCGCTTGAGCGCCGGCGCAAACGCGCCCAGTTCTCCATCGTAGCGCGCGATCCGCCCGGCGCATTGACGTGGATCAACTGCCGCGCGCCTTGGCGTGCACGGGAGAGAGCCGGGTGCCGCGTTATCATCGCTGGGTGCAGACGGCCTATGCGCTCCTGAAGATGGTGCATGTCGGCAGCGCCGTAGTGAGCCTCGGCCTGTTCGTCGTACGCGGCATGTGGATGATGGCCTCGCCTCAATTGCTCGATCGGCGCTGGGTGAGGATCGTTCCCCATGTCATCGACACGGTCCTGCTCGCCTCGGCGATTGCTCTCGCGGTGATGATCGGCAACTATCCGGGAACCCACGGCTGGCTGACAGCCAAGGTCTTGGGACTCGTGGTCTATATCGTCCTGGGCAGCATCGCACTCAAGCGCGGACGCACTCGTGCAGTGCGCGTGTCGGCATTCTTCGCTGCACTCGCTGTGTTCGGCTACATCGTCACGGTGGCCATAACCAAGTCCCCGGCCGGTCCGCTGGACTCGTTCTGATCGCGACGCCAAACAGCAGGCGAAGGCAGCTCCGAGGTCAGATTACGCGTGAATAGCGCGAGCGCTCTCGCTGCTCGCGCAGGTAGCGGTCGAACACCATCGCTACGTTGCGCACCATCAGTCTCCCGCGCGACGTCACCTGGAGTCGAATCGTCGGTCAGCGTAACCAGGCCGTCAACCACGAGTGGCTTCAGCGCATCGAGCTCGATCGCGAAGTAGTCGCTAAACGCAATGCCGTGGCACGACTCGATACTCGAGAAAGACAACGCGCCGTGACACATCACGTCGTGGATCACTTCGCGCCGGAGTACGTCGTCGGCGGAAAGCTGCCAGCCGCGGAAGGCCGGCAGGGCGCCGGCGTCGAGCCGGTCATAGTACTCGTCAAGAGTGCGTACGTTCTGGCTGTAGGTCGTGCCGACCTTGCCGATTGCGGAGATCCCGAGTGCCAGCAGATCGCAGTCGGCATGGGTCGAATAGCCCTGAAAGTTGCGCTGGAGTTTCCCTTTGCGCTGCGCAACCGCCAATTCGTCGTCGGGCTTGGCGAAGTGATCCATGCCGATATAGATGTATCCGGCTTGGGTCAACGTCGCGATCGCCGACTCCGGGATCTTTAGTTTGTCCTTCGCCGCCGGCAACTCGGCCTCGTTGATGCGCCGCTGCGGCTTGAACAGATGCGGCACGTGCGCGTAGTTGTACAGCGCGATGCGATCCGGCGCTGCCGCCACCACCTTGGAGAGCGTGGTAGCGAAGCCGGGCGGCGTCTGCTTCGGCAGACCGTAGATCAGGTCGATGTTGATTGAGCGAAACCCGTTGGCGCGCGCCGCATCGAGCACGGCCAGCGTCTCTTCTTCCGTCTGGGTCCGATTGACCGCCTGCTGCACCTGGCGGTCGAAGTCCTGGACGCCCAGGCTCATGCGGTTGAAGCCCAGCTCCGCGAGCAGCGCCACCGTGTCCGCATCGACCTTGCGCGGATCGACCTCGATGGCGCAGTCGGCATCCGCGGAGAACGCAAATCGCTTGCGCAGGATGCGCGTCAACGTTTTCATCTCTTCGGCGGCGAGAAACGTCGGCGTACCGCCGCCCCAGTGCAATTGCGATACGGTCGCGTCGGAGTCCGTCAGCGCAGACAGGATGTCGGCTTCCCTGGCCAGATAGCGAATGTATTTGGCGGAGCGCCCGTGATCCTTGGTGATCACCTTGTTGCAGGCGCAGTAGTAGCAGATGGTGTTGCAGAACGGCAGGTGCACGTACAACGAAAGCGGTTGCTGCGCACCCGGCCCGCCGTGTCGGCCAAGCAAGGCGCCCACCAGGTCCTCGGCGGTGAATGCCTCGGTGAAGCGGTCGGCCGAGGGGTAGGAGGTGTAGCGTGGGCCGAGGGTGTCGTACTTGCGGATCAGCTCGGAGTCGAAGCCGAGCGTCGGATTCGCAATCGCGGTCGTAGGCATGCCTCGATGCTGCCAGCGGCCACAACGCCCGGCATTGAGGCAGATCAAGCCCTCACCGCGGTCAGACCGCCAGGTGAGCCCTCACGTTGTCCCGATCCATGGTCGCGCCCACCCCCGACGCCACCACCTCGCCGCGGGAGAGCACGACATAGTGATCGGCGAGCGACTTGGCGAAGTCGTAATACTGCTCGACCAGCAGGATCGCCATGTCGCCGGCAGCGATCAGCTTGCGGATGGCGCGCTCGATGTCCTTGATGATCGACGGCTGAATACCCTCAGTGGGCTCGTCGAGGATGAGCAGCCGCGGCTGCATGACGAGTGCTCTGCCGATCGCCAGTTGTTGCTGTTGCCCCCCCGAGAGATCGCCGCCGCGGCGGCCGAGCATCTCTTTCAAGACCGGAAACATTTCGAACACGAAGTCGGGAATCTTTGCCGCGCGCTTGCGCGTCGCGAGGCCCATCTGCAGATTCTCGAGTACAGTGAGCCGCGGAAAGATGTCACGTCCTTGCGGCACGTACCCGATGCCCAGCGCCGCTCGGGCATACGGCGGCATGTTCGAGATGCTGCGGCCGTCGAAGGCGATGTCTCCAGAGCGGATGGGCAAAAGACCCATCAGGCACTTGAGCAGCGTCGTCTTGCCGACGCCATTGCGGCCAAGCAGCGCCGTGCAGGCGCCCGCCGGAACGTCGAAAGCGACCTGGCGAAGAATGTGGCTGCCGCCGTAGTACTGGTTCAGCGCTTTGACCGCGAGCATGTCTTGTCTGTCCTAGCGTCCCAGGAACACTTCGATCACCTGCTCGTTGGCCTGGATGTCGTCCATCGACCCTTCGGCGAGCACGCTGCCTTCGTGCAGGACGGTGACCTTCTGTGCGATGCGGCTGACGAAATCCATATCGTGCTCGACCACGATCAGGCTGTAGCGTCCCGCGAGCGACACGAAAAGCTCTGCGCTACGCAGCGTCTCGTCGTCGGTCATGCCGGCGACCGGCTCGTCGAGGAGTAAGAGTTGCGGCTCCTGCATCAGCAGCATGCCGATCTCCAGCCATTGCTTCTCGCCATGCGAGAGCAATCCGGCGGGACGTGTCGACTCAGGCAGAAGCTTGATCGTCTCCAGCGTTGCAGCGATATGATCACGCGCGGCACCGTTGAGCCGCGAGCGCAGTGTTGGCCATACCCGCTTGTCCGATTTCAGCGCAAGCTCGAGGTTCTCAAAGACGCTGTGCTGTTCGAACACCGTCGGCTTCTGGAATTTGCGCCCGATGCCCGCGCCGGCGATTTCCGGCTCGGACATCCGCGTCAGATCGATGGTCTGGCCGAAGAACGCCGTCCCGGTGTCGGGACGCGTCTTGCCGGTGATAACATCCATCATAGTTGTCTTGCCCGCGCCGTTGGGACCGATGACACAGCGCAATTCCCCGGCGTCGATAACGAGCGACAGATTGTTGAGCGCCTTGAATCCGTCGAAGCTCACCGAAATGCCGTCCAGGTAGAGAATTCCTTTGTGCGTCGTGTCGACGCCTTCGCCGAGCACACGCGCGCCGCTGGCGACAGGATCGTCCCACTGCTCGCGCACCGCCGCGGCGTCGCTCATGGCTTCTTGCGTCGGGCGAGCAGCCCGGCCAGCCCGCGGGGCAGGAACAGGGTTACCAGGATGAATAAAAGCCCCAGCGCGAACAGCCAGTACTCGGGCAACGCCTTGGTGAACCAGCTCTTGCCCAGGTTGACCGCCGCCGCGCCGATCACCGGCCCGATCAGAGTGCCGCGGCCACCCACCGCAGTCCAGATGGCGATCTCGATCGAATTGGCCGGGGACATCTCGCTCGGATTGATGATGCCGACCTGCGGCACGTACAGCGCGCCGGCGATGCCGCAGATCATTGCCGAGACGGTCCAGATGAACAGCTTGAAATAGACCGGATCATAGCCGGAGAACATCACGCGGCTCTCGGCGTCGCGGATCGCAGTGAGCACGCGACCGAGCTTAGAAGTCACGATCCAGCGCGCGAGCAGAAGAAAGCTGAGCAGCGCAGCGCCGGTGATCGCGAATAGCGCCATGCGCGTCTGCGGTGCGGCGATGGGGAAGCCCAGGATGCGCTTGAAGTCGGTGAAGCCGTTGTTGCCGCCGAAGCCTGTATCGTTGCGAAAGAAGAGCAGCATCGACGCGTAGGTCAGCGCCTGGGTAATGATCGAAAAATACACGCCCTTGATGCGCGAGCGGAAAGCGAAATAACCGAAGACGAAGGCGAGCAGGCCCGGGACCAGCACCACCAGTAGCGCCGCATACGCGAAGTGATCGGTGAAGCTCCAGTACCAGGGATACTTCTTCCAGTCGAGGAAGACCATGAAGTCGGGCAGATCGCTCTGATACACGCCGTCGCGGCCGATCGAGCGCATTAGATACATGCCCATTGCGTAGCCGCCGAGCGCGAAGAACAGGCCGTGGCCAAGGGAAAGGATACCGGTATAGCCCCAGATCAGATCCATCGCCAATGCGACGATGGCGTAACACATGATCTTGCCGATCAGCGTCACCCAATAGTCCGATAGATGCAGCGCGCTGTCGGCGGGAACGACCAGATGCAGGATCGGGAAGGCGACGAACAGCACGAAGGCGGCCGCCACGTAGAACGACCATCCGCCCGGCGAGAGCAGGCGGACCAGGCTGGGGCCGCCGGCCGGCGCCAGAGGTACGAACGAGGCGCCCATCATGCCTCAGCGGTGCGGCCTTTCAAGGCGAACAAGCCCTGCGGCCGCTTCTGTATGAAAAAGATGATGAACACCAGCACGGCGATCTTGGCCAGCACCGCGCCCGACCACGCCTCGAGAAACTTGTTGACGATGCCGAGCCCCAGCGCGGCGTAGACGGTGCCCGCCAGCTGCCCTACTCCGCCGAGCACGACGACCATGAAGGAATCGACGATGTAGCCCTGACCGAGATCGGGGCCGACGTTGCCTATCTGCGAAAGCGCGCAACCGGCGAGCCCTGCGATGCCGGAGCCGAGGCCGAATGCGAGCGTATCGACCCGCCGCGTGGGAACCCCGTTGCAGCTCGCCATGGCCCTATTCTGCGTCACTGCCCGCACGAACAACCCGAGGCGCGTGCGAGTAAGCAGCAGCCACATCGCGAGCAACACGAGCGCGGCGAAGCCGATGATGATGATACGGTTCCAAGGCAGAACGACGCCGGTCACCGCTTCCACGCCACCGGACATCCACGAAGGATTTTCGACCTGCACGTTCTGCGCGCCGAAAATGGTGCGCACCGTCTGGATCAATATCAGGCTGATGCCCCAAGTGGCGAGCAGCGTTTCCAGCGGCCGTCCATAGAGAAAACGGATGACGCTGCGCTCGAGCGCCATGCCGACCAGCGCGGAGGCCGCGAACGCCACTGGCACCGCACAGAGCAAATAGCCATCGAACGCGCCGGGCGCATACTTGCGGAAGAGATTCTGTACCACGTAGGTTGCATACGCGCCGACCATGATGAGCTCGCCGTGGGCCATGTTGATGACGCCCATCAGGCCGTAGGTGATGGCCAGCCCCAGCGCGGCGAGCAGAAGGATGCTGCCCAAGCTGACTCCGCTGAAAACGCGCCCGATCATCTCGCCGGTCGAAAGCTTGCTTTCCACGGCGCGCAGCGATTTCTCCGCCTCGGCGCGCACCTCGGCGTCGGGCTCGACATAGACATCGCCTTTCTTCTCCAGGATGGCGAGCAGCAGCGTCTTGGTGCTGGGGTTGTTGCTTTCCGCCAGCGCCCGGATGGCGGCGACGCGTGTGGCCTTGTCGTTGCTCGCAAGCTGAACCGAGGCGCGAGTGATGATGAGCAGGTCCTTGATCTCTGGGTCACTTTCTTTCGCCAGCGCGCGATCGATCGCGGGAAGCATGTCCTCCCCAGCGCCGACCTGGAGCTGCTTCACCGCCGCCAGGCGCACTGCGCGGTCGGGAGCGGCGAGCTTGAGCGTCGCCATCGCCGTGTCGATCTGCTTGCGCACCCGGTTGTTGATGATCACGTCTTCGCGATCTTTGGGAAGCGGAGTCACCGCATTGCCCGTCGCCGGGTCGGTTGCGCTCTCGCCGTTAACGAGCAGAACGCGCTCCTGGCCAACGGTCTGCACATTTCCGTCGAGCAGAGCCTGCAGCAGCGCCGGCGCTTCGGGCGCGCCGCTTGCCGCGAGCGCATCGATCGCCTTGATCTTGGCATCGCTCTCGCCAAACGCGAGGTCGTGCACGAGTTGAGGGTCGAGCGCCGCCGCGGCAGGAAGAGTCACCAG
>Ga0126381_100004459_pt1 | contig 15266 bp, 11 predicted proteins | sample PanSoiMetPlot_28_FD_96465 | JGI IMG/M metagenome (GOLD analysis project Ga0126381, IMG submission 96465) | Tropical forest soil microbial communities from Panama - MetaG Plot_28 | ecosystem: Environmental > Terrestrial > Soil > Tropical forest > Bulk soil | place: Panama | collected 2016-02-17 | reverse complement strand
GCCTCGGCGCCGATGGCATAACTGCCGGTCGCGTTGGCAGGAATGGCGTGGCTGAAAGTGTAGGTGCAGGTTCCATCGCTCGCGCACTGCGCGGAAGAGACCACGCTTTCGCTGATGTATCCCGGAGTGGTGGAGACTCCGAAATTTGTGTACCCGTAATCGGAGGTCGGACCGGCCATCACCAGGGAAAACGACCCGGAGTTCGCCGCGAACGTGCTCATGGGAATCCCGTTCCCCTGGTTGTCCTTCACAGTGAAGGTGACTGTGGGCTTTTGACCCGCGCCGCCGTTGGCGACCTTCGTGAGAACCACATTGATGCCCGGCAGACTCGCCGATTGCGCAGGGATGGTGTGAGCGCCCATCACCGACGCATCAAATTCGAATTGTCCCTTGGGAATGTGGCAGGTGGCGCACTGCGAGCTATCGGACTGAATACCGCCGGGATGGTTCTTGCCGGAGGCGAAGTTCACGTCGTCATGGCAGGAGTTGCAGGCCGCCATGTTGGGTGCCTTCATGAAATTGCTGGCTTCGGCCGCGCCGCTCTTCTGGTTGTGGCAGACCTGGCAGTTGCGGATGTCGGCCGGGAATACGACGGTGGACCAGTCGCTGACGGCGTTCTGATAGCCGTACACCTGGTAAGGCGCGCCGCTTTGAACGCTGGGAAGCGAGCTGCCGGCGTGCAGTTTGTGAATGAACACCTTCATATCGAGCGAATTGCCGGTGTTCGGATCGGAGTTCTGCGGCTGATGGCACATGATGCACAGCTCGACGCTCTTGCGGGAGCCGCCGTGGGCGGCCAGCGAGTCATGGCAGCGATTGCAATCGGGAGTGCGGACCACGTCGCGCGGCTGGGGGTTGAGTCCGTTGCCGGCAGGCACCCAGTCGAAGGTGACATCGCCATAGTTGGTGCCGAGATCCCACTGGGTGAGGTTGCGGGAGCCGTAGATGCCGACGCGGTGCGTGGCAGTCGGATCGAAACTGGCAGGTACTTTTGTGTTGAAGGTGTAAATGTACTCGCCCGTGGCCACGGTCTGGTAGGTGCCGCCGGAATCGCCCGTGGGTTGAGTCGCTGTGGCTCCGCCCTTCGCCGCTGTAACGGTGCGGGTAATGTAGGAAGCAAACTGCGTCTGTCCTTTGGGAATGTAGGCGACCAGAAAACTGGTGGAAATGGCGCCCGGCGTGGTGACGCCCGTGCGGTCGAGCGGAGCGCCGTTGGGATCGGTGGCCTTGAAGTCGACGCGGATCGTTCCATCCTGGGCGATCGAGGCCGAGACGATCTGGAACGTTAAACCCGGCTGCACATACGCGACCAGCGCGGGAGTGGCGTAGTAAGCCTTGTCGTGTACCGTGAAATTGCTTTTCTTTGACGCGCCCCAGACGACGAAGGAGCCCGCGATGGCAGCCAGCGCCAGCGCGTACCGCCCGAATTCAAGAACCTTGGAAAAACGCATGATGATCTCCAAAATAAGATCGGGGAGGCGGGCCGGAACGGCCCGCCTGATAAGACTACTGACCGGCGTGGACCGCGTCCACGTCGAATTGCGCGCCGGAACCGTGGCAGACGTTGCAGCTTTCGCCGAACTTCGCGTCGGTCTGTGAGACGGCGTGGGCGTATGCCGAAGTGTTCTGGTGGCAGGCTGTGCATGCCGCGGTGGTGGCTGGCATAGGACTTAGGAGACCCTGCGGGTCGAGCACCGGGTTCTTGCCGATCGGGAAGTTGGCTTCCGAGCCGTTGACGTGGCACATGGCGCAATTTGTCGTGTCGCCGGGGGTGCCGGTATTGTTGAACGGCGGGTACAGCACGGTACTGAAATCGTTGTGGCTGCCGCCGTGTCCTACGATCACATAAGTCTCGTTGAATTGGGTCTGCAGGTTGGCGCCGGTGTGAATCTTGTGCACCATGAGGGCGAAATTGATCGCCTGGTTCGGCAGGGTCTGGTCGGCCGCGACGACCGAAGTGGGGCGCGTGGTGAAGTCCGTGTTGCTCGGATTGTGGCAGATCACGCAGTATTCGGTATTGTTGCGGAGACCTCCGTGGAGTTCGAGGTCGACGTGGCACTTGTTGCAATTCGCGAGCGCCACCACCTGCCGGCGCTTCTGTATAGGCGATCCGTCCACCGAGAAGTAGATCACCTGGTTCAGGCCGCTGTACTGCACGGCGGTCGACTGCGTGGTGCCGGGCAGCAGCGTGATACTCATGCGGCCCTCGATGCCGATGGCATAGGTACCGGTCGCCTTGGGTGGTACGGCGTGGGTGAGGGTGTAGGTGCAGGTGCCGTCGCTGCCGCATTGCGCTAAAGTGGCGCTCTCGGTGACATAGCCGGGTGTAGTGGAGACTCCGAAGTCCGTGTAGCCGTAGTCGGATGTCGGACCCGCCATGGTAAGCGACAGGGAACCGGAATTCCCCGTAATGGTGCTCATCGGAATCGGGTTCCCGGAGTTGTCCTTCACCGTAAACGTGACGGTGGGCTTCTGCCCCGCGCCGCCGTTGGCCACATTGACCAGTGTGAAGTTCATGCCGGGAACGCCCTCGGCCTGGGCCGGCATGACGTGCGCACCCATTACGGAGGCGTCGAAGGGCAGCTCACCCTGCTTGATGTGGCAGGTGGAGCACTGGTTATCATCCTGCTCGACCAGGTTCAGGTGATTCTGGCCGGTGGCGAAATTGATGTTGCTGTGGCAGCCGCCGCAGGCCGCGCGCGTCGGATTGGTGTACCAGTTGTTGGCCTGAGTGGCGCCGAAGGAAGAATCGTGGCACTCCGTGCAGCGCTTGACGTCGGATGGCATCACCACTCCCGTCCAGTTGCTGGAACCCAACGCGTAGGGGGCGCTGGACTGAATGTCGGGGTATGCGGAGCCGATGTGGATCTGGTGAATCATCACCGGGAAATCTGCGGTGTTGCCGTTCGAATCCGTCATCTGCGGTTGATGGCACATGACGCAGAGTTGAACGTCGCGGCGCTGCCCGCCATGCCAGGCCAATTGGTCGTGGCACTTGTCGCAGGCGCCTGTGCGGACCACGTCGCGGGTGACGGTGACTTTGGAACCGTTCGGCAGGAAGTCGAGGGTCGCGTCGGCGAAGGCTGTGCCCAGATCCCACTGCGTCAGGTTGCGGGACCCGTACACGCCGATGCGGTGGGTGAGAGTCGGGTCGTAGCTGCTCGGGGCCTTGGCGGAGAACGTATATATGTACTCGCCGGTGGCAACCGTCTTCGTGGTGCCGCCGGCATCAGCGGCCGGATGGGTGGAGACGAAGCCCGTAGTGGCATTGGTGGAGGTGGTGAAGTTGTACGCCTTGAACTGCGTCTGGCCCTTCGGCATATAGTCGAGGATGAACTTGGGAGAAACGGCGCCGGGCGTTACCACCCCCGATTGGTCGAGCGGCGCGCCGGTGGGGTCGGTGATCTTGTAGTCAACGCTGACTGTGCCGTCGGAAGCGATGTTGGCCGATACGACATTGAAAACCAACCCTGGCTGGATGTATTCGATGACGGCTGGGGCGGCGTAGAACGCCTTGTCATGAGTCGAAAAATTGCTCTTCCTGGCGGCGCCAAACATGGCGACCGCGCCGGCGACGATCAAAAGGGCCGCGCCGTAACGACCCAAAACGCTGAGAGACGCGAAAAGCCGCATACTTTTCTCCAAATCAGAACCTTCTTCCTGCACGCCCTTGCGGAACGGGAGACAACCCGCCCTTCGAGGGCGATCGCGCTGAGCCTGCCGAGCAACATCGACAAAGCACCTCCCAGTCCAAACGCGACTGGCGAGGAATCGGAGTTACAAGCCTTTTATTATCGATTCGTTGAAAAATCCGGCATCCGTGGAAAATCCAAGATGCTGTGGGAAAGATGGGCTAAAAACCAGACAAAGGTGGGTGAAATTCCGCTGTGGCGGCCCTCCGGGCGGCGGGATTCACCGCATATCGGGTGAAGACAGGCTGGTGCATGGCCTGAGGAATTCCTGGCGCCATTTGCATATGTTCGTGACTTCTATTGCGGACTGCGGGGCGGGCTTCAGCCTGTCCGGGCTTCAGCCCGCCAGGGTCGAAATGCTCGACCAGGCATATTCTGGCGGCAGCGGGCTAAAAGCTCGCAAGCAGGCTGAAAGCCTCGCCCACAACACCGTAATACCAGTAGCCCGGTGATTTTCGCGCCCTCCACCGAGTGGCCGAGCGAAGCTACTAGTTGTCCGGAATAAAAGGCAGCAGAATGTGCGACGGATGGTCCGCATCGTGATAGATCGTCTGCGTGGCGGACACGAATTTGGTTTCGGTCTGGTTGTCGCCTCCGGTATTCAGGTTCCGCGAGAAAGTGGGGAACGCGGCAGAGGCGACTTCGACCCGCAGGCGATGGCCGGGAGCGAGCGCGATGGCGGTGTGCCAGAGATCGAGATTGTATTTGTAAATCTTGCCGGGAACGATCAGCTCACACTTGACGTCGGAAACCCGATAGCGGGCGCGGGATCTGCCCCACGCTGTTGGCCCAGAGGTCAGACGCGTTGCCGTCGGGATCGACATCCAGCAAGCGTATGAACCAGTCGGTATCACGTGCCGTCGTGGAGGCGTAAAGCACGGCACTGATCGGGCCGGCTAAGGTGCGTGCCTTCTCCAAGGCGGGTGTGTGGTAGACCAGAATGTCCTTGCGCGCCGGCGCCGATTTGGCGCGGCTCGCCGGGGTGGGGTCGCCAGGATCGTAGATGTAGGTTTCAGGAGAATCACCGGCCGGCGGCGGCTGGAAAGTAAGGTTGCCGCCGCTGGCGAGGTAAAGCTTCTCAAAGCGTGTTTCGGGCAGCGGGTACCTGGGGCCAGAGAGCCAGCGGTTCGACCCCATGACAAACATGCTGACCAGAGGATCCCTTAAAATGCCGCTGTCGACGCCCTTCAACCAGAAGTCGAACCAGCGGAGGTAGTCGCGCTGCAAATCGATCGCGGCGGCGGGTCCGAAGTTGCCGCGGGAGGCGGTGTCGGTATGGTCCCAGAGCCCCAGGGTGAGCTTCTGCATGCTGTGGCCGTAGTGGGCCATGGCAAGGTAATTGAGTTTGCTGCCGATGCCGTCGCCATCGAACCAGGAGGACTGGTGAAAAACGGGAATGGTCACGTTCTTCAACTTGTCGAGGAACATGGCGGGCTTCCAATAGGCGTCGGCGGTGGGATGCGCGACCCAGCGACGCCAGAGCGGGCTCTCACGTCCGAGGAAGGCCTTATCAAGATCGAGGACCGGCAGGGGTTTCAGCAGTTCGTCAAAATTCTTGGCTTCAATGGAAGCCTGCTGCGCGACGGAGAGTTCGCCGGTGGCGTTGGTTTCCAGCAGATGCACCCAGCGCGCCATGCCCAGCGCGAGCACGCCGTGGTCGTAAGGGAAGTTGTGAAACGGATCGGGCGGACTGACATTGGGAACGATGGTGACCAGATGCGGCGGATGCTGGATGGCGGCGAGCCATTGCACCCAGCCGCTGTAGGATGCGCCGATCATGCCGACCCTGCCGGTGGACCAGGGCTGCCGGCCGAGCCACTCGATGGTGTCGTAGCCGTCATTGGGTTCGCTGACGGCCAGTTCGAAGCGGCCCTCGGAAGCGAAACGGCCGCGCACATCCTGGCACGCGAATACGTAGCCGCGGCGGGCGAAGAAGCGCGCTTTGAGCTCGTACATCTCCTTGCGGTAGGGAGTGCGCAAGAGGATGACGGGGGCTTTGGCCACGCCCACCGGGCGATAGATGTCGGTGGAGAGGAGGACTCCGTCGCGCATGGGGACCTTGACGCCGGCATCCACCGTCACTTGATATTTCGGCGGTGACACCATAGGATCGTCGGCCGTGGGCAGAAGGCTCCGGCAGCCCTCGCGTACATAAAAGGCATGGCGTTCGGAGGCGCCGGCATCGGAGAACCAGGGCATTCCGGAGACCAGATAGACGCGGCCGTCGGATGCGGCCAGCACGTCGAGTTCGTAAGTGGGGAACGTTAGGTGCCAGCGGGTGAGTTTCCGATTGCGGCCGGCAACCGCGTGATCCGAGGTCTCTTGGCGCTCGACGGTGAAGGGGCCGCCTTTCATGCTGTGCAGCTCCATATAGTCGAAAGTCTGCTCTCCACCCTTGGCGCTGTCGTAGTGGAGCAGGGCCTGGGTCAGAAGCGCGGGCGATTCGTCATTGAAGGTGAGGATGTCTTCGGGCATGCTGCCCTTGCCGGCGGCTTTGGGGCTGGAAATCGTGAATTCATGGTCGCCCGTGCGCGTGTAGACTTTGTCGTCGGAGACCGCTTTGGTCCAGCGGCCCTGGGGGTCGGGCGTAAGGGTGGTATCGGCGCTGCTGGTTTGTGCGGCGAGCGAGCCGGCGAAAGTGCTGGCGAAGCTGCCGTCGGGTCTCCAGTGAGAGGTGATGATGGCGAGCCGTTCCTCATTCAAGAAAACTTCGAACTTGGCGTCGTCTGAGAACCCGGAGAGAGAAGCAGGCTGGCCCCCTGCGCGCGCTGCGAGCAGAGCGGAGGCCAGAAGCATCCAGGAGCGCATGCAGAGATGGTCTCACAGCCGGAGCGTCAATCGGGCGGGAGGATTCCGGGATAAGTGACACGGACGCCTTCGACGGCGGCGAAGGGCGTCAGCTTGTGCGGATTCGCCGTCGTGGCGGTCATGATGTGCTTCACTTCCACGCCGCGGGCCGTCAGCGCATCGGCGACAAGGGACCGGTGGCAGCGCCAGGGGACCGATTCGGCGCACATGATGGCCGTGCGGCGCGACGATGCCGCGGCAATGAGTTCGGCTAGTGCCCCTTCGAACGGGGCGGTCTGCATGTAGTCCGCGTAGCCGCGGAAGCTGTCGTTACGCCAGGCGAGATTGATGGAATCCTTGCGCGGATGCCGCAGACCGCCCAGGCCGGCCATGTGCTGGTAGGCGATGCCGGCGGCGGGCAGAGACATGGCCATGGCTTCCCGATTGAACTGTGGATTGTGCCGCGACTTGGGAACGCTGCGAATGTCGGCCAGCAGCCCGATGGAGTGAGCGCTGAGAAGAGAAAGGAACTCTTCCAGGCTGCGGTTGGAATGGCCGATCGTGTAGATCAATGGTATAAAGCCTAAGGCATGGGGCTAAGGCGCCGGCGCGACCGGCGCTCTGTCTGTGCCCATGCCTTATACCTTACGCCTCTTCTTGCACCTTGCTGACGGTCCGGCGGCCGAACGGCAGGTGGATTCGCAGCACCCGTTCGCGGTGGCGCTCCTCTTCGAGCGCCCGGCTGCGCGCCCGCAACATATCGTCGAGCGAGATCATGCCCACCAATTTACGCGTATCGTCGCGCTCCACCACGGGCAGGCGAGTAAAGCCGGTCTCGGCCATGCGATAAACCACCATACGGAGCGGTTCATCGGCATAAGCCACCACGGGATCTTGAATCGCTGTGTCGCCAATGGAGCCGTGCGCCTGCGCCGTGCCGGCGTCCACGAGCTCCTTGAGTGTGCGGCGGGGAATCACACCCAGCAGGCGGCCGGCATCGTTCACCACGGGATACAAGAGCTGGCCGCGGCGCTCATGATCGGTGGAAAGAGAAGCCGCCACTTCGCGGCGGCTTGCGTTGGCCGGCAAAGCCACTATAGTGCTGCGCATCACTTCGCGGACGAAGAGAATCTCCAGCGGATCGGTGGCATACTCGCGGCTGAGATGGTAACCGCGTCGCGCCACCTTCTCGGTGAGAATAGACCGCTTCAGCACGAGAACCGTGAACCCGTGGGCGATGGTGACAGCGAGCAGCAACGGCACAAGCATGTTGACGTCGTGCGTGAGCTCGAGCGCGAAAATCACGCCCGTGAAGGGTGAGCGCATAGTCCCGCCGAGGATCGCGCCCATGCTGACGAGCGGCCAGAATCCGGCGCCCTCGTGGGGCAGGAACATGGCTTCGATGCCGCCCAGCGCGCCGCCCATCATGAGCAGCGGCGCCAATACGCCGCCCGAAGTGCCGGAACCTAGCGATACTGCCCAAATGACCGATTTGACCAGCAGAATTCCGAGGATGATGTGGCTGGGAACGTCGCCTTGGAGCAGGGCGCCGATGGTGTCGTAGCCGACACCCAATGCCTGCGGGAATATGAGACCGCCCAGACCGATGACGAGCCCGCCGATAATCGGCCACCACATCCAGTGAATGGGAAGCTTGTAGAACGCATCCTCCGAAGCGTACACCGCGGCGGTGAGGAGCGCGGAGAGCAGACCCGCCAGTAAACCGGCCACCAGGCAGCCGGCGAGGCCCGCGGGACCGATGAACATGGGATGCGCGGGAACGGGAAAGAGCGGACCGGTGCCGAGCAGGTAACGGCGCGCCGCACCGGCAGTAACGCTGGCCAGTGCAACCGGAACCAGGCTGCGCGGCTTCCATTCGAACAGCAGAAGTTCCACCGCCAGCAGCACCGCGGCAACCGGGCTGGCGAACGTAGCCGACATACCGGCGGCTGCGCCCGCCACCAGCAGCGTCTTGCGCTCGACGCTCGAAAGATGAAACAACTGCGCAATCATCGAGCCGAAAGCACCGCCGGTCATGATGATGGGGCCTTCGGCGCCAAAAGGTCCGCCGGAGCCGATGGAGATCGCGCTCGACAGCGGCTTGAGGATCGCGACCTTGGGTTCCACCTTGCTGCCGTTGATCAGAATGGCTTCGATTGCCTCCGGAATGCCGTGCCCGCGAATCCGTTCGGACCCATAGCGCGCCATCAAGCCGATGATCAGGGCCCCGGCCATGGGAATGAAAACTTCCCATCCGCCCAGGCGGTTGGAAGCCGGCGAAACCAGCGCCGTACCCCATCGCCCAAAGAAGAATAGGTTGGTGAAGATGCCGATGAGCCGCAGCAATGCCAGCGCGACCCACGCACTGACGAAGCCGATGCCGATCGCGAGGGCGGAGATCCAGAGCGTGCGCGACGTCATGGTGAAGTCGCCCAGCTTGTCGGCGCCGGCGGCAGGATGCGACATTTTATGCTTGTGTGCCTCTTGTTTGCGATTTGGGGACATTCCTCTCCTTCAGGCCCGTGTTGCCAGAGCCTTTTCCAGCGCGCTGATGAGGTGCGGGGCCAGATTTGCCAACTCACTGCGGTGAGCCCCGGCTAGACGTTCCAATACCGAAGCGCCATCCGTGGTCAGCCGGACGATTGCCTGGCGGCGGTCATCCGAACGGCGCTCGCGAACTACAAGACCCCGCTTCTCGAGGCGGTCGATCAGACCAACGGCGCTATGGTGGCGGATTAGCATGTAAGCGGCGAGAACTCCGATTGTCGGTCCGTCACTCGTTTCCAGCCCGCGAATCGCCAGCATCATCTGGTGCTGCTGGGGTTCCAGATGCTCGTCGCGCGCAGCCTCCTCACTGAAATAGAGGAATCGGCGGATCTGATAACGGAAATCGGCAAGCGCTCGGTAGTCGCCGCCTTCCAGGATGAGTGCATCCCCCAATGAAAATATCGTAGCACGATATAATTCCGGACCGCAAGGACATCGTTCGTTCTAGGGATTTGTACTAGTACTAGATAGATAACGTTACGGATTTTTCTTAAAATACATCAGGTTTTCCTTGAATAGTACTGAAACAACCGGTATTCTACTCTTCGGACACACGAGACTGGAACGTACTGCACGACACAAGCTCATATGATGCCCATCGTCCTCTTACCAGAAGCAGACTCCACCGAGCGCAGCCGGTTGCTTTCCGTCAATGAATTGCGGCGACAGGCTTTGGATCGTCTCTATCGCAGGCGCGATGCGGTCGACGATCTCATCCGCTCGCTTGAGACCTACAGCCAAACCCGGAACACCGATTGCGTCGAGCTCAGCTCCGGGCGGAAGTGCTCGTAACCTTTCGCTCGATCGCGAATTTGACGAGCCCTACCAGGTCGTGAACCTTGAGCTTACGCATCAGGCTCGCCCGGTAGGTGTCCACGGTCTTCGGGCTGATCTCCAGGCGCTCCGCGATATCGCGGGCGCGCATCCCATTGACAAGATGGGAGAAAACCTCCATTTCGCGGGGGCTGAGAGAAGCCAGAGGATCCTCTACCGGCGCCACAGCTTCGGCCCGAGCGAATAACCCGGCGCCGCGCAGAAGCGGCGAAACATAAACCCCGCCCTCCTGGACAAAAGCGATGGCGTCCAGCAAATGCCGGGAGGGGCCATCCTTTAATAAATACGCATCCGCGCCGTTGCGCAAAGCTTCCACCACGGTATTCTCGTCGCGGCTGATCGAGAGGATAATGAGCTTGCTCGAACAGCCCGAGGTTCGCAGACGGCGGATCACCTCGGCGCCGGTCATTCCCGGCATGTGCAGATCGAGAATGGCAAGATCCGGTTTCAGACGGAGAACGGATTCGTAAGCGCTTGGACCGTCGGAACACTGCTCCAGGATTTCCATGGAATGACAGGCGCACAGTGCGGCAATCCCCTCGCGCACGATCTGGTGATCGTCGGCCAACACTACTGTCGTGAGGCGGGAGGCATCCATAGCTAACCGTCGGAGTTCGCTGAGAACTGCGTTAACAGAACCAGTTTAGTGCCATTCCTTCCACTTGCGATATCAAATTTTGCACCCACCGCCCGGGCCTGCTCCTTCAGGGCCCGCAGCCCGATTCCGCTCGCCAGGCTGGCGGCTCCGCGCTCGAGGGTAGTCGGCTCGAAGCCCTGGCCGTCGTCCTGGAGGACCAATTCCACCAGAGCGCCATCCCGGCGCAAGGACAAAGAGACTCTCACGGCTTGGGTGTGCCCGATGATGTTCGAAAGCCCCTCCTGGGCTGTCCGGTAGATGAGGGCCTTGACCTCGGGGTCGGGCTCGCGCCCCAGGTCCTCGAGATCTAACTGGGCCTGGTAGGTGAGCGGAATTCCGCTGAGGGTCCAAAGCTGCCCTAAGGCGGCTTCAATCGTAAGCCGCTGCCACTCAGGAGGATGCAAGCGCCGCGACACCGACCGGACCTGGTTGAGTGCCTCCGCCGCAAGCGCGCTAATGTTCTCCAGAGCCTGCCGCACCGAAGCGGGAGGGTCAGAAACCTGGCTGGTCACAACCTCCGATTGGAGCCTGATAGCTGCGAGCATCTGGCCGACGCCGGTGTGCAGTTCGCTCGCCAGCCGCTGGCGCTCCACCTCAATCTGACGCAGGGCCAGCCGGCCACCGCCTTTCCTGCGGCGCGCCGACCGGACGGCGAGTCTCCGTTCGAGGCCCAGCAAGCGAAAGTAGGCGTAAAGCAGCTTCAATTCGAGCAGGCGTAGGGGGCAGGGCGGTTGACGCAGGGCCCGAGACGGGAAATCATCCACCTCCAGGGCGAGAAGCAGGCCATCCGGAGCTTGCAGAATAGGAAGAAGACGGAAACGGGTTGCCGGAGTGCCTTGCCGTTCAAGGATTTCGGCGATGGTCCGCGGTGTCCCGATTGCGGACCGGGTCCGTTCACTTAACCAGATTACCTGGCCGCGCCGGTCGCATTCCAGCAGCATGGGTAAGCTTTCGCCGCTGGAAGCAAAACCGGTCCCCAAGCGAGGGATCACGCGGATTTCTCCTGAACCAAGAGTTTTCCTAGGGACGTCTCCTACCCTTAAAGCATGCCAGTAAGTAGTAATCCATTCAATGTCGGTACGTACCTGGTACTTTAATTACCGCGAGGGGGGCTTGCAAGTCATTGGGAAAACGTATTATAAGGGAATTAACCGTGTCACAAGGGCTGAGGTATTTACCCAGGGTAGCAATTTTTCTTGCCGGCATCGCCGCAGGGGCGCTTACCAGCGGCTCCCGGCGTGCTCGCACGGGCGCGCCCGATCCGGCCGAGTTGGAGGCGATCAAGAAGTCGCTCGCCGAGCTGGAATCGCGCGTAGCCGCTCAGCAAGCCGCGACGTCAGCCCATTTCGAGCAGGTAGACCAGAAACTGCAGGACCACACCGACAGACTGGCCGACGTCCCTTCAACTTCGCAAATTGTTGCAGCCATGGAGCAATTGCTCACCAAGACGATGAGTTCCCTGGATGAACGCCTAACATCCCAGGCGCGGTCTATCGAAGTTCTCAAAACTACCGTCTCGCAGACTGACAGTCTCCTGGAAAGGGTTCTGGAATCTTTGGATTCTTTGCAGCCCGGGTCTGATGCTGACGAGTTAGTGGAAGATCCATTACTACAAAGGCCGGCAGTTTAAAGAAGGCCTGAAGGATTCCAGTGGTTGTCCCGGTTTGAGTCAAGGGGGTTGGCCAGCGCCTGCCCCTTTTTGGTTTTACGCGTTATTTGGGAAGGCCAATATGGATCTGGATAAGGTGCTGGCTGAACTTCGGCTCGAACTGGAGCGCTTGGACGCGGCGATCTTAAGCATGGAGCGCCTGAGTGAGGTAGGGAAAAGACGCGGGCGCCCGCCAAAGCTGCTCTCTGAACTCAAACGCGCAAAGTTGAGCGGCCAACCCGAAGCGCCTCCGGAAGGCCGACGTACGCGCAGAAGTTCGGGACGCTAGCAGAACGAGCCATGCCGTCCCGCGTTTCCCGTGAGGCGGTCCCCCATAACCGCTCACTTACGTCGTGGCGCGCGCGCCGCCTCTTCCAGATCTCAGCCCATCGACAGTTGGATACCGCTTGCGAGAGGCATTCGTCGAGTGGGCGTGAATTTGAGCGCCAACAAAAAGCAGGATCCGGCTGCGGGCGGGGGGTACCCGCCCCACTAGAACGGCACGTCGTCGTCGCTGATTCCCTGGTTCATATCATCGGGCGGCGGCGCTGAGGCCGACGGCTGCTGGCGTTGCGCGGAGCGCGGCATCGAAACCGGCCGTTCGAAATCGCCGCCGGGAGCGGGACCATCGCCGCGTCCACCGAGCAGGATGAGCTCATCGGCTACCACCTCGGTCATGTAACGCTTCTGTCCATCCTTGTCTTCGTAGCTGCGGGTCTGCAGCCGCCCTTCCACCCAGACTTGTTTGCCTTTCAGCAGGTAATTGGACAGGTTCTCAGATCGCCAGAGCACGATGTTGTGCCAATCGGTCTCTTCCTTCCATTCGCCGGTCTGCTGATCTTTCCAACGGCGGTTGGTAGCCACAGTGAACGTGGAACGGGCAACGCCGCTCGGCGTGAATTTGGTTTCGGCGTCTTTACCGAGATGGCCGAGCAGAAACACTTTATTGACGCTTCGGGATGCCATAGTTACCTGAACTGTAGCACACCATGCGGGCCTACAGACCGGCTGTTCGAAGACCGCTCAGACCAGGCCAACCGTGACCGTCGCAACCCGACAGCGCGACAAAATGATGCGGGTCGAAATGCTGAATAAATAGATGACCCGGACCAAGCGCCTGCCGCCGGTCCTGTCCCCGCGGTGTGACCGATTGCGACGGTCTTGTGACGTTCGAACTTCCTGGTGAGGCGGCAACGGCGTGCTGCCAATGGAATTCTCTACAACTCGGACCATATGGGTTCATCCATAAACGCTGGCAGCCAAATATCTCTTTGGCGGCTGAGCGATGGAATCGGCTGAGCCGACGGTTTCTGTCAGAAAGAGCACGGGGGGCCAGCGCTGGAAGCGGTGGCTCGTACCAGCCACCATCCTGCTAATGGCCGCGGGACTTCTAATTCTGATCACCGGCAATTGGAATCAATGGATTGGCGACCGCGATTGGCAGAGCACGGACGATGCGTATGTGCGGGCGGACCTTACACCGCTCAGTACGAAAGTAGCCGGCCTGGTAGCCGCCGTGGCGGTTTCCGATTATCAGCCGGTGAAGGCTGGTGATCTGCTCGTGCAGTTGCGCGACGACGATTTCCGGGCGCAGGTGCAGCAGGCGGAAGCTTCCGTCCTTTCCGGTAAAGACGCGCTTGTGAATAACGAACGGCAGAAGGAATTGCAGGACGCCCGTATCGCTCAGGCGGACGATGGGGTTGGCTCGGCGGAGGCGGAAATCGCTGCGGCGCAGGCTGGAATTCAGGCGGCGAAATCGACGATCGCCAATGCACATGCCGGCATCGACGCGACCAAAGCGGACGTGGAGCGTACCACCTTGGAGCGGCGCCGCCAGGAGGCGCTATTTGCAGCCGAGTCTGCGACGCGGCAAAAGGTGGAGCAGGTAGTTGCCGATGAGGAGCGCTTCCGTGCGCAACTGGCGGGCCGGCAGGATGAACTGAATGCGGCGACGGCGCAGTTAGCCAGCCGCGAGGCGGACCTGGCCAAGGCAAACGCTCACTGGGCCAGCACGAACTCCGAAGTCGCGGCACAGAAGCGCCAGCGTGCCGTGCTGGATTCCCAGGAGCTCTCCCTTCACGCCGACCTGGATTCGAAGAAAGCAGCGCTCGCGCTGGCTCGCATCAATCTGGACTATACACGAATCACCGCGCCGGAAAGCGGGTTTGTCAGCGAACGGAAAGTGCGGCCCGGCCAACTGGTCAGCCCGGGAACACAGGTCATTTCGCTCGTAGAACACGATGTGTGGGTGCAGGCCAACTATAAAGAAACGCAGGTCCTCCATATGCATTCCGGGGATCCAGCGATAATCCGGGTGGATGCGCTTCCCGGCATCATCCTCAAAGGAAAAGTCGACTACGTCGCTCCCGCCAGCGGCTCGCAGTTCGCCTTGTTGCCGCCGGACAACGCGACTGGTAACTTCACAAAAATCGTCCAGCGTCTGCCCGTGAAGATTGTCCTCGAACCCAGCCAGGCAGCCGCAGCGCGATTGCGGCCGGGATTGTCCGTAATCGCAAGGGTGCGCGCGAATGGCGCGGGTGATTGACAGCAACTCACGCCTGACCGCCTCAGCATCCACTGTTGAGCACCCACCCGCGCAAACCGGTCGACCGCGGCCGGGTACTAACCCGTACGTGGGGATTTTGGGAGTATTTCTGGGCGCGGGAATCGCCACGCTGAATTCCCGTTTGATCAGCGTCGGACTGCCGGACCTGCGGGGCGCGCTCGGATTTGGTTTCGACGAGGCCGCGTGGATTCCGACAGCACTCAATATGGCCATGATGTTCAGCGGCGTCTTCATCGTATTCTTGAACGTCCTGTACGGCCCCCGCCGGATCCTGCTCCCAGCCGCCGCACTGTTCGCGGTCGCGTCCGCACTCCTACCGTTTGCTTCGAGCTTTCCGGGGATGTTGGCGCTGCTCGTGATCGCCGGGATCGCCTCGGGCACCTTCTACTCACTGACGCTGACCTTCGTGCTCACCGCTCTCCCGAAGCGGCTGATCATCTTTGGAATCGCGGCCTATGCAGCGGACATTGTCTTCGTCAGCAACTTTGCATCGGCGGTCGAGGGCTGGTACGTCGATCATCTGTCCTGGCGATGGATCTTCTGGAATGCCGCGCT
>Ga0126381_100004458_pt1 | contig 15267 bp, 14 predicted proteins | sample PanSoiMetPlot_28_FD_96465 | JGI IMG/M metagenome (GOLD analysis project Ga0126381, IMG submission 96465) | Tropical forest soil microbial communities from Panama - MetaG Plot_28 | ecosystem: Environmental > Terrestrial > Soil > Tropical forest > Bulk soil | place: Panama | collected 2016-02-17 | reverse complement strand
TATGGAAGCGGCGGTCTACGACACGCTGATCCTCTCCGACGTGCATTTGGGCGCGGAGGTCAGCCGTGCGCGCGCCGCGACCGAGATGTTGAAAGAGAATTCCTTCCGTCGCCTGATTCTTCTCGGCGACATCTTCGCCGACCTGAACTTCGGGCGACTCAAGAAAGAGCATTGGAAATTCCTGGGTGCGATCCGCAAGCTCTCGAATCCGAAGCGCAAGGTCGAAGTCGTGTGGGTCGAAGGCAATCACGATCTCGGGTTGACCAACGTAATGTCGCACCTGGTTGGAGTGAAAGTCTTTCAGGAATACGAATGGACCTACGCAGAGCTGAGGCACGTGGCGATCCACGGACATCAGTTCGATGGCTTTGCGGTGAACAGCGTGTCGCTCAGCAATTTTGGAACGTGGTTCTACTTACTGCTGCAGAAGCTGGATCTGCGCGGGAATCCTTTATCGAGACTCATTGATCGCCTGAACACACGCTGGCTGCGGATGTCTGCCAAGGTCGCTTCGGGAGCGATCGTGTATGCACGACAACGTAAGATCGATCGCATCTTCTGCGGGCACACCCACGACGCCATGCGCGCGACAGAAGACGGCGTCGAGTACTACAACTCAGGTGGGTGGATCGATTCGCGCCTCACGTACATCACGATCGGGAACGACGGTGTGCAGATTCACGAATACCAAGAGCCGGTGAAAGAGAGCTCCGAAGAACTGAATGAGAGCGTCGCCTCGGCGAACGATGTGACCGATGATTCGGATCTGTTCGATCTGGTGGAAGACGACGAGCCGGTCTTGGGTCTTAGGTCGTAGGGTTTCGGTCTTCGGTTCGGCTCTCGGCTCTCGGCTCTCGGTGTCAAAAGAGAGTTTGAAGGGTTGCCCTCTGTATTCATTCTTTCAGCCTTCTGGCGTTTGCCGTATCGCGAGAGGAAGATTCTTGGCCCATCCCCCTGCGGGTTTCTTGCGAGTCGATCGGGTCTTTCCTAAGGCCTAAGACCTGACACCTGCTTTTCAGAAGTGCAGCACGAATCCAGTTGAGGCACGGTACATATTCTGGCTGGTGTTAAACAAGTCGAGGCGTATGTAGTCGGCGGAGACACGGATACTGAACGGCCCGCGCCATTTCCAGTCCACGCCTCCTCCACCGGCGACAGCGTAGCCCCAACTGGAGTCAAAGAATCCGGTGGTCTTCGCGGTGGCGCGCGAGGCGCCGCCCATCGCGTGCGCGAAGAGGCGGAAATTTCCGCGGAAGGTGGAGAACTGCGGACCGCCCATCAAAATGTATTGCCGGATGCGGGAATCAGGAATTGCGGGCGTGCAGACCGGCACTGTGACGCAGGAGATTGGAAACGAGTTCCATCCGTAGTACCCGCTGCCGTCGGCGACAAACGTGAGCCACGGACGTTTGCGATAACCCTCGATCGATGCTTCCCAGCCGTTCAGGTTTGAGCGACTCGAGTCGCCGTAGTTGGTGTTGCCGTAAGAGTAGCCCGCAAAAATCGTGAATTTGGAATTTTGAGCGGCGGCGAGGTCGCTCAGCGCGAGCAAGAAGATAAAGACCAAAGTGCGTCTCAGCACAAAAAGAACCCTCCTGGGCCGCTGCGCAGCACATTTCGGCGACGGGTGCGTGAATGCCGATGGGATGCACGCCTTTCCGGAAACTTTGCCTCGTGCGCAGTCGTTGACATCAATTCAGTGACAAATATTTATGAGATTTTTACATGCCTCTCATGGGGGCACAACGTCCAATCAATAAGGTTCAATTCGAAACAAAAACGAATTTTCAATCGCAATGAGCGCGCCATGATTGCCGCGCTACTACGGACCCAAGGAGTCGAAGTTGAAACTCAGTCTGGAAACTCGCCACCTCGGAGATGTCATCGTGATTCACTGTGAAGGCCGCATCGTCTATCGCGACGAGGCGTCTGCCTTGACTCGCGTCGTCACGGAAGCTTTGAAGAATACCAGAGAAGTAGTGCTCGATCTTGAAGGCGTGCAGCGCATCGACAGCGCAGGCCTGGGCGAAATGGCGCGGCTGGTTACCACGGCCGACGCTTGCGGCAGCCGGTTGAAACTGGCGGGAGTTCATCCCAAGGTGATGCAAGTGCTGCGGCTCACCAATCTTGCCTCAGCGTTCGAAATTCATCCTTCGCTGGTCGAGGCTCTCGATTCGCGCGACGAGATAACACACGTCGCATAGCTATCTCTCGCGCAGGAAGCGATAACGCCCCTGGCGTTCAGTGGCGATCGCTTCCGCCACCTGCAGGAAGGCGCGTCCAGCGTGCGACAGCCCCGCCTCCTTCCTGTAGACAAGACGTAACTTTCGATGCAGGCGTAATTCGCGCACGGGGATGCTCACCAGCTCTCCGCGCGCGAGTTCGCTTTCCACGCTGATCTCCGGGACGAGCGCCACGCCGTTTCCCATCGCAACAAAGCGGGTGATTGCCTGCAGGGTAGGGAGTTCGACATTCATGTGCAGGGGTGTCTTGTGACGGCGAAACGTTTCGATCACCTTGTCGCGGTAAGGCGACGAGACGATGTGTGCGACGAAGACCTCGGTTCCGAGTTGGCGGATGCTGACTTGTTTTTCTGACGCCAACGGATGCGTGGGGGGAACCACGAAGATCAACTCGTCAAGATAGACGATCGTCGAACGCAAGCGCGGTTCCTGCGGGTCGTAAGTGAGCACGCCCATCTCGACGGTGTGGCGAAGCAGATCGTCGGGGATCAGGCTGCCGAGCGATCGCTGCACGGTGATCTTGATCATGGGATGCAGGCGCCGAAATTCGGCGAGCACCGGCAACAGGTATAGCGCCGTGAATTCGTTGGCGGCGATAACAAGCTTGCCCTGTTGCAGTTCGCGGAGTTCGAGGAGTGCTTCTTGCGCGTCGGCGCGAAGGTTTAGCAATTTCTCGGCGTATTCCTGGAGGGTGCGGCCGGCGTCGGTGAGAACGCCTTCGCGAGAGGAACGGTCGAAGAGCGGTTCGCCCAGTTCTTCTTCGAGCTTGCGGATGGTTTGGCTGACCGCAGATTGGGTGCGGTAGAGCTTCTCGGCAGCGCGAGAGAAGCGTCCCTCGCGGGCGACGGTGAGGAAGACCTCGAGTTGAGAGAGCTCCATGGTGTTGAGTGCGTTTGCTTCCTAGTGCTGGTGCCGTCCCTAAAGGGACTCGCGTATTTTTTCGCGCCTGCCCGGGACTTACGTCCGGGGCTAATCTCTGTCGTCCCTAAGGGACTCGCATCCTTTCAATCCAGCGAACCCCAGCGCTGGACCCTGGGCTGAAATCGTCCCGGCGGGACTTAGCCGGTGCACGTCACCGTTTGAAGTCGACCGGCGAGACACCCGTTCCTCCCTCCGATTTCATCTGACTCGCTCCGCAGCTAGGCGCACAAAAGGTGCGCGCCACACGAGCCGTCTTAAGCAAAAGCTTGCAACATCATTAGTGCAACTTATCGATAAAAGCAATGCTAATAGTATTTGAAAGATTATAAGCTTTGCTTCAGGCCCGTGTCCACCTACCATACTCGAATACCGCAAGGAGGGATCTCGACCATGGAACGGGTACGGATCACGGTATTCGACACCACGCTGCGCGATGGCGAACAGTCGCCGGGCTGCAGCATGAACGTCCACGAGAAGTTGCGCATGGCGCAGCAACTCGATCGACTTGGTGTGGACGTGATCGAAGCTGGATTCCCGATCGCCTCCGATGGCGACTTCGAAGCGGTGCAGGCGATTGCGGCGACGATTCGCCGGCCGATCATCGCCGGGTTGGCGCGTGCCTGCAAACAAGACATCGAGCGGGCCTGGCAAGCGCTCAAAGGCGCAGCGCACCCCCGGATTCACGTTTTCCTTGCGACGTCCGATATCCACCTGAAATATAAACTGCGCATCTCGCGCGAGCAGTGCCTCCAGCAAGCGTGCGAGAGCGTGCGCCTGGCCAAGTGGTACTGCAAGGACGTAGAGTTTTCGCCCGAAGACGCAACGCGCACAGACCGCGATTTCCTGTGCCAGATAGTACAAGCAGTCGTTGATAAAGGCGCCACGACGGTAAACATTCCGGATACGGTGGGCTATACCATGCCCGCGGAGTTCGGAGAGATCATCCGGATGTTGCGCGAGCGCGTGAAGGGCATCGAGAACGTGGTGATATCGTCGCATTGCCACAATGACCTGGGGCTCGCGGTTGCGAATACGCTAGCGGCTCTCGAAGCCGGGGCGCGGCAGGTCGAGTGCACGATCAACGGCATCGGCGAGCGAGCGGGCAATGCGTCGCTGGAAGAGATTGTGATGGCGATGCGGGTGCGCCCGGACCGCTATCAATTCGACACCAGCGTGGCGAGCGAGCAGCTTTATCCGGCGAGCCAAATTCTCAGCGAGATCACGGGTGTTCCGGTGCAGCCCAACAAGGCGATTATCGGACGCAATGCATTCGCGCACGAGGCGGGCATTCACCAGGACGGCGTGCTGAAGAATCCATTGACGTACGAGATCATGACGCCGGGTTCAGTGGGCGTACCCGACTCGAAGCTCGTGCTCGGCAAACACTCTGGACGGCACGCGCTGGGTCTTCGGTGCGAGCAGCTGGGATATGAATTTGACCGGCGCGAACTAGACGAGGTCTACCGGAGGTTTGTAGTCCTCGCCGACAAGATCAAGCATGTGGAAGATCATCATCTGCTGGAACTGATCGGTGAGACACGACAGGAAACCCCGCGCATTCCGCCGGCGCATGTGGAGATTCCGGCGTCGATCGTGGCGGCTGTGAATGCTTATCCGTCACCGGTAGAGCGGCATCCGCTGGAGATGACGTTGCATTCCGCGCACGACCATCACGGGGAGCAGGAAGATTATCTGTGGGGTGTGTAGCGCGGCTTTAGAGTTTGAACGCGTAGCCCAGCGAAGGCTGGGCTTTTTCATTGAGTGGATTACGCGGGGGAACGTTCACGTGGACGGGCGAGGACGCCCCGTCGCTCCATGGCCTATCTCCGGGCCGGCCGCGTAATTAAAAAAGGGCCCTTCTGGAAGAGAAGAGCCCTAAACGCAAAGCGAACCCGCTAAGCGAGAAGTCTGCGGCGCAACAATCCTCCAATTCCGATCAATCCACTGGCAAACGTGCTCAACGTCGCAGGTTCAGGAACTGCGCTGGTGCTGTTGCCGACGATGATCGCTTCCGAGTTGGGAGTGATGTATTTGATCTTCCCATCTACGACCAACATCGCGTAAATCGCAGTTCCGGGAGCAAGGCCATTCTCAGTCACAGTCAGACTTGCGCTTGGTCCGAGCGCACCGTGTAGATCGACGTAGCCGAACGAGAGTTTGCAATCATCAGAGCAGAACCCAAGGTCTTCAAGGCTGTCGGTGATCGCGTGAATCGCACCTTTCTCGGGAAAGCTCTGCAGACTGGTGAAGGAGGTGCCGTTCAGCGTTCCGGTGAGCGGAGAGATCGACGCCGCAACCAGAATGACATCGGAAGTGGGGTGACCGTTGGCGGTGAACACCGAAAACTGCTTCGTACCGTTCAAAATGAAACCGACGGACTGGTTCGACGGCGACCCTCCACCCAGTCGGGCGATGTTGGGAGTGCCATTCGTGCAGTTGAAGGTTGCGAAGCAATTGCAGGTGTCGGCGAATACGACAGAGGACATGAAAAGCAATGAGACGAAAAGCAAGATGAGTCCGCGGTTTGCAAGCACGGGGGGAACCTCCTCATCACAATGGAGCACTTCGTCTGCCATGGGCGCGTTCGTACGTGTTCTTCTTGAGGCGTCGTAGCTTGCAGAGAAGATGAGATTTAACGCGGCCCAACCGCATTTCCAGTCTTACTGTGGAAAGCGGTTGTCGAAAGGCGAATCTCAATGCACTCGAGTGTTGATTTGCTTTCGTACAGTCTCCGCGGTAAGCGCCGTCCAGGCGGACAGTACGCGGTGATGCAGCGAAGATGACTTCTGTACAATTCCTGCTTTGTGTCTTCGAGGAGAAGTTGTGCTTATAAATCTGACGGTTGTTGCAGGGGACGGCATCGGTCCCGAGGTCACAGAAGAAGCGCTCCATGTGCTGGACGTGGTCGCAAACGCCTTCGGGCACGAACTGAAGCTCACGCGCAAAAACATCGGCGGCGCCGCGCTGGCAGCGAGCAACGATCCGTTGCCTGGGGAAACGCTGCAAGCGTGCTCAAGTGCGGGCGCGGTGTTGCTTGGCGCTGTCGGGTCGCCCGCATACGACAAGAATCCGGGGCATCTGCGGCCGGAAGCGGGACTGTTGCGCCTACGAAAAGCGCTGGGTGCATTCGCGAATCTTCGGCCCGCAGTTTGTTTCCCAGCGCTGCTGGAAGGTTCGCCTCTGCGCGCGGAGGTGGTGAAAGGAACGGACATTCTGATTGTGCGCGAATTATTGGGTGGTCTTTATTTCGGGTCGCCACGATCAGTCGAAGGCGCGGCGGGATCGAAACAGGCGCTCAACACGATGCGTTACGGCGAATCGGAGATTGAGCGGATCGCGCGCGTGGCGTTTGAGTTGGCGCGAGGCCGAAAACGCAAAGTGTTATCGGTAGACAAGGCCAACGTGCTGGAGTGTTCCAGATTGTGGCGCGAGGTGGTGACGCGGGTAGGCACGGAATATCCGGATGTGAAACTTGCCCATCAGTACGTGGATTCAGCGGCCATGTTGCTGGTGCTGCGGCCTACCGACTTTGACGTCATCCTGACGGAAAACATGTTCGGGGACATATTGTCGGATGAGGCGGGCGGAGTTGTTGGGTCGCTGGGATTACTGGCCTCGGCGAGCGTTGGCGGTCCGGTTGGATTGTATGAGCCCGTGCACGGATCGGCGCCGGATATCGCGGGGAAGGGAATTGCGAATCCGCTGGGAGCGATTTTGACGGTGGCGATGCTGCTGCGGCACTCGTTCAAGCTGGAGCGCGAGGCGGCGTGTATCGAAGCGGCGGTGCAGGCCGCACTGGCGAAGGGATATCGGACGGCAGATCTGGCGAAGGCAGGTCAGACTGCGTTGAGTACGTCGGAGATGGGGGACGTGGTGGTGCAGGCGGCGAGAGAGTTGACGGGTGCAGGGAGTGCTAAGTCGGCCTGAAAGTCCTCACCCCGGGGCAAAGTGCGCGCTAGGATGGGGCACCCGGAAGAGTGGGGCGCACGGCAGATCTCAATAGAACGTGAGCGGACAGGATTCCTGTCTGAGCCGTGGGTGTGGTTGGGGAGCATGAGGTCCTTCGACTGCGTTCGGCTAGCGCCTCACTTCGCTCAGGCGGACAAGGATTGAAGTTTGTCTCCCAGGTTGGCGTCCGAAGAGCGGACGCGAGCCTGGGGCACCAGCCTGAGATTCACTAAAGCCTGAGATGAACGGGCGAGGACGCCCGTCGCTCCAGAATCCAAAGTGTCGTCGACCGTCAGTCGATGTGGGGATTCGTTTTGATCTCGTGGCTTGAGACTTTACGGAGTTCTTTCTGATTCTTTAAAGAGCGCTCGGCTTCCATCATGTTGGTGCCGATGCCGAAGCAGAAGCTGGCGCCGTTGATAGTCGTCATTCGATCGTGAACCGAGGGGACGACGAAGGGCTCGTCTTCAAGCAATTGCTGGGCTTGCGCGAGTTTGCTGTTGAGTTCGCGGAACGACTGTCCCTTGCAGAGAAACTCGTCTCCCTTATCGTGATACGTGTCGAGCTGAACGCTCACCAGCACTTCTGCGAGGCGATTGATGAGGATGTCGCCGGCGGCGTAACCGAACTTGTCATTGAGCGCTTTGAGCCCGTTCACGTCGACCATGGCCATGTACGGGCTGGGAGGCGCCTCTTCGAATGCGCGCCGGTTGGGCAGGCCTGTCTTTTCTGATATCAGAAGAGCGCGGCGCAGTTCTTCCGGAGACATCTCGGAGACGCGCTTGCGGCGTTCGAAGTCGACTCTGCGCTCGACCATAGTTCCTCTCTTCCGAGCGGCCAACATTGTGCGCGCCTCGGTTTGTCGCCACTAGGTTACTTCGGTAACCCGTTCCTAAAAACTAAAGGGAGCCCGGTGGAAGGCTCCCTTTATTAGATGCGCGTGGCAGTCCGATGCAAGGGGCTGGGTCAGGGGATGATCTGACATACCGATGACGGTCGCCCGAAGATCACGTAATGCGGATCGGGCGTCGAGCCAGTCGAAGGCGTTGGATTGCTGTTGATGCCGTATCCGAAGGCGTCGAAGAGGTTGCCGGGATTGGCGTCGGTGGGCGGCTCCTGGCGAATGGTTACATAGTCGCCGAAGCGCGTCGAACCGACGTTGCTCTCAGTGGTGATGTAGGCGACGAAGTCTCCCCAGAATCCGACCAAATGATTCTCGTAGTTTCCATCACCGCCACCTTCCAGCGAAAATCCGATCTCGCCGCTGCAGAGATTCGTAGCGAGCGCTGGATAGGCGAAGGTGTACGTCGGGTTCCAGATCTGCACCTGCTGCGCGACGCTGAGGTTGGGTGGTTGGTTCTCGTCAATGTTGAGGGTGACCATCTCGACGTGCGGGCGCGGGAAGTTGTTGTCGGTGCCGGCGCTCCACGCGAACCAGACTTGCTCGAAGCTGCGGGTCAGTCCGAGCACGGCGTTTGACGGGAATCCGCCGCCGGGGTTTTGCGTCGTCGGATTGAACAGGAAGTTGATCCAGTTCTGGTTGTCTGGCGTGTTCGACGTGAGCGGTGAATTGTTGGCCCAGGTTGAGATGTTGACGTCTTGCCACCAGTAAGTGTTCGAGCCTTCCTTCAGCGAGAAGATCCTCATCTGGTTGTTGCTGTTTTGCCCGGCCCAGAAAATTTCATCGCCCGTGTCCTGGCTGAGATGGCCGCCCCATGCGCTGCCGCTGTCGCTGGGATTGGTGAAGTCGACCTCGATGGTGCCGCCAGCTTGAAGTCCTGCAAGAGATGTGCGGACCACGAGCCGGCCTTCTCCTGAAACGTCGGTGCTCATGTAGAGATTGTTGTCGCCGAGAGCGAGGTCGGGATAGTCGTGGCTGTGGCCGGTCTCGCCGAAGACATCGGGCGTGAGATTCCAGTAGGTCCACGCGGTGCCCTTACTGGAGATGATGTCGGCGGGACTGGCGACCGCGAGTCGTTCTCCGTTGCCTTGCAGCAACCAGATGAAACGGTCGATGCTGGGCGCGTATTGCACAACCTGGTCGCAGCAGAAACCGACAGCATCGTTGTTCGGGAAGATGGTGGTCGGGTCGAGTTGGTGGAACGTGTTGCCGCCGTCCGTGGAGTACGCGGCGAACCAGTTCGAGGAGACAAAGACGACGCCACCACCGCTCGCGCCGCTCGGTTCAGCCGTGCCGCTCTGGCCGATGCCCCAATCGTTGTTGAGGAGGAAGTTGATCGCGGGTGGATCGCCGATGGGAGCGTTCTGGGGAGCGGTCACACTCTTGGTCGGCGTGACGGGAACGAATGTTCCGGTGGGCACAGTCCAACCGGGCGGATTGACGTCGCCGTCGAAGGCCGGCGGCTGATGCGGAAACGGCGCGCCGGTGACGGTGCCAGAGACGACGGTGGTCGTGGTGACGGTGCGCGATCCCGGAGCCGCGGGCGGAACAGAGAGGCTGCCCTTCGCAGTGAAGCATCGCTTCTTGTGATCGACTTCGAATGTGCCGCTGACGATCAACGGATAGGTGGTGGCCGCCATGAATGGGCCGCCGGAAAAATCGGCGTCGATGATCACGGAGTCACCGGGCCCGAGTGGGCCGAGCGGAAGTGGCAACGGTGACGGGAATGTGAGCGCTCCGCCGGGAACGGTGATGGCTGTGACGATCAGATTCTTGCGCGTGGAGTTTTCGGTGTTCGCGAGCGCGAAGGCGGAGAGAAGCGTCGACGCATTCTGCAGCGTCACGCCGGGCGCCTGAATCGCCAGGCCGTTTGCGGATGCGTGCCGGCAGCCGCAGGCATCGTCATCGTCGTCGTGGTCTTTGCGATGGCGATCGTCGGCATCGTGGCGGTCACGATTGTGATCGTCGTTGCGGCCGTCGTCGCGATCGTCGTCACGGCAGTCTTTCTTGTTGTGATCGCCCTTCTTATGATCGCCGCCATCGTCGCCGTGTTTCTTGTCGTCGTGGTCGATGGGACTCGCGCTGCGGGCGTGTGCAGAATGGATAGGAATGAGAGCCAAGCAGAGCGTGGCCAGAAGGAGGGTGAGCGTCTGCCGAGTAATCCGCATGAGAGATCTCCTTTTTTCGATTGATGGCCCGGGGCCCTGGGGAAGACAGAGTGTGCGTGCGGGGGAGGACGCAATACTGCCTTTCATAGTAGTGACGAAGTTTCGTCAACCATTTCAAAATTTGTTCAGGATGTTGCCAGGGAAGGTTCTGTTTACTTTCGATGGACCGGATCGCGTGCAGATGAACAGAAACGGGTGGCGATGACGAGAATTTGTCAGGAAAAAATTATTTTCGGAAGGGAATTCCACAGATGATCATGGGGAAGCGAGGTGTAAACTAGAAACATCCGCTTACAAATGCCTCAAGTTCGAGGCCGTCATGATTTCCAAGTGCGCGAATCCCGCTTGCACCGTCCGCTTTCTTTATCTTCACTCCGGGAAACTGTTTCGCTTCGAGAAGGAGCCTAGGGAAGACTCGCAGCCCCTCATGGGGATCGATCCGACTGTACGCAAGCACTCGCATGGTGTTGAGTTTTACTGGCTGTGCGAGACATGCGCAGCGAAAATGACCCTGACGTATCGGAAGGGGTATGGAGTCGTCACACTGCCATTCGCAGCGCTGAAGGCTGCGTCATAGGCTGGCGACGGCGGAGGGAGATCCCGGTTCGTACTTGCCGGTGAAGGAATACCAACGGATTTTCAGCATCTCGCCGAACATGCGAATTCCATCGCGCAATGGATTCAGCCGCGTTCCTTCGCGGTGCGCCCACTTCACGGGAACTTCTTCGACCTTGAGTCGGAATTTGCCCGCGAGATAAAGAATCTCCGGATCGAATCCCCAGCGTTCGATGTGCTGCAGAGGAAAGATTGTGTGCGCAGCGCGGCTCGTGAAGGCCTTGAACCCACATTGCGTGTCGCGATAGTGCAAGCCCAGGATCAAGCGTAACGCGAGATTGAAGACGCGGCCATAGATCTGACGATAGAGCGGTTGGCGCTGCGTCTGAAGTTCGGTACGCAGCCAGCGGGATCCAATGGCGACATCGGCGCCAGCGACGATGGCGGCGAAAAGCTTGTCCGCTTCCTCGATGGGTGACGAAAGATCGGCGTCACTGAACAGAACAATCTTGCCGGTCGCGTGCAGCATTCCGTTGCGCACACTGTAGCCTTTGCCACGGTTGCCGGGATTTTGAATCAGGCGCACGGCATGATTCTGATCGGCAAAACCTTGTGTGATCGCTGCGGTGTCGTCGGTGGAACCGTCGTTGACGACGAGGACTTCGGCTTCCCAGCCGTGAGCCTGCATGTGCGCGAGGATTTTCTCAATGGTCGTGCGCAGGCGCGCGCTCTCGTTATAGGCCGGAATCACGATGCTGTAGGTTGTCGCCAAAGTTCGGTCTCGTCTCTCTATAAGAACCCAAAGAGGGTCAGTAAGTTGTCCGCGGGCACGCGTCGGCATGAGCGGATTGCGTGTAAAACGAACCTGTGTGGGCGCAGGGTAGAGTACTACGCGACGTTACGCTTAGCCAGCATGGAGAAGAATTCGTCGACCAATTCTTCATCCCAAAGCCCATTTTGAGCCTCGACGCGCATCGTCAGAGCAGCCTGCTCGTGCGAAAGCGCCGGTTTATACGGACGCGCCGTGCGCAGCGCGTCGTAGACGTCGACCACTTGCAGGATGCGCGGCAGCAGCGGGATCTGCCCCCTGTGCAGGCCGTCCGGGTAGCCCGAACCATCGGAGTGCTCGTGATGGAAGCGGATAATGGGCAGCACAAGTCGCAGCGACTTGAGCGGCTTGCAGATGTTCTCGCCTGTGACCGGGTGCAGCTTCATGACCTGCCACTCGTCGGCGGTCAGGTTGGCGCCTTTTTTCAGAATGTCATCGGGAACGGCGATCTTGCCGAGGTCGTGAAGGTAGCCACCGCGCCGGAGCGCAATAATTGAGTCCTCGTCCAAGCCAAGATGACGTCCTAAAGACGCGGCGCGTTGGGCAAGCCGTTCGCAATGGCCTTCGGTGTAGGGATCGCGCGCCTCGACGCTGAGTCCGAGAGTGCAAAGAACGGATTCTGCTGTCTCAAGTTCATCGGTGAATTCCTTCAGCTTGAGCAGCGACTTTACGCGGGCAAACAATTCAGAAGGAAAGATCGGCTTGTTGAGAAAGTCATCGGCGCCTGCCTCGATACCCTTCACCTTGTCTTCACGATCACTCAAGCCCGTGATCAGCAGGAACGGGATAAGTCGCGTGGAAGGATCTTCCTTCAGTTGATGACAGAGCTCATAACCGGAACGGCCCGGCATTACAACATCGGAAAGGATCAGATCGGGAGCGTGGCGGCGCACTTCCGCTTCTGCCTGGTCGGCGTCGCGCACACTAACGACGTCGTAGCCGCGGCTCTTGAGCAACTCGCCCATAAGCTCAACCATGTCCGGATTGTCGTCGACCACCAGTATGCGTGGAACACGCCGGTGGATCAGGAGCTCGCCCATATCTTCAATAGACTGCGTCTCCGAGAGAATAGTTGCACCAGACGGCAACGCCATACAGCCCTCAGCATCAACTGGTGGTTATTGTATCCAAGATTATGCTGAGAGGAAGGGCCGATTTGCCCAGAAAATCGGTTTTGTTTTTGAGTCGCATTCCCACGTTGGACGAATGAACATCACATTTGTGCGAACTGACCTGGTTATCACGCGAGCCCGGTAAATACGCTCGAAATATGCGCATCAGATTGCAGGTTTTCGCCAGTTTATTGGTCTTTTGTACGCTGAGCGCCGCCGCGGTCCCGAAACCCCACGTCATTACGTTCGGTAAATGGACGCCTGCCAAGTGGGACGTTGGATCTGCCGACGGGAAGTCACTCGATCTGAAAATCCGCGCTCTTACGCAGATACGCGATGGAAGGAATTCACCACTGGCCCTGCGCACGAGGTGACCGACCGGTTGTTCGTCGTGCGGCGCGTGTTCCGGCTGAATGACACCCTGCCAGAGGAAGGAGCCGGAGCGCCGAAGTGGGTTTGGCAACGCGGAGGCTGGCTTCTGGTGGATCGGGTGACGGGGCACGTCACGCAGGTCAACCTTCCGGAGTTTGATCCGTTCTACTCGACGCCAAGCTGGGGTCGCGATTACGTCGCGTATTGCGGCGTGTCGGATGACGGAAAGAAGTTCTTTGCCATGGTCGCGCAACTTGGCCGGCACCAGCCGATTTTGAAGATACCTCTGGGCGAACCGGACGGGGACGAGATGCCGGACTCGGAGTGTCCGGCGCCCGCATGGCAGAGGCGTCCGACGCGCGTGACGTTTGAGCCCGATGAGAATCAGAAGTTGACGTTCTCGGTGAAGGGACACGCGGTGGATGTGGTGATGGAGGCGGATGAGGAGGATGGAGAATGAGTGGTGAGTTTGTTTTGGGTTGTGACGACGACCGCGAAAGTGTATCGCCGCAGAACACTGGAACACAGAAGTGGTCGAAATGCCTGTTGAGGCCGACGAACGATCGATGGGTAAGGGGTCCTTTCGACTCGTTCGGCGTACGCCTCACTCGCTCAGGATGACAGTTTGAAAGCAAGGGAATTACGTCGGTTGACTGAGACCGGTTGCCCTTATTACTGAGGAGTGGCAGGCTTCGTCGCCGCAGACTTGCTGAGTTCGTCCGCACGGCGCGAGGCCGCGGCGGCTTCAGCGGTGTTGCCCATTAACGTATAGACGTCGCTGAGATCTCTCTGAATCTCTGGATTCTTCGGATCAAGCTCCGCTGCTTTTCGAACGGCGGAGATCGCTGCGGTCAGATTGTTGAGTTTCGACTGCGCGAGGCCCAACTGGCGATATGCCTCCGCGTTTTTCGGGTTGATGGCAATTGCCTTGTTATAGGCGTCGACCGCGTCCTGCTCGCGATTCGCGCCATCGAGCGACGCACCGAGCAGTACCCACGCGTCGTCGTTTTGGGGATTTTGTTGAACCAGTTGCTCAAAGACTTTTCGAGCGTCCTCATAGCGGTGTTCGCCAGCGTAGACCAGACCCAGGATACGCTTTGCGGTAAGGTTGCTGGGTTCGATTTCCAGGACTTTCTGCAGTGCGATTTCGGCCTGCGGGTAGTCATTCTTGCTCATGTAGACGCCGGCCAACATATTTAGGGCGATGGCATTCTGCGGATCGTGAGCCAAATATTCTTTCAGTTCACGAATGGCCTGATCGGGCTTGCCACTGCTGATTGCTCGATCAGCTACGTCAAGCGCGGCCACGTACCCGTTCTTCTGCTTCACGAACATGCCAAACGCAATGAGAACAATAGCCACGCCGAGGAATGTTAGGACCTCGTGCTGTCTGCGTTTTTCCGCCGGCTCCATCAATTGCCGCCCGACGACTGCACCGATCCCCAGCCCCATAATCAGGCCTCCCATGTGCCCGGCGTTGTCGATACCCGGTATGGTGGCCCCTAAATACAAATTAATGCCCGCGGTCCACAAAAGGCTCCGCAGAAGGCCCTTGCGAGCCGCGGGCGCAATTGGCACCTTGCCCAGGTAGAGCGCACCGATCAGCGCGCCGATCAGTCCGAAGATTGCACCGGATGCACCCGCACTTGGAACGTCGGGGTGATGCAGCAAACTCAGCAAGCTGCCCGCGATTCCTGAAGCCGTATAGGCCAGGAAGTACGCCAAGCCTCCGAAGATGCGCTCTGAGAGGCGCCCTAGTTGCCACAATGCCCACATGTTAACGGCGATGTGAATGAGTCCGATGTGAACGTAATTCGAAGCCAGGATTCGCCAGGGTTCGCGGCCGAGTGAGAGAGGGCCGAAATCGGCACCCCATTTGAGCAACGGACCGGTGTCCGGCGACATAATGGGTACGCCGCGAAACACCATCGCGACAAATACCAGAACGTTAACTGCCAGAATCGTCGTGGTGACTGGTGGACGATACGGAGCAGGGCGGGCAATGGGAACGCCTGGCTGCGGCATTCCTACGGGCTGTTGTGCATTGACCGCGAGTTGCTTGCAGTTGGCGCAGAGATTGCTCGCCTCTCCGAAGCTGAAGGAGGGAAGTTCGCGTCCGCAGCGCACACAGGTTGCCATGAAAGTTCTTCAATCTCCGGTTGCTTCGACGGCGGGTAGCTCCTCGGCAACGGTTTTGGCCGTTACCTTGGCGCTGGTC
>Ga0126381_100004457_pt1 | contig 15269 bp, 8 predicted proteins | sample PanSoiMetPlot_28_FD_96465 | JGI IMG/M metagenome (GOLD analysis project Ga0126381, IMG submission 96465) | Tropical forest soil microbial communities from Panama - MetaG Plot_28 | ecosystem: Environmental > Terrestrial > Soil > Tropical forest > Bulk soil | place: Panama | collected 2016-02-17 | reverse complement strand
GAAGCAGGCACATAGTATTTGAGAAGCATTGGAATTCTCCTTTCCTACTTGGAACCGTTATCTGCAGAGGACGCGCCCAGCACTTGTGTTCCGTCCGACAATGTGATCTTTCGCGCGTTTGCGAGTTTCGAGCCGTCCTTTGCAAGCGAGCCCCACACGGTCACAACGTCTCCGGCCTTGAGCGAATTGCGAGTCCACCCCGCACGCATCAAGCCATTGGGACTGCCGAGCTCCATCTCCCAGCTGACGACCCCGCCGCTCTGGTCCTTCACATCGATATAGAACCGGGCGTGCGGATTCATCCATTCGACCTTCGTCACGGTGCCCGTAAGAGTGACCGGCTTGTTCGAGTCGTACTCTGCCGCGAAAGAATGGTGCGCGCGAAGCGGGGCGGAGCCTGCCGTGAGCAACCCCATCACCACCGTGGAACCCAATAAGCGTTTCAAAGTGAAACTCCTTTCAACCGCCTGCGGAGGTAAATGGCGCAGGCAGTCCGGTTTTTGTTTCCCGAAGTATTTCCACCACAGCGCGGCGGTCTTCGGGGGACAGCCGCTTAAATTGAGGACTCTGATCGCGGCCCGATAACACCTCAAAGAGCCGTTGATAGATTTGCGAGCGTGTCTCCGCGGGCAAGTTATCGAATGCATCGCTATAGACCATGTAGCTCAATGGGTACTTGAACAGGCGCGTGTTCAGATCGAAATCCCGTAAAGAACGGCCCTGGTGATCGCGAGGGCCGCGGTCTGCAAAGGTTCTTGCAAAAGTAGACACACCCTGCACGAGACCTTCAAGCGGCGCCTCGTCCGCGAACAGCATGTACGTCACCAGAGATTCAAGATCGGCTTTGTACCGGTTTCGCAGAGCCGCGGAAGCCTTATCGCCGTCGTGCTCCAATACCCGGCCTTCCCAACCGACGCGAATCAGCAAGTCGGACATGCGCGTCTGATGTTCGAGAGTCATGAGCGCGACGATATCGCTCGCTCCCGCCAGGTATCCCGTCGTATCGAACTTCTTGGTGAGGTTCGTGAGATTCAGCGTTCCACGAGTGTCCAGCACTTCCGGATGATCGCGCTCATGCCCGACGGCATTTCCAAGGTGGTGCATGTCAGCATGGGTTCCGGTAACGTACCAACCTCCCCAGCGGTCCTCGAAACGCGTGCGATGGTCCGTGAGATTCTGCGCGCCACGAAATGCGGGCATGCCGTCGGCATCGGGGTAAACTGATGCGATCATGATGCCGGGAATGCCCAGCGTGCCCGCACTTTCGTGGCATTGCAGACAGACGTCGCGGCGGTCGAAGCGCGGAGGATTCGCGGATTGATCGAAGCTATAAAAGATAAAACCCTGCTTCGGATCCAGCGCGGCGACCTCCAATAAGTCGCTGCCCCGAACGTACCCCACCATGACGTCGTCACTAAAATAGATGGCTCGTGGATTCTTGGGCGAGATTCGGCTGGCCTGGAAGCTTGTCTTAGAGAAGACCAGCGTTTGCGAATCTGCCTTTACACCCAGCGTGTCGAGTAGGTCGCGTAGCGCTCCGGTTCCATCCTTGCGAACTTGAATCTTGTTCTTGCCGGCCGCCATGTCGCGCGTCACCTGCGTGACCCGATCATGAACAGGAGCGGAGTTATACGCGATGGCGGGATGATCGAGAGGCGTCAGCGCTTCGTCCATTGTTTGGCCCAAGAGTTTTTGGCTCAGAAATGCTGGCCCGTATGCACAAAGAAATATCGCGATCGTTACGGCGCCTACGCTGACTGCAATCTTTCCCGCCATCGCATCCTCTCTTTGCTTCACGTCAAGGCAAATGCATCACCAAACCGACTTTTGTTCATTTGTATTAGCTTCTGGAGGTTTTCCTCGCAGCATCCTGGGTGCTTTGGCGTAAGCAACAGGAACACCCTCGCGTGATTTGGCGCATCACGCGCAATGCCGGCACGCAAACAGCGTGAAATCAGCCTAAAACCGTGATCGCTCATTGGCCGCTCACTTGCTTTGTCAGAGACAACATGAGCACCCACGACAATCTCTCCAAACAATCAACGTGGACGCTTACGTTGTTGGCGCTCGCGGCGGCCGTCTGTTTACAAGCGCAAGTGAAACCGGCGCAGGTAAAGGCAGCCGCCGTCGAAGCGCCGAAGGTTGACATCAAAGCCTCACTCGAAGAGTACTGCGTCATCTGCCACAACAACGGCATGCGTAGCGGCGGCCTGGCGCTCGATACGTTCGATCCCTCGCACATGGAATCCAGCCCCGAGAAGTGGGAAAAGATCGTGCGCAAACTGCGAGCGGGTATGATGCCGCCCGTGGGAATGGAGCGCCCCGAACCGACGGAATATGAGCAGCTCATTCGAGCCATGGAAAAGGAACTCGACCGGATAGCGGTGGTGAAGCTGCCCGCCCCCGGACTGCATCGCTTAAATCGCGCGGAATACAACAACGCGATTCGCGACGTGCTCGGAGTACAAGTGGACGCGGCGAAATTTCTGCCCTCCGACGACTCGACTCATGGGTTCGATAACCAAGCCGGGACCCTGACCAACTCTCCTGCCCTCATCGAGGCTTACCGGTCCGCGGCGGGAAAGATTGCGCGACTGGCGATGGGCAGTACAACCACTCCCGCCCAGGCGACCTATCGCGTTCCCGAAGACACTTCGCAGGATTATCACGTGGAGGGCCTCCCATTCAACACACGCGGAGGCCTGGTTGTGGATCACGAATTTCCGGCGGACGGCGAGTACGCCATCAAGGTGTGGCCCGTGAACAAAGGCAACATGGATAACAACAATGCCTTCGGGGAGATTCGCGGCGAGAAGCTCGAACTCGTGCTCGATCGCGAGCAATTAAGAGTGCTTGATTGGGACCGCGAGGTCGGCCGCGGAGCGCCAGTCCATGAAGGGACAGAGGAACTGCGGTTTCGCACCACCGCGGGCTCCCATCGAGTGGGTGTGACTTTCCTCGCAACAAACTTCGCTCCGGGCAATGACCTTGATAAGCACTTCCTGCGCAGCACCATCGAAACAGGCGGGCTTCCTGGATTCTCGTTTTATCCTCACGTCGGCTACATACGGATTGATGGCCCGTACAACGCGACGGGCGCCGCGGATTCGCCAAGCCGCCGCAAGATATTGGTTTGTACGCCAAAGACTCCCGCAGACGAGGTGCCGTGCGCAAAGCAAGTCGTCGCTTCTCTCGTCCGGCGGGCTTATCGCAGGCCGGCGAATCAGAACGATATCGAACTGCTATTGACTTTTTATCAGAAAGGACGAAATCAGGGATCTTTCGATAAAGGCGTAGAAGCCGCTATTCAGCGAGTCTTGATGGATCCGGATTTCATTTTCCGCAAAGAGCAGGATCCGGCGGAAGGCGCTCCGGGACAAAAGCATCGGATCACGGATCTCGAACTAGCCTCTCGCCTATCCTTTTTCTTGTGGAGCAGCGTGCCGGATGACACGCTGATGAATCTCGCCAGTCAAAACAAGCTCAGCGATCCGAAAACGCTCGAGGCTCAGGTAAAGCGCATGCTGGCGGATCCTCGTTCCGAACAGTTTATCTCCAACTTCTTTGGTCAGTGGTTAAACACGCGAGGAGTCGCAACACAGGTTCCGGTGACACAGAACTTTCCGGACTTTGACGACAACCTGCGCCAGGCGTTTCAAAAGGAAGCGCAACTGTTCTTTTCGAGCATGGTTCATGAAGACCATAGCGTGACTGATCTCATCGACTCCGACTACACGTTCCTCAACGAACGTCTAGCGAAGCACTATGGGATTCCAAACGTCTACGGCAGCAATTTCCGGCGGGTAAAGTTGGGGCCGGAAATGGACGTGCGCCGCGGGCTGCTCGGGAAGGGTTTCTTTCTCGAGATCTCTTCACAACCCGGGCGCACGTCTCCCGTGCAGAGGGGGAAGACGGTGATGCAAGTGTTCTTGGGCGTCAATGCTCCCGATCCTCCCCCGAACGTGGTCATCAAAATCAACACCACGGAGAGCGACGTCCACGGAACAGCGAAGCCCACGATGCGCCAGCAGATGGAGAAGCATCGCGCGAATGAGCCTTGCAAGAGCTGTCACGCCATCATGGACCCCATTGGCTTTTCGCTGGAGAACTTCGATGCGGTGGGCGCCTGGCGCACGCACGACGCTGGCTCGCCGATCGACGCAACCGGACGGCTCGTGGACGGTACGGACCTGGTAGGAGTCGCCGGATTGCGTAACGCGCTGAAACGTTATTCCCCGCAATTCGTGCGCGTCGCTACGGAGCGGTTAATGACTTACGCGCTCGGGCGCGGAGTCGAGCCTTACGATATGCCGCTGGTGCGGACCATCGTGCATGACGCGGAAGCGAGCAACTACAAGTTTTCGGCTTTGGTGCTCGGAGTGGTGAAGAGCCAGCCCTTCCAATACAACACCAAGGGCATGACGTACGGAGAAGTGCACGGCGGAGGCGACTGAGGGAACGAACATGGCTGCATTTCTGACCAACAAACATATTTCCAGGCGCGCACTGCTACGCGGCGCGGGGGCCGCGATCGCACTGCCTCTTCTGGATTCGATGATGCCGGCGCAGACGCGGGTCGCTAAAACAGCCGCCCCTCCCCTGCGGTTCACCGGCGTCTTTGTGCCGCACGGAATGGCTCCCGGGTTTTGGGTTCCCTCCAAGGTCGGCGAGGCTTTCGACTTCACGCCGATATTCAAACCTCTGGAGCCATTCCGCGATCGCACAGTGCTGATGAGTGGCCTGTGGTCGAAATCCGCCGAGCCTCCTCCTGGCGCGACCGGCGCGGATCACTGGGTCGCAGCTGCTTTCCTCTGTGCCGAAAAGCCGAAGAAAACCGCAGGCGCGGATATTCGAGACGGTACGACCATAGATCAACTCATCGCCCAAAAGATCGGCCGTGAAAATCTGCTCCCTTCGCTGCAATTAGGAGTGGAAGACCCTGGCGCGAATTCGAGCAATTGCGGAGAAGGTTATAGCTGCGCCTACACGAACTCCATCTCGTGGATGACGCCGACCAAGCCTCTGCCCATGGAGATCAATCCGCAAGTAGTGTTCGAGCGTCTATTCGGTGACGGAGCTACGCAAGAAGAAAGATCCGCACGGCGCGAATTCGACCGCAGCGTGCTCGATTCGATCGTTGACGATGCGAAACGGTTTAAGCGGGATATCGGACCCGACGATCGAAATCGCGTCGACGCTTTCCTCGATGACGTTCGGGAGATTGAAAGGCGCCTGGAAATTGCAACCAAGTCCTCGGCAACCGTCCCCACGGCTGTACCGCCCTACGGCGTCCCGACTTCATTCGACGAACACATCAAGCTCCAGTTCGATCTATTGGCGCTGGCGTTTCAAGCGGACATCACCAGAGTCTCGACGATTCTTTACGCGCGCGACTTAACCGCTCGCGTTTATCCGGAGAGCGGCTCGAACACCTCGTTCCATGGCGCTTCGCACCACGCCGAAAACCCGGATCGCATCCGGGACTATTCGAAGATCAACACGTATCACATCAAGTGCCTCGCCTACTTCCTGGACAAGCTCCGGAGCGTGAAGGAGGGCGATGGAACCCTGCTGGACCATTCGCTGATTCTGTATGGAAGCAACATGGGCAATTCGAATCAGCACCTGCATTACGATGTGCCGCACGTCCTTGCGGGCGGAGCATCGGGCCAGCTCAAAGGCGGACGCCATCTGGCGTTTCCGTCGAAGACCGTCACAACGGGAAGCCTGCTGCTCAGCGTGCTCGATTTCTACGGAATCCATGAGGAGAAGATCGGAGACAGCACCGGACGCTTACCGGGGCTGGTTTAACCAACATGCGGATCAGACTGCTTTTCCTTGTTACTTTGCCGGTACTTGCGTCTCACGTGCCCAGTCCCGTTGCGGATGCCGCAATGAATGGCGATCGCGCCGCTGTTCGTTCTCTGATCGCGAAACATGCAAACGTAAACATCCCGCAAGCCGACGGGGTAACGGCAATTCAATGGGCAGCCTACAAGGACGATCTCGCGATGGCGGACGATCTGATCGCCGCGGGAGCCGATGTCAAGGCCGCGAGCCGCGAAGGCGCGACTCCCCTGTCTCTCGCCTCCACCAACGGAAGCGCAGCGATGATCGAAAAGCTCCTCAAGGCTGGAGCGGACCCGAATGAGAAAGGCAAAGCCGGGGAGACTGCGTTGCAGTTCGCCTCGCGCAACGGAAATCTGGCGGCGATGAAAGTTCTGATCGATCGTCATGCGGACGTGAACGCCAGGGAGTCTCTGCGTGGAACGACAGCCTTAATGTGGGCCGCCGAACAAGGGCACGCGGACGCCGTCCGGCTCCTTGTTCGAGCAGGCGCGGAGATTGGCCTCGAGTCGAAAGCGGACTCGAAAGGCGGTACCGCGTACTTGGCGCCGCCCATTCAATCGCGGCTCCGTTCCGAGCAGAGCGCGGGTGGAGTTAGGAATCGTCCGCGAGCGAACGCAGAAGACTTCGTCGCCAACGCCGATGCGGCGGCAGCAGCGCAAGCATTCGGGCGTCAGCAGAATACCGACGGCGGTGGACTGACGGCGCTGGTTTACGCGTCCCGCGAAGGAAGCCTCCCCACCGCCCAAGCCCTCATAGAAGCAGGCGCGGATGTGAATCAAGTGACTCGGTATGGCTGGAGCCCACTCCTCACTGCAACGCAGAATCGTAATTACCGGGTCGCCGCTTACCTTCTGGAGCAAGGCGCGAATCCCAACCTGGCGAACAAGGGCGGATGGACTCCGCTCTACCTCGCCGTCGACAACCGAAACATTGAAGGCGGTGATTATCCGGTGCGCGCGCCGGATATGGATCATTTGGAGTTCATCAAGCTGCTGCTTGCCAGAGGCGCCGACGTGAATGCTCGCGTTTGCGGCGCCAAATCGACGGCCACGCAGTGCGTCGGCGACAGCACAGAAACCAGGACTATCTTCACCATGCAGTGGATCTACGAGGACGGCGCAACACCGTTCTGGAGGGCGGCCCAGTCCGGTGACACCGCCCTCATGAAACTGCTGTTGGAGCACGGAGCCGACCCGAAAATCGCCACCGCGCACAATGTCACACCTCTCGCCGTAGCAGCGGGCATCGGCTGGGTCGAAGGGATAACCTTCGAGTGGTCGGAGGCCGCCATTGTGGAGGCCGCACGGCTTTGTCTCGACCTCGGTATCGATCCGAACGTCGCCGACGACGAAGGCCGGACCGCCCTCCATGGCGCAGCGCATAAGGGCCGTACGGAAGTGATCAAACTGCTCGTCGAGCACGGCGCCAGGCTCGATGCGCATGACCTTGGCAGCCGCGACACAGTAAATGGCGCAATGCTGGGGCGGACATGGATTCCATTACATTACTCGCAAGGTCTCGTCCGAGTCGGCGTACAATCGGCGATTGCTCATCCTGAAGCGGAGGCGCTGCTTCGGAGCCTCATGGAAAAGCAGGGGCTTCCGATACCGGCAGACATTACGTCTTCCATCTGCCTGACCAAAGGCGCGAACGGCTGCGAATAGCTCGCACGGCTGCGAATAGCTCGAGCGGCTGCGAATAGCTTAAGATGACAGGCATCCAGCCACCCGGAGGATGCCTTGAAACGTTGTGCATACGCCATCGCCGTTCTTGCTGCACTCGCCACCATGCTGGCGCAGCAAACGCCGGAAGAACCTACAGTAACGTTTCAGACCGAGACCAAGCTCGTGCTGCTTCCTTTTCGAATCCTTCACGGGAAGGATTACGTGACCGAAATCCAGAAGTCTTCGGTGACATTCCTTGAAGACGGCAAGCCTCGCGAGTTTTCGATCTTCGATACGCCCGGAGCGGAAGGGCGATTGCCGATTGAGATTGTCTTATTGTTCGACGCGAATCCTAAGATTGAGAATCTTTGGGATCCGAAGGATGCGTTTCGTTTCATTCCTCAATGGACGGAGGAACTTTCGCAAGCCATCCTGCAGAGTAACCCTGGTCAGAATCAGCCCGAGGTCCGTATTTCCGTTTATCGCTGCGCCGGGCAGGAGTTGTACCGGATCGCTTTGCCCACTACGAATCCACATGTTGTCACTGCCGCATTCCATTCGATTCTCGACACCTCTTCGCGCGAGATCGCCGCGACTGCCCTGCGATTGAAGCTGCCTCCCAGCCGCGGCCGCGTCACGACGGGGCCGTTTACTGACCAATACGTCACCAGCTACTTCATTTCGGCCGAGCAGCGAGGCTGGCCGATGGAGGCTGCGATTGGGTTGTTAAACGAAGTCTCCAAAGCGCAGGACCGCGTGGCGCGCGTGATGGTGATGTTTTCCGAAGGCATCGGAGCGACAACTACGGTACCGGAAGACGCGGGTAACCAGGCGCTCGATCTCGGCATTCCAATGTATCCGATTGCAACGAATTATAAGGACCACATTCAGCCCAACACGTACCCTCGAAACCACTTCCGGATGCAGGAATTTAAAGCGCTTGGGAAGATGACGGGCGGTCGGGCTTCCGAAGTTCCTTCCGTGGATGCGGCGGCGATGCGTAAGATTCTCGAGACGGTGATTCGTGATGTTCGAGTGCAGTACGTCGCTGGATTCGTTCCTCTTCAGGAAACGGGGCCAAGCAGCATAACCTTGAGATCAGACTCAACCCGAAATCGCTGGGGCAAGTCGAGGGGGGAAAGCGGCGGGCCGTCTACTAGGACGGGCCGCCGCTTTTGGACTCGGTTAGAACTGGAATCGAGCTACGAACGTGCCGGAGCGCTGGCCGCCCGTGCCGTTCACCGGAACGATGGTGCCGAAGCCGCCGCTATACAAGCCGACGTTGGCGCCTGAGGTGAACTTTGTCGGCGCCGTCGCAAAGTTTCCTAAAGCAGGCGCGGGCAAGACCAAGCGGTTGAAGACGTTCTGGAATTCGACGCGAAGGTTCAGACTCATCTTTTCCCGAATGCGGAAGTTGCGGCTGAAGTTAGCGTTTTCCACCGGAGCGCGAAGTCCGCGGAACCAGCGGAGCGAAGTTTGGTCGGCTGCCCACTGACCGTTCGGGACGTTCTCCCACGCAGCAGGATTCAGAACGATGGTCTTTGTGGGATCGAAGCAGTGACAGTTGATATCGATCGGATCGGTATGGTGGTTGCCGTCGTTATCGTACCAGTCCACGGACCACGGATTCATAAAGCTGCCATCCGCGTTCCTCTTTAGCTGTGCGCCGCCGGGGCCGCGACCGAGGAAATTGCTGATCGGAAGCGTTCCCGCGCTGGTGGGCCGGCCGACAAGGGGCGCGCTCTGGTAGTTCAGGTACCAACCCATGCCCCACCCGGACAATGCATAAGATACCGCCTTGTATTTAAGAACAGGCAGATCGCTGTGGATGCGCGGCACCTCGTATTGAGCCGTAAATCTGAACTGGTGCGGGAGGTCGAACGCACCATAGTTTTTGCCCAGGTCGCGATTGAACACATCAGGCGAACTCATCAGGTCCAGGCTCTTCGAGAAGTTATAGTTCGCGTTGAACGTGAGACCGTGGCTGAAGCGCTTGTTGACGGTGACCTGGAGCGAGTCGAACCAAGTCTTTCCGAGAGGCGCTCCAGTGGGAGCCATCAAACCGTTGTATTGCGGGAAAGGAAGAAGCGCCTGCCGCACAGTCTGGGTTGTTGGGAAGTTGGAATAGGGCGTCAGTCCTACGCCGCGGGCAGCCAGCGTAGCCTTCTGAGCGGCAGTGAGGTTTGCGATGGTAGTTGTCAGCAAGGCGGAGTCTGTTGTGCTCGTGAAATCGTTGAAGCCATACGATTGAAGAACACCCTGGCTGAGCGCGTTCAGAGCCGTGAGCCCGCCGGCTTCCCACCAAACACCGCGGTTGGCGACGTAGCCGGCTTCGACCGACAAGTTGCGGCCGACCTGACGCTGCATCGTCACGTTCCATTGCACCTGGCGCGCCGGACGACCGGCATTGGGATCGAGATAGGTGGGGGGCGTCGCGCTCACGGTTCCTACTCCCTGTCCTGCGTTGGGCGCAAATGTGGGCCACACCGCGGAGACTTCGGGCGGCATGCCGTTCTTGAGAAGTCCATCCGCCTGCGCGAAGGCAGGCGTTCCGGACGATGAGGTATTTACAGTGCCTCCGTACTGAGTGGAGGTGGTGTTATAGACGATACCGACGCCGGCGCGGATAACGGTTTTGTTATTGATCTGGTAGGCTACGCCCCATCGCGGCCCGATGGCGTAGGGATAATTCGCAGCGAAGTTACAATTGCAAGTCGCCTCATATTGCCGGGCGCCGAGCCTTCCACCCGCCGAAGGGTTCGGGACAAGTGGAGAGAAGCTTGAATAGCGTCCATATTGCTCGCGAGAGTACGTGCCGTAATCCCAACGAACGCCATAATCCATGGTCAGCTTGCGGTTGACTTTCCATGTGTCCTGCAAGTACAACGACGTCTCATACTTCGTGGTGCTGGCCGCGATGGGAGCGGCAAGTGTCGCCGAAGCGATGCCTCCCAACTCGAACGAAGCGAGGCCGAACCCGGTAAAGCCCGTGGCTAAGGTGGTGCCTTGCAGCGAACTTTGCGATGTATATGCGGAGCCGAACGTGTAGGTGCCGGCGGAGTTGCTGAAGTCGTAATTTGGGAACTTCTCCTGGCGCAGTTCGAACCCGATTTTGAACGTGTGCGTACCTCGCACGTAGCTTCCGGAAAGATTGATGGAAGGACGTCTTTCAAAGAAGTGCTGGTCCGACGCGCCTCCCAAAGCACTCATGCCGCCCAATCCGGCGACGTTCGTCAAAGGGGTATTTCCGTTGATGATGGGGAAGGTGCGAGCGGCTGTTTGTCCCGTCAAGCCAAGTGTTTGGGCGGCGTCGAAGGGATAGGCCGGACTTTGAAGCAGGAAGTCGGAATCGTTCCACGCGAGGCCGTAGTGCAGCAAAATATGCGAGGAAGCGGTGTGATCGATATTGACGCGCACGGTATTGCCGGAGTTCATTGCAACAGAAGAAGCAGTGATGGTGTTCGGGAGATTGTCGGCGCCTGTGCTGGTGCGAGGCGCGCTGGTGCTGGTTCTCTGGAGGTACACCGACATGCGGACCTTCGGGCCGAGCGTCTGGTCGACCTTAATCGACGGAAGGTTCGACGTGCGGCTTTGGTCGTACGACGCCTGATAGTTATTGCCAGCCTGGTTTGCCGAATTTCGACCAAAGGGTGCGGGGACATAGCCGAGGATTTTGAGCGAGATCGGGTCCATCCGCGATAAAGGAATGGTGTTGTTCGGGAATGGATCGCGCACCTGGGAAGTTCCTACCAAACGCTGAGTATTCGGGTCGAAAATAGTGCCGCTGGGAGTGGTTCTTCCGAGGGGGTCGACGTAATTCCCTGCTGCGGTTGCGATCAGGCGATTCTCCTGAACAAGCAGATTGTTAAAGTTACCATCGCGGTACGCCTGAATCGGAACCGTGGAAACGCCGGTGTTGATGATTTTCGTCTCTTTATACTGCTCAAAGCTGAAGAAGAACAGGGTCTTATTTTTGCCGTTGTAAAGCTTGGGAATCCGAACCGGACCGCCGAGCGTGACGCCCCAATCCCATTGACGAATTTTGTTGCGCAGACCGGTGTAGGGCTGGTGGGCGTTGAGGGCTTCGTTGACGCCGTAATCGTAGGCGCTGCCGTGGTACTGGTTGGTGCCGCTCTTGGTAATCATGTTGACCACGGCGCCGCCTGACGTGCCATACTCCGCCGCGAAATTGCTGGTCTGGATGGCGACCTGCTCAAGCGCGTCGACGGACGGCTGCGTCTGCTGGGTTGCGCCGAGGAGCCGTGAGCTGGTGGGATTGATGGTAGCGCCATCAAGACGGGTTTGCAGACTATTTGCGGGCGTTCCGTTGATGACGATTGTATTCGTCGCCAGCAGCACCGATGTGTATCGAATTCCCGGAGCGAGACGCACGGCGGCAAAGGGATCACGGAAACCTGAATTGTCTGCGCCGATCGGAATCAGCGGGAGATTATCGAGCTGCGACAGAGTGATGTTGTGGACGACTTCACTCGATTCGGTTTTGAGCATCGAAGCGTCAGCGGTAACGGTCACCGATTCCGCCGCGGCGCCTACTTGGAGGGAGACGTCTTCGCGCATGGTCTGTTCCGCGTCGAGATGAAACCCGGCGTGAACGTATGTTTTGAAGCCCTGCATAGTAACCGTAAGGGTGTAGTCACCGACGGGTAACTGCTGCACGGTGAAGTTTCCGGTGTCTGAGCTTGTGCCCCGGAATACAGAACCGTTTTCCAGGTTCTTGATCTCGATTGGAGCTTTGGCGACACGCGCTCCCGACGAATCGGCAATCGTTCCGGTAACGGTCGCTAGGCCTGTCTGGCCGAATGTTAAGGACGAGCATAAGCAAACTAACCCAAGGAACCACTTCATTCGTTTCACGAATTCCCCTTTCACTTCTCATCAGTACGAAAAGGTCTCCCAACCTTTGCCTTTAGACCTATGCCGTTCGGCATTAGCGTGTGATTATATCAACGTTAATTCATCAGTAAGGTAAGGGTTACAAAATCAATTCTGTTGATATTTGGAGTTCAGGTATACAGGTATGCTCGTCACATGAACGACTGGATAGAGGATTTCCGGTATGCGCTGCGGGTGCTTTGGAAGAACTGGAAGCTGAGCGCGGTGATCGTTGCCTCCCTCGCAATCGGCGTGGGAGCAAATTCTGCTGTGTTCAGCGTAGTGGATGCGCTCCTGCTGCGGCCGCTTCCCTATCCAGAGCCACAACGGCTGGTGGCAATCTGGCTGCACTCGCCGGCGCTCGCGATCTTTCGGGATTGGCCTTCCCCGGGGCAATACATCGATCTTCAAAACGAGAATCATTCGTTCGAGCAGATGGCGCTTGCGCAGAGCCGGACGGCGACGCTCACCGGACGGGAACGGCCGGAGCGAATCAATATCATGATGGGGCAGTCGGCGCTGCTTCGTATGCTGGGCGCCAGGCCAGCGCTCGGGCGGCTGTTTACGGATGACGAGGACAAGCCGGGGAAACCTCGCACCGTGATTCTCACGGACGGAGTTTGGAAGCGCCTGTTCAGTTCTGACGCGGGAATTGTGGGAAAGAGTATCGGGATTAATGGAAATCCCGTTGTGATTGCCGGGGTATTGCAACCGGAATTCATGCTTACTTCGGAGGTAATGCCCTCGGAAGTTCCCATGGATAAACTCGATGTTTTTCTGCCGCTGCCTTTGGATGCGAAGGCGGGTCAGAATCGTGGCGATGAAAACTTCAACATCATTGCGCGACTGAAGCCGGGCGTGAGCATTCAGCAGGCTCGGGCTGATGTTGATGTGATCGCGGCTCGGATTCGTGAAAAGGACAAACGGAATAGTACGTTCGGAATGCATGTGACGAGCTTGCAGGATCAGGTAGTCGGCGATGTGCGGCGGGCTTTGCTGGTGGTGTTCGGCTCGGTCGCGCTGGTGCTGCTGATCGCGTGCGCGAATGTTGCGAATCTTCTTCTGACGAGGGCCGCGGCGCGCGAGAAGGAAATCGCGATTCGTTCTGCGTTGGGTGTTCGTCTGGCGCGGCTGGTTCGGCAGCTTCTGACGGAGAGCGTGCTGTTGTCGGTCCTCGGCGGAGTTCTTGGGCTGGCGGTCGCGCAAGCGAGCGTTTATGTGGTGCATCGAGTCAACCCCGGGAATATTCCGCGGCTTGAAGACATCGCGCTGAACAAAGCGGTGCTGGCTTTCACGTTTGCGGTTTCGTTGGTCATCGGTATTCTTTTTGGGCTCGCGCCGGTGTGGCGCGCAATTCATGTCGATCTGATCGCGTCGCTCAAGAGCGGAGGACGAAGCGGGAGGACGGACGGCGGACTTACGCTGGGGCGTCACCGGCTCCGCGGCTTGCTGGTTGTGTCCGAGCTTGCGCTTTCGCTGGTGCTGCTGGCGGGCGCGGGGCTGTTGATTCGCAGCTTTCTGCGTCTTCAGGCTGTTCCTCCTGGTTTCAATGCGGAACATGTACTTACAATGCAGGTCGCCGCTGTGGGCGTGAATTACAGGAAGCCCGAGGCGATCGACAATTTCTATCAGGAGTTGAACCGTCGCATCGCGCATCTGCCCGGAGTCAGCGTGGCGGGTGAAGCGGACGTGCTTCCGCTTACGGGTTCGGTGGGGTGGGGGAACATCAACATCGAAGGCGTTCAGCAGCCGCCTGGACAGGAATTGCAGGTCGACATCCGCCAAGCAAGCGTCGACTATTTTCGAGCTATGGACATTCCGTTGATCAGCGGGCGTTTCTTTTCGGAAACCGACACGCGCGATTTTCAACCCGTTCTGAAGAGCGCGCCTCCGCGTCCGCAAAAGACGGTGGTCGCTCTGATCGATCAGAGATTTGCTCAGCGATTCTGGCCGAAGGGCGATGCGGTCGGGAAGCATCTCTGGTTTGATCCCAAGGAGCAAATTGAAATCGTCGGAGTGGTTGGCGCGGTGAAGCAGGACGGGCTGGAGACCGACGGGAAGATCGCGGTGTACTTCGCGCAGCGGCAGCGGCCGGGCAGCACGATGTTTCTGGCTGCTCGCACGACTACGAATCCCGCAACGTTGACGGGCGCGATTACAAGGGAGATTCATGCGATCGATCCTGACGTCGCGGTGTTTGGAATTCAGCCGATGCAGGACCGGCTCTATGCGTCCATCGCACGGCAGCGGTTTGCGAGCATCATGCTCGGGGCGTTCGCTGGGTTTGCGCTGCTGCTTGCGTCGATCGGGATCTATGGCGTGATGTCGTACCTGGTGGCTCAGAGCACGCATGACATCGGCGTGCGGGCGGCTCTGGGGGCGCGCCCGGCGGATATTCTCGGGCTGGTTCTGAAGCAAGGCGTGGGACTGGTGGCGATGGGCGCGGCAGTGGGCCTGGCGGGGGCGCTGGCTTTGACGCGACTCATGGACAGCTTGCTGTTCGGAGTGAGTTCAAACGATATTGCGACTTTCAGTGCGGTTGTCCTGCTTCTGGCCGCCGTGGCGGTGTGCGCCACCGCGATTCCGGCGGGGCGCGCCGCATCGGTTAATCCGGTGGTTGCTCTGCGGGAAGAATAACCAAATCATTTTGGGGATCCCCTTTTGCCTATGTTTTAGTCCCCAGGCGGGACCGCCGAGTTTTACTCCGCGACGCGGGAGGCTGAGTGAGATTCAGCAACAGGCAGGGCTCGCAGGCCCTCACGGCAGGGTCTAGAATGCCGCGGCTGGCCGGATCAGCCATCCGGTGGTAAGAGCGGTCGACCTCCTTGTCTACGTGAGAGTCCTGAAGGCGGGATAATCCGT
>Ga0126381_100004456_pt1 | contig 15270 bp, 11 predicted proteins | sample PanSoiMetPlot_28_FD_96465 | JGI IMG/M metagenome (GOLD analysis project Ga0126381, IMG submission 96465) | Tropical forest soil microbial communities from Panama - MetaG Plot_28 | ecosystem: Environmental > Terrestrial > Soil > Tropical forest > Bulk soil | place: Panama | collected 2016-02-17 | reverse complement strand
GGCGGCCGGCCGCGGCGATCAACCCGCTAGCTCCGTACTTCCCGCCGTTCACCCACTTCGTGATAATCATGCGGGAGAACCACACCTTCGACGACTACCTCGGCGACTGCGCCACCACGATCGTCGCGGGCTGCAACGGCACTGTGGAGAGCACGAACCACATCAGTTCGGTGCCCAACCTGCACACCCTTGCCAAGACCTACGGTCTTGACGACGCCTACAGCACGGGGACGCAGCCCCCGAGCGGCCCCAACCACTGGTGGCTGTTCACGGCGCAGTCGGCGTCCAGTTCGCAGCAGCAGTCCTATCCGACCGCCACCGGGACTGAATTCGACCGGTTCCTCGGCGGTGACATAGGCCCGAGCGCCGAAGGCACCAACCCGTGCACGACGCAGACCGGCGCGGGGAGCAGCGGCACCAGCCCGTACACGTTCATGGCGGCCGGCGACTTCTACTGGATGCTCACCAGCGGCAGCGGGTACTGGCGCAACCCGGGGACGCACAATCTCGAAGTGCTCCCGGTGGACCGGCCCGGCACGAGCGTCCCTGAGGAACTCCACCAGAACGAGTACACCTGCAGCGGCCAGAACATCCCCGACTCGACGGTCGCCACCGACTACCTGAACTTCGTCAACACCGACGGCCTGCCCGCCTACAACTACGTCGAGCTCTTCAACGACCACCCGGGTTCCTTCCAGGACATCCCGGGGAACGACTCCGCGACCATGCAGATCGTCAACTCGATCATGGGCAACGCGTCCTACAAGAACAACACGGTGATCATAGTCACCGAGGACGACACCCAGAACGGCAACAACGGCCCCGACCACGTCAGCAACACCTTCCGCGTGCCGCTGGTCGTCATCGGATCGCCGACGTACGTGAAGGCGCACTACCTCTCCCACGTCGCGTACACGACGAGCAACGTGATCGCCGCGATGGAACGCGTGATGCAGAACGTCCACCCGGGCATCATCGACCCCAACAACAACCTCGGCCTGGCCACGTTCCCGATGACGGCCAACGACCAGGCGGCCCTCGGCGACCCGCTCGAGGACTTCTGGGTTCAGGGCTCCACCCCGCTCACCGCCGCGGCTTCCGCCTCGCCGACCACGGGCAACGCGCCGCTGGGCGTGTCGTTCACCGGCTCGGCCACCGGCGGCACGGCCCCCTACTCCTACAGCTGGGCCTTCGGCGACGGGTCGACGAGCACCGCCCAGAACCCCAGCCACACCTACAGCGCCGCGGGCACCTACACCGCGACCCTCACCGTGACCGACAGCGCGTCGCCGGCCAACACGGCTACCTCGAGCGTCACGGTAACGGTCAGCGCCGTCGGCAATCCCCTCGTCGCGACCGCGGGAGCCACGCCGACCTCGGGCCAGATCCCGCTGAGCATCGCCTTCACCGGCACCGCAACCGGCGGGAACCCGGCCTACTCCTACAGCTGGACCTTCGGCGACGGGTCGACGAGCACCGCCCAGAACCCCAGCCACACCTACAGCGCCGCCGGCACCTACACCGCCACTCTCACCGTGACCGACAGCTCGTCACCGGCGAAGACGGCCTCATCGAGCGTCACGATCACGGCTTCGCCCGTCCAGGGAACGGTGCCGGGCGCGCCCACCGGCCTGACAGCCACCCCCGGGACCGGCCAGGTCTCGTTGAGTTGGACGGCTCCCGCCAGCAACGGGGGCGTGAACATCACCTCCTACCGCGTGTACCGGGGCACCTCAAGCGGCGGTGAGACGCTGCTGACGACCGGCGGCTGCAGCGGCCTCGGCGCCGTGCTCTCGTGCACAGACACCGGCCTCACCAACGGCCAGGCCTACTTCTACAGGGTCACCGCGGTGAACGCCATCGGCGAAGGCGCGCAGAGCAACGAGGCGACCGCGACGCCGAATGGCAGCGGCTGCACGGCAAACCAGCTGCTCGGCAACCCCGGCTTCGAGAACGGCAGCTCCAGCCCCGCCCCGTGGACGGTCACTTCGACCCACTCGCCGCTCGAAGTGATCAATAACAACTCCCTCGAGCCGCCGCACGGCGGTAGCTGGGACGCGTGGCTCGACGGCTGGGGTAAGACCACCACCGACACGATGTCGCAGACGATCACGCTGCCGGCTGGGTGCACCAACTACAACTTCAGTTTCTGGCTACATATCGACACCGCGGAGACCACCACGAGCACCAAGTACGACACGCTCAAGGTGCAGGTGCTCAACTCCTCGGGCACTGTGCTTTCCACCCTGCACACTTACTCCAACCTCGACCACAACACCGGGTACGCCCAGCGCAGCTTCTCGCTCAGCGCCTACGCCGGGCAGACCGTCACGCTGAAGTTCACCGGCGCCGAGGACTTCGAGTTGCAGACCTCGTTCGTCATCGACGACACAGCGGTCAACGTGAGCTGACCGCCGGCTGAACCGCTTAACGGAGGATCTTCCGGGCTGACCGAGCTCAGCCCGGGAGGTCCTCCGGGCGTTTTTGCGCGAACTTGCCGTGCAGCATGCCGGTGGACTGGCCGACCTCGATGAGGTATCCGTCTGGATCTCGCAGGTAGCAGCGGATCTCGGCGCCACGGTCGATCGGCGGCGTGACGAACTCCGCGCCCTTCGCCTTCCAGTCCTCGTAGCAGGCCTGGATGTCGGCGACCCGCAAGTTCATGAACATCGAGGTGGTGTCGCCTGGCTCGTAGTCGACCACCGAGATGTCCGGCTTGTCAGGGGTGGGCGGGCCGCCGGGGTTCATGATGATCCACGAGTTGGACAGCTTGACCACGCAGGGGTTCTCGTCCAGGACAATGGTGCCGCCCAGGACGCGCGAGTAGAAGTCCCGGGATCGCGCGACCTTGCGGACGGTGATGAACAGCGTCACCAGGATGCCCTCGGCGGGCGCGGGAAAGCTGGCGAGGTCGAGATGGGGCGCGGGTTCTGTCATGACATCAACCCTTCCCATTTCCGCGGGTGATCGAGCGAGATTCCGCGGGTGATCGAGCGAGTCCATTCGGATTCTGTCGGGGCCTGTTCGCGTGCTGTTGACGCTTGACGGGACAGGTGCCAGCGGGTTAGCGTCATGCCTACAAACAAATAGGAAACTTTACTATTTGTTTTCTGTAGCTTGAGCCCCTCTCGTCCACTTCCGCACTCAGCAAGGGACCTGCGCATGAGACGACGACAAGCAACCCTCCTGGCGGCGCTGACCGCGGGTGCCACCGCGCTGCTCGCGATCGGTGTCACCTCGGCCGGCGCCAGCGCCGACCCCGGGCATGGCCCGGGGTCTGAGCCGCTGCCGCACCAGGTCTTCGCCCCCTACTACGAGATGTATGACACCAGCACCGACCTGGCCGCGCTGTCCCAGCAGTCGCATGCCAGGGACCTGTCGCTGGCGTTCCTCCAGACGGCCACCGCCGGCTCGTGCACCGCCTACTGGGACGGCGACACCAGCCAGCCGATCGCCACGTCAAGCTTCGGCGCTGACATCGCGCAGATCCAGGCACACGACGGCAACGTGATCCCGTCGTTCGGCGGCTTCACCGCCGACACCACCGGCACCGAAATCGCCGACAGCTGCACCAGCGTTCCGGCCATCGCCGCGGTATTCGAGAGCCTCATCACCACCTACCACGTCCCCCGCATCGACCTGGACGTGGAAGCCGACTCGGTCACCAACACGGCCGGGATCAACCGGCGCAACGAGGCGATCGCGATGACGCAGGCGTGGGCCGCCGCGCACCACCGGCGCATTCAGTTCTCCTACACGCTGCCGACGTTCCCGACCGGCCTTCCCGCTGCCGAACTGGCCGTGCTGCAGAATGCGGTCGCCGACGGCGCCAGGATCTCCACGGTGAACCTGCTGACGTTCGACTACTTCATCGGCACGCAGCAGGACATGGTGGCCGACACCGAGAGCGCCGCGGACGGCCTGTTCGCCCAGCTGCAATCGCTTTACCCGACGGCGACGACACGTCAGCTGTGGCACATGATCGGCGTCACCGAAATGCCGGGCATCGACGACTTCGGCCCGGCGGAGACCTTCTCCACGGCCGACGCGGTCACGATCTTGCGCTGGGCGCAGCAGCAAGGGATAGGCATGATCTCGTTCTGGGCGCTGCAGCGCGACAACGGCGGCTGTCCGGGCACGAAGGGCGCCGGTACCTGCTCCGGCCTCAGCCAGCTGCCGTTTTACTTCAGCAGCGTCTTCGAGCACTTCGCCAGGTAGCGACCGGCACCTTGGCGCGAGCCAGGGGCTAGCCGGCCCCCTCCCCTGCCCCTGGCTCGTCGAGGTGCACCAGGCCGACCTCGGTGACCCGCTGCGGGTGCCGCGCGTACAGGTAGATGAGATAGATCAGGCCCACCACCATGAACCCGGCCACGCCCGGCCCCATGTACGAGGACGGCGGCGTGAGCGGCGAGACGAACGAGAACACCTTGATGCCCGCCGCGGTCAGCCACGCGGGCACGAACGCGGCGATGCCGAGCACCGGGATGATCAGGTGCAAGACCGGGCTCCAGCGTTTGCCGCCGCGGTTCCCCGCCACCGCGAAGTAGCCGATGCAGGCCGCGTTCATCAAGATGTAGACCAAGATCAGGACGATCACGATGCCGGTCCCAGCCATGAAGAAGGCGTTCGTCGGGTTGTACGCCAGGCCTAGGCCGAGCATGACCGCGGTCGTCAAGACGAACGAGAGCACGATCCCCAGTACCGGCGAGCGGAACCTGGGGTGGACCCTGGCGAGGGCAGCGGGGAAGGCGTGGATGCGGCCCATCGCGAACGACATCCGGCTCATCACGTTCACGCCCGCGTTCGCGTTCGCGATCGTCGAGTTGACGATCGCCAGGAAGACGAAGAACCAGAACAGCCCGTACAGGTTCCGCGCCATCCCCTCCCAGGAGGAGCTGCCAGAGCTGGTGAAGCTGGCGAACTTGCCCGGGCCGAACGCGACGTCGGCGGCGTAGGTGGTGAACACGTACAGGAGGCCGACGCCGAGCGTGGAGAGCAGGACCGCCAGTTGCACGGTGCGGCGCGGGTTGCGGCTTTCCTCGGCGAGCGGGGCGGCGCCCTCGAATCCGCCGAACGCGAGCACCGTGTACACCGACCCCGCGATCACGCCGGTCAGGCCGCTGTAGCCCTTGGGCGTGTAGCCGGTGCCGAAGACCTTGAGCGTGTTGTGACCGCCGGCGTGCACGATCAGGAACACCGCGAGCACGACGAACACGGCGATTTCTGAGATACCGAGAATCGTGCCCATCCGCGCCGACGTCCTGATCCCGAAGTATCCGGCCGCGAGCACGATGACCGCTCCTGCCAGCGCCCACGGCCACCACAGGGTCGACGGGTACCCGGGGAAGTCGGAGTTGATCGTGCTGGCGGTGGTGAACCCCAGCTGGAGCAGGACCAGCGGCGGGATGAGGACCGCGACCAGGATGTAGGCCCATGCGGTGAGGAAGCCCGCCGCCGGGTGCAGGCCGCGGGCCGCGTAGGTGGCCAGCGAGCCGGCCGCTGGCATTTCCCGGGCGAGCAGTCCGATCGACGAGGCGGAAAGCATGCAGGCGATCAGCGCGATGACCACGGCCAGCGGCAGGGACCCGCCGGCGTAACCCGCGCCCGCCGGAATGGACGCGGCGATAGCCGCGCCCGGAGCCATTCCGGTAATGGACTGGAAAAGCACTTCACGAAGGCCGACGGCATCCCGCCGCAGGCCGGTGGTTGTTGCTGCCGCTTTCGTCTCAGCCGTCACTTTGGCCACCTTCATGGGCGAATCGACCCTGGTTGGCCTGATCGTCTCATAGGAAAGTTTCCAGCTCTATGCTCAATTTGCTAACGAATGTTTCCAGTGAGGTGCTGTTTTGCGCGGGTAAGTTTTGAAAGGAGCGCGAAGGCGGCGACGCCGGCCGCGAACAGGGCTATCCCGGCGCCGAACCAGGGCCACGGGCTCCACTCGGTGGTGCAGGTCTGACTGCTCGCGGTGGTGACGCAGACCTCGCCGGGTCCCCCGCGGTTGAGGTATGCGATGTACAGCAGCACCACGGCCGCGCCCGAGATGGCGCCGAACATGGCGGCGTCGCCGCCGCGCTGCCACCGCAGCAGCAACACGGTCGCGGCGAGCACGGGCAGGGCCACGTACACGCCGATGCTGAGCAGCGACAGCAGCGCGAAGCACGCGCCCGCGCCCACCGCGGTCCAGGCAAGGAACAGCCAGATCGCCGGCTGCGAGCCGGTCTGCCTCGTGTTCACGGGCTACTCCGTTCTGGGCAGCAAGCCGAGGCCACCCGTTAGATCGAGCAGGGAGGCCAGCATCCGCGCGCGGTCGAACAGCGCGAGCGCGCGCGAGGCGTCCCTGTCCAGGTTGGCGAGCAGTTCCAGGCCCAGGAAGCCGGCCACGATCCCGTGCGCGACCTCACGCGCTGGCAGCATCGCCGCCAGCGGCGAGCCGGCCAGCGCCTCGCGTACCGCTGACTCGGCCAGGTCGCGCCACGGGGCGAGCCGCGCGCCGACCTGGTCGCCGAGACCCGCATCGGACTGGGCCGCGGTGATCATCTCGATCAGCACGCTGACGTGCCCCGCGGCCAGGTCTTCCGCGAAGATGGCGCGTGCGGACTCGACCAGCTTGGTCAGTGAGTCGGCGCGGCCGACCAGGCCGCGATAGGTGGCCAGCCGCCGCTCGCTGACCTCGTCGAGCGCGGCGAGCAGCAGGCCCGTGACCGAGCCGTAGTGGTAGAAGACCAGCGCCTGATTGCAGCCCGCACGCCGGGCGATCTCCCGGGCGCTGGCCCGCGAGAAGCCGACCTCCCGCAGCGCGCCGATGGCGGCCAGCACCAGTGCCGCCCTGGTGTCCGCGGACCTCGACTGCTCCGCGTCGGTGCTCTGGCCCCGCGGGCCTGACTTCGCCATCGCCGCTCCCGGCCACGACCATAGATTCTGAGCGAATATTTTGATCAATCGCTTAAAAATAAGTGTAGCAGCGACTGCCGCCTGGCGGCTTCCCCGAGCTCCCGGAAGTCGCGATGGCACAGGCCGAACAGGTACGCGAGCGCCAGCAGCAAACCGGCGACCGGGAATACCGCTGCCGGGCCGAGGTCGCGGGTAAGCACCCCCGCCAGGAGGGTGGACAACGGGAAGCTGACCACAGGCGCGAGCATGAGCAGTCCCCAGACCCGGCCGAGCAGCTCGGGCGGCGCCCAGCGCTGGATCAGGGTGCCCCATACCGCGTTGTCGAAGCCGAGCGCCAGCCCGAATATCGAAAGGCAGGCCGCCAGGCCGGGCAGGCCGCCAAGGAACGGCGCCGCCGCGATCGCGATAGCGGCGACCTGGAAGCCGCCCGCGATCAGCGTCGCTCGCGCAAACCGGTCGCCCAGCCGGGCGACGGCGAACGCGCTGACGGTGCTCGTCACCGCGATGCAGGCCAGCGCCGCGCCGAACCCGTCCGCGCCGTACCGTGCGTGCGCGAGCGCGGGCAGCGCGACCTCGATGGTCCCGGTGAGCGCGAAGTTAGCGGTGACCGAGACAACCAGGACGACGCGCAGGACCCGCGTCTGTCGCAGCAGGGTCCAGACATTCCCCGCGACCGTCGGCGTCGTCTCGCCTGCCTGGGGCTGGGCGCGCCGGATGCTGGCGCGGCCGATCAGCGACAGGCAGGTCGCGGAGACCAGGAACGATCCCGCGTCCACGGCGAAAGCGGGCGCCGGGCCGGCCGCCGCCACCAGGAGCCCGCCGATCACGGGGCCGAGCATCGAGCCGGCCTGGACGAAGCCTGTGTACAGCGCGTTGGCCGAGGTCAGCCCGCCCCTGTCGATGAGTGTCGGCATCATCGTCAGCGACGCGGGCAGGAACAGCGCGGAGCAGGCGCCGAGCGCCGCCGCCAGCGGTGCGATGGCCGCGACCGACGAGACACGCGCCGCCGCGAGCGCCGCGAACAGCGCGGCGAGCCCGCATCGGGTGGCGTCCGACGCGAGCATTACCCGCCGCGGCCCGAACCGGTCGGCGAGCGATCCGCCCGGCAGGGTGAGCAGCGCCCGCGGTACCCCGTAGCAGGCGAGCACGACGCCAAGCGCGGCGGCCGAGCGGTGGCCGGAGAGCACAAGCCAGGGCAGGGCGACCGCGTAGCAGTAATCGCCGGCCGTCGAGGTGAACTGGCCCGCGGCAAGCAGCCGGAACGCGGGCACGCGCAGCGGCCCGGCGCCGCCTAACGCCATAGCTGAGCGCGGATCGTCCGGGCCCGCTGGCGCAGCGGCTCGAGATCGCCATCAAGCACGAGCCCCTGCTCGCGGGCCCGCTCGACGGCGGCGTCCCACTGCCGCAGGTAGTCGTCCGCGTCGCGGTAGCGTGCCGCGATCTGCTCGGGCATGAAGGGGGTGCTCTGGCCGACCAGCGCGGCGATCGGGTTGCCAGGCCGGGTGCCTGAGTGGGTGGCGGTGGGCGCCTCCAGGTCGGGGACGCGGATGCCGCCCGTGGCGTTGCCGTACTCGTCATGCCCGATGCCGTCCGCCAGCGTCGCGTCGATCAGCGCAAACGTCGGCGGCGGGGCGCCGCCCCCGGCCCAGCGGACCAGGTGCTCAAGCGCGGCGTTGCGGACCCAGGTCCAGTCGATCGTGTTCACGCCTTCGAGCGGCGCGAACAAGGCCATCCCGTCGCGGGCCAGCGTCTGCGTCAGGTCGGGCAGGTCGCCAGTGTGGGCGGCGCCGGCGATCTCCCACAAGCGGAACGTCGCCGACTCCGGCTGGCGGACGGGGACGTTGTGCAAGGTCTCGCTCTCGCTGTTGAGCACCAGGATCGGGACCCGGCCGCGGTCGTGGATGGCGGAGCTTCCGCCGTGGAATCCGTCGCCGAGCGGCGCGAAGGTCGCCATCATCGGCTGGTCGGGCGGATACGGGCACAGGCCCCAGTGGACGAGGAGGAAGAATCCGTCGAAGAAGCGCTCGCGGTCGTCGACGAGGTTGATGTAGGAGCCGAGCCGTGCCGCGGACTGTGAGGCGCCGACCGCGATCACCAGGCGCGGTGACAGCCCGCCGAGCGGGTCGACGCCGTCCAGCGCCCGGCCGGGGCCAACGGTCCGGGCTGCCTGCGTGAAGATGTCGTAGGAGTACGCGTCGCCGGGGTGATGCAGCGTTGCGTAGCGGCCTGGGTCGATAGACGGCAGTCCGGTGGTGCCGGGCATGCCGGGCGCCAGCGACGGCTGCCCGTTGATCGCCACCGCCTGGGTCGTCACTCCCACCCAGGCGAAGCCGTTGGCCAGCTCGTGCCGCGAGGGCGCCCCCAGGTCGAACCCGGCGGTCACGTTGAGCCAGTCGACCACCACGACACCGTTGAACCGGGCCGGATCTGACGGCCGGACCACATACATCCGGGTGCGGTACGCGGCCGGCTCCCCCGGCTCGGCCGACCACCGGCCGTCCCGCCCGACCACCGAGCCCGGCACCGGCGCATAGCGGCGCGCGACGCCTTCGAGGAGGAACTCCTCGGTCACGCAGCCGAATTCGCCCGCGTCAACAGGGCTCCCGAACGCCCAGCCCCGCCCGCCTTGGACCGGGCCGGCGACGGAGGCGGCCTCCGGCTGTCGTCCTGTCATCCACGCCTTCCCTTCATCACTCGTTTCATCTACACAAACTACGGGTAGCGGAGCTTGCTGGCGTGGTGCGCTGCCGTGAGCATGCGGGGGGAATGGAGCACCGATGGGCGAGTTCGCCTACCCTGAGGCGCTGCGGGCCTTGTCCCGTGGCGCGGATGGCACCCTTGACGAGGTGCTGACCGTGGCCTGCGCGCGCGCGTCGGCCTGGGACCCAGTTGTGTACCTGGCGGACTTCTCCCGCCAGGCGCTGGTGCCGCTAGACGCGCGGCTGGCCGAGGAAGACGTGGCTGGCACTATGGCGGGCCGCGCCTTCACCACCGGGCAGCCCGTGATCAGCGACCGGGACGGGCACACGCGGGTCTGGGTACCGGTCCTGGAGCGGACCACCCGCACCGGCGTGCTCGCGATGTCAGTCCCGGCCGCCGAGCAGGAGAACATGGAGCAGGCGGAGCTGCTAGGCGTGTTCGCCGGCCTGGTAATAGCCGCCCTTGGGCGGGTAAGCGACGCGCCGCATGCGCGCCGGGGCGGCCAGGACATGTCGCTGCCCGCGTCCATGCAGTGGGACATGCTGCCGCCATGGAGCGCCCGCCTGCCAGGCGTGCTGATCGCCGGGATGCTGGAACCGGCCTATGACATCGCCGGTGACGCGTTCGACTACGCGGCCGACGACGGCACGCTCCATTTCGCGATCATCGACGGGATGGGGCACGGCATCGGCTCGACGATGCTGACCGGCCTCGCGATAGGCGCGTACCGGCACGCGCGCCGGCACGGCGCGCCGATCCCGCGCATTCACGCCGCGATCGACGCGGCACTCGCGAATCATTACGGTGATGACTCGTTCGCCACGGGCATCATCGCCACGCTCGCGCTGCGCACCGGACGGCTCGAGTGGTCGTGTGCCGGGCATCCCCGGCCGCTGCTGCTGCGCGACCGGAAGGTTGTCGCTGAACTGGACAGCGAGGCGACCCCGCCGTTCGGGCTCCGGGTGGGCTCGGCGACGGTGAGTTCGCACGACCTGGAGCCGGACGACGCCGTGCTGCTCTACACCGACGGCGTGACCGACGCCCGCACGGCGGACGGTGAGCTGTTCGGGCTGACCCGGCTGGCCGACCTGCTGGAGCGGGAAGCGGCCAGCGAGCAGCCACCCGAGGAACTGCTGCGACGCCTGGTGCGCGCGGTGCTCGACCACCAGGCCGGCGGGCTCCGCGACGACGCGACGCTGCTCCTGCTGCGGTGGACCGGGTTATCTGTCCGCCCGCAGGGTCGCCGTGACGCCGCGCCGGCCCGCCCGCACCTGCACGCCGAGCATGACGATCGATGCCACGGCCAGCCCGGCGAGCGGCAGCAGGAACGACGCCGCGTCCGGCGCCAGGGCGACCCCGCCGAACGAAGGGCCGGTGAAGACCGACAGGTCGATCGCCGGCGCGACCACCCGCGGCAAGATGAGCGCGGACGCCCCCGCCGCGACCGCCGCGGCGACCACCGCGGGCAGCACCTCAAGCGTGGCCACCCGCGCCCGCTGTCGCTCACCTAGCCCCATCGCGGCCAGCCGGCCCATGGCCGCTGCCCGCTCGGCGGCGCCGAGCGCCAGTTCGAGCAGCATGACGGCAAGCCCGAGCACCACCGCCGCGGCGACGGCCAGCTCGAAAAGAACGAAGGCGCCATGCTGCAGCGGCGCACCGGTCAAGCCCTTCAATATGTCCGAACGAACCGTCGCGACTGCCCCGGGAACCTGCTCACGCAGCACGGCGGCCAGCCTCGCCTGGTCGATGCTCGCCCCCGTCAGCAGCAACTCGTTGACAGGCACCGGGCCGGGGGGCGTCGCCGTGCTGTGGATCGCGGACGCCGGGATGATCACGAAGGCGCCGCCGCCGGGCAGCCCCGGCGTGCCCGACAGCACCCCGGCGACCCGCAACCGGACCGGCGCAACGGCGGCCTGGCTGCTGATCGTCGTCACGCCGCCGCCGAGCTCGGCGGCCGCCTGCGGGGAGGCGAGCACCTGCTGCGGGCTGCCCGCCGCGAGCAGCCCGGCCGGAATCGGCGGGAACGTCTGGGTGGCGGCCACGAGCGCCGCGTAACTGGCCGGGTCGACGACGATCGCGGTGAGCGGCCCGCCGCTGCGGGTGGACCAGCCGCTCTGCCATACCGCGGCGGAGCGGGTCACGCCTGGCACGGCCGCGAGCGCCCGCACCTCGGCCGGGGTGATCGTCGCGCCGAAGGTGTTCTGCCTGGACGCGGCGATCGACACGTCCGCGCCGGCGCTCTGCCAGGAGGCGGCGACCTCGCCGCGGGTGACCGCGTCGCGGATCATGCCGGCGAACGCGGCGACCGTGAGGGCGAGCACGAGCGCGAAGGCCGGCAGCGCGGGGGTAAGCGCGGTCCTGGCGGCCCTGGCCAGGCCGAGGAACGTGGCCGCGCCGGCGCCGCGCGCCGAGCCGCGAAGCAGCGCGCGCAGCGCCAGCGGGTAGACCCGCGCCACCACGATCACTGCGGGAATGGCGATCAGCGCGGGGGCGGCGCTGGTGTACAGGTTGACGCCCGCGCCGGCCGTGGTGCCGTGCTGCCGGAACACGACGACGCCGGCCACGGCGGCCGCTCCCGCGGTGATCTCGGCGGCCAGCCGGGCCCAGCCGCGGGCGCGGCGCCGGTCCCTGGCGCGGCGCGCCAGCCGCTGCTGCCACGCCGCGGCCGCCGCCGGCGCGCAGACGCCTGCCGCGAGGGCGGCGGCAGGCGGCCACCAGCCGCCGCTCGGCGCCGGCCCGGGAATCAGCAGTACCGCGAGGACCACCGCGGCCGCGGCCGCGGGGACGCAGGCGATCACCGCGCCGCGCGCCATCACCGCGGCCACGTGTGCGAGCGACGCGCCGCGCGCACGGCGCAATGACAGCTCCGCCGACCGGCGCAGCGCCACCATCCGCGCCGCGAGCAGCAGCGTCACCAGGCCGGCCACCGCCAGGCTCACGTACAGCAGCCACAACAGCGAATCCACCGCCTGCGCCGTCGAGATGTAAACGCCGAGCGGGATTAGCAGCGGGGTGCTGACACCAAGCACGTCGGAGACGTGCGCCACGTCGCCTCGCATCGGCGGGAGTTGCCCGTCAAACTGGGTCAGCGCGTCGTGCAGTTCCCGGGCCTGGGCGCCGCCGACCGAGCCGGTCGCCATCGGCAGCTCCCACTGGAAGTTCAGCCCCTCCGGGCCGAAGTCCCGCTGCACCGCGCCGAACTCGGCCTGGCCGGCCAGCACCTCGCCGATCCAGATGGAGGTCGGGTAGCAGTTGTCGCACGTCAGGTCCGGGGCGAGCAGGGTCGGGTCGGCGGTCCAGAAGGTGGACGCGGGGTCACGCGGCGCCACGATCCCCGTCACGTCGAGGGTGATCGGCGCGAGGTTGCCGTTCAGCGCGAAGTCCGGTCCTGTGTCCCGCACCGTCGAACCCGGGTGCAGCCCGAATGTCCTGGCCGTCTGCTGTGACACCGCCACCTCGAGGGTGTGCGGCCTGGCCGTGGTGCCCGGGTAGCGGCCGGCGACAAGCCGTACATTCGCGGCGAACGGCTGGCGGTAGCTGACCTCGAGCCGTACTTCGTAACCGCCGACGGCGGGCAGGCTGCTCGTCACGGTGTGCGGCTTGGACAGCGCGCCTGCCCAGTCCTGGCCCAGCGGTGCGAGGTGCACCACGCCGCGGTCGAGGTCGTCGTGCAGCTGGCCGGTGATCTCGGCGAGCTGGCCGGCGGTGAGGTTGGCCGGCGGCGATGCCTTGAAGCTGAACGGGCTGCTCCTGCGGGCGTTGCCGACGCTGGATGAGATACCGCTCCAACTGCTGGCCACGACGATGGACCTGGCCTGCGGCAACGCGCCGCCCAGCGTCTGGCGCATCGCCTGCGTCCTGCTCGCCAGCGCCTCCCTGGGCGCGGCGGTCGCGACGAAGACGCAGCCGAAGACCAGCACGGCAAGCGCCGCGGTGGCGGCCATTTCCGTGCCGGCGAGCCTGGTCAGGGCGTGCCGCACGCGGCCTCGGCGGCCCCGCGAAGCAATCACGGACCAAAGGATCCCGTACCGGGCAAACGATCGGCAATCGCATCTGATAACAAACCCGGCGGTGTACCTTCGCAGTGTGGACAGCGGTGACCTGGCGCACCTGCGCCGAGCGCGGGACCTGCTGGACCGCGAGTACGCCAGGCCGCTGAACGTTCCGGAGATGGCGCGCGCCGCGCTGATGTCGCCGTCTCATTTCTCCCGGAGCTTCCGGCAGGTGTATGGCGAGACTCCGTACGGGTACCTGCAGACCCGCCGCGTCGAGCGGGCGATGGCGCTGCTCCGCCGTGGCGACCTGCCGGTGACCGACGTGTGCATCGCCGTGGGCTTCACCTCGCTCGGCTCGTTCAGTTCGACATTCGCCAGGCTCGTCGGCGAGACCCCCAGCGCCTACCGGGCGCGTGATCATTCGGGCATCGCGCCGGTCCCGCCCTGCGTGGTCAGAGCCTGGACCAGGCCGGGCCGGATCGGTGCAGCGCCCGTGGCGGTCCCCGCGTAGGTCGTTGGGCGGCGGGCGGATACTCCTTGCGGCATAGATGGCCTGTTCAGCTTGTGGCCGCTCGGCCGACGCCTGATCGGGCGGCTGATTCCTAGCGTGGGCGGCGTGCCGGAGTTACCGGCGTCACCGGTCGAAGGAGCGATGACCCGATGAGACAAACCACGCAGGAGACAGCCGCGATCACTTTCACTGCCCGCATGACGGCAGCGCGGCTAGCAATCCATGCGGCCAGGCCGCGGCGCCGTACCAGCACGCTTCTCTGGGCTGCGCAGGTGCTGCTGGCCGCGATTTTCTTGTTCTCTGCCGCCGTGCCCCATCTGAAGGGGAGCCATCAGGCGGTGCAGGAGTTCGGCCTGATCGGAGCGGGCCAGTGGCTGCGCTACCTGGTTGGAACAACCGAACTGGCCGGGGCGATCGGCCTGCTCACCCCCTGGCTGGCCGGGCTGGCCGCCGCCGGGCTGGCCGCCGAGATGGTCGGCGCGACCATCGTCAACGCCACAGTGCTGCACAACACCTCATACGGCAGCAACGTCTGGCTGACCTTGGTGTTGTGCGCCGTGCTCGTGCTTATCGCCTACGGCCGGCGGCAGCAGATCAAGGCCCTGTGGGCAGCGATCCGCAAGGGGTACACGCGATGATCGAGGTAGAGCACCTTAGTAAGCGGTACGGGGAGAAGCTGGCGGTCGACGGGCTGGACTTCGTCGTCCAGCCCGGCATCGTGACCGGCTTCCTCGGCCCGAATGGGGCCGGCAAATCGACCACGATGCGGATGATCGCCGGCCTGGATGAGCCCACCACGGGCCGGGTCCGGGTCAACGGCCAGGATTACCGCACGGCCCCGGCCCCGATGGCCGAGCTGGGCATCCTGCTCGAGGCCAGGGCGATGCACAGCGGCCGCTCGGCCCGCAATCACCTGCTGGCGCTGGCCCGGACCAACGGCGTCAGCCGGCGCCGGGTCGATGAGCTGATCGACATGGTCGGCCTGAGCGATGTGGCGGCCAAGAGGGTCGGCGGGTTCTCACTGGGGATGGGCCAGCGGCTGGGCATCGCGTCGGCGTTGCTGGGCGATCCCCGCGTGGTGGTCCTGGACGAGCCGGTCAACGGGCTGGACCCGGAGGGGGTGCTGTGGGTCCGGAACCTGCTCAAGGGGCTTGCCGCCGAAGGTCATACCGT
>Ga0126381_100004455_pt1 | contig 15274 bp, 22 predicted proteins | sample PanSoiMetPlot_28_FD_96465 | JGI IMG/M metagenome (GOLD analysis project Ga0126381, IMG submission 96465) | Tropical forest soil microbial communities from Panama - MetaG Plot_28 | ecosystem: Environmental > Terrestrial > Soil > Tropical forest > Bulk soil | place: Panama | collected 2016-02-17 | reverse complement strand
CCACCTGGGCTACCGCCCGGTCACCGCCGACGAATTGGCGCGGGCCTGGGCGCTTGAGCAGAAGCGCAAGGCGATGCGCAAGCAGCGCAACGAGCAACTGATCAACTCGGCCCGCACGCCGTTCGTGTTCGCCCCGCGCAAGATGTGGACGAAGCCATGACCCGCCGCACCGCATTGCTGGCCTTCACCACCCACCACAACGGGGTGGAGGCCTCGCGGGCGATCACTTGGGGCTACCACGTGCTGTGGGAGGCCATGGGCGAGCGGATGAGGTCCTTGTCACCGGAAGCGCGCGGCAAGCTGTCCGACGTGGTCTGCGGAGCGGTGATCGACGCGGTGCACGACGGCTATCGGGGCGAGGCCTTGCTCGACGCGGTCACCATCAAGCTTTCACAACGTATCAAAGGAAACCATTGAGATGACGGGTTATATGTCAATCACCAAGCGGATCAAGCTGGGTGTCAAGGACGTTTGGGTCGGCGCCGGGCCAAACGAGTATTGCGTCTTTTTCGATCGGCCTGACCGCAAGTCATTGTGGCTGCCGGTCCGCGCCGAGACCGAGGAGAAGGCTTTAATCACAGCCCAATGGCTGAACTCGTTCACGGGCGCGAAAATGGGACAATTTCGGGTGGTGCGTCACACGCACGCCGCGCGCGATCCACTGCGGTCGAGATAGGGGGTTCCGGGCTGTCAACACGTGACCGGCCGCCACACGGCGACATGACCTGCCTCCCTAACCATCGTCGGTCCCCCTCAGTTAGTTGGTGCGACGATGGGGTGGGCAAACCGGGCCCTGGTAAATTGTTACCGGTAAGGCAGGTCGGGCGGGCGTGCCCGTTGGGACAAGGCACGCGGGGTGCTCTCCGTCACCCTCCAACCGTCCCACATTCTCGGCTCTCATGAAAGGAGACCACATCATGCCATTCGATGGCGCCTACAAAGACCAGATGGCCCAGCACGGGTTCATCCCTGCCAACCATCAGCAACCGGTGTTCCACAACGTGGAAGTCCGCAAGCTCTACGACGAGAAGGGCGAGGAACTCCCGGGCTGGCAGCGCGTGGTCAACGTCGACCTCGGCAAGACCCTCCACGTCGCCACCGACGCCTACCGCCTCGTGCCCAACGAGGTGGCCTATGGCGCGTTCGAGGACGCGCTGAAGCGGTCGCGGCTCGATCTCACCGATATGCAGATCGGCACCGACATGCCAGCCCTGGGGGCCCGCTGCTTTCGCCAGTATGTGCTGCCCGCGCACACCGTGCGGGTGAAGCCGGGGGTCGACGTCGCACTGCGGTTCATCATGCTCAATTCGTATGATGGCACCACCAGCTTTCGGGGCATGTCGGGAGCGTATAATTTCGTCTGCGCCAACACCTCGATCGTCGGACGCGACTATGCCCGGTTCGCGCTGCGCCATACCGGTGAGCCCGATGTCGAGAACGCGATCCTCGGGCTGGTCAAGGCGGCCGAGGAGCACGTCGAGGTCTCCAACAAGTGGAGCCTCTGGCCGCAGATTAGGCTGACCGACCAGCAGGCGATTACCGCAATCAAGGCGCTGCCGAACTCCGGCGGTGGGGCCTCGCCCAAGTCGGTGGTGGATCACCTCGTCCACGCCTATGTCGACGCCCGCGACAGCGACGGCCCGCAATCCGGGCCCAACCTGTGGTGCCTCTACAACGTGCTGACCGCGTGGTCGACCCACGGGCAGACCGAGGAGGCCCTGGGCATGGCCACCCAGTTGGACCGGGAGCGGCGGATCGCCACCCTGGTGGACGGCAAGGCCTGGAAGGTGCTAGAGGCGGCTTGACGAGAGCATCTCTTGGGAACACTGACAGGGCGGTCTTCGGGCCGCCCTTTCTTTATGCCGCCACCGGCTGGCGGGGCTTGGGCGCGCCCTGGCGCACCAGCGCGGCGAACTCGGCCTTGGTCTGGTTCAGCAAATCACGGGTGACCATCCGGTCCCGGCCCAGCGCGTCGAGGTGCAGCTTTTTCGCCGCCACGTCCCTGAGCCAGTCGGCCAGGGTCTGATCGATCGGACGGCGGCCCCGCATCAGGTTGCCGATATCGGCCAGGGACCGGTGAGAGTGCTGCGCCAGTTCCGCCCTGGTCCAGTCCAGGATGAACGTGAGGTCGTGGAATTCCTTGGGCCCCATCGCGGAAAACTCGCCCCCCTCGAACGTCAAATCCACCAGCGGTTTTTGTTTCGTCATTTATTTTTTCCCTTGACAGGAAATTCCTAAGGGGGTAGAAGTTTTCTCACCGGCAAGGACGCCGGGATATTCAATCGAGAGGGCAACCCCGATGTTCACGACCGAAGCCAATCAAGACCTCCACGCGCTGGAACTGGCGCTCCCCAAGCTGTCCGCCAAGGACCATGACTTCGCCAAGTCGCTGCTGGGTCAGGCAGTAGATAAAGGCTCGCTCAGCGAGAAGCAAATGTTCTGGGTGCGCAAGCTGGCCCAGCCGCAGGCGGCGCCCGTGGTGGCACCCGCCGCCGATTTTTCCGCCATCACCACACTGTTCGCCAACAATGCCAAGGCGAAGAACCCGGCGATCGTATTTGCCACCAAGGACGGGCCTGCGCTGCGGCTGTCCAAGGCGGGGTTCAAGTCATCCCAGCCGGGCACCGTCAACGTGTGCGACGACGGCAAAGGGTTCGACAACCGCGTGTGGTTCGGGCGGATCGGCCTGGACGGCAAGTTCACCCCTGGGTCGAAGTGCACCCCGGCGGTGATAGCCTCCCTGGAGGTGTTCGCCCAGGACCCGGCCAAGGCGGCGGCCGAGTATGGCCACCGCACCGGCAATTGCTGCTTCTGCGCCCACGAACTCGACAACGACCATTCGCTGGCTCTGGGCTACGGCCCGATCTGCGCCAAGAAGTGGGGCATGCCGCACTCCTACAGCGGCAAGCTGGTGGCGGAGGCGGTGTGATGGCCGCCTTCGATACCCTCCTGATGCTGTTCCTGGTCGCCTCGATGCTGGCGGGGCTGTCAATTGCGGGATGGAGGCACTGATGCCCCCGCACATGCCCCCATTGCCACCCAGGGACGGACGGCGGCCGACCGCTGCGGATCGGTTCCTGGCCACCCACTACACCAACAAGGGCCCCTATTTCGTCGGCCGCTCGGAGTGTGCCGAGTTGCAAGCCAAGTGCCGCATGGCGGAGCGCTATGTGTTCGACGAGGAGGGCGCGGCGGCGGTGGGACGGTGGCTCAAGAACCATCCCGACCGGGTCGTCCCCGAGGCCAGGATGGTGACCCCGCCCTATGCGCTGACCTGGATCGAGTTCCCACACTGGAGCTACTGGAACGAGATCGCCGACGCCGACGCCCTTGAGCGCAACGTTGACGCGAGCCGCAACACCGCCGACCACACGGTGTGCTACCTGTGCGACGGCAACGTGGTCTCGGTGATCACCGCTGGCACCATGAAAGACCCGATGGGCGCGGTCGAGGTGTTCCCAGTGCAGTATCGGCTGCGCACCCCGTGGAGCGATGCCGCGCGGGTCGAATTCTGCCGCCTTGCCCTGGTGCCCCCCGAGAGGCTGGACGCCTATCTATGGGGATCGAGCTACGCCCATATCGACGCGGCGGCGGCGCACGAATTCCGCACCGCCCACTCGCTGACCTTGCTGCCGATGCTGCCAAGCGTCGTCGAGGCGCTGCACCGAGGTCTGCTGCCGGGGGGATACAAGCGCAATCTGCTGACCGGTGCGGCGGGCGAACTGCGCTCGATCGTGGCATTTTTGGCACTGCTGAACCGGCCGCACGTGACCCAGTTCTCCAGCCAGCCCAGGGAGCGGAAGTTCGTGCGCGGCAAACTCCTGCCGCTGCATTCCCACACCGTGGTGCGGGTCAACCTGGACGCCGCGATCACCACGCGGGCGGCGTCTGAGCCCTCGGGCGAGGTCGGGCCACAGCGGCGGTGGCATCCGGTGCAGGGGTTCTTCCGCCACAACCAGAGCTTCCACGACGGCACCCTCGCGGGCTGCGAGCACGACATGCGGCCGACCCGGCGCGACTGGACGCCGTGGCCCGAGGCGCCGCTGGGGCCCGAGGTGCACCGCTGGTGGCAGTGCTCGCACTGCGACGGCAAGGCGGTGCGAGTCAGGCAGCACCACCGTGGGTCGAAGGCCCTCGGCATCATCGACCACGACCAGCACAAGGTGTCATGATCATGTTCAACCAGACACAGCCCCGGGGGCTCGCGCGGCCTGCCGGGGTTAGGGGGCAGGCAGGTGGAGGGGCATTCAGCGGGATGGCCAGCCGCTCGACCCGAGGAAGCCGACCTGTCCCCGGCGCCTTCGACTATCTCCTGGAGGGGGTGGTGCCGCCGACGGTGCCACCGCCCCGGAGGGAGGGGCCGCAACCGATCCACATCAACATCACCGTGGGCTGCCCTCAGAGGCCGCCTGAGCCGGTCAAGCGGGGGGTGCCTATCCTACGCCTGCTCCTGGTCGGGAGCCTGCTGGCGGGGCTCCTGGGCGGCTGTGGGGTGCTGTTCTCATCCGACGCCGACGATGCCTGCATCGCCGCCAAGCGGGCGTCGCTGGACGTGGTGCCGTGCGAACTGAGCACGGTCGGCAAGCGGCTGGCGGAGCGCTACGACATCCCCGGCAATCGGGCCCACTTGCTCGCGCCCGAGAACCCCGAACAACACGCCGCGCTGCACCGGCCCCAGCCGCCGCTCCATCTCGGCCCGTCCTACTGGGCGAGGGAGCGGTTCCAACCGCTGGGCGAGTGGCAGGGCCAGGGCATCCGCAGTTGGGCCCAGGATGGCACCGGCTACACCCAGATCTACGATGGCCATGGTGGCATCACCCAGTGCCAGAGCGTCGCCAACGGTGACGGCTCGGTCAGCACCAACTGCTCGGAGGAATAGATGGGCCGGATGCCGCTGGACCAATTCCGCGACGCGATAAAGGAAGAGCGGGACAAGACGCCCGAGATCATGGGGCAGGTGACCTGGAACGCGACCCCGGCGGGGGTGCGCGAGGTGGTGATGCAAGGCGCGGTCGGCGCACCCGACTACCTCAACGTGCTGCCGCGCGAACTGGTCACCGACCAGATGCGGCTGGTGCAGCCATCCGAACGCGAGGTGGCCAATATCCTGGCGATGGCCCAGGAGGCGGTGCTGGCGGGGCGGCTGGTCGATTTCGGCTACCTGCCCAATGCGGTGATGTCGTGGGGCGGCCAGCGCGGCGGGCCACTGTTCCAGCAGAAGGTGCTGGGCCAGCCGTTCAGCGATCCCTGGCTGATGCTGCATAGCTGGGAGCAGGGCTCCTGCCTCTATCTCATCAACCCGTGCCCGAAGGGGATGGAGATCGTCGAGCTACAGGCGCTCAAGCTGGACGACGCCGACCGGCTGTTCTGCATCGGCGATCGGGGGCTGTTTATGAACGACCAGCCGACCTCCAAGAAATACCACTGCGCGATCCTGCCGTCGCCGCTGCGCTATCTCGGGCTCGACGAGATGCGGCGGCACGTCAACTCGAATCTGCACGATGGCACGGGCGACGACCCGCTGTCGGCCGGGGCAGGCAATATCGGTGACCCGGTGGCGACCGGGCTGCTGATCCTGGCCACCAGGGCAGTGCCGCGCGCTACCGTGGAGGCTGACCCGAAATTGCAGCGGGCACGGGCCAGGAACGGCAAGCCGCCGCTCCCGTCCTACGACACCGTCGACACCAAGGACTATGTCACCGCAATCCTCAAGCGCGGTATCAAGCGGAGCGAAGATCAAGGGAGCACCCACCGCTCGCCGGTCCCGCATATCCGCATGGGCCACCCGAGGGACTACGCCACCGGGCGGTCGATCTGGATACAGGACACGTTGGTGGGGGTGCCCGAGGAGAAGCGGGTGGCGTGGAAGCGGGGACTGGCGGGGGCGGGGCGGACCCACTACACCGTGCGGCCGTAACCTGGGCGGACCTCTCAGTGCTCAAAGATTGCACTGGTGTTGCAGGATGCGTCAAGCGGTTGTGAGCCGGCGCAGGCGTAACAACCGGAAGGCGCGAGTGCGGGGTGGCCTGACCCTGGTCGTGTTCGTCCTGATGGTGGTGGCGCTCTCCGCCCTGGTGGCGATCGTCTGGGGCGAATGATGGACGAGGATCTTCCCACACCGGTCGAGCTACTGGTCATGTATGCCATGCTCGCCCTGACCGTGGCCTTCTGGGTGGCGGCGGCGCTGGGGTTCGTGGCGGCGCTCCGCTGGCTGCTCGGTTAGGTGATTCCCTCATGCTGCCCAGCCCCGGCTGATCAGCTTGTCGACCTCGGAGGCGTAGTGCGCGACGAGCCGGTCCAGGCAACCCACCAGCCTGACCTGCTCGGTGTGGGCGTCGGTCTTCTGGCCGTCACGGACCTGGGTCGCGACCCAGCGGGCGATGGCGTTGTTGAGCAGCACCACAAACGTCATCAGGCGGCGCTCCTGGGGCCGGTAGAGGGCGAGCGCGCGGCGGGCGGCACGGTAGGAGCGCAGATTGCCAACCGCCGTCGCAGAGGGCCCTGAGGGCGTCCCGTAGAGGTGTCCAGCCATCCCCAGCATCAGCCCCTCGGGCCACCACACGCCGCCCCGGCCGATCACCGCGAGGTCGACATGGCCGCGCAGGATGTCGGCGGCTGCGATGTGCTCAGGGGTGATCGAGGACTGGCTTCCGTGCCGCTTGAGGCACCACCGGAGCGGACAGAAAGTCCGGTGTCCAGTTACCAAACGGGCTGACTTTCGGGCGCTGGGGGTCATGTCGTCGGGGTCGGCCCAGGACCCGCGCATCGCCGCCGTCGGTCCCTCCCGGATGATCAGCCTGATGTCGGGCGGGCGCTGCGATTGGAACGGCGGTAAAGCCACCATGCGACTTCGTGGCATCGTCTCCCCCCGCCGCGCAGTGAACCCCCCGCTTGGGCCCAAAGAACGAGACGCCGCAGACGCCGCACACCCTGGCGCGCGGTATCACCACGCTGTGCGCGGGCCGCTTCTTACCCTGCCCGCTCGGGGGAAGCCAGTCCACGTTCAACCGGTGCAGGGTGTAGACCAGGAGGTTCCAGCGCATCTCGGCGACCGTGATGTCCTCGCGGCGCTGGTTCGCCCTGACCATGTAGGCGTGGTGACGGGCGGCGAAGTGCAGCGGGATAGTGTCCCCCACCTCGCTGAACAGCTTGGCCAATGGCACCGGCTGGTCTATGGCCCCGGCGAGGATGGCTCGGAGGGCGCGGCGCCATGGTGAGCACCGGCTGTCCTTGCCGCTGCGACGCGGCGGGCCTCCTCCTGCAACCGTAAAATCCACTTTTTGGCCTCCAACATCTTGCGCTCGACGCGCTCTAATACCGCCAGCATAACATCATATTCCCGCTCATCCTCGCCATCGAGGCCCCAGCGGTTCACCGGCCCGACATTGTCGGCCGACTTCAAATGGCGAAAGAACTTCTTGCCGCGTGACAACCGCGAGGCCTTACCCTTGGTCTTCTGGGCGGCCTTGGCGTCGCGCTCGGTGAACTCGTCGACCGCAGCGGTGATCGCCACCAGCCCGGCCGATTCGGTGCGGCTCTCGGCGATGGTGCGGGCGAGGCCGACCATCTCCTTGATGTTCAACTCGAACCGCTCGGAGAGCTTCACCGCGCTGACGTAGAGGTTGTCGTTCTGGATCGCATCGAACGCGCGGGCGGCGGGGAAGTCGCGGCCGTCGCGGTCCAGCACCCGGTCGCGGAAGATGTCACCGACCGAGAGGCGGATCGCGCGGTCCAGCATCTGCTCCAGCTTCCACCGGTCGCCGACCTCGCGCTCCTTCAGCCCGACATTGGCGGCCGCCTCGGCGACGGTGCCGCAGGTGCCATCCTTCATCCACTGCACAGCGGTGGCCAGCCGCGCCTCATGGGATAGCTGCCGCCCCTGGTTGATGTTCAACCTCGTGCTGAGCTTGGCGCGACGCGGTGGCGAGGCGTTGCGGATGACATAGCCGCCCACCGTGGTCACCCCGTCCTTCTTGGACAGTTCCTGGGCGACGTCGGTGCGGTGCACCCCGTCCAGGATCTCCAAGAGGATGTCCTTGTTGTCGGCCACCACGATCGGCGGAATGGCGATGCCGTTGAGCACCGCCAGCAAAATGCCATCGGCATTGGACTGGTCGAACTTGAGGTAGACCCGGGACGGGTTCTGCGCCGCCCCGGCGATGTCCATCGCGCGCAACGGGATGGCGTCGTTGTATTCCCAGTCATAGGCTTCGTGGGTCAAGAAGTCCTCGACCAAGGTGTCCCTGACCCACTTGATTTCGATCGCCATGTTCGGCCCCCGTTGTGACATTATTATTATATGCCCTCCAACACTATATTATGAGCGGTGTCAATAAATATATTTGTATTTGCCGGGACATGGCGGGACTCAATCATCGATGTCCCGGCGCGGGCGTGGCGGCGGCTGGTCTGGCTGCACCAAATCGATATAGCGGCCGTTGCGCTGGTCGAAGTCGAGCACGCGCTTGGCGCCGCGCAGGCCCCATTGCTTCGGCACTCGGCTCTTCCAGATGCTGATCTGGCTTTGCCGCTCGGCGGTCATATGCACGGTGATGCCGAGGTCGGCCTTGTTGTTCCAGTGGGCGCTGCCGGAAATATCGTAGCCGTCGGGCGGCTCGTTCTTGGTGCCTGGGAACGGCTTGGTGGGATGCGCCAGCAGCCACACATTGACCCCGTGCCGCCGCACGAACCGGCGGATCTGCTTCAGGCAATCGCCGATATATTCGGTCTGCGATTTCGTCCCAGGGTCGTGGTCAACCTCGTTGAACGGATCGATGACCACGTCGGTGACCCCATTGGCCAGCACTGTCGCGGCGAATGTGTCGAGCAACCAGTCCAGTGTCCGCACCCCGTCGGGGTCGCCCTCGATCAGCTTGATTTTGCCTTGCAGCTTGACCACGGCCTCGACCCGCTCCTCGTCGCTCATCTCGGTCCAGAACCCCTTGCCGGTGAGCAGGCTGATGCAATCGATCTTGGCCCGATCGTTCTCGTCCTCGGCCGAGAAGAACACCCACTTACGGTCGTGCTGAAACGCGGTGTGCACCGCCACGTGGCGCGTCCAGGACGATTTGCCGTGGTTGGAATATCCGGTGACCACGATGATCCGCCCATCGGTCGGCAGCTTCAGGATATCGTCCAGCGACGGCGTGCCGGTGGTCATGGTCGGCTTGCGGCCGCGCTTCAGCACCTCTTCCAGCCAGACCAGTGAGAAATCGTCGATCCCCTCGACCGGCCACGCTTCGAGACTGTCAAAGCACGCCAGCAGGACGTCGGCGCCGTGCTTGGCCATCACATCACACGGGTCCTTACAGTCATCGGGCCAGCGCACGAGATGGCACTTGTGCCGTCCCAGACGGCGCGCCAGTTCGTCCCGCCATTCCAACCCCGGCTGGTCGGCGTCGCCCGCCAGAACGTGGTGCTCGATCCGCGCCAGTGCCTCGGCGTGGGTATCGAATGCGGCGAACGCCTTGGCGCCATCCTTCAGGCTGACGATGGCCAAGCCGCCACCCATCTCCAGCACCTCGAACTTGCCGCTCAGCGAGTGCTGCACCTGTGCCTCGTGCAGTGCCATTACGTCGAACTCACCCTCGGTCCAAACACAGACCGAGGCGTCATGGAGGCTATCGGCGTTGAACAGCACGGGTGGCGCATCGGGGCGCGCCTTCTCCTGGCGGAACGTGCGCTTCTCCCGCTCGCGCAGCTTGACCCACAGCAGTTCCCCCTCCCAGCGATAGGGGAACAGGATGGCCTGCTGCTCGCCCAGGTCGGAGCCGAAATAGTATTTCCCGCCCCGGACATCGAACTGCGCGATGGTCGCCCGCCCGATATGGCGTCGCTCGCACTCCTCGTAGAGCCAGTCAGGACGGCCCAGGACGGCATAGCGATCGGCCATGGCAGGCTTACCCGCCGCTGGCAGCCGGGGCCCGTGTAGCCGCGTCTGAGCCCCGGCACGGGGGCTGGCTTGATGCTCCCTGACGCCACTGGTCCAGCCGCAGGTGCCACGGTGGCACACCCAGGTCGCGCCCTGGCCATCCGGGTCCACCGTGACCGAGAGCGAGCCCTTGTCACGATGGGCGCCACCGCCGCAGCGCGGGCAGTCGAGATGCTCGGTGTGGCCTGGGGTAAGCCGCTTCAGGCGGATGCCATGATCCGCGAGGAGTTCGAACAATGTCATGGGTCTAGCCCTTCCAATTGGCGGATACGCTTAAATTCGGCGTCTAAGTCTATCAGCGGCTCCTGCCGGGCCCGGCGGCGGACCTCGGCATCGATCAGCCCGATGATCCTGGCGTGGGGGTTGCCCTCCAGCGGTGGCACCGCCGCCAGCCGCGCCAGCACCCGGTCAACCGTGGGGCGGTCCTGCCCGGCGGCCCGCATCATGCAACCCAAAAGCGAGTAGCGGCTTTTCTCGGAGAACCGGGGAACCGCGTGAAGGAGGGTCTCGACACAGCCCTCTTTCCACAGGTCACGGGGTCGCGGCTTCTTCTCCGTCACCACGTCACGGCGCGGCTTGCCGCGCAGAGAAGCGTTAGCTTCTCTCTCTTTCTTATTAGACTCCGTAGAAGGAAGAATAGACACAGTAGGCTGGGCCGACTTTTGTCCGGTCAAATGTCCGGTCAAATGTCCGGTCAAATGTCCGGTCAACTGTTTCGCATCCGATCGCTCGAATAGGGTCGGGCGGGTCTTGCGAGACGTGACCGTCACCCCCTCGATCAGCCGGATGGTGCGCTGCACCGTCTTCTCGGTGGTTCGCGCTTCGGTTGCAATCTTGGCGAAGGTGGCCTCGAACGAGCCAGCCCCGTTGAGATGCCGCTGGAGCACCCGCTTGATGCGGACCTGTGCGGCACTCATAGCGGCAGGTCCCCCTGCCCGAGGATCGCATCGACCCGCCGCAAGCAATAAAGTTGCGCCATGGCGCTGGCCAAGGCCAACGCCTCCTCTTTGGCGTCCTCCAGCGAGAGGTCGCCGCAAATCTCCTCCCACGCTTCGAGGAACGCGCGGCGGGACCGATTCAGGGTTTCTAGTGAATTAGCGAAATTTTCATCAGACTGCACGGCATAATTCCCTTGCTTTCCGCAAGGTGCCGTGCAAGATATCCACCGGTTGATGGTGATTCTTGCGCTTGCCTTAGCGGGGTTGCGCTAGAGTTTCAGACGGCCACTGGGGCTTGACACCCGGTGGCCGTCGGCATTTATGCCCCTCTTTGTTCTCCCAGACCAGCGGATTCTGACGCTCCGCCGAAAATATTATTTTGTTGCGACCAGCGCGATCAATCCCAGACTTTCTCGCACTTGCAGCATGACCGAGGAGCGCTCGGTCCAGGACAGATGCGGCACCGCCAAAGCCCAGGCCCGATAGAGCGTCGTCAAGGCGCTATCGAGGTCGGCGCAGGTGGCACATGAGGTGCTGCACCGCAGCGGATGGAGCCGCCGCACATTGTCACTGGACACGCGTTTCATGCCGCCACTAGAGTGGCGGCTGAAACCAACGCCGTCAGCCGAACGGTGCACGGTTTCACGAACTTAGCCCTTTCATGATTGTCCAGAACGGGAGCGCCCCGGGAGAGCAGCCCCGGGACGTTCTCATGCCGCCTCAGGCGGCTCCGATTCGTCAAGCGGGGCGATCTCGTCGGCCAGCCGCTCCAGAATCGCCGCCAGCATTCGGCGCTGTTGCCCGGTCATCGGCACCAACTCCTCGATCTGGTGCCGCGCCCTGGCGAGCGCGACGTCGACCCGCTGCTTCGGCGTCCGCTTGGCGTCGAAGTCGATCACCGTCATCCCCGGCTCCCCGCCTCCAGTTCCTTCGCCAGTTCCACCGCCTCGTCCCGCTCCAGGCCATCGGCTGCTTCCAGCATGTCGACCAGCGTGCCAGAAATGCCACAGACGCGGCAGTGCCAGTAATCCGAGAACACATAGAACCCAGGCTGCTCCCGCTTGGAGAGCGACGAGCACACCGGACAATAGCCCCGCCACAGGTCATCCCTGATCCGCATCAGGAGCGGCACCCGGACCTGGGCGGCCCGCACTAGGGCGCTGGTCATCGTAGGACCCTCCGAGGGCGTGGATTAGGCAGAAATTGGCATCCGGGCGCGCGGGCCGGAGCAACACCCCGGCGATACGGACCTCGTCCTGGCCGGGCGCCACCGACACCGCCGGGCGGCCGCACAGGCAGCGGCGAGTCCAGGGATCAGCCGTCGAAGGTGAAATCGTATTGCCGAGGGTCGATCGGGTTGCGCCGTTTCGGGCGTGGCTTCTGTGGCCCCCGATAGATCAGGCTCTGCCAGACCTGCATGTGACGGCGATGGTTGACCCGCTGGTCGGAGGGCGACCAGTCGCCCAGCACCGGCAGGCAGATGCCGGTTGTCTTCAGCGCCAGCATCAGCGGCCCCATGGCGCGGTTCTCATGGGTCGGTGGACCACCGCGTTCCTGGCGCAGCCGTTCCAAATCGTCGGTGGTGAAGTAGAGTTTGCGGGCGCAGATCTCTTTGCCCAACGCCATCATGTAGGACCACCACAATGGGTTGGCGGCCTGTCTGGCCTGCTTGATGCCGAGTTCCTTCAGCACCTGCCCACCCGATGGGTCGAAACCGCTCACAGGAAGCATTCCAGCGAAGTAGTCACGGTCCCCTGGCCCCGTTCAGATCATCGGCGATATCGACGATCTTCTCGGCAATATACAGCACATCCCGGCGCAGCCCCCGGATAATCCGCCGCTTGTGCGGTGGCAGGTTCAGTGCCAGCGCGTCCAGGTGCTTAGCCACATTCTCCAGCATTGTCTGAGAGGTGCGTGCGCTGCCGTAGGCGCCAACCTCGGTCGCCGCCACCTTGGCCTGGGAATAGAATGTGCTGGCCGCCGGGGGCGCGGTCGACATCCGAAACAACCGCCCCGGCTCGGTCGGGCCGCGCTTACAATGGGGGATCGTCCACCCCCATTCATCGGGTTCGGCCTTGCGAAGCCGGTAAATCGCCTGGGCCACCTGGGCGTAAACGACCGGTTCAATCGACATCGCGTTCACTCGCGCGGTGATCTCGGCATAGGAACCGGCCGACGTGCCCATCGCCTTGCCGATGAACCGGATCAGATCTGGTGTCTTCATCGCTTCCCCACCCCGCTGGTTTTTATTCTCCCGCGACGATCATGAGATGCGGGCGGCGGCCCTCCGAGATAGCGTGGAACACCTCGCGGACCTTGGTCCATTTTTCCTGGGCGATAAGGGCGTCCCCTAGCAATCCGGCCAGAGTGTCCTCGGTCAGCATGTGCTGATCGGCGGCACCGACGATATCGAGCACCTCGTCGGCCAGCGCCCCAGCCTTGGAGACCTTGCTCATCAGGTCGGTGATGAACACCATCGCGGTCGGCCGCTCGATGATCGGCGCGGTCCGGGGCTTGTGCGGCGGCAATTCGGCGGTCTCCTCGACCCGCCCCTGGGCTCGCTCGACCGCTCGCTGCGCCAGCGTGACCTGGGCATTGGCGGCGGTGCGGGCCGACCCGGCGGTTGCCTTCCTGGCCTTCTCCCTGGCCGCCTCCAGCTTGGCCCGGGCGGCCTTCTCGGCCCGCTGGGCAGCCTCGTGGGCGGTCCTCTCCTCGCGCTGGCGGATCATCTCTTCCTCGGCGCGGATGGTCTTCAGCAGCCGGGAACAGGCGTGCTGTGGCAAAATCGCGTCCTGGCCGTTCTCGTGACGCCACAAAGCGATGACCTTTTTCATTGTCTTTTGGTTGAAGCAAAGCAGATGGATTTTATGGGAATGTCCTGGGAACCGGTTCTCAGGAGGGAAATTGTGGCTGATCTGTCGATAGCGCCGCAGCGTGTCCAAATCGTAGTGCAGTCCATTTTCGTCCAGTTCTTTCTGGGCCTCTTCCAGTTTGGCCTCGGAACCATTGTGGGCACCGGCCTTACCCGGCGGGTCACATTCCTTCAGCAACGCGTCGCCCAGGTCCCACTGGTTGCGCTGGTCCTTCTGCGCCGCCTTCATGGTCAGCGGATATTTGAATGCCATGGTGGTCCCTGCTTTCGCGGTCTGGGGTTTATATTCAGCGCTTGCGCGGTCGGACCGTCAACCCGGTGAATTTCGGATGGCTGTCCTCGAACACCTCGGCGATGTGGCCCTGCCAGCCGCCCTGCAATTTGCCCTCGATCGAATGAATAATAAAGGTCATGTCATCGGTGCGGCGCGGATTGGTCCGCGCATGTGACAGCAATACCGTGTGCTGCATCTGGTTAGCCGAGGCCTTCCAGGCGGCCAGCCGGTCCTGGAACCCGCCCGATGGGTTCTTCTTGTTCGGCCGCGACCACAGATCGACCAGCTTGGCCCAGCCTCGGGGCTTCAAATGCACCAGGGTGAAATCCTGAGAAAACGTCATCAGCTGCATTTCAGCCCCCGTTCATCACCCGCCGATACCACAGCCACGTCAGCGCGGCGTCGGCCTCGTGGTGGTTATTATGCACCGCGATGCCCTGGCGTTTGCAATATAAAATATTCGCCTGCTTGGCCGCGTCCGAGGCCAACGGCGGCAGTCCGGTGATCTCGCGCCGCACCGTCATCGGGTCGATCGCATAGACCGGACACGAGATCCAATAGGCCGACACCCGCGCGATGGTATCCAGCCCGTATTGCTGCATCGCCGAGTTGATGTGGGTTTGCGCCATCGGCGGCAACGCCTTCTCGATCACCATCTGGATCGGCTGATAGGTGGCCAGGAAGTCGCCCAGGCTCTGCTCCAGTGCGGCACAGCGCGCCACCCAGCCGCCCAGCACCGGCAGCACCCAGCGGTCGGTGGTGGGCACCGCATCGAGCGGGCTGCCATAGGCCCAGCCGGTCTCCGAGCCGAGGTCGAGGGCGAGCAGGCCCCCTGGGGTCATGCCGGTGGCGCGGCCGCCACCAGCCTCGGCGTGGACCGCGACCGACGGCTCCGCTTGCGACGGCGACCGGTCTTCGGCTTGTTTTTCGAGCCTTTTGGCCTCCCTGGGCCACGCTTCACCGGAGCCTCCGCAGCCGCCTCCTGGGAGCCCGTCAGAGCCGCCATCGCCGCCGCCGCTATGGAGGGTGCCGCCTCGGTCTCAACGGCTTGTGGCGCCTCCTGGGCCTCGCCGTTGGCCTCTTTGGCGGCCTTCTTCGCGGCCAGCGCGGGACTGTCCTGGCGGGGTTCGGTCCCCGGCATCCGTAGCTGGCGGACCGGACGGCGGCGCGGCGCGGTGACCGCCTTGCCGCCCGTGTTGCGCTCCCGCGTGGCCAGTCCGTTGCGGCGGCCGATCTCCCAGCGCACATGGACCTCGGTG
>Ga0126381_100004454_pt1 | contig 15274 bp, 15 predicted proteins | sample PanSoiMetPlot_28_FD_96465 | JGI IMG/M metagenome (GOLD analysis project Ga0126381, IMG submission 96465) | Tropical forest soil microbial communities from Panama - MetaG Plot_28 | ecosystem: Environmental > Terrestrial > Soil > Tropical forest > Bulk soil | place: Panama | collected 2016-02-17 | reverse complement strand
TACGGCGGCTGCATAGGCCAGCAGGACCGGCCGGCTCAGCGAGAGCGCCTGGCCGGTGATCACCGCCAGCACTGCCAGGTACATCGGATTGCGGACATACCGGTACAGCCCGCGAACCACCAGTTCCTCCGTGGGCGCCGCAGGCGCTGGGGTGCCCCGACCCTGGAAAGCGAATTGCGCGAACGCTGCAAGCAGCGCTATGACCCCCGTGGCCGCCAGTACCGCCCCGCCGACCTGTACCGGAGCCGGGAACCGGGCGCCCATCTGCCATCCCGTCAGCCACCACGGCACCAGCCCGGCCACTACCCCAGGCGCGATCAGCAGGAAGGCCGCGCTGCCTGCGGTGGCTGTAGTCGTCCGCACAGCCGCCTCCTTTCCGGATCCGTACGCTGCCGTATGGACATTCCATACGGTACCGTATAGTCATGGCAGAGCAGAATGCAAGAGGCCAGCGTCGGCTAACCCGTGACGACTGGATCACCGCCGCCTTGGCCGCGATTGCCGACGGCGGCCTGGCCGCCGTGGGCGTCGAACCACTTGCAGTCCGGCTCGGCGCGACCAAGGGCAGCTTCTACTGGCACTTCGAGAACCGGGACGCGCTGCTGGACGCCGCGATCAGGCGCTGGGAGAAGGAGACGACCACCGATGTGGTCGCCGACATCACGGCAGCCCAGGACGCGCCAGCGAGCCAGTTCCGGCGCCTTGTCGCCGGCGTGATCGCGCGCGCGGAGCAGGACCGGGTTGGCCCGGCGCTCCTGGCCAGTGCCGCCCACCCCGCGGTCGCCCGGGCACTGGAACGGGTCACGGCGGCCCGGCTCAACCTGATCGCCACGGTGTACCGGCGGCTCGGCTTCCTACCGGTCGAAGCCCGACGCCGCGCCCTCCTGGCCTACAGCGCCTACCTCGGACACGGCCAGCTCGCCCACTCAACTCCCAGCGTCCTGCCAGCAACAAAGGCTGGGCAGCGCGCCTACCTAGACGACGCGATCCGTGCTCTGACCACACCATGACACCTTCGCGGTCTGCCATCGGCAGGCCCGGCTCACGCGGCTGCCCGCCGGCCGGATTCGCTCGCACCAGATCGTGATCGGCGGCAGCGGCACCTGGCTCGGCAATGACCGAGCAAGAGATGGCACGCTGGGACCCAGACTGGGAGCCTACGCGCGTGTTTGATTCGTAACGCGCAGGCCAACATCTACCTGGGTGCGACAGGAGTTCCTTTAAGGCGGACGGGGTCAACGTGAACGACACGGAGCCGGGCGGTACTTCGACGCGGACGCCCGAACTGGGAGCTGTTGACCTGAAAACTCGAGGTCGTGACGATCCCCGTCTCGGACGTCGACCGGGCAAAGGACTTCTACCAGATGCTGGGATGGCGGCTGGATGCGGACATCGTCGCCAGTGACACTTTCCGAGTCGTTCAGCTCACGCCGCCACAGTCGGCGTGCTCCGTCGCTTTCGGACTCGGCGTCACAACGGGCGAGCCGGGCTCGGTGCACCGCCTTATCCTGGCCGTCGACGATATCGACAGGGCGCGTGCGGACCTCGTCAGCCGTGGCGCTGAGGTCAGCGACGTGTTCCATCTTGCGGGGGGGCGCATTCCGGGCCGTGACCTGCAAAATCGGTCCTACCAGACCTACGCTGCGTTCATCGATCCTGATGGCAATGAGTGGCTCCTGCAAGAGATCAAGACGCGGCTCCCAGGCCGGGAGTGGGAGCAGTGACGATGGAGATCGCTGCCCTAGCGAACCTGCTGCACGAGACGGCCGAGCACCATGATCCGTACGAAAAGACCCACGCACCGCACCACTGGTGGGACTGGTACGCCGCGTACATCGATGCCCGCGAGCACGGAAGCACGCCGGAGCAGGCATCTGACGCCGCGAGTAGCTACATGGCCGAAGTCCTAGGTATAGCAGCAGTCTGAGCAATCGTATGGCGGACGCCCTGAACAACGGCGGCACGCCCAAGCCAGAATGCCAGTCGCGGCCGGGTTCTTACCCGAGTGCCAAGGACGCGGGGAAGGTCCGCTGCTTATCCGAAGCGCTCGGTACCGCCACACAGGGCCGAGGCTGCGGCTGGTGTTGAGGCCAGCAAGCGCGGCTCGGCGAAACGAACGCTCCGGCAGACGGGAGCCGGCCACGTGCGAGCGCCACGCGCCGACCGCATCTGGCGCGGTGTGCAGTGAGCGCCCAGGATGAGAAGTGGCGTCAACCACTGGGGTGGCGACCAGGGAGGCAGAACTGATGTCGAATTCTTCAGCGTGGCCGGGCGACCGGCGCATCACTGTCAGGGACCTGCAGGCGGCAACCGACCGCGGTGAGCGGTGGTGCATGCTCACTAGCTACGACGTGCTCACCGCGGGGATATTTGAGCAGGCCGGAGTGCGCGCGCTGCTCGTGGGGGATACCAGCGCTGAGTTGGTGCTCGGGTATGGCAGCACTCTGCCGGTCACGATGGCCGAGCTCATCAGCATGACCAGGGCAGTCGTCGCGGGAACCAGGACGGCCCTGGTGGTGGCTGACCTTCCGTTCGGCAGCTATCAGGCCGGGCCGGAGGTGGCGCTGGGCAACGCGGTCCGGCACCTGAAGGAGGGCGGCGCGCAGGCAGTCAAGCTGGAGGGCGGCAGCCGGGTAGTGCCCCAGGTCCGGGCGCTCGTCGCCGCTGGCATCCCGGTGATGGGTCATCTGGGGCTGACACCGCAGAGCGTGAACGTACTCGGCGGGATGCGCCGGGTGCAGGGCCGGGGCGACGCTGGTGAGCAACTGCTCGCCGATGCCTGCGAACTCGAACAAGCCGGCGCGTTCGCGGTCGTCCTAGAGTCAGTGCCGGCCGACCTGGGCAGCAGGGTGTCCGCGGCGCTGCGCATCCCCACAATCGGCATCGGCGCCGGGCCAGGATGTGACGCCCAGATCCTGGTCTGGCAGGACATGGCCGGACTGACCACGGGCCGCCTGCCCCGGTTCGTCAAGCAATACGGCGCCATGCGGGCTGGCCTGCTGACAGCCGCCCGCCAATACGTCAGCGAGGTCGCCGCAGGCAGCTACCCCGATCCGGAGCACAGCTACGGATAGCAAGCCTCGGGAAGGCGGGGATGACGCAGCCTAGGCCACGTGTGGGTGCCGGGCTTCCGCGTACCGCGCGCTCAGTGAATCCAGCGCGGCCGGTATGAGCTCGCCCAGCACGCGCAAACGTGCCACGCCGCCGTCCGGGAACACCTCCAACCGGACGTGCGTCGCGGGTGAGCCTGACTCGACGAGAAACCTGTGCCTGGTGTCGGGCTGCAACCCAGCGCGCGGGAGCAGTTCGGTCCACCGGACCGCGCTGAGCGTGTCAGTCGGCCCCTGAACGGCCGCAAGCAGCCGCGCGGAGCCTGGGGCGTTGCCGACAAAGTACGACGTGTCGATCTCAATCTGTCGCACCACGCCGGCCGCGACCAGCGCGAACGTCGCATAGTCGAAACCCCCGTCGCGGCGTCGCGAGTTCTCCCAGCCGTCGGCCATGCTGGCTGGGCGGCCGGGCATGATGAGGTTCCGGGCGTCCCCATAAAAGGCATCTGAACACTCAAGGAGATGGCCCCCATTGTCGATCGCGGCTAGGTCGATCGTGCCGGACAGGAACCGCGGATCGGGCATGGGTTCGCCGTGTACCCGGCACCGCGCCACGCCGCCATCCGGGTAGATCGACAGCCGCACGTGCGTGGAGTGCTGTGGCCTCGCAACCGCGAAAAAGTTATGGGCGTCACCCCCCACGTGAGCACGACCAACGAGCGACCGCCATTCCAGCTGGCCAAGCTCGGCCACCGACGGGTAGTTGTCAGCGCTGACCGCCTCGACGGACACCTCGGGCGGATAGTTGCCGCGGAAGAACGACGTGTCGACATCGACGCCGTGCACGATGCCGGGCACGCCGAGCCTGATGATCGCGTGATCGTGTCCCGGCTCGCGGCGCCGCCGACTCTCCCAGCCGTCATAGATTTTGCCCTTGGTCCCGTACTCCCCCGCCGCGAACACCGGCCGCTCAGGCTTGATCAGATTTTCCTTGGCAGCGAACAGCTCGTCGGTGGCATACATGACACTGCCGCCGATCCGGCGCGAAGCCAGGTCGGGCAGGTCCGAGAACTCCGGGCCGCCCGCCCCGGACGGCCCTCCCCCGAGACCACTCATAGGAGCTGCCCGGCGGGTCCGGCGGCCGCCACGCGAGCCGCCGACGAATGGTCAGCACTGAATATCTCGCGCCCGCGCAGCCAGGTACGCCGCACTACGCCGGTCAGGCGGCGACCGGAATAGGGCGTGAGCTTGTGCCGGTGCTCTAGCGCGCCGGGCTCGACCACGAAGTTGGCGTCGGGGGCGAACGCGACCAGATCTGCGTCACACCCCACGGCGATGCGGCCCTTGTCAGTCAGGCCAGCCAGTTCCGCCGGGCTGGCCGCCATCCAGCGAGCCAGATCAGGCACTCTGCAACCCCGTTCACGCCCGTAAGTCCAGACGACGGCAAGGCTGAGCTGAAGGGACGCGATGCCTCCCCACGCCTTGGCGAAGTCGCCGGCATCGGGCAGCTTCAGCTCTGGCGGGCAGGGCGAGTGATCGGACACCACGCAATCGATGACGCCCGCCAGCAGGCCATGCCACAGCAAATCGGCGTTGGCGCGTTCCCGGATCGGCGGGCAGCACTTGAACTCGGTCGCCCCGGCGGGCACCTCTTCGGCCGCCAGCGCGAGGTAGTGCGGGCACGTCTCACCACTCACCCGCAGCCCCTCAGCGCGTCCAGCTGACAGCAGTTCGAGCGCATCTGCGCTGGACACATGCAAGATATGGGCGCGGACGCCGGTGTGACGTGCGGCCTCGATCACCGCCTCAATGGCGGACGTCTCGGCTCGGGACGGCCGCGACCGCAGGAACGCGGCGTAGTCGGCGCGGCAGGCCTCACCGAGATATTCCGGGTCCTCTGCGTGCACGAGCAGCACGCTGCCGAGCTCAGCTACCTGGGCTGCCGCCTGGCGCAGCCCGGCTGGGTCCAGTGGCGGGAACTCCGGCACGCCCGAGTCGGCCAGGAAGCATTTGAAGCCGCGCACGCCGGCCCGGTGCAGGCCCCCGCGATCCGGCTCGTTGCCTGGCACCGCACCACCCCAGAAGGCAACGTCGACCCAGCACTGCCCGGCCGCAGCCGCGCGCTTCATCTCTAGCGAGGCTGTGTCGATCGTCGGCGGCAGGCTGTTCAGCGGCATGTCCACAATCGTCGTCACGCCGCCAGCTGCAGCAGCCTTCGTCGCGGTCGCGAATCCCTCCCAGTGCGTTCGCCCCGGCTCGTTGACGTGCACGTGCGTGTCCACCAGACCCGGTAGCAGCACCTCGTCGGCGGCCAGCCGGTAGACCGGAACGCCAGGAAACGCGGGCTCGTCGCTGAGGTCGCGCACACCGCTGACCTTGCCGTCAGTGACCGCAACCAGGGACGGAACGAGGCCGTCCGGCGTCACGGCGCGACCGGCCAGCAGCAGGTCAGGGCGCTCCTCCGCGGCCGGGTTCGTCACCCGGTATCCGTCAGGTGCTCAGGCCTGATCGGGACTCGGCCAAGTTCCAACCCCGTCGCCGCGCGGATCGCGGCCGCGATAGCGGGACCCGACGAGATCGCCGGCGGCTCGCCAACGCCGCGCACACCGTACGGGGCATGCGGATCGGGGTACTCCAGCACGTCGACCTGCATCGGGGGCATGTCCAGGATGGTGGGGATGAGGTAATCGGTGAACGACGGATTGCGGATTCGGCCGTTAGAGATCTGGATCTCTTCCATGATCGCGAGGCCGAGCCCTTGGGCGCTGCCGCCGTGGATCTGACCCAGGACCCCGTCCGGGTTGATCGCCTTGCCGACGTCTTGCGCGCAGGCAAGCTCAACCACCTTGACCAGGCCGAGTTCGGTGTCCACGTCGACCACCGCACGATGCGCGGCGAACGCGTACTGGACGTGCGCGGTGCCCTGGCCAGTCTCCCGGTCAACAGGATGGGTCGGCCGGTGCCGCCACAGCACAGTTTCCTCGATCACCTCGTCGCCTAGCAGGTCGGCGATCGACACCATCGTGTCCCCGATCACGGAAACGACGTGTCCCTCGGCCAGCCGCAAGTCAGCCACGGCGGGACCGAACCGGTCCTGTGCCAGGGTGAACAGCCGGGCGCGTACTTGCTGGCACGCGGCCTGAATGGCACCGCCGGTGACGTAAGTCTGCCGGGACGCAGAGGTAGATCCGCCCGAGCCGACGGAGGTGTCCTTCGGGCTCGTCACGACGTTCTGAACGCCGAGTTCGGTGCGGCAGATCTGCTGCTCGACGGTGACCAGGCCCTGTCCCACTTCCGCCGCGGCAGTATGCACGATGATGGTTGGCTCGCCGCCGGAGATCTCTAGCCGGATGCGGGCGACTGAGTAATCGTCGAACCCCTCGGAGAAGCCCACGTTCTTGTAAGCCACCGCGTACCCGACACCGCGCCGGACGCCCTCGCCGTGGGTGGTGTTCGCCGCGCCGCCGGGCAGGTCGAGCAGTTCGGGCTGCCCGTCCGAATCCGCCGACCGCGGCATCGGCCGACGCTGCACCAACCGCAGCAGCTCTTCCACCGGCGCCGGGCTGTCGACGATCTGACCAGTCGGCGTTTCGGCGCCGAGGCTCATGCCGTTGATGCACCGCAGCTCGACGGGATCCATGCCGAGCGCGGCCGCCAGCTTGTCCATCTGCGCTTCGTAGCCGAACGCAGCCTGCACCGAGCCGAAGCCACGCATCGCGCCGGCCGGCGGATTATTGGTGTACACGCCGTAGGCGTCGACGCGCACGTTGGGCACGACGTACGGGCCGATGCCCATGGTGCCGGCGTTCGCGACGACGGCCGATGTGCTGGACGCGTAGGCGCCGCCGTCGAGAAATATCGTCGCCCTGACATAGACCAGCCGGCCGTCGGCTGTCGCACCGTGCTCGTAGTGCATGGTGGCCGGATGCCGGTGCACGTGGCCGAAGAAGGACTCCTCGCGGTTGTAGCTCATCTTCACGGGCTTGCCGGTGTGCAGCGCGAGGAGGCACGCGTGTACGTGCATGGACAGGTCCTCCCGGCCGCCGAACGCACCGCCGACCCCGGCCAGGGTCAGCCTGACCTGGTCTGCCGGGAGCCCGAGCGCCGCGCACACCTGACGCTGATCCACGTGCAGCCACTGCGTGGCCACGTAGAGGTCGACACCGCCAGCGCCGTCGGGCACTGCTAGCCCGGCTTCTGGCCCGAGGAAGGCCTGGTCTTGCATGCCAACCTGGTAGTCCCCGGTCACGACCACGTCAGCTCGGGGCTCGGTGATGCCCTTGCGCAGTTTCAGGTGGCGGACGAGGTTGCCGGCCGGATGAACCTGCGGCGCGCCCGGTGCCAGCGCGGCGACCGGATCCGTCACCGGCTCCAGCGGCTCGTATTCAACGCGGATCTTCCGCGCGGCTTGGCGTGCGATCTCTGGATGGTCGGCGGCGACGATGGCCACCGGCTCGCCCTGGTAGCGGACCACGGTCTCGGCCAGCACCGGCTGGTCAGCATGTTCGAGCCCGCATCGGTTGGTGCCGGGAACGTCGTCGTGGGTGAGTACGGCATGCACGCCGGAAGTGGCCAGCGCCTCGCCGATGCTGATGGACTTGATCCGGGCGCACGGGTGCGGGCTGCGGAGTGTGGCGCCCCACAGCATGCCGTCCATCCACAGGTCGCTGCCATAGGCGAACTGGCCGGTGACCTTGAGCGCTCCATCCGGCCTGAGCGGACTGTCGCCGATACCACCGTACGCGGCTGCAGAGATCCAGTCGGGGGCGCTGACTCCCCGCGGCACTGAGCTGACCGGACTCGTCATCTCTCGACCATAGGGCCTGGTCACAGCGAGCTCCTGCCGACGAGCGCCGCGCTCGCGCGGCGGGCATCCGCGGTCACCTGTCTCTCATCGACACTGGTCAGCTGGTCGCGCTCGACAATCGTCTCCCCGTTGACCAGCAGCAGCTCCAGCGGCGGACGTGCGCCCAGCACGAGCGCGGCCGCCGGATCGGCGATGCCCGCGTGGGGCAGGGTGTCCAGTCGCCACACTGCGATGTCCGCGAGCTTGCCGACCTCGAGCGAGCCAATCTCCTGCTCGCGGCCGAGCACCCGCGCACCGCCCATGGTTCCCAGTTCCAGCGCTTGCCGGACCGACATCGCCTGCGGTCCGCCAGTCGCCCGCGCGGTCAGCGTGGCCTGCCTGACCTCCCCGATCAGCGAGTTTTCCTCGCTGGATGCAGGGCCATCCACGCCAAGGCCGACGCAGACCCCTGCGGCGAGCAGGTCGTGAGTCCGGCAGACGCCGGCACCGAGCCGGCCGTTGGACGACGGGCAATGCGCGACTCCGGTGCCGGTCGCGGCTAGCCGGCCGATGGCCGCGTCATGGAGGTGCACCGCGTGCGCGAGCCAGACGTCATCACCCAGCCAGCCGAGGGAATCGAGATACTCGACCGGGGTGCAGCCGAAATGATCCGCGCAGTAGTGGTCCTCTTCCGCGGTCTCGGCCAGGTGCGTGTGCAGGCGCACCCCTGACCGACGCGCGAGGTCCGCTGTCTCGGTCAGGAGCGCCTTCGTTACCGAGAACGGCGAGCAGGGCGCGAGGCCGATCCGCAGCATCGAGTCCGGCGAGCCGTCGTGGAACTGGTCGATGGCGTCCTGGCTCGCCACGAGGATTCCGTCGCGGTCTTCTACTGCGTCATCGGGCGGCAGCCCGCCGGAGCTCGCGCCGAGATCCATCGACCCGCGCGTCGGGTGAAACCGAATGCCGACGTGCTGCGCAGCGGCGACTGTCGCACCGAGCAGGTCGCCGCCCGATCTCGGAAAAACATAGTGGTGATCCATCGTGGTCGTGCAGCCGGACCGCGCCAGCCAGGCAAGCGCAGCGGTTGCTAGTATCCGGACGACGGCCGCGTCCATCCGGGCCCAGACGGGGTACAGCTGGGTCAGCCACTCAAACAAGGTCGCGTCGGGCGCCATCCCCCTGGTGCCCCACTGATACAGGTGATGGTGGGTGTTGATCAGCCCGGGAGTGGCCAGACAGCCGCTGGCGTCGATGCGCGTGACAGTGCCTTCGAGGCCGCCGCGCGGCGGACTTCCCGAGCCGACCGCAGTGATCACGTTGCCGGTAACGACGACGTGACCGCTGGCGTACTCACTGCCCTGGCCGTCCATGGTGACGACCGAGCAGCCGTCGAGTACGAGAGAAGCCGGCGCGGTCATTCCCGGTCCCCGTTCATCTCCCCCGCCGCCAGGCGGACCGCGTCGAGGATCTTCTCGTAGCCGGTGCATCGGCACAGGTTGCCCGCCAGCGCCTCTCGGATCTGCGGGTCGGTCGGCATGGGTATCCGGCTCAGCAGGTCGTGGACCGCCACGATCAGGCCTGGGGTGCAGAAACCGCACTGCACGGCGCCTGCTCGCAGGAATGCCTGCTGCACGGGATGCAAGTCCTCCCCCGATGCCAGCCCTTCGACCGTGACGATGCTCCGTCCGATGGCCTGGCCTGCTGCCACCAGGCAGGCACAGACAGGCACGCCGTCGAGGTAGACCGTGCAGGACCCGCACTCGCCCTGCTCGCAGGCGTTCTTCGAGCCTGGCAGGCCAAGTCGCTCGCGCAGCATGTAGAGCAGGCTCTCGCCTGCCCAGACATCATCGGCCTGCCTGCTCTGGCCGTTGATCGTCGCGGTCACTCGCACCGTCGCTCACGCCCCCTTGTCGTCGCCAGCACTGCTCGCTTGTTTCGTGTTCTGAAAGTCGAGCCACGCCCAGAGGAGTGTCCGGCGCGCGATCACGGATAGGCAGTGCCGGCGGTACGCCGCAGTGCCCCGGACGTCGTCGATTGGCTGGGCGGCAGCCGCAACGAGCTGGCCGAATTCCCTGGCTACGGCGGCGGGCAACTGCGCCCTGGACTCCCACAGGCCCTGCTCGGCAAGAGTCCCGGCAAGGAAATCCTCCGCCTGCCGAGCACGCAGGGGCGTTGGCCCGGCCGATCCGATGCCCGTCCCTACCTCCTGACGGTCCGGCCGGAGTGCCAGGCTGAACGCGGCGACCGCAATCACCATCGCGTTCCGCGTGCCGATCTTGCTGAACTGCTCCGCGCCAGTTGGCAGGGGGATGCGAACGGCCGCGATCAGCTCGCCGGGTTCCAGCGCGTGTCGCTTCGGTCCCCTGAAGAACTGATCAACGGGCAACAAGCGCGTTCCCCGCACAGAGGCGATCTCAACCTCGGCGCCCGCGGCCAGCAGCGGTGGATGTACATCGCCGGCCGGCGACGCGGTGCCCAGGTTGCCGCCGACCGTGCCGCGATTGCGGATCTGGGGCGAGCCGACTGTCCGCGCCGCTAGAGCGAGCCCGGGCAGCCGGTCACGTAGCTCGGTGATGACCTGGCTGTAGGTGACGCCGGCGCCAAGCCGCACTTGGCTGCCGGCAACCTCCCACTGGCGGAGCTCGCTGATCCTGGTGAGGTCGAGCAGCGCGGGCGGTCGCTCCGCGCCGAAGTTCAGGCCGACCATCACATCGGTGCCACCAGCCAGCGGCACGGCCGCTGGCATATCAGCCTGCACCGCCAGGGCATCTGCCCAGCTACTAGGCTGAATGAACTCCACGCTCGAAGCCTCCTCGGCGCTACTCTGCGCCGTCCGTAGTTGGTCGACTGTTTGATCATCCGGCGAACGAGCCAGGCACCTCCCAGGAAGGACCGGCGGGCGGCGCGTCATCTCGCTGCACCGCGCATTGGATCAGACCGTAGGGCCGGTCGTCCGCGTGGAACACCTCTCCGTGGTTGACCAGCCCGAACGGGCTCAGATCGACCAGGTAGTGATGCTTGTTTGGCGCAGACAACCTGATCTCCGCGATCTCTTCGTGAGCTGCGAGGACCGCTCGGCCCATCTCCCAGAGGCTCTGCTGCAGCGCGAGGCTGTGGACCGTGGCGAATTGCTCGATCAGCACCTGCCGAATGCTCGCGTGCAGGACGTCCCAGTCACCCTCCGGGCGGATGTGGCGCCAGCAAGCGGTCAGCGACGTGGCCAGCACCCGGTCGTGAGTCTCCGCCAGTGTGGTGTACCCGTCACGCAGGAATCCGGCGAACTCCGACCCGGTCGACTTCAGCAGCACGAGATCACGGAGCCCGGACAGCACCCAGACGCGTTGCTCGCTTCCCCGGCCCTCGACCGTCACCGACGTAGTCCTGGCCTCCTGACCGGTCCGGACGAAGGTGTGCGGATGACCGTCGCCAGCAACCCGCACGCGCTCCCACCGGTACTCGTCGACGTCGATCCGCGCGCCACGTACTGGCTCGATCTCGTCGGCGAAGTGCCGGGCCAGCGCTAGCGCATACGTCTCGATGTCGGCCACGCCACGCTCGAGCGCGAACGCGTACGCGGTGTTCTTCTGGGTGTCGGTCGGCAGCACGCTCGCCTGGTCGCCGTGCAAGTAGGCGCCCGCGAAGTCGCCGCGGAGGACCGTCGACACGTTCAGATCGCGGATCTCGTGCTCGGCAAGGTCCCGGTAGATGCGGACCAGCCTGGTCTCGGCTTTGCCGTACTGATGCGCCGCCAGCACGTATCCCACGTCAACTCCCCCGATAGGTCGAGTAGCCGAATGGACTGATTAGGAGGGGAACGTGGTAGTGCTCGCCCTCGGCAACCGTGAACGTGACGGTGACTTCGGGAAAGAACGTCCCGGCGGCGGTGCTCCTGCCGCCGGCGCCACGCCGCTCTGTGAGATAGCCGCCGGTGTCGAAGATCAGCCGGTAGGTGCCCGGCGGGACGATCTCTGGCCCAAGGCCCGGGATCCGGCCGTCGGCGTCGGTGCTGGCTGCTGCGATCTCCTCCACCGCGGGCGCTGTCTCGTGGCCCGGCGGCGCGACGCGTTCCAGCCGGACCCGCATCCCCGCTGCGGGGCAGCCAGCGGCAAGGTCGAGTACGTGGGTGGAGATCGCGCTCACGGCGACCCCGCCACGAGCCGCTGCAGCCTGAGCGCATTGATCCGCTGCAACTCAGACCGCACGACTGGCCATTCATCCTCGGGCTCGTTCCGCAGCCTGTCGCGCAGCACGTCGAGCAGTTCCGGCGCGGTTCGGCCAGCGGCGGACACCAGGTAGATGTGTCCGAACCGCTGCTCGTACTGTCGGTTTGCCTCGGCCAGCGCCAGCATGGTCTCGGTGTCATCGCCGTCGACACGTGACTGTTCTTGCCTGGACCAGCCGGCAGCGTGCGGGCCGCCGCTGCCCGCCTCCAGCCGCTCGCCGATCCGCGGATGGCCTGCCAGCGCCTCGGCCAGGTCCGTGACAGTCAGCTCTGCGACGATGGCGCCCGACTGTCGGATGACATCCTGGGCCGAGGAGTAAGGCCGGGCGGCTGCCATCTGCTCTGCCCATCTCGGCGCGGCGCAGCACTCCCGCAACGCCTGCTGAGCCTCTCCGGCCGGGAGCTCATTGAACCAGGTCAGCCGGTCACCCATCCCGACAGACTGACGCTTCGGCGGCCTATGGGCAAGTGCGCCAGCAGATCCCTGCCAGGCCGGTCCTGCGGGGTTTGTCCATAACGTGCCGCTATGACGGCGGAAACGCTCGGTACTAGCGACGCCACACAGACTGTCTTCATCGAAAGCGTGCCGATGCCTAGCTGGTCAGCCGCAGGAGTGAGGTAGCCCGCCTGGCCGCTGACGATTGCCGGAAAGATCGTGGGTTAGCTCCGGCGATTCGGGGTACGCGAACCGGTAGCGCGTAGGGGGCCGAGAGCGTGTCGCTGAGGATCGCGACGCTGGGTCATAAGGGATGACTCAGCATTCGCTACGTTCCCGACTTCCTACGCGCCCTCTTCTTTGTCATCTCTCGAACAGTCGTTCGATAATGTTCTCATGCCTGTGCTCCAGCGACCATCGGCTATCTCGGTGGATGCTCGTGACGACGCGCCAGGCTTTCCGGCGTGCGCAATAACTCGCTCGTTCAGGCCGTCAAGCGGCGGTTCGGTCGGCGTGAACTTAGCCGCCCGGCCCGCATGCGCCGACCCGGCAGTCTCGCGTCCGCCGACCGCACGGGCAGGTCGGAGGAATGCGGTCTGACTGGCTCACGTTCCTACGCGGGTGAAGAAGATTGGCTTCCTCTCGTTCGGACACTGGTCGTTGTCTCCCGGCTCCCAGACAAGGTCTGGGTCGGACGCATTGGTTCAGTCGATCGAGCTGGCGGTAGCCGCCGAAGAGCTGGGAGCGGACGGGGCGTACTTCCGCGTGCACCACTTCGCGAGACAGCTGGGATCACCCTTCCCGCTACTGGCGGCCGTCGGCGCGCGCACGAGCCGGATCGAAATCGGCACGGCAGTCATCGACATGCGCTACGAGAACCCGCTCTACATGGCGGAGGACGCGGGAGCAGCAGATCTCATCTCGGGCGGCCGCCTCCAGCTCGGGATCAGCCGCGGCTCACCTGAGCAGGTGATCGACGGCTGGCGGTATTTCGGCTACCAGCCGCAGGACGGCGAGACTGACGCCGAGATGGCCCGCGGGCACGCCGAGGTGCTGCTCGAGGTGCTGCGCGGGAAGGGCTTTGCGAAGCCTAACCCCCGGCCTATGTTTCCCAACCCCCCTGGGCTGCTGCGGGTGGAGCCGCACTCTGAAGGCCTGCGCGACCGCATCTGGTGGGGCGCCGCGTCACAACGGACCGCCGCCTGGGCAGCCGAGCTGGGCATGAACATGCAGAGTTCCACCCTAATTACCAACGAGTCTGACAAACCCTTCCACGCGCAGCAGGCGGAGCAGATCCAGGTATTCCGTGACGCATGGGAGAAGGCTGGACATGAGCGGGAACCGCGGGTGTCAGTGAGCCGAAGCATCTTCGCCATCGTCGATGATCGGGACAGGGCGTACTTTGGCCATCGCAACCAGGACGCCGACCAGGTCGGGCTCATCGACCCGCAGACCGAGGCGATCTTTGGCAGGACGTACGCCGCCGAACCCGACGTTCTGATTCAGCAGCTCAGGGAGGACACGGCGATCGCGGCTGCCGACACGCTCCTGCTCACAGTGCCTAACCAGCTCGGTGTCGACTACAACGTCCACGTCATCGACAGCATCCTCCGCCATGTGGCGCCGGCACTCGACTGGCGCTGAACTATGGCGACTACCCGTCGCCGTGACTAGTCCAGTCGGCCCAGCGGTGCTGGCCTCCGACCGATGCGAGCAGCGCGGCCCTGCCGACCCACCCTGATCCGCCAGAACCCGGCTGCGAGTGGGTCACCTCAGTGGCGATCGGACGACAGGTCGGCTGAGCCACCCTTGGTCAGCGCGAGGGGCTTGACGACCCGGTCAAAAAGTTCCTCGCTGACGCCCTTGTTCAGGGCGGCCTGCTTAAGGGTCAGGTCATGGTCGATCGCGTAGTGCGAGATGTCCGAGGCGGAGTCGTACCCGATGACCGGTGACAGGGCTGTGACCATCATCACCGACCGGTCGATGTCCTCCTTGAGCTTAGGCCGGTTGAGCTCGGCACCTTCGATCATGAACTCGCGGAAGTGGTCGCACATGTCGGCCATGATCAGCGCCGAATGCAAGTAGTTGTTGATCAGAACGGGACGAAACGCGTTGAGCTCGAAGTTACCCTCGGCCCCGCCCATCGTGATTGCCAGGTCTGAGGCGATGATCTGGATGGCCACCATCAGCATGGCCTCGGCCTGCGTCGGATTGACCTTCCCCGGCATGATCGACGATCCTGGCTCGTTCGCTGGCAGCAGCAGCTCGTGGATTCCAGTGCGCGGCCCGGACCCGAGCCACCGCATGTCGTTTGCGATCTTGAAGAGCGTCACCGCCGCGGCTTTGAGACTGGCGTGGGCCCGGACCATCCGGTCGAGCGTGCCTTGCGCGGTGAATTTGTTGACGGCCGTCTGGAATGGCGTGTCAGTCATCGCCGCGATTTCTGCAGCGACCTCGCGGCCGAATCCCGGCGGTGCATTCAGTCCGGTGCCCACGGCGGTACCGCCGATCGCGACCTTCAGTAGGCCGCGCGTAGCGTGCTCGACCTCGGCGATGGCGTCGTCGAGAGCACCGGCGTAGCCGGACCACTCCTGGCCCACCGTCAGCGGGGTCGCGTCCTCGAGGTGCGTCCGCCCGATCTTCACGACTTTCGACCAGTCTCTGGACTTGAGGTCTATCGCGTCACGCAGCCGCTTCAGCGCCGGGATGGTCTTCTCGATGGCCATCTTGTGCGCCGCGATGTGCATGGCGGTCGGGAAGGTGTCGTTGCTGGACTGGCC
>Ga0126381_100004453_pt1 | contig 15275 bp, 14 predicted proteins | sample PanSoiMetPlot_28_FD_96465 | JGI IMG/M metagenome (GOLD analysis project Ga0126381, IMG submission 96465) | Tropical forest soil microbial communities from Panama - MetaG Plot_28 | ecosystem: Environmental > Terrestrial > Soil > Tropical forest > Bulk soil | place: Panama | collected 2016-02-17 | reverse complement strand
AAGACGGGCGTCGCGAGAAATTCGACCGCCAGAAGGTGCTCAATGGCCTTTTGAAAGCTTGCGAAAAAAGGCCCGTACCGATGGCAAAGCTCGCCGAGATTGTGGACGCCGTCGAGACGAAACTGGCTGATAGCCCCGAGCGAGAGCTTGCTACTACTGAGGTAGGAGAATTCTTGATGGAGCGACTGCGGGGCCTGGATAAGATCGCGTACGTGCGCTTTGCGTCGGTCTATCGGGATTTCCAGGATGTCGAGGCTTTCCTCAATGAATTGAAGAATTTAGTGCTGCAAAAACGGTCTTAAGAAATGGCCAGCGGTGCGGCATCGGCGGGCTAAGTTCCCTGTAACCAATCCTTCAGAAAAACATCTTGTATTTAGGGCTTAACTTCGAAAACGTTCGGTGTTATAATCGGGTGCTGCCAAACTAGATCGGCACGGTGGCTCGGCGCACACCGAGGCGGAAGTCTGCATTGAGCAATGCTTAGTGAGCAAGGCTGTTTGGGGTTGAGCAAAGTAGCAAGAGCGGGACGGGCATTTCGGTGCGCGGCTGCCAGGTGAGTATCTAAGTGGACCATTTTGAAGATCAGTTTTTGACGGACAGCCCCATCGGTGGGATGCCGTTCGACGAAGAGTCGAACTTTTTCCACCCCGAAGAGGTTCAGGACGAGGAGTTTCCTGCTGCCCAGCAGGCGGAAGAGTCGATCTACACGGACGATCCGGTCCGAGTGTACTTGCGCGAGATGGGCGCGGTGCCGCTGCTCACGCGAGAAGGCGAAGTTAACCTGGCGCGCCGCATGGAGCGCGGGAAGCTGCGGATGCAGAAGTCGATCAGCCGATCGGCCTTGGTGCAGCTGCGAGCGATGGAAATCGCCGAAGTGCTGAAGCGCGGCGACGACGAGTTGGACAATTACGTCGACCTTGGTGACGCCGAAGAAGGCAGCCCGGCGGACACAAAGAGGCAAGCGGAGGTTCGCGCAGAGTTTGCCGAAATCATCGGACTGCACAAGCGTCAGATACAGCTTTCCGAGAAGCTAGAAACCGTACCGCTGAGCAACAAGCGGCTGCGGAAACGTGCCCAGGGCCGATTGAATCGGGCGACCGTCGCGATTTCCCGCGCGATCCGCCGCATTCCCTGGCTCCCCTCGCGCTGGAAGCAGTTTTCTAAAGAAATCGAGCATGCAGTCGAGCAATTGGCGCAACTCGAACAGGATCTTCGCAAGCTAGAAGGCCGTTCCGGCATGGCGGCACAGGCGCGCACGCGCGAGCTGCGGAAGGAAGTTCGCAAGTTGGAGCGCGACGCGGGCGCATCGCTCAGCGACTTGCGGCACAGTCTGACGGTGATCCGCCATGGCGAAATCGAAGCCGAACGCGCCAAGAAGGATCTGGTGGAAGCGAACCTTCGCCTGGTAGTCTCTGTGGCGAAGAAGTACGTCAATCGCGGGCTGCACCTGCTGGATCTGATTCAGGAAGGCAACATCGGCCTGATGCGCGCCGCCGACAAATTCGAATACCGGCGCGGCTACAAGTTTTCGACGTACGCAACCTGGTGGATTCGCCAGGCAATTACGCGCGCCATCGCGGATCAATCTCGCACCATTCGCATTCCGGTGCACATGAACGAGAGCATGAACAAGTTCCTGCGCGCCACGCGCGAGCTGGAAAAGGAACTCGGCCGCGCTCCGAACAACGACGAAATCAGCCGCCGGATGGACATCCCGGTGGAAAAAGTTCAGAAGCTGAAAACGATTTCGCGCGATCCGGTTTCGCTCGAGACGCCGGTAGGCCGCGATGGAGAATCGGCGCTAGGCGATCTAATCGAAGATCGCTGGGTCGGTTCACCGGTCGATGCCGTCATCGATTCAAACGTCCGTGACGAGACGGCCAACATTTTGAAGACCCTGTCTCCGAAAGAAGAGAAAGTGATCCGGCTGCGCTTCGGCATCGGCTGTGAGCGCGAGCACACGCTGGAAGAGATCGGGCAAGAGTTCGACGTAACGCGCGAGCGGATCCGTCAGATCGAAGCCAAGGCGCTGCGCCAGCTTCGATCGCCGGAGCGCGCTCGACATCTGCGAGCTTTATTGGCTGCAAGATAGAGCCACTTCCTCCTCCTCGTGAAGGCCGGGCCAATCCCCCGGCCTTTTTTATTTCGGGGTAGCATATTTGCAATTCGGGCGCCGGGCTTCTCGTATGGTAATTGGTACGGCGACCACAAAGATTACCATCACGCTCTGGGACGAGCAGGTGGGGGAGATTCGCTCGCTGGTCGCCGCCGGGCAATCAGCGAGCATCTCTGGTTTCGTGCAACACGCGGTCGGCGCCGCTCTGTCCGACGCGGCTGGTTGGCGGGAGATGCTAAAGGACGCGCTCAATCAAACCGGGGGACGGCTCACGAAAAAGGAACGAGCTTGGGCTGACAGGTTGCTCGCTTCCGAGGGCCGCAAGCGGCGATCAAGACGCGGGAAGGCCGCGTGAGCGGAATCACCTTCGACGTGGGCGGGCTCATCGCACTCGACCGAAATGATCGACGTGTACTCGCGCTGATTGCGCGCGCACTAGAACGTGGGATGCGCATCACCGTTCCCGCAACCGCGCTGGCTCAAGTGATTCGCAATCCCGCCCAGCAAGCCCGTCTATGCCGGTTCATTCGGCAGCCTGGCACCGATATCGTGGCACTCGATGTGCGCGAGGCAACGGCTGTAGGTCTCTTGTTGGCCAAGGCTGGAACGGCCGACATCGTCGATGCCCAGGTGGTGGTTTGTGCCTTGAGGGCGGGACAGGCTGTCATCACCAGCGATCCCGGCGACCTCAGTCGGATAGGTCAGGGACTGACTTTCGTATCCGTTTGACGCGCATGTTTAGAAACGTTAGAGCGATTGAAAGCGCCAACAGCCCGCCATCGCGCGCGAGCGTACCGGGCGTGATCGCTTCGCCCAGTCCGAAACATCCGCAGTCGATGGCCATTCCCTTTAGGTAGGCGCGCGCCATGAGAGCGAAGAAGACTACTAGCAACCCCGTTGCGGTTGCAGCTGTGTACCGCAACAGAATCCCCGCGACCAGGAACACGCCGATCAAAAGCTCCAGCCAGGGCAGCCAGTGGCCCAGTAACATCGCAGCCCATGCGGGAAGAATCTGGTAGGCATCGATCGACATTGCGAACAGCATCCACGGCTGGCGGAGTTTCGTGTAGGCTGCGTACAAGAAGACCATGCCGAGCAATAGCCGCAGGATCAGAACTACACGGCGCACGTCAGTTGGAGAGCAGCGAATCGAGAAAGCGGGAAAGAATCTGGTAGCCTGCGCCAGTGGGGATGCGGTACTGTTTGATGCCGTGCGTGATGATGACGGTAGGCGTGCCATCGACGTGCGCAGCGCGGCCGAGTTGGATGTCGCTCTGCACTTCGGCGGCGATTGACGGATCCTGCGCCAGCGTGCGAACCTTCTTAGCTTCGTCGGGGCTCAACACGCTACAGGCAGTATCGGCGACTTTGCCGCTCGCTGCCCAGTTCTGTTGCTGTTTGAAGAGAATGTCGGTCACCTGGTCATACTTGCCGATCCGCCGCGCGGCGAGCGCGTAACAAGCGGCCTGCATCGCGAAAGCGTGCATCGGGAGCGGGAACTCGTAGTGGACCAAGTAGACTTTGCCTTTGTCGACGTAGTTGTCAATCACGGGCTTCAACGTGCTTTCGTAGAGCGCCTTGCAGCCGGGGCATTGATAATCGCTGAATACTTCCATTTTGATGGGTGCGGTGGATGATCCGCGAGTATTGAGCTGCTGGTTCCCGGCAGCGACGGCCAGGGAAGCGAACGCGATCGCAGCGAGAATTGTTCTCATAGCATCAGGATAGCTGAGCCGACTTGCATAAGACGAATCTTTACGAGGTTGTCGTCTTTTCCGTCATGAAACATTAACACGCCGGGCATAGGGTGATGAGTTCCGAGATTGCTCCGCAGAGCGTTCGTGAATGAGGGAGGCTTATGGCAGAAAATTCTTTCCATTATGAATTCGAGCATTTCCGACATTGATCCGTCGGAGGTGCTCTATTCGCGCGGCACACAGGTAACCACCGTCAACTGCCACGGCAGTTTGTTAGCCGAGAACAGGTAACAAAGTGGAAGACATGTTCAAGGAGACCCCGTTTAAGGGACGCGTCATCATCGACCTGAGCGACGTGGACCGTATCGATAGCGCCGGATTGGGATCGCTCATGCGTTTGAAGCTGCACGCCGTCAAAGAAGAGGGCGTGAGTATGCAGTTTGTGCAGATGGGTCCGCGCGTGATGCAATTGCTTAAGATCGCGCAGTTGGTAGACTGGTTCCCGTTCTAACAACCGCTTCAATTACAGATGCGCGCCGTTCTTTAGTACCGACGCGCGAGTGATCTTCGCGATCGTGGGCGTGCCGCACTGGCGCATCGTGAGAGTGAGTTCGGCGCGATAGATGTCGAGAACGCGCTCGACGCCTTCCTGGCCGAATGCGGAGAGTCCCCAGATGTAAGGCCGGCCGATGCCAACGGCGCGTGCGCCGATCGCCAGGGCTTTGTAGACGTCGGTGCCGCGGCGGAATCCGCCATCGACGAAGACCGGTATCTGGGAACCGACGGCGTCGATCACCTCAGGAAGAATATCGATGGTGCCACGGCCGGTCTCGGTCGCGCGGCCGCCGTGGTTCGAGACCACGATGCCGTCGGCGCCGTGATCGCGCGCGAGTGCGGCGTCTTCCGGCGTGTCGATGCCTTTGAGAATGAGCTTCATCTTGGTGAGTTTCTTTAGACGGTCGACGTAAGCCCAGGTTGCGGCCGATGGATTCATGTTGCCCGAGAGGCCTTCGAACATCGGCTTGCCCTGGTTGCGGCGCGTGATGTCGTTGGCCTTGGGCGAGGTGGCGTGGCAAGCGACACAGTCGCGATTGTCGATACGCATGAAGCGCGTGCCGGTTTCGGTGTTGCGGCCGGCGAGGAGGTCGATCGTCCAGGCAAGGACGGGGCAGCCGGCATCTTCCACGCGCTTCACCATTTTTTCGGTGTCGGGCCAAGTGGTCGGCATGTAGAGCTGATACCAGGGCGGTGTCCCGAGCGCCTTCGCGACTTCTTCCACCGGAGTGGACGTCACGGTGGAGAGCATCTGCATGACGTTTTTCGCTTTGGCCGCGCGCGCCGTGGACAGCTCGCCATCGCGATAGAAGGCGCGCTGGCTTCCGACCGCGCTCACATAGAGAGGCATGCTCCAGGTCGCGCCGAAGACGTTGGTTTTGAGATCGACTTCGGAGACGTCGACCAGGCGGCGGGCGCGCAGTTGGTAATGCTGAAAGGCCTCGCGGTTGGCGTGCAGCGTTGCATCGTCGTCGACGCCGGTCGCCATGTAGCCCCAGTGCGCGGGTGGGAGCGCTTTGTGGGCGAGCGGCTCGAAGTCCATCACGCTAAGGACCTCTTTGGCCGTAGCGGGCGGGGGAGCGGAGGCGAAATCCTGTGCCCAAGCTTTTGCGGCGAGCGGGCTGGCGGCGAGGAACCGCAGGAAGTCGCGGCGGGCGGATGAGTGGGTCATGCGGCGATTATACATGCATAGCGGCGCGCGAGCGTTACCCGACACGCGTGCCTCTCGGCATAAAATATAAGGAAGAGGCTCTTCACTGAAGGCAATCGAGGACATTGAGCGCGCGATTGAGGCCCTGATGCCGCAAGAATTGGCGGGGCTGTACTCCTGGCTGGATCAGCGCTTTCCACAGGCCATTGACACACGTGTCCAGGCCGACCCTTGCCGCAGGCCGTTTGGACGGGGCGATTCGCCGTGCTTTGGACGACGAGAAGAACGGGCGCACTCGGCTCCTGTAGATTTGAATGCGGCATTCGGCTGCCGTAGATTTTGGAAAGCCTACAAAGACTTCCCGGCCGACATTTGAGCGCGGGCCGACAAACAGTTTTCCTTGTTGAAATCGGACCCGCAGCATCCTTCGCACCAATTCAAGAAAATTGGCGACCGTAACGGTGTTGAAATCCGGCCGGCCCTTGTTTCGCTAAATCTCCGTGCGCTCGTAATCAAGCGGGCGCAGGGTTTTTATGGTTCTGGATCGGCGATCATGCCACGTACGATGCGTTGATTTCCTAGCAGCCGCGCGAGTGGGTCATGGGGCGATTATACCTGCTCGGGTAAGATCATATAGAAGACAATGCAGATGAACCAGCAGTCGAGACAGCGGCTCGTCCTGCTTTTGCTCTTTCTCGCTGCGATTCTTGCACTCTGGCTGGATCATGCTCACCGTTCGCGATACACGTGATCCGTAATGGTCATCAGGCTGCGATTGGCCGTTTGTGCTATCCTGTAACAGTACAAAAAGAGATTAAGGATAGACGAGGAGTATCGATTCGAGCATGGCCCTGGCGACCGAGTCCAAGAAGCAGACTGTAGCTAAGTATCGCGTTCACAAAACCGACGTCGGTTCGCCGGAAGTCCAGGTAGCCATCCTCAGCCAGCGCATCAAGCAGCTTGAGGATCATTTCAAGACGCATAGCAAGGACCATCATTCCCGCCGTGGATTGTTGTCGATGGTCGCTCGGAGGCGTCGCCTTTTGAAATACCTGAAAAGCCGTAACCCGGAAAGGTACAAGAACCTGATTCAAAGTTTGGGCATTCGCCGTTAGAAGCCCGAGCTCAGGTAATCCGCCCCGGTGGGCGGCGCTCCCTTCAGTTCACTCACTCCAAAGTCTCCTCTTAATCGCGACAGGCGAGGCAGAAAGCCGTGCCTGGATTAAAAGGACATTCGATGTTACAAACAGTTGAAATCGACCTGGATGGTCAAAAGATAACTCTCGAGTCCGGCAAAGTCGCCAAGCAGGCCAACGGGTCCGTGCTGGTGCGCTCGGGAGATTCGGTGGTGCTGGTCACCGCCTGTTCGAACGAAGAACCGAAACCGGGAGCGTCATTCTTTCCGCTCACCGTGGATTATCGGGAATATACGTACGCCGCAGGAAAATTTCCGGGCGGATTCATCAAGCGCGAGGGACGTCCCTCGGAGAAAGAAATCCTCACCAGCCGGTTGATCGACCGGCCCATTCGCCCGCTGTTCCCCGAGGGCTTCATGTGCGAGACGCAAGTCATCGCCATGGTGCTTTCGGCCGATCCGAAGCGCGACCCCAACACGTTGGCCATTGTCGGCGCTGGCGCGGCGCTCGCAATTTCCGATATCCCTTTCCAGCATGTACTCGGCGGGGTCCGCGTGGGTTTGGTGGACGGCAAGATGGTCGCGAACCCCTCCTATGAGGAGACGCGCGAGGCTAAGGTCAGCATCATCGTGGCCGGTAGCGAAGAAGGCATCGTGATGGTGGAGGCCGGCGCGCAACACGCGAGTGAAGCTGAAGTCGTGGATGCCATCGAGTACGGGCACACCTGCTGCAAAAAGATCGCAGCCGGCATTCGGGAACTAATGAAGAAATGCGGCAAGCCAAAGCGCACGTTTACGCCGCCTGAGATCAACAAGGAGCTCTACGCTCAGATCGAGAAACAGATCCGCGAAGAGCTCACCGAGGCGCTCAACACGAAGAAATACCAAAAGCTTGAAAGTTATCAACGCGTGGCCAACGCTCGCGACAAAGTCGTGACTCCGCTCCCTGAGGATCAGAGCGAAGAGGGCGGCGACCTGTTCGATCGGCTCAAAGAGCGCATCTTTCGCGACGAGATGTTGAAGGCGCGCCGCCGCCCCGATGGCCGCAAGTTCGATGAGATCCGCACCATCGAATCCGAAGTAGGTGTGCTCCCGCGCACGCATGGCTCGGCGTTGTTCACGCGCGGCGAGACGCAGGCGCTCGTGACCGTGACGCTCGGCACGAAAGAAGACGAGCAGCGTATCGAGATGTTCGACCCGGCCGAGACTTCCAAGCGCTTTATGCTGCATTACAACTTCCCGCCGTTCAGCGTTGGCGAAGTTGGATTCATGCGCGGGCCGGGACGGCGCGAGATCGGTCATGGTGCGCTCGCCGAGAGGTCCATTTCTGCAGTCATTCCGGACGAAAAGGAATTTCCGTACACGTTGCGCGTCGTGAGCGACATTCTGGAATCGAACGGATCAAGCTCGATGGCGACGGTCTGCGGCGCAACACTCGCGTTGATGGATGCGGGTGTGAAAATTACCGATCCTGTCGCTGGAATCGCGATGGGACTGGTGCTGGAAGGCAAAGACTACGCGATTCTCACTGACATCGCTGGCGCCGAAGACCATTACGGCGACATGGATTTCAAAGTTGCTGGATCGGCGAAGGGAATCACTGGCCTTCAGATGGATATCAAGGTTCCCAACGTCACCACGGCGATCATGAAAGAGGCGCTGGAGCAGGCGCGTGGTGCGCGGCTGTTTATCCTGGGCAAAATGACGGCGGCCCTCGCTGAGCCGCGCAAGGAGATGTCGCAGTACGCGCCGCGCATCTACACGCTGACCATTCCCACCGACAAGATTCGCGATCTGATCGGGCCGGGCGGCAAGATGATCCGTAGCATCGTGGACGAAACTGGCGTAAAGATCGACGTTGAAGACGATGGCACGGTCAATATTTTCGCTTCCGACGGCGAATCGGCCAACAAGGCGATCCAGCGCGTGACGGATATCGCGGCGGTTGCCGAGGTCGGAAAGACGTACCTCGGGAAAGTGGTGCGGATTGTCGATTTCGGCGCGTTTGTCGAGATTTTCCCCGGCACCGACGGCCTGCTCCACATCAGTGAAATTTCCGAAAACCGCATCAAGCAAGTGCGCGACGAACTCAAGGAGGGCGATCAGATTCTAGTCAAAGTGCTGGCGCTCGAGGGCAATAAAATCAAGCTCAGCCGCAAGGCGATTCTCAAGGAACAACGCGAGAAACTTGCCAAGGCTTGAGTTCGGACTATAGCGCAAAGAATGGCGCGCGCGAGTTGGACCTGTTCCGCTCGCGCGCTCCGTTTGGCGCGAGTTAATCTAAAGGGCTAGGCGGGCGATGGCGCGGCCTTCTTGCGGGGTGCGCGGCGTTTTTCCACCGGAGGCTGGCGATCGCTCTTCTTCAGTGCGCCGAGCGCGATAGACAGCACAAATTTCTTCTCACCGTGATCGTCGAATTTGATCACGATATATTCTTCGGTGCAGGACAAGACCGAACCCAGACCATATTTGGAGTGCTCGATCTGCGCGCCTTGAGCAAAAGGTGGTTTGCTTGCCATAGGAGGGGAGGACTACGCCTCAGTCAATTGTAACATTTCGGCCTGATTCTGTCGAAGCGCGCGCCCGGAGGTCACGCATCTGATTGATAATCGGCCACATAGCTTAGACGACGGCGCAGCCTAGGCGCGAGGTTTCTAGCTCTGATCTAGAATCAGAATCTCGACACGCCGATTTTCCGCTCGTCCATCGGCGGTGTCGTTCGACGTCCTCGGGCTAAACGATCCGTGACTGGAAATAGAAAGACGCGATTCGTCAATGCCATAGTCTTTGATAAGCGCCTTCAATAAGCTCAATCCGCGCGCTGACGACAGCTCCCAATTGTTCTTGAAGCGGCGGTTGTGGATCGGAATCGAATCGGCGTGTCCGGCCAGCTCAATTTTGTTGTCCAGGTCGCGGACGGCGCCGGGCGATTTCGGAAATGATCGGGCGCGCCGACACGTTAATGCGGTCGTCGCCCGACGCGAAGAGGACCGCTTGCGGGAGGCTAATGACCAGGCCGCGGGCTTCTCGCTTCGCATCCAGGCCGTGCTCTTTCAGTCGCGCTTCAACGCCGATTAGCTTTTCATTTGAGGTGTTCGCTGGGGGATCGATGGGTACCTCTGGTGGCGAGACTGGGGCGGGTGCCGGCGCGGCGGGTTGTTTTGTTAACAGCGCCGGGTGCGACGTGGGGGGGCGCTTCCGGAAATGCCGTTCTGGTTTCGGTCTGGCTTACCGCTTGCGCCGCGATTGCGATAAACAAAATCAGCAGCAGCGTGAGCACGTCGGTGTAGCTGATCAACCAACGGTGACCATCGCGCGCGGGCGGTTAAATACTTGGGTCTACGAACCATTGAGTCTTCGCCCCTGGAACAGACGCGCGAGAGAAAGAGGCCAAACGCATCCGAATGACAGAGGGGTGTTCCGTATCGACAATCGCGAGCACGCCTTCGAGGATCAGTTCCTGGGTCTCGAAGGTTTCGGCACTCGTGCGCGGATGCGGTGCGCGGCGGGCAGCAGAATCAGGTTCGCCAACGCCAGGCCATAAATCGTCGAGATGAAGGCTGTGCCGATGCCATGGCCGACCGTCTGGAGATGGGAGAAGTTGCGGAGTATTCGAGGCCATTCGCACCATGCTTCTAGATAAAACCGGGCTCTAACACCGAAGTGTCAAAACTCTGTTCAGTCGGCGTCGCATTTTCGACAGATTCGCCGTCCCATCCACCATTGGACGAAATTCTGGACTATGTCGAGCACATACGGGAGCGTCCTGTTTGGCAGCCGATGCCACAATCCGTCCGCGATCGTTTTCGACCGAGCTTCCTACCAGCCCATCCGACCTCGCCCTCGTCCATGAGCAATTGATGCAAGACGCCCTGCCTTTAGCTTGCATGGTAATGTCCACCCAGGCTTCATGGCTTGGGTCCATGGAGCCGGCACACCGGTCGGCATCGTGGCAGAAATGCTAGCAGCCGGCCTCAACGCCAACCTGGGCGGGCGCAACCACGCTCCCATTGAAATCGAACGCAATGCGGGCATTGTCCTACCTGCCCCGTTTGCCTCGAGCTACGGCAGGATCCAAGTCGAATCCCCGCATTTGGGTGTGGCGATCTAATATCAAGTCCGACAAGTTAGTGGCCGATCATCTTACTTAACGGAGCGTAATAGATGGACACTACCTTCCCCTTTAGAGTTGTGCTCTGGATTGCCGATCGGGCCCCTTCCAACAATGTCTTTGCAGCTCAGGAAGATTCCAGCGCATTTCAACTCATTTCAGTCACGAAGTTTGCCACGGCACTCGACGCGATGCGCACTCGGCCTGTTGACGCTGTTCTCATAAATCTTCCATTCGCCGATTGCCCCGCCGAGGAGCTCCTGAACTCTATCCGGGACCTGCGCCCGGATATACCAGTTGTGCTGTACGAACCTCGGGCGGTGCGCAGAAGCGAAGCAGAGGTTCAGCGCTGGGGAATTTCCCGATATATCGCTAATGCGGTTCCTCCCTACTATCTCGGGCAGGCTGTTCTGGACGCGATGAACAGTGAGATCGAGAAGACGGAGGAGACGCAAACCGCGCCTGAGCGAGGCGCAATGGTAGGTTCAAGTACCGCGATGCTCCAAGTGGCGGAATTGATCAAACTGATCGGTCCCCGCCGCTGTACGGTGCTGATCAACGGCGATACAGGGAGTGGCAAGGAAGTGGCCGCGCGTGCAATCCACGCGGCGAGTAACCGCGCGAATCGCCGGATGGTAGCGGTGAACTGCGCGGCTCTTCCCGACAACCTGCTCGGGACCGAACTTTTCGGACACACCAAAGGCGCCTTCACCGGCGCCGTCAATGCGCGCGTGGGATTATTCGAACAAGCGCATGGCAGCACGATTTTTCTGGACGAGATCGGAGAGCTGCCAATGGCTCTTCAAGCGAGGCTTTTGCGAGTTCTTCAGGAGCGCGAGATCCAGCGCATCGGAAGCTCGAAGACAATTCCGGTGGATGTGCGGGTGATCGCCGCTTCGAACGTCAATCTGCATGAAGCTGTGGCGCAGCGCCGTTTCCGCGAGGATCTGTACTACCGGCTCAACATGGTCGGGCTTCAAATTCCAGCATTGCGCGAGCGCACGACCGACATTCCGGAACTCGCCGATCATTTCCTGGCGCGGATCGCGCAGCTCGAGGGCGGTGAACCGAAGAAGTTGGCTCCCGAGACACTGGTGTCGCTGGTCCGCTATCGCTGGCCGGGGAACGTTCGCCAACTCGAACATGTTCTCGAATCCGCGGTGGCGCTGAGCGGCGCTCGGACCGTTTTACATCCGGGCGATTTCGATCTTCCGGTGCGGCCGCAGTACTCCGGTGTCTCTGCGTTGGACGTCCCGGAAACAGGCCTCAACTTTGAGGAGCTGATCGCTGACATTGAGCGGCGATTACTAGAGCGCGCGCTGGCACGTTGTGGCGGCAACAAGTCGCGTGCAGCCGAACTTCTTCAAATGAAGCGAACCACTTTGATCTCCAAGTTCAAGGCACTCGAGGTCTTCGCCTAGACTTCTCATGGCTTCGGCTCAAGTAGTAGCGTCTCCTCAGGCCGGCGGGCAGCCGAAGGGCTTCAGCTTCGCCAACTGGGGTGAGCTGGCAGTGCCGATTGCGGTCCTCATGATCGTGGTGGTTCAAGCGCGAAGAAGACACATTGAGCGCCAGGCGGAACAGCATCCTTTAGAATGATTTTCGATGGAACAACGCGCACTCGGAACGCAAGGACTTGCTGTATCGGCCATCGGTCTTGGCTGCATGGGCATGTCGGATTTTTATGGCGCAGACAGATCCGCCGATCTTGAGAGCACCGCTACCATCCAGCGCGCGCTCGATCTGGGTGTGACCCTGCTCGATACCGGCGATTTCTACGGGATGGGCCACAACGAAATGCTGATCGGCCGGGCGATTCAGGGCCGGCGCGATCAGGCCATCTTATCGGTAAAGTTCGGCGCGCTCCGTGATCCTAGTGGAGTGTTCATCGGTTTCGACGGACGCCCGGCTTACGTCAAAACTTCGCTCGCCTACAGCCTGCGAAGACTTGGTGTTGATCACATCGATCTTTACTATCCTGCGCGCGTCGATCCGAATGTTCCGATCGAAGAGACGATCGGGGCAGTCGGCGATCTCATCAAACAGGGGAAGGTCCGCTACGCGGGACTGTCGGAAGCTTCAGCTGCAACGGTGCGACGCGCCCACGCCGCGCATCCCATTAGCGCTCTACAAATCGAATACTCGCTGTGGTCGCGCGATCCGGAGGATGAAGTACTACCAACGCTGCGCGAACTAGGAGTCGGCTTGGTTGCGTACGGCGCGCTATCGCGTGGGCTGTTCGGTGGAGCGATCGGCAGCACTCCGGGGGATGGGCGCGCACATTTCCCGCGCTTCCAGGGCGACAACCTCACCGCCAATCTGGCGCTTTTCGAAAAACTTAAGCAGTTGGCGGCGCACAAAGGCGTGACTCCATCGCAGCTCGCGATGGCGTGGGTGCTCGCGCAAGGCCAGGACATTGTGCCCATCATTGGCACGCGCCGGCGCAATCATTTGGACGAAAACATGGCCTCCGCTCATGTTCGACTCTCTGCTCAAGAGCTTGCGGAGATCGAACAGGCGATTCCGCAAGGCGCCGTGGCAGGCGAGAGATATCCTGCGCACAGCATGTCGACCGTGAATCGGTGAATCGTCTCGATCACCGCAGCTTGGACTCGATCAATTGAAGCAGCGCCTCTTCGTTCTCGATCTCGACCCCGATCTTCAGCCAATACAGCTCCACCGAATCCTCCAGCAGCAACTCGGCCGCGCGTTCGGGCAGATTCCTCGCGTCTTTTTCAGTGCACAACAGAGTATTTGCACCGTGCATTCGCGCCTGTGCAGCCAGCCGCTGGAGTTCGGGACAACGGTAGTGGTGGTGATCGTCGAATTCCCATCGGAACACGGGCTCGATTCGCGCGCGCTTCAACGTACTCCAGAAACTCGCGGGATTTCCTAGCCCGCAGAAGGCCGCTACCGGGCCTTCCGGCGGGTGCGCGAGACGTTCGGTCCGCAGATTGACCCAGTAACGCGGCTCAATGCGAGCGCGAAAAATCGGAGCGTTCGCGTTCACCGCGCGAAGTTTCTCAATCAACCCGCGATATTCCCGCTCGCAATCCGCGCGCATGATCACGAGTGCGTCCGCGCGGGCAAGCCCGCTCCAGTCTTCCCGCATACGGCCCAAAGGAAACACATCGCCGCCGGGAGCCGGATTTAACGCATCCAGAAGAACGATGTCGAGATCGCGAACTAATTTGCGATGTTGGAAACCGTCGTCCAGCAGAAACAGGTCAGGATCGAATTCTTTTTCGAGCATCCGGCCTGTTGACCACCGATCCGCGCCAATGCCTGCGTGCGCGTGTCCGGAATGAATATAGATCTGAGCTTCATCTCCGGTGACGCCGACCGGCACTGGTTCTCCGGCTTCGATCACAATGCTGGGCTCGATAGATCTCCGCCGGTAGCCGCGGGTCAGAATCGCCGGATAGTGCCCGCGTTCGCTGAGCCGCTGCGCGAGATAATCCACCATCGGCGTTTTTCCTGCGCCTCCCATGCTGATCGCGCCGATACAGATCACTGGTGTTTCGAGCTTCCGCGCGCGCGAGACGTCACGGCGCTGCTTTAGCCTGGAACCTGCGTTCCACGCCCGCGATAAGATCCACGAGAACGGCCAGCCGATACCTCGCGGCCCGCCGGAAGGAACAATCAGATCTTGCCGGCGAAGCATTTCCTGTGCAGCCTTGCTCGCAACCCCTCGATGACTAGCTGCTAGTTTCGCCGAGCGCGTGCCTAGACTATGGCGCAAGTTCGAGTCGTCCAGCAGCGCTTGTACCGCCCCAGCCAGTTCGCCGGCGCGCGAGATCTCGCGCATCGCTTGCTGTTCGCGAAATTCCGACGCAATGCTCGCGAAATTCTCGAGATGCGGGCCGCTGACGATCGCGCGGCCGCACGCTGCAGGCTCGAGCAAATTATGGCCGCCCCGGCGCGCCAGCGTTCCGCCCATGAAGACGACATCGGCGAGCGGAAAGAGGCTGGCTAGTTCGCCGATCGTGTCGAGCAGCAGTACGCACGGTGTCGGCGTATCACCATCGACTGCCCTTCGAGAGCGCCGGTGGAAGCGAATACCCTGTTCCCGAAGCAGTTCAGCGACCGTATCGAACCGTTCCGGTTTTCTCGGAGCCAGAATCAGAAGCAATTCCGGATTTGTTTTCGCCAGCTCGCGAAAAGCCTCGATCACGATGCGGTCTTCATCGACGTCGGCCGAATCCATCGGTGGCATGGTGCTCGCTGCGACCCAGATCGTGCGCGGGCGCAGTTGATCGATCCAATTGCGGACCACCCCCGGCGGCTCACTGCGTACCGTTGCGACGTCATATTTCAAATTGCCCAGCACGCGAACGCGCTCTCTCGGCGCGCCGCACTCCAAATACCGCGTCCGATCCACTTCGCTCTGTACGTAGATCGCGTCCGGAAGCGCCAACGTGTGCTGGAAAAAAATGCGCCAGACGCGATAACGTGGAAACGCCCGATCAGAGATGCGCCCGTTGATCACCAGTAGAGCGCACCCGGCGTTT
>Ga0126381_100004452_pt1 | contig 15275 bp, 12 predicted proteins | sample PanSoiMetPlot_28_FD_96465 | JGI IMG/M metagenome (GOLD analysis project Ga0126381, IMG submission 96465) | Tropical forest soil microbial communities from Panama - MetaG Plot_28 | ecosystem: Environmental > Terrestrial > Soil > Tropical forest > Bulk soil | place: Panama | collected 2016-02-17 | reverse complement strand
GCCGAGGCGCGCATGAACTTCACGTTGATGCCGGGCACGCCCCAGCAGCAGACGGTCCAATACAGCGCCAGGAATCCGGTGATTTACTTCGCGGTGGACGGCACTCCGGTACAAAAGCGCCGCACAGTCGTGGCCCTCGCGAATTGCAACAACTGCCACTACGATCTCGAAATGCACGGCGGTCTGCGCAACAATTCGGAATACTGTGTAATTTGCCACAACCCCAGTAACACCGACTTCACGATGCGTCCGGGCGCGCAGGTGGCTGCCGACAAGGCGCTGCCCGCTCAGGCCATCAATCTCCCCCTGATGATCCACAAGATTCACACGGGTGAACACATGTCGCAGTTCAACCAAACATACGTGATCGTGGGCTATGGTGGCAGCCACAACGACTTCAGCGATGTCCGCTTTCCGGTGATGGGTCCGACCGGGTCCACGGCGGACACTGCCAAGTGCTATATGTGCCATGTGAACGGGTCGGAATCAGTGCTGCCGATTGGTAAAAATCTAGTTACAGATCCGGAAGGCTTGTTAAATCCCGCGCCGGCCACCACGTCGGCTTGTACGGCATGCCACCTCGATACGACCACGTTCGCACACGCCGTTTCCAACACCGATCCCAAGTTCGGTGAAAGCTGCGATGTGTGCCATGGTACGGGAGCTGAATTCGAAGCGACCAAGATGCACGCTGGGAAATAAGAGCTGGTGTTGGGGGTTTAATTATGTCGCGATTGGGGCGCGGGCGAAACGCCTGCGCCATAGCCCTGGGTCTGCTGGCCGGGTTGTACCCGGCCCGAGCCCAGGACAAAAAGACCGAAAAGCCGCCTGAATATGTCGGTTCGGAAACCTGCCAGGCTTGCCACGAGGACACCTTCAAGGCCTTTCAGAAGAATCCTCACCACCTGGTGGAAACCGAAAAGAAGTACAACCGCACCACGCAGGCGTGCGAATCGTGTCACGGGCCCGGCGGGAAACACGCCGAGTCGATGAATGCCGCCGACATCCGCAACCCGGCGAAGCTCCGGCCCGCCGAGGTCGATCGCATCTGTTTGACATGCCACCTCAATCAGCCGACGCACGTTGGGCGCATCAACAACAGCCACGCCAAAAACCAGGTGAGCTGCATCCGCTGCCACGCCATTCACCAAAACGGCCCGGAAGGCCTGGTGGCACGTAGGCCGCTCGAGATCAACGCGCAGTGCGCCAGTTGCCACTCCGACGTCTGGGCCAGCTTCCAGCGTCCTTACCAACACAAGCTGGCCAATGCCACCGTCATGCCCTTAGGCGCCATGTCGTGCGTCGATTGCCACAATCCGCACGGCAGCGTTCTGCCGTTCAACCTGCAGACGGTGAATGCCAATGAGCCTGGGTGCTTCAAGTGCCACGGCGATAAGCGCGGGCCGTTCACGTTCGAGCACGCGCCGGTTCGCCTCGAAGGCTGCGGCGCATGCCACGAGCCTCACGGCTCTGCCAATCCGCGTATGCTCACCCGTCCCAAGGTGATGTTCGTTTGCCTGGAGTGTCACGCTAATCTGCCCACGCCGACGGCCCCGGCCAACGGAACTCTGGGCACCGTTCCGCCCTCCTTCCATGACTTGCGGTCGCCACGGTTCCAGAACTGTACTCTCTGCCATCAGAAGATACATGGCTCCTATGTCAACAAGGAGTTGATGAAATGAGACTCCTGCTGGCCATCCTCTTTACCGTCCCGGTGTTTGCGCAGGCGCCTGCCGCGTCAGCCGAGCAGTCACCGCCTCCGGCGCAACAGCCCGCTCAAGCTGCTCCCGCCGCGCAGCAGCCCACTCAGGATGCTCCCGCGGCGCCACAGCCTGCACCGGCCACTCCCGCCGCGCAGCAGCCATCCACTTCCGCGCCTGCCGCGGCTGAAACCAAGGCAGCCGAATCGCCCGAGCCTACCACCGAGCCCTGGATCACGGGCAGCCTGTACCTCGGCTATCGCACGCTCACCGACATTCGCGGCAGCTTCCAGGAATACCGGAGCGTCGTCGATCTGGGCGAAGGCCCCAAGCTGCTCGACATCAACTTCACGATTCTCGATCCCAAGAAGCGTTTCTTCGACCGCATCGATGCCTGGGGCTCCGGCTGGGGCGATGACCCTTACGAGAGCGCCCACGTCAATGCCCGCAAGGCCAAGCTTTACGAGTTCAGCTTCGACTACCGCAATCTCGCTTACTTCAACGCCGTTCCGTCCTTCGCCAATCCCTTCGCGCCCGGCGGCTTCGACGAACAATCCTTCGACATCCGCAAGCACATCCTAAGCGTCGACCTCAGCCTTTTCCCCGCCAAGCACATTACGCCCTACATAGCTTTCGACCGCAACTCCAACAGCGGAACCGGCATCGAACCCTGGGCGCAGGACGCCAACAACGTCTACCCCGTTCCCACGATCCTGAGTGACAGCACCAATAACTACCGCGCCGGAGTCCGCTTCGAGTACGACCGCTTCCACGTCACCCTCGAGCAGGGCGGCACTACCTTCAAGGACGAAGACCAGGCGTACAACAATACCTACCAGCCTGGTATCCCGACGACCATCTTCGGCCAGACGCTCTCGCTCAACTATCTGCGCCAGTGGTACGGCATCCGCGGCCACAGCATCTACAGTAAAGCCATGCTCACGGCCCGGCCCGCCTCGTGGATCGATATCTACGCCCAGTTCCTTTACAGCCAGCCGAAAACCGACGTTAACTTTTCCGAGATCGCCAGCGGCAATTTCGTCAATCTGGCCTCGCTGCTTTTCTACAGCGGCCAGGTCACCATCGGCACCGGCGCTGCCAATCAGCCCCACACCACCGCCAACGGCGGTTTCGAGATGCGTCCCTTCCGCCGTCTGCGCATCCTCGAATCGCTGATGACGGACCGTCTGCACGATGCCGCGTCTCCTCTGGTGGCCGAACAACTCCTGCTCAACCCCACTACCGCCGGCCCGAACATCATCACCTCCCTGAACTACACGCAGTTCGTAAACTACAACCAGCAGGAAGTGGATGCCATTTACGATTTCTCGCACGGCATCACGGCGCGCGTAGGCTATCGCTTCGTGTGGGGCGACGCCCAGGTTCTCGCCGGAGATCTCAGCCAGCGCGGACTCGTCGTTCCAGGCCAACTGCAGCGCAACATCGGGCTGGCGGGCTTCACGTACAGGCCTTCGGAGAAACTGTCGGTCCACCTCGATTTCGAAGGCGGCGGCAGCGATCGCATCTACTTCCGTACGAGCCTGAACAACTACTACCAGGGCCGGGCCCGCGCCCGCTACCAGGTGAACAAGTCATTGGCTCTCCAGGCCAATTTCCTGGTGCTCAACAATCAGAACCCGGCCAGCGATATCCGCCTCGATTTTCAAAACCGCGCCAACGCGCTCACCGTTTACTGGACCCCCAACAACAGCAAATGGGTCACGCTCATGGCGGAGTACGATCGCACCACGCTGCGCTCCGATATTCTTTACCTGTCCCTGCCGTTCCTGAACACGGCGACATCGTCCTACCGCGACAACGCCCACACCGGCACGGCTGCCGCAGATTTCGTGCTGCCGCACCTCAACGGCGCTAAACTGACGGTGGGTGGTTCGTTCTTCATCTCGGCTGGCTTTCAGGGCGCCCAGAGCCGTCCCACCCGCTATTACCAGCCGATGGCCCGGCTCGCCTTGCCGGTGGTGAAGAACGTATACTGGAACACCGAATGGCAATACTACGGCTACGGGGAGCCGTTCTACCTCTATGAAGGGTTCCATACGCATGTCTTCACCACGGGCGTCCGGATCACGAAATAGGAGATCGGCAATGTATATCCTTCGGACTCTGGCCGCGGTCACTCTGGCGCTGGCCTGCGCGCGTGCGGTGGACCTTTCCGGCGGCGACGCCCGCCGCGGCGAGCAGCTTTTCGAGACCCAACAGTGCGCGCGCTGCCATAGCGTGAATGGGCGCGGCGGGACTATCGCTCCCGATCTCGCGCGTCGCATCGACCGGGATTACACCCCGACGGTGATGGCGAGCCTCATGTGGAACCACGCTCCCGAGATGTGGTCGACCATGAAGAAATACGGCGTCCCACGCGAGGAGATGACGCCCGAAAAGGCCGCCGACCTGTTCGCCTATTTCGAAGCCGCCCGCTACTTCGAGAAACCGGGCGATGCCGCCCGGGGCAAACGGATCTTCACGGAGAAACATTGCACCGAATGCCACGGCATAACCTCTTCGCCGAACCCGGCGGCGCCTCCCGTGGCGCAGTGGGAATCGCTGGCCGACCCGATCGTCCTGGCGCAGCAGATGTGGGACCACGGCGCCCAAATGCGTGCCGAATTCGCCAAGAAGAGAATCGCCTGGCCGCAGCTCACCGGCCAGGACCTTACCGACATGTTGGTCTACCTGCAACACCTGCCCGAGACCCGCAGCCTCGCGGAGAACTTCCAGTTCCCGCCATCGGATACCGGCGCCGTCCTGTTCCGCTCCAAGGGATGCGCCGACTGTCACACCGGCAAGCTGGACCTCGGCACGCTCTTGCAGAACCAGACGCTGACGCAGATCGCCGCCAACATGTGGGACCACCAGCCCAGCATGAAGGCGCAGCCGCCCACTCTTTCGCAGGAGGAGATGCGCCAGATTCTCGGCTACGTTTGGGCGAAGCAGTATTTCCGGGGCGATGGCAATGCCGTTCGCGGCAAGGTGGTGTTCGAGCAAAAAGGCTGCGCCACCTGCCACGACAATCCGTCGAGCGGCGCGCCCAAGCTCAGCCACGGCACCGAGGGCTTCTCCGATATCACCATGGTCTCGGTTTTATGGAGCCATGGCCCCCGCATGCTGGAGCGTATGAACGCCCAGAAGATCCCCTGGCCGCGCTTCACCGCGCCCCAGATGGCCGACCTCATCGCGTATTTGAACTCGCTGCCCTAAACCCGTCGGCGATGCGCGCTGTTATGATGCAGTTTGCCCCTTAAGACCGCCTCACTGTCGCAGATCGCCCTGTTCGCGAGCCTCACGCCCGCGGAAACTCAGGCTCTCGCGCAGCGCGCCGTCGAACGGCGCTTTGCGGCCGAAGAGATGCTCTTCTGGGAAGGCGAACCCTGCGCGGGCATTTTCCTGATCGTCGAGGGCAGCGTCAAAATCTTCAAGATGTCGCCCAATGGCCGCGAGATGATGCTGGCGCTCGAAACCGCGCCTGCCAGCGTTGCCGAGTTGCCTCTGTTTGACGGCGGACCTTATCCGGCGTCTGTTCGTGCGGTGGAACCAGTGACCACGCTGTTCGTCGACAAGACCGATTTTCAGAACGTATGCCGCCAGTTCCCAGATGTGGCTCTCAAGATTCTGGCGGTCGTCGGGCGGCGCCTCCGCCACCTGGTGGGAATTGTCGAATCCATGACCTTCGGGTCGGTCACCGAGCGTCTCGCGCGCCTGCTGCTGGATGCCTCACACCAAGCCCGTTCCGATTCGTTCGATCTCCCGTTGACCCACCAGGAACTCGCATCACGTTTGGGAACCGTCCGCGAAGTCGTCTCCCGCAACCTCGCCCGTTTCCGCGCGGAAGGCCTGATCCGCCTCGACGGTCATCGACTGGAGATCCTGAACCGCCGCGGGTTGGAGAAAGAGACAGAAACTACCTAGCTCTTCGAAAGTCTGATTTTTCTTTGCGGTATTAGCGTCTCTCAGAGAGCCCGTTGTTCTTCCTAGGTCACTAAGCCCCGCCGCACCGCGCTCAGGACCAGATCCGCGGTACTGTGCAGATCGAGCTTTTCCATCAGCCGCCAGCGGTGCGTTTCTACCGTGTGCAGGCTGAGCCCCAGGCGGTTGGCAATATCCTTGTTGCTGTTTCCTTCCGCCAGCAGTTGGTAGATCTGCCGCTCGCGGTCGGTGAGGAGCTCGAAGCGGTCCTGCGTGGCCCGGGCGTCGCTCAGCCTTGCGAAACCGTTCTGGAAGATCTGCGCCACCGCCGGGCTGAAGAACGCTGTTCCTTTCTGCACGGCCACAATCGCCTGGATCAGCTCATCTCCCGCCGAGTTCTTCAGCAGATACCCGCGCGCTCCTGCCTTTACGGCTCGCAGCACGTACCGCTCGTCGCTGTACATGCTGAGAATCAAAATGGCGGTGTGCGGCGAATGCTTCAGCATCTGCGCCGTCGCCTCGATGCCATTCAACTCCTTCATCGCAACGTCCACCACCGCCACGTCGGGTTTGAACTCGCGTGCCGCCTCCACCGCTTCGATGCCGGAGCTGGCCTCCGCCACGACCTCGAAATCGTCGTGGCCCTCCAGAATGTGCCGCAGCCCCTGCCGCATCAGCGTGTGGTCGTCGGCAATCAAGATTCGTATGGACATCAAGCCATGACCTCCCTCCGGCGCGTTTCCGTGAATCGGGGCTCGAGCGGGATGCGCAACTGGATGCGCGTGCCTTTCCCCGGTGCCGAATCCACGCTCAGATCTCCGCCGGCGATGGAAGCCCGTTCGCGCATGCCGAGCAACCCCAGTCCGGCGCTCGCCGGCGGCTCCTGTTCCGAATAGACAAAACCGCGGCCGTTGTCCTTCACTTGCACCGTGAGCCAGCCCTCCGACTGCCGTACCGTCACCGCCACCTGCGAAGCCTTGGAATGCTTCTCGCAGTTGTGCAGCGCTTCCTGTACTACCCGGTAAACGCATGTTTTGACGTGGTCCGGCAGATCTTCCGCAACCCCGTCTTCCGCAAAGTCGCAGGCAATTCCGCTGCGGCGCAGGAAGTGTTCCAGTTGAAATTGCAGAGCCGGCACCAGTCCCAGGTCGTCCAGCAGCGCCGGACGAAGGAGCAGCGTGATGTTGCGGATGGTCTGGACCGTCCTCTCCGCCAATTCCCGCGCCCTGCCGAGGTGCTCCTTCAGATCGCCATCGCTCGTTCCGCCGCGCCGCGTTGCCGCCAGGGCGCGCGACACTTCGATTTGCAGGAGGGCCAGCGATTGTCCGATCTCGTCGTGCAGCTCGCGCGAAAGCTGCCGTTTGCCTTCTTCCTCCATCTCCAGCAGACGCGCCGAGAGGCGCTTCAACTCGCCCTTGGTTTGCTCCGTCTCCGCATACTGCCGCTGCGCTTGCCGTTCCAGGTTTTCGGCATGCCCCAGGCTCAGCTTTGCCACCGCCAGTCCCAGCAGCACGCCCACTCCGAGCATCGCCACCAGCCGCCAGGTAGCTCTCTTGCGCGTTTCGCTGAACTCCGCTTCGCCTTCCTGCAGCTTTCTGCTGTCGGCGTCGCTTAGCGCCAGGAGCGCCGTGTACAATTCGCCTCGCTTGGGCACGACCACGCGCTGCAAAAAATCGAACTGCTCGTCGTCGGAGGCCTTCAACATGGTGTGCGGCAGCGGTTCCAGCACCGCCCAGAACTCGTTCAGGCTGGTTCGCAGCTGCGCCGCCGTTTCCAGCCCCGAGGGCCGTTCCACAGACATCCGCGCCAACGCCGCCTCGTTCTCCTGCTTCAGCAACTCCAGTTGAGTGGTGAGTTCCCAGGCCTGCTCCGGCGTGGTCTTAATGAAGAAGTCGCGGACGTAGTTGCCCGCCAACCAGAGATTCCGCCGTAGAACCGTGAGAATTTGTTCCTGCGCCACGTAGCCACGGTAAATCTCCAGATGCTCGCGCGAGACGCTGCTTTGTATGCGGTAGGCCTCTGCCGCCGATAACACCAGCACCGCGAGAACCGCTCCATAACCGGCCCGCAGTACCGTGCGTTTGCTCCAACTCCGCCTCACTAATTCCTATGTTAACGCCCACCCTCATGTGCTCGAAAATACGACCTTTGCCGTATAGGCATCGGTGTATGGCTGAATTAAGATCAAAACACTAGCGGCTTCGGAATAACCCGAAATGGCGCCGGGTTCTCCGTGGCCGGTTCAAGCGTACAAAACCGTTGCCTCCCGGGCAACGAAACACCGCAACAAGGGCAGGTACTTTTCCTGCCCTTTCTTTTGCTCTCCCCGGTCTACACTAAAACAGCAGATCTCCTATGTCCGCGCTGCCGTTTTCCGGAATTGTATTCGCTCTTTCGGCCCTGGCGGGGTTTCTCGGTTCGCTCACAGGACTGGGCGGAGGCGTCGTCGTCACGCCGGCTCTCACGCTGCTCCTGGGTGTCGATCTGCACTTTGCCATGGGCGCGTCTCTGGTCTCCGTTATCGCCACTTCAAGCGGCGCCGCAGCCGCTTATGTAAAGGAAGGCTTCTCCAATATCCGGGTAGGCATGTTCCTGGAAATCGCCACAACTTTGGGTGCGGTGGCGGGCGCCCATCTCACGACAGCTATCCCGGCTCCGGGCCTGGCCGTGATCTTCGGCGGTGTGTTGCTCTATTCGGCCTGGCACTCCGCCCGCCAGCGTCACGAACCTCCACCTCCGCCGCCCGACCCGCTGGCTCAAAGGCTAAAGCTCAATAGTCACTACCCTGACTCGCCGGACCGGCCGCGCGTCGAATATCGCGTCGGCCGCGTGCAGGCCGGCTTCAGCCTCATGTTCGGCGCGGGCTTGCTTTCGGGTCTTCTGGGGATCGGTTCCGGCGCCATGAAGGTCATCGCGATGGACCAGGTGATGCGCATTCCCTTCAAGGTTTCCACCACCACCAGCAACTTCATGATCGGCGTCACCGCCGCCGCCAGCGCCGGAATCTATCTTAGCCGCGGCTACATCGAACCCCGCATCGCCATGCCGGTCATGCTCGGAGTTTTGGCCGGGTCGCTCCTCGGCGCACGACGCCTGGCAGGCGCGTCCACCCGTCCCCTCCGTCTGTTGTTCGCGGCGGTAGTAGGAGTGCTCGCCATCGAAATGATTGCCGGCGGCATCCGGGGGAACTTCTGATGCAAGACGAACGCCTCGAACAGATCGTTGGCAATCTCCTGCGAGGCGGCGTAATGGCAGCCGCCGTGACTGTGCTCGCCGGAGGCATCTGGTATCTCGCTACCGCGCCTGCGACCCCGCCCGACTACCGCCAGTTCCAGCCCAGCGTCCGCAGCGTCCGCGCCGTGAGCACACTCCCGCTTCCCGAAGCCACCATCCTCGCCGGTCTGCTGATCCTCATCGCCACTCCCGTGGCGCGCGTCATATTCTCCCTCATCGCCTTTGCCCTCGAACGAGACCGGACGTACATGGTTTGTACGCTCATCGTGCTGGCGATCCTGCTCTACAGCATTGGTACCGCGTGGCTCTAGCGAAGGCATTTTAGCCGCGAGCTACCAGCCACGAGCTGCAGAATAGCGTGGTCTTAGATCGCGGCTCGGAGCTGCCTTCCTGTGACTTAAGTCCTATCCTCGCCCTATCCCCTCACCTTACCCTGAGCTTTCAGGAGCAGACCATGCCGCAATCAGGACTTTGGAAGCACGGATTACTCATTACCTTACTATTCGGTTTCACCGTGATGATCGTCGGCGGCGTGCTGATGTACCGCAGCCGCGCCCCGATTCCCGACCGCGTCGTGTCGCCGTCCGGTACGGTCCTCTTTACAGCCGCCGATATCCAGAACGGCCAGGACCTGTTCCGCAAACGCGGCCTCATGGACTACGGCACCGTCCTGGGCCACGGCGCTTATCTCGGCCCCGACTACACGGCTGAGGCCCTTCATTGGATGACCGACGCCATGCGCCGGTACCATGCCCCCAACTACGACTCGCTCAGCGGTCCTGAGCAGGCTGCCGTCGATGCGGCGGTGGTTGAAGAGATCAAGCAGAACCGCTACGCCTCCGGCACTCTCCGCTTTACGGAGGCCCAGGTGACAGGCTGGAACACCATCGTCGACCGGTACCAAAAGCTCTTCGTGGAAGGCCAGCTCGAGCGCGCTCTCCCCAGAGGCGCTTTGCTGCCCGAGGCCGAAGGCGGGGGTAATCCCGCCAATGATCTCGCTGCCGCCAAAGACCTGGCTGCATTCGTCACCTGGACGGCTTGGCTCTCTTCTGCAAAGCGTCCCGATGCGGCCCACTCCTATACCAACAACTGGCCTTACGATAAGGCCGCCGGCAATACCGCTACTGCCGGTGCCCTCATGTGGTCCGCTGCCAGCGTCGCCGGCCTCATCTGCTTCCTCGCGCTCATCCTTTACTTCCAGCACCGTTATCGTCTGGCCGCCGAGGACGTGCCCAACCCCGCCTTCCGCTTCGATCTGGCCCGCATGTCTCTTACGCCCTCCCAGCGCGCCGCCGCCAAGTATTTTGTGATCGCCTTGGCTCGATTCCTCGTGCAGTGTCTGCTCGGCGGTAAGATGGCGCACGATTACGCCGATGGCGCCGGTTTCTTCGGTCTCAATCTCACACAGTACCTGCCCTTCAACATCGCACGCACCTGGCATCTGCAACTGGCCATCTTCTGGATCGCCACCGCGTGGCTCGGCATGGGAATCTTCATCGCTCCCCTGGTGAGCGGACGCGAACCCAAACATCAACGCACATTGGTGAATATTCTGTTCGGCGCGCTGGTCCTCGTGGTGGTCGGTTCTCTCGCCGGGGAGTACCTCTCCATTAAGGGCTTGCTAGGCCAGATGTGGTGGTGGCTCGGCACGCAAGGTTGGGAATATCTCGAGCTCGGCCGCCTTTGGATGGTCCTGCTCATCGCGGGGATGGGCATCTGGCTCTTCATCGTCGCCCGCGGTCTCCGCAGCGCGCTGAAGGCCGAGACCGACCGCGGCGGACTCACGCACCTGCTGCTCTACTCTGCCGCCGCCATTCCTGTGTTCTACTGCTTCGGCCTGTTTGTCAACCGCACCAGCCATATCACCATGGCCGACTACTGGCGCTGGTGGCTCATCCACCTGTGGGTGGAGGGTATGTTCGAAGTCTTTGCCGTGGTGGTCATCGGATTCCTCATGGTGCGCCTCGGCCTGGTCACGGCACACTCCACGCTCCGCGCCACGTATTTCCAACTCATCATCCTGTTGGGCAGCGGCATCATCGGCACCGGCCATCACTACTATTGGATCGGCGCGCCCGAAGCGTGGATGGCCCTCGGCGCTGTCTTCTCCGCACTTGAGGTCATTCCGCTCTCGCTGCTGACGGTGGAAGCGTACGGCCAATACAAGGTCATCCGCGCGGGAGGCGCCGACTTCCCGTACGCCGCCTCATTCTGGTTCCTGTTGGCAACGGCATTCTGGAACCTGTTCGGCGCCGGAGCGCTCGGCTTCCTCATTAACCTGCCGTTCGTGAGCTACTTCCAGCACGGCTCATTCCTCACCGCCGCGCACGGCCACGGCGCGCTTATGGGAGTTTACGGCATGCTCGCCATTGCTCTGGCCCTGTTCTCACTGCGCAACATTGTCGACGGGCGTTACTGGAAAGAGAAATGGATGATGACCGCTTTCTGGGGCCTGAACATCGGCCTGATGGGCATGATCGTCGTCACCCTGGTTCCCATCGGTGTTATGCAAGCCGTCGAGAGCTTCAACAACGGCTTCTGGTCCGCCCGCTCGCTCGCGTTCTATCAGCAGCCGATTGTGAAGACGCTCCTCTGGCTGCGCATGATTCCCGACACCGTCTTCATCGTCATCGGTGTGCTTCCACTCGTCGCCGCCGGCGTCTACGGTCTTTTCCACCTGCGTCCGGCGCAAGAAGGACAGCCAGCGAAGCCGTCACCGGCAGAAGCGAGCGAAGCTCGCGACCTGGTCGAAGTGGGCTGAGCTGGCGGCTATTTCGCCGCCACCTGGATGTTGTCCACCACCTTCTTTACGTTCGCGACACCTTTCGCCGTGTCTTCGGCTTTGGATCGGTCCCCATCCGAATCCACCTGGCCCGAAAGCGTCACCACTCCATTGGTGGAGTTCACCGCTACATTCGCTACCGTCGCCAGCCCGATATTCTGCGCCAGTTTTTCCTTCACCTGGGCCGCGATCTTCATATCGTCTACTTGGGCTTCCGGCGATTCGTTCGTCCGGCATCCCGCAAGCAACGCGCATGCCATTCCTGCTACCAGTAGGGCTCGCCTCATACAACCCTCCGGTAGGACGCCTGCAACTTTTACGCCACAGGGTTCCGCAGCACGCCGATGCCTTGAATCTCCACTTCCACCGTGTCGCCGGCGTTAAGCTTCCGCGTGCTGCCGGGAGTACCGGTGTAGATAAGATCCCCAGGCAGCAACGTCACCCATCCGCTTACCCAGCTCACAATCGAAGGGCAATCGAAAATCAGATCGGCCGTAGTTTGCTTTTGGACGGATGCGCCGTTTAAGCGCGTTTCGAGCAGAAGATTGCCGTAATCAAGGCCCGTAACGATGGCCGGCCCCAATGGAGCGAAGGTGTCGCATCCCTTGGCCCGCCACCATTGCAGGTCTTTGCCGGCGCCGTGCTGCCAGTTGCGCTCGCTTACGTCATTGCCGCATGTCACGCCGAGAATCGCGCCGCGGGCTTCCTGCGGCGTGGCGTTGCGCACTCGTTTGCCGATCACCACCACGAGTTCACCCTCGTAGTGCACGTCGGTTGCGTCACGCGGAATCACAATCGGTTCTTCCGGGTCTTGCAGCGCCGTGACCGGCTTGTAAAACATCTCCGGATGCGCCGGCTGCGGCCGTCCGCCCAGGTGACTCTTATAGTTCAGGCCGACCGCCATGATCTTACCGGGAACACAGGGTGCCAGCAGGCCCACTTCGGAAAGCTTGTGGCTCGTGCCGGTCGGCGCGCGATCGCCAAACAGGTCGCCGCGCAGTTCCTGCACCGTATCTCCATCAAGGATGCCGTAGCGCGCATCGGAGGCGTATCGGTAACGAACGTACTTGGTCACGCTCCGATTGTAACCTCAATCGTTGTCCGCGCCTTCTCCGGTCTCATAGCTCACAGCTCCGTTGCTCGCCCGGCTCTGCTTGCGCTACAGTGCAACCATGCCTCGTGAACGCGCCTCGGTGTTCATCTCGACCGGGGAGGATGTCGAAGCGTTGACCCGGCCCGATCCCGACACGCCGTTCCATATCCTGGTGGCGGGAGACTTTACGGGTGGCGCCGGTGCCGCGCGCAAAGCCATTCCGATCGATCGCGATACCTTCGAGGCGGTGTTCTCCGCCCTTTCTCCGGTCCTCGAAATCCCTTTTGTCGGCGCCCCGCTCCGCATCGAGTTTCGTGAGTTCGAAGACTTCCATCCGGATCGGCTGTTCGAGCGCCTTCCGCCCTTCCAGGCTCTCGGCGACCTTCGCCGCCGTCTTTCCGATCCGGCCACCTTCGCCGCTGCGGCCGCGGAAATGGCGCCGCCTACAGCAGCTCCCTCGCCCACGCCGCTCGCCGGGCCGCCGCCCGATCTCGCAGGCCTTTCCGGCGCCGACATTCTCAACCTGATGATGGGTGAAGCTCCTGCCCGTGAGAAGTCTCCCGACCGCTGCGAGTGGGACCAGCTCCTTCACGACATGGTCGCGCAATACGCCCAGCCACGCCCCGATCCCCGCCAGCCCGAGCTCATCGCGCAGGCCGATGCCGCCATCACCGGCTTCATGCGTGTGGTCCTGCACCATCCGCTCTTCCAATCGCTTGAATCCAACTGGCGCGCTCTCGATTTCCTCGTCCGCCGTCTCGAAACGGGGGAAGACCTCAAGATGGCCATTGTGGACATGCCCCATGCAGAGGCGGTGAGCGAGGCGGGCCTGGCCCATCTGCGCCGCGCCCTGGCGGCCGAAGCGCGCGCCGTCATCGCAGCTCTCTACTATTTTTCCCCGGCGGAAGAACCGGCACTGCTGCGGCTCGCCGCGCTCGCGCGGTCCGGCGGTGCGCCGTTGATCGGCGGTCTCGCTCCCGATGTCGTCGGGCTCACCGGCGTCTTTTCCGAGCTGCGCCGATCGCCCGATGCCCGCTGGATGGGACTCGCTCTCCCGCGTTTCCTCCTGCGTCTTCCCTATGGCCGCGATACCAGCGAGGCCGATACCTTTGATTTCGAAGAGATGCCGGTTCCCGCCGCACACGAGCGCTACCTGTGGGGGAATCCCGCTGCGGCCTGCGCCTGCCTGCTTGGAGAAGCGTTCACGCGTCAAGGCTGGGCCATGCTCCCCGGCGCCATCGACATCATCGAAGGTTTGCCTCTACACGTTTACCAAGAGGACGGTGAAAGCGTACTCAAACCGTGCGCCGAAGTGCATCTCACCGAAGAATCCGCCACGTTGCTGCTCGAACGCGGATTCATGCCGCTCGTCTCCATCAAGGGTGCGGATCGCGTGCGCCTTCTCCGCTTCCAATCCGTCGCCGATCCTCTCGCTCCACTCGCAGGCCGCTGGAAGCAGTAAATTTTGCCGGGCAGGAGACCAATTCGCCACTCAAACCGCGCAGCTTCACCGCTCATCGCTCGGGGCTCGGGGCTCGAAGCTCTTGCTCCCATGCATTTTTCTCTTGACTTTCTCCGCGAACAACCTTATATATGAATCACATTGCGATTTTTCTGAGTCGCAAAATTTGATGTTAGGGAGAATCAATCGATGAAGAGCGCAACGAAGAAAGCCGCCCCGAAGAAAAAGGCTGCTCCGAAGAAAAAGAAGTAGCTTGGGCGCGCCCCGAAAAAGGGGCATACAACAGGTTCCACTCTAAGGCCCCGGTTTTCGGGGCCTTTTTCATTGTTTCGGGCTTTTCCCTCCCGGTTTACTCTCCCGCGTTTTTCCGCTGCAGCAATACCCGAAATGTCTCTCCCATGCCCACCAGCAGCGTCTTGAGCTGCATGCGGCGCCGCCAGCGCTCACTCTCGTCCGGTCCATCGAGCGCCGCGGCGAACTGGTCCGCCTCACCGGCCATCAGTATGGTCTGCGACAGATTCTCGATGCGTTCCGTGCGCCAGCCGTGGCGAGCGCCATGCTCTTCGAGCGCCGTAAAGTTGACGTGGGCGGTGATGTCGCGCTCGCCGGGTTCGGCCAGCACATCCTCCGCGGCCGTGTGGCGCCGGTAGCTCATCAACGTGCCCGCAGGGAAACGAACCAACTCCGCCTTGCGGTAGCCGTAGTCGATGGTTAATATCCCGCCACTCTCCATGCACTCGCCGATGCGATCCAGCCACTCAATCGCCGCAAGGTTCACTTCCACCACCTGGCCGTCATCCGCCGGTGCGCTATAGCGCGCCAGGTAGTCGGCGACTGCGGGCCCAACAGGTCCGCCCGTTTCCCAGAGGAAGCGGCCCCCCGACCATGCCACGCGCCGCTCCCTGTATTCGCCGCCCACGCCGATCGCAGCGTCTACCGGTAACGCATCGAAGAATTCGTTTGAAAACACCACGCCAGAGAAATGTTCCGGCAGCCCGCCGGATCCTATCTCCACGGGAATATACCGCCATTCCCCGAACGCCCCGGCCATCTCGCCGCGCCCCGCGCCCAGTTCTACCACCG
>Ga0126381_100004450_pt1 | contig 15278 bp, 11 predicted proteins | sample PanSoiMetPlot_28_FD_96465 | JGI IMG/M metagenome (GOLD analysis project Ga0126381, IMG submission 96465) | Tropical forest soil microbial communities from Panama - MetaG Plot_28 | ecosystem: Environmental > Terrestrial > Soil > Tropical forest > Bulk soil | place: Panama | collected 2016-02-17 | reverse complement strand
GGTTAAACGATACACGCCCGGTGGGATTCAAGCCAGCCTGTGAAAGAGGCTGTGAGTCCCACCGGAAAGGAAAGCAAGTTGAGGAAGGGCCAGGTGTGGGGGCAGAGGCCGGTTCAAACAACGGGTCGGGAATTGCATAGGTTCACCTGGCCCCAAATCCCCGACCACCGACCTCTAAACACATCAGACGCGAAAAGCGGGTGCGAAACTGTACCGGCTCGCTACCAGCTCTTTCGTTCTTGAATAGATCGCATCCGAATCGAGCCCGTACTTGGCAAGTAACAGGTTCTGGCCCGCGTGCTCGATAAGCTTGTCCGGGAATCCGAGCCTCAATACACGGACATCGTACACCCGATTCTGCTCGAGCAGTTCCATGACAGCGCTGCCGAATCCACCCTCGAGGTAATGGTCCTCGGCAGTAACGATGGATCCGTGGGACCTTGCAAGCGCTAATATCACGTCGGTATCGAGCGGTTTGACGAACCTTGCGTTTACGACCGTTGCGCTGATCCCGTCGGCCGCCAGCTTTTCGGCGGCCTTGAGGCAGTGATATACCTCGCTGCCTATTCCGAGGATAGCAACGTCCGTTCCATCGCGTAGTATCTCCGCTTTGCCGATTTCAAGCTCGCGGATCTCCTCGAGGGGAACGCCCAGTCCATTACCCCGCGGGTAGCGCACCGAAGCCGGCCCTTTATAGTAAACGGCTGTTTTCAGCATATGCCGAAGTTCGTTTTCGTCCTTGGGCGCCATCACTACGAAGCCCGGCATCGGTCGGAGGTAGGCATAATCCAGGACGCCATGATGGGTTGGGCCGTCCGCTCCTACCACTCCGCCTCGGTCGAGCGCAAATGTCACGTCTAGTCCCATCAGGACGACGTCGTGATAAACCTGGTCGTATGCCCGCTGCAAGAATGTCGAGTAGATCGCTGCGATGGGCTTCATCCCTTCGGTTGCAAGGCCGGCCGCAAATGTGACCGCGTGCTGCTCGGCAATCGCAGTGTCGAATGTGCGTTCCGGAAATAACTTCATGACTTTGCTGAGTCCGGTTCCATCCGGCATAGCAGCGGTGATCGCTACGACCTTTTCGTCCGCCTTCATCAACTCGATCGTTGCATCAGCGAAGACAGCCGTATATGACGGGGCTTTGGCTGGCTCCTTGATGAACTTGCCGCTAGAAATTTCAAAGGCCGAGGTCCCGTGCCACGCGGCCTTGTCGCGCTCAGCGGGCTCGTAACCCTTGCCTTTGATGGTCAGTGCATGAACGAGCACCGGGCCTTCCTCTTTCTTTGCGTCCTCGAGCGTCTGCAGCACTGAATGGATGTCGTGGCCGTTGATCGGGCCGATGTACTTAAGCCCCAGTTCTTCCCACAGCGCGCCTGGAATGAATGCGCGCGCGATCAAATCCTTAAGGGCCTTGGCTCCGGACAGAACCACATCTCCCACCGCTGGAATCGACTTCAGGATGTCTTCGATTTCGTGCTTCAAGTCGTTATACGGCCGGGCTCCACGGATACGGTTCAGATAACCCGAGAGGGCCCCGACATTGGGCGAAATGGACATCTCGTTATCGTTCAGCAGGATTATCATACGCTTCTTGAGGTGTCCAACCTGGTTTATTCCCTCAAGCGCCATGCCAGCGGTCAACCCGGCGTCACCGATGAAGGCGATGACGTTAAAGTCTTCGCCCTTCAGGTCCCTGGCGGTCGCGATTCCCAGCGCCGATGAAATCGATGTCCCGGCGTGGGCCGCATTAAACACGTCGTACTCGGATTCCTCTCTTCGAAGGAAGCCGCTGATCCCGTTGTACTGCCTGATGGTCGGAAACTGATCGCGGCGGCCGGTGATTATTTTGTGAGAATATGCCTGGTGTCCAATGTCAATTACCAGCTTGTCTCGCGGTGTATCGAACGCGTAGTGCAGTGCCAGGATCAGCTCGACCGGACCGAGGCTCGCGCCGGTATGTCCGCCGATTTTGGAAAGCACTTCGATCATGTACTCCCTGATCTCATCCGCCAGGGGTTGCAGTTTGGCCTCAGGCAAGCGCCTCAAATCCGCTGGATCATTTATTGTAGGAAGAAGTTCCATATTAACCCGGTTCTCCGATTGGTTGATTAGATGAGCAGCCCAGAGCCCGGCCTTCGAGCCGGGATCTTGTAACACGCAATCTCACTCTTATCCATGATTTCAATTCCGGGGCTATATTCTTGGTTCCTAAAGCTGTGTTCCTAAAGCCGCTTAGTGGAAACAGGCCTGGGAGATTGCCTTCCGGATGCTGCTCTTAAGTAGTAGTAGTGTAAGGTAACCATCGACCGCACCTGGTAGAATAGCCTGATTATGACGTTCTTGCAATGATGAAACTGGCCATTTCCTTCAGCTTATAGGCGGAAGGACCCAGGGCGGAAATGATTTCAATGGCCTCACCCACCAGTTGACGAGCGCGGTTCTCAGATTGGGCAACACCATGCAGGGCTGGATAGGTCGCCTTTCGGGCTGCCATGTCTTTGCCCGGTGTTTTGCCGAGTTGCTCGCTGGTCGATGTCACGTCCAATATGTCATCAGCAACCTGGAAAGCAAGCCCGATTTTTTCGCCGTACTGACGAAGGGTTTCGATCTGGTTGTTGTCGCCCCCGGCTATGATGCCGCCTATTGTAACCGAGGAGCGAATCATTGCGCCGGTCTTCGACCGGTGAATGTATTCGAGAGTAGAGTCGGTGACTTGCCGGCCCTCGTTTTCTATGTCGGCCACTTGTCCGCCTATCAGCGCATTCACGGTTCCGGCAGCCGCCGCGACCTCTTTGATTACGCGAATTTGGCGGTCGACGTCCCCGCCCGGGGCCTCCGCTGCCAGCACCTCGAACGCCCTGGTCAACAACGCGTCTCCCGCCAGTATTGCTACTGCCTCACCGAAAGCCTTGTGACATGTAGGCCGCCCGCGCCGTAGGTCATCGTTATCCATCGCCGGCAAGTCGTCATGAATGAGCGAATAAGTGTGAATCATCTCCATGGCGCATGCGGCAGGCATCAGGTCATCGGTTGCGGCACCGAGCGCCTCGCCGGCCATCAGGACAAGAACCGGCCGCAAACGTTTTCCTCCGGCTAGCAGGCTGTATCGCATTGCCCGGTGCAAATTCACCGGAGGCGTCATTTCAGATGGAACGAGCGATTCCAGCCACTGGTTAACCTCAGCGGCGCGACGGCTGAGATAGGCTTCGATGTTCTCTTGCGGTTTCAATAATCAGTCCTCCTGATGTTTCATCGGGACGGGCTTTACCGTGCCATCCGAGCCTTTCATAAGGATCTCGACCTTGTGCTCGGCTTCATCGAGGCGGCGCTGGCACTCTCTCGAGAGCCTAACGCCCTGCTCGAACAGCTCGAGGGATCGCTCGAGCGGCAAATCGCCCCCTTCGAGTTGTTGAACTATTTGCTCCAATTCCTTGAGCGATGATTCAAAGCTTCGCTCTGTCGCCATACTATCTCCTTTGAGGCGATTTTGGCCCAGGGGGCAAGGCAAGCATGCCTAGCCGCGCAATTACTTTGTTGCAAGGATCAGCGGCGAGGGAGCGGGCGCCTCAATTGCCTGCACCCTGGTGAACCCGGCCTCTTTTAGCCACTGCCGGTATTCCCGCATCGTGAAGACAGCTCCTTCGGATGTCACCATCAGCATGTTGAGTCCGAATATCACCGGAATCCACCGATGGGACCTTGGATCCTCGGGGACCATCTCGGCGATCAATAACATGCCTCCCGGCCTCAGTGCGTCATAACTCTTCTTGACCAGCTTTTTGCCCCACTTTTCTCCTTCGGAGTGAATTATGTGGCCGAGGATTATGAGGTCGTACTTGTTGCGTCCGAAGTCGACCTCCCTCAAGTTCGCTGCAACATAATCGTACTGGTCGTCAACTCCGAATTTGTTTGTGAAGTCGCGTGTAATAGTCGTGACCTCCGGAAAATCGACAACTGTGACTCTGGCGTCCGGGATCGCTTGTGCAAAGGGGATGGACCAGGCGCCTGAGCCGGCCGCAACATCCATCACTTTCTTGATTGATTTCTTTGCCCTGGGTGAAAGGGACCCCGCCGCCACGCGCGCCGCATTAAAGCTCCCGGTGAACAGGCCCGCGACGAGTTTAGGGAAAAATTCTCGACCCGCTTCTTCCACATCCACCGTGGCAATAGGCTTGCCGCTGAGAACTGAGTCGGTCAGGGTATCCCAATTCATGCGGATCATTCCTAATGTTGTGACCAGGTCGCCCATGTAGCCGGGTTTGCCCTTAACAAGGAATGTTTCTGCAATCGGTTCGAGGCCATACCGGTTCCCTTTCTTGTTCAAGTAGCCAAGACCGGCGAGGGCGTCCAGTAGCATTTGGATTCCTCGCTTGCTGCCCTTCAGCCGGCCCGCTATGTCATCTGTGGTCCTGGTCCCTTCGGCAATCAGGCTGAAAACGCCCAGTTCCGTGCCGGTGATCAGAGCCCGTGTAGCCAGCGGCGCCCACAGGCTCTCGGATATGAGATCGGGTCTGATAGCCTTGCCTTGAGTTTTTCCGGCCGCCTTTCCCTTAGTTCCCTTTGTTCCCTTTGTTCCTCTGATTCTCTTGGTTCCCTTTGCCATATGAATGCGCTCCCGGTCGAGCCCTCTCTCAGAATTTCGATGTTTTCCAAGCCTGCTGTCCAGATTGCTGGCAGCAGTCGTCGCCCACTGGATGCCAGGCAAACTATACGAACCTTTAATGATGCCGCACCTGCCGGGTAAACGCCACCCCGGGGAAGTTCATTTGAAACCTCCGATGCTAGAGAAATTTGGGTCCTGAAGCTTTTAGCGAACGCCGGCCGAGGTGATTTATGAAGAGCTATGAGGCATCACCGCGACGCCCAGGGCTTCTGAGCCTGCCGAATGCCGACAAAAAGTATCGGTGCTTAATGATGCCGTAGCTGTTCAGCAAACGCCATCCGAGCGTGTTTTTGATTCTTGTGACTTCAGCCTCGGTCGACTCGAGCCGCTCAGCCATATCCCGAATCTGTTCGACTGTGAGACTCGAGGAATATTTACTTGACTGTTCTGCGAGAGCCTTGTTGAGGCCATGCGCCTGGCGCTTGATGTCCTTGATGTGCGGGCTTATCCACCGTAGATACTCCGAGGCTTGCCTAAGCTCATCAACCGGATCGATCCGGGAAGGTTGCCGCCTGAACTCACCTATTGCATCGTCGTAGACCGACAGTATTAGCTTGATGGCTGAGTCGAGGTTCGCCGTGTCGCGCACCCTCCGCGAGACTACCGACGCGTCGGCAGAGTCATATTGCTTGATCTGTGCCAGCAACGCATCCGTGGTTATCTGATCCCTCAGCGTTCTGATACCGAAGTTCATTGCCCTAAGCCGGTCAAAGTTTTGCGAATTGACCATTGGGCCCAGGCCAGCCTCGTCGCAGAGTACGACAGCGGTCCCGACGGCCATCGCTTCTAAAGCAGACCTGGCTTTGGCGAATACAATGTCGTACAGGGAAATAAGTTCGCCCGGCCGATTAGACACCCGGTTAACGCCCGAGCCGATACAATCGACCGATATCCCAGCCAAGCCGCAGGCCTCGATTACCAAAGGTAGGTGGGTATGAGAATTCGCGTTGTTGCTGAGAACCAGAGCTCTTGCTGGTTTTTCGGGCAGTGGAGGGCGGCCGGGGAACAAGGTGAGGTTTACGAAGTTAAGTATAGTGGTTATCTGTTCTTCGGGAACGGCATGCTCAAACACGAGTCTGTCACGACAAGTCTGGTCGACCGCGACATAGCGAAGAATGCGCGAGAACAATGGCGGGCATTCCTCCCATGGCGTCCAGCCGTGGCAGAAATAGACTGCCGGAACTCCAGGGAATCGCAGGAGCGCCGTCATTGTTTCAAGATGGTGATGACCGTGAATGATATCCGGAGGGCTCGAGATTGATTTCAGATCGGTCACAACGGGCACGCTGCCCGCCCTGATCTCCGCCGAAACCAGGCCGGGCTCAGTGCTATAGACGATCGGCGTATGACCAAGTCTGAGAAGGGCTTCTGCGAGGTCTCGCACATATAGTTCGGTGCCTTTGCGCTCAGCTAGAGCGTTGTTGGTGATCAGAACACGCAGCGGCGCCATCACATGCCCTCCTGCACAGCCAGGCTGAGCGCGTCGGCCAGGGGCGCCAAATGCTCGTCATAGCGTATGACTTGATTGTAGATTCCCTCGCTCATCAGCCTGGCCCCATACTCCTCGTAGTAAGGGATGCTTGAACGTTGATGATCTTGTCCAACGTCTTTGTCAACCACTCCGTCGACCGTTCCGTCAACCATTCCGTCAACCATTATGGGATCGAACTTCTCCGTCCGGAAACTCTCCGCGCCGTTATCGCTGAGCACGGCTTCGATATCGGACCGGAGCTCGTCATAATCCCATGCCGCAGACAGCTTGCTGTCAAAGGTCGCCTGGTCAAGGATAAGAGTTCGGGCGCCTTCTGGTGCACGCGTATATTCCCTTTCCTTTCTCCAGTCGAGCCTGAATGCAAAGTTCGAAATCGGACGGTTTTGGGCTTCAGCGGCCATCTCTACCGCAGCATTGATAATGAGGCGGCAGACATCGTGCACTGGATTGAAGCCTTCGGCCGCATCGCCCACCACCAGGTCGATATCGTCGAGAATTAACCATTCTGCGATCTGGCGCGCCAGCATACCGAACAATTTGTGATCTCGACTGAGGAGAGCTCGATAGACCTCCCTGTCGGTGAACAATCCTGTACCAGGTCCGGTAGTACATCCGAGGCGCTCCAGTATGGTTAGGGATCGCGCCGTTCTGGAAACTTCAGTCCGTCCCGATCCATCGGTGAGGATAAAGACAGATGGGCGCGCGAGCCCGCACCAGCCGTATACGCAAAGCTCATGACCCGGATGCCCAATAATCAAGGCGGCTTGGCCGGTCAACGCTGCCACGTTTATAGGCTGCACGGCATCGAGATCCGAGCCGCTAAACCCCGAATCCTCGTTCACTCGAGAACTCAGTGTCGCACGGCCGCCCTTGCCGCGATCCGTACCGCTTTTCTCAGCTATTATTTGCCCTTTTCCTAACGATTTGTGGTCGTTCCCCGGCCGGAAAGATGTCACTCGCCATCCCCACCCTGATTGTTCGTCACTCTGCACGCAATGTCTCCTTCGTTAACGCGCACCCTGAGGCGGTCACCAGGCGAAACATCGGCCGAACGTTTGATGATCCCCCCGCTCTCGTTAAACGCTATGGCATAACCGCGGCCGAGTACGGCTAGAGGGGATAGTGATTCGAGCCCCCTCACGGCTACTGACAGCTTTTCCCGCTCTCGCGGAATTATCGACGCTCCGGCATTCTCGAGTCTGGCCCTGAGCCGGGTCAGCCGCGTCCCTTTCGCCGCCAGTGACTGCCGGACGTCCGCCCGGTTGAGCCTGTCGACCGCAGACCTCAATCGCATTCTGCGAGCGTGAACGCGATTCCTCAATAGCCGCTCCACTGAGTGCATGCGGCTGTCGATCCTCTGCGATGTGGCTTTGATCCTTCTTGGAACAATCTGGAAGCCTCTACTCGACCGCAGGCCCGACAACCGCGCGCGGAGCGCCATGATCCTGTAACGGGCGGCGGCCGCCATCCGCCCCGTCAAAGTTTTCATCCGCTCGTACATTTCTTCGCGAGCAGCGGCTACCATCTCGGCCGCGGCGGATGGTGTTGAGGCCCGCAGGTCGGCCACAAAATCCGCGATTGTGAAATCCGTCTCGTGTCCAACAGCCGAAATCACCGGCACTACGGAATTGAAGATGGCCATCGCTACTGCTTCTTCGTTAAAGCACCACAGGTCCTCGATAGAGCCTCCGCCCCTACCGACAATTATTACATCGACCAGGCCCAGCCGGTTCAACATCTCAATGGCCTCGACAATTTCACGGGCTGCTCCGTCGCCCTGAACTCGTACAGGTGCCACAAGAATGTCGATTGCTTCGTTGCGGCGCTTCACGATTCGCAAGATGTCTCGTACTGCGGCGCCGTCCGGCGAGGTTACTACTCCGATGCGGCGTGGCAAGATCGGAAGCCGGCGTTTCCGCGCCTGATCGAATAAACCTTGAGCTTCAAGTCTGGCTTTGAGCTGCTCGAACGCAACCTGTAGCGCCCCAGCGCCGACCGGTTCCAGGAACTCTACCTGAAGCTGATACGTTCCCCTCGGCTCGTATACCGCAACCCTGCCGCGGGCGCGGACCGTAAGCCCGTCCTGTGGCGAGAACTTGATCAGCCTGTTCTGCATCCTGAAGCTAGCGCATTGAACGCTCGCGCCCTGGTCCTTCAGTGTAAAATACCAGTGACCCGAGGAGTGTCGCAGGAAGTTGGAAATCTCGCCTTGAACCCACACATCCAAAAAGCGCCCTTCGAGCAGAGTCTTGATTTGCGCGTTCAATTCAGACACCGACATCGCTCGACGCGGTCTGGTCAGTCGCTCTAGTAGGCTCGATTGGCTCATCTTATCTTGATTATGCGGACCTGTTATACGAATCCGGTCGGGAGGCCACGCCTTCTCAAGGTCCTGGTGTCGGTCATGCGCCCTGCGTCGGGTCGAATGCTATCCACGAATCATCATTTCACATCTCTCGGGTTCCTGCCGCCACAAATGCCCGAGATGGGCTAAGGATACGAGAGTTTGATTTTACTACGGAGTCCGGTCTGCCCCAAGCTGATCGCGTGGATCGTCTCTTGGTAGCACTGCCGTTGGCAAGTAAGCCCGCCCTTCTGGCACAATCGTAGGGCTGAATGCTTGCGGTCAGGCGGTTCGCCAAAACTGAATGTTGACCGCAGCAGGTGACGAATAATGTTGGTAGGTAATAATGAATGATGATCCGGCGCTCGGCAGTTCGATCGACTTCGATCCGTCGGACAGCGGCGGCGGTGCCGATTCCTCGGAGGAGAGACTGATGGGAGTTTTGTCTCAACCTGCAGCAGAGTCTCGCGGGTTGACACGGGTATTCAAGGGCTTTCACTACCGCGATTTTCGCCTGATGTGGCTTGGCGCCTGCACCTCGAGCATCGGCACCTGGATGCAGAATCTCGCACAGGCCTGGCTGGTTTATGATATCTCGGGCTCGGCGTTCTACCTTGGTCTCGATGCCTTTCTTGCCCAGCTCCCGATAATGCTGTTTTCGCTCTTTGGCGGTGTGTTTGCTGATCGTACGAGCCGCCGCAAGATCCTGTTGATTTCTCAGTACATCCAGATGACGAACGCGTTTGTGCTGGCGATCCTCATGTACTCTGGCTTGCGGCATGTTTGGCCGATCCTTGCGCTGTCGTTTGTTACTGGAACGGCCCAGTCTTTCGGCGGACCGGCATACTCGGCACTAGTTCCTACACTGGTCGAGCCTGAGGACCTGCCAAACGCCATTGCACTGAATTCGATCCAGTTCAATCTAGCTCGTATAATCGGGCCGGTCCTGGGCGGCATCGCGTTGAAGACGCTGGGCGCGACTTGGTGCTTCGGATTAAACGGCGTCAGTTTCGTCGCAGTGATAGTATCGCTGTACATGATTCGGGTGCGGTTTGATCCGAAGCCGAATGCCGAGTCTGTGATGGCGAGCATGAAATCCGGATTTGCATTCATCCGGGAGCGGGAAGCGATGGTCTCGCTGATTTTCCTGGCCTTCTCGATAACAGCACTGGCGTTCCCGATGATTGCTTTCCTGCCGGTTTTTGCGCGGTCCGTGTTTAACTCGGGATCAAACGCTTATTCGGCTTTGCTGGCGTCGTCCGGACTGGGTTCAGTGACGGGCGCCCTGATTATCGCCGCGATGAGCAGGAGAAAAGGTCTGGGCAAGCCTGCGCTGTCGATGCTCGCCATCCTGGGCGTCACTACGACTTGCTTCGCGCTGTCGAAAATTGTCGTGTTGAGTTGTTTCTTCCTTTTCCTATCGGGAGCCGCGATGATGTCTGTATTCGCGTTGCTGATATCGATGGTGCAGCTCATCACTCCGGACGACATGCGGGGGCGGGTAATGAGCGTTTACAACGTTGCCTTTAGAGGCGGTATGCCGGTTGGCAGCATCTTCATAGGAGCCATTATTCAGCGCCACCGTGCTCCCCCGGTGATCGCCGTCAACGGGGTACTGTTGATCTTGCTGGCATCCTATTTTTTGTTCATAAACCGACGGATCGCGGGACTGTAGCTCAGGACCTTGTTTCTGGGGGAGACCCTTAGATAATGCTAATTCGCGTAGGGCGGAGAATCCCCACCGAAGTTGGTGCTCTTCGAGGCGCGCCTCTCCAATCGCATGCGCATGCCGTACTTGGGCCTCAGGGTGATGAGTGGTTCAGTCTCCACCCGGTGGCCGGGAACCAAACTTGCCCGCCATTTCCGAGCTAGAGTTGCGATCAACAGCACGCCCTCCATCCAGGCGAATGGCTCGCCTATGCAGACGCGTGGGCCGCCTCCAAATGGGTAGTAAGCGAACTTCGGGCGGCTCGCCCGAGCTTCTGGAGTCCACCGGTCCGGATCGAATCTGAAAGGATCCGGAAAAAAGCGCTTATCGTGTTGAGTCACCCACTGGCTCATAAGGAGGATGGAACCCGCCGGAATGAGGTAGTCGCCGATTTGGTAATCAGCGATAGCACGGCGCCCGGTAACCCATGCCGGTGGATATAGGCGCATGGCCTCAGCCAATATCGACTCGGTGTACGGGAGTCTCCTAACATCCTCGGCCGTTGGCAGCTCTCCTGCAAGAACGCTGTCCAACTCGGCTTGGAGCCGCCGCTCCACCTCGGGATCCTGAGAGATCAAATACCACGCCCACGTCAGTGCGTTAGCTGTGGTTTCGTGCCCGGCCAGGAACAGGGTCATCGCCTCGTCGCGGACCTGCTGGTCAGTCATGCCCTCATGGCCTTGCTCGTCATGCGACATTAGCAACATTGACAGCAAGTCGCCCCGGTCGATTCCGCTTCCTCGGCGCTCTCTTATTATTCGGTAAATAATCGCATCCAGCTTGGCTTTTGCCCTTTGAAATCGGATCCGGGGGAATACCAGAATCTTCTCGATCTTGTCACCGAAAGGCAGCGTAAGCCCGAACCTGAATACGTGCATTATTTCCGTCAAAGCCTCGCGGATTTCGCCGGCTTCGGACTCTACATCCGCATCAAACAGCGTCTTGCTGACTACTGACAGCGTCAGCTTCATCATCTCCTCTGCCATATCGACAGTCTGATTATCGCGCCACCGCTCGCTCAGTCGGTTCGCATAGTCCACCATTGCCGCGCCATAAGAGTCGATCCGCTGCTGATGAAAGGCCGGTTGCGCCAGGCGGCGCTGCCTGCGGTGGAATTCACCTTCGCTGGTCAGGAGACCTTCGCCCAGAAAGCGCTTCGCTACCTCGAGTCCGCGGCTCTTCGTGAAATTCCGGCTGTTTGTGACCAGGATATCCTTGATGTATTCAGGATTGTTGATGAGATAGATACCCTGGGGACCGACCAGCTTGAAGTAAACTACATCTCCGTATCGATTCGCCAGGCTCACCAGGAAACCGAGCGGGTCCCGTCGAAAACCGAGCAGGGATCGTGTGAACCCAGAACCAGGCCCAGGCGGCAAGATCTCGCGAGTAGCAGTCGCCATACTATGACTCCAACTTACTAGAGCGGTCCTTGCAACCGCAAGCCTTTTCTCGGACAGACTCCTGCCGGGTTGATTTGATCGCGGCTTTCCATATAATGCTCTAAGCTGGCGGGCAGCCGGAAACCTGAGCTTCCTGATATTGGAAGGATCACTAATAACGGGATCCAATCCAGTGACTCCGATAAATCTCCCCCGGAGGGTTACGAAATGGAGAACGTTGCCGCAAACGTCGATACTCCCGATATTGACGCGACTGCTCCCAGGAGCAAAGCCCTGCGCCGCGTGGTATTCGCGGTATTTTTGGCTCTCCTCCTGGCAGCGGCTGCGCTCGCCTTCTGGCCGGCCCCTGCAGATTTCCGCGGGGATGAGGCAACCGCCGGGGCAGGCCTGGGACATGGCGGTTTGCAGCGGCCCTTTCCGGCGATGATTGCTCCACCTGAGAATGGGCTTGATAATGCATCATTTAATCAGCGAGCCGAGCTTGGCCGTCTGCTATACTTCGATCCCATTCTGTCGCATGGAAACGACTTGTCCTGCGCAACTTGCCACCACCCGGACCTGGGGTTCACCGACGGAAGAGGACAATCGATGGGCAAGGGCGGACACGGCGTGGGTCCAGAGCGGCATGACGGTGAAGTGCTGAGGCGCGGCTCGCCAACCATCTGGAATGCCGCTTACAACTTCAAGCAGTTCTGGGACGGCCGAGCAAAAGACCTCGAGGAGCAGGCTATAGGGCCAATAACCAGCGAAAATGAAATGGGCTCCAGTCCTGATGAAGTGGAAAAAAAGCTGAGAGCCATCCCCGAATACGCCCGGCTTTTTGACGCGGCCTTCGGAGGCACTGCGGGTTCCGGCATAAGCATTAAAACTGTTGCGCAGGCAGTAGCCTCCTTCGAAAGGACGCTAACAGCCAACAACTCGCCATTCGATCGTTTTGTTGCTGGTGACTCAAATTCATTAACCGCTGAGCAACGGCGAGGATTCAATCTCTTCCGATCCGGCAAGACGCGATGCTTCGAGTGTCACGGCCTGCCTACCTTCAGCAATCCCGACTTCAAGGTCATCGGTGTGCCTGATTTCGACGGTCAGCAACCTGACCTTGGTCGCGCTGAAATTGCTGCCGGCTCCGGGTACGAACGCGCCTTTAAAGTTCCTACCCTGCGCAATATCGCCCTTACTGCTCCCTATATGCACAATGGCAGATTCAAACGGCTGGAAGAAGTTCTCGACTTCTACGCTCATGGGGGCGGTCCAGGTCTCGGGTTCCGGGTTCCAAACCTCGATGACAAGATCCGGTCCTATGAGCTCTCGGCCCAGGAAAAGGAGGACCTGGTGGCTTTCTTGTGTTCATTGACCGATGAGACAAAGCCACCACAGTTTCCGCCGTCTGTCCCATCGGGCCTGCCTGTCGTTCCGCGGTTGAGCAATCCCGGCAGAGCTCTGGCAGCGAAGTTCAATACCGGGTCGCGTAACAATGTAGAGCCGGCACGCGCCAGCCAAACGATTGTCGTAAAGGCCGGCGAATCCATTCAGACCGCCATCGATCGGGCGACACCGGGCGACACCGTCCAGGTCGAGCCTGGCAACTATCACGAACAGGTTACGATCGACCTCGACAATATTACTCTTAAGGGTGCCGTGACCCAGGCGCCTTCCCAGCCCTCGTCATCCATGCCGGTCCTGGATGGTGAGCGAAAGCTGTCTGACGCCGTCATCGCTACCGGGAACAATTTTCATATTGAGGGTTTTGAGATCAGGCACTATACCGGGAACGGGGTCGCGGTTCAGAACGCCCACGGAGTCGTCTTTCGTGACCTGGTCGTCGATGACACCGGACGATACGGCGTCTACCCTGTAAGCTGCACCGGCGTTGTTATCGAGAATCTTGTCGTGACGCGAGCAGCCGACGCAGGTATCTACGTAGGCCAGTCGCGAGACATTAAAGTCCGTAACTCGGAGGCGCACGATAACGTCACCGGCATAGAAATAGAGAATTCGTTGAATGCGGTCGTGTCAGGAAACTATGTCCATAACAACACTGGCGGAATTCTGGTCTTCGTCCTGCCCAACAACCCATCAAAAGTCGGCCGCAATTGCAAGGTAACCGGTAATCGAGTTCTAGACAATAATCATGACAATTTCGCTGATCCAACCGCGATCGTACACAATGTGCCTCCGGGAACCGGTATCATGATAATGGCTGCTGACGAGACGGAAGTGACCGGCAACGAAATCCGTGGTAATGACTGCTATGGCGTCGCTGTCTTCAGTCTCACGGACGTGTTCCCCAAGGGAACTGTTTTCGACGTGGGCCCGATGCCCGAAAAGAACTGGGTCCATGCGAATGCTTTTTCGGGCAATGGACGGCACCCTGCTGGCGCCCTGGCTGCTGCGGGACTGCCTGGCGCTGATCTGATATGGGATGGAACCGGTTGGTCGAACGTGTGGGACGATGCTGGAGCCAGCCGGTCGTCTCTGCTTCCCGGCTCTCGCTGGCCATCATTCGCTCGCAGAGGTTGGTGGCGACTGTTCGGGTTGGCCCGCACCTTTTTATGAACAGAATCGATATAGCTGGCTCATTATAGCCGGCTCATTACGCAGGTGCCATGCACCTGGCGGCAAGCAGGGGAAGCGGGCTGCTTTGAATCCGGCTTGTCAGCACTGGTGCCAGTGACCGTGCCTATTTCTTGAATAGCTGATCGAAGGCTGATCGAGGATCTTTTGAAGCCACACTCGCGGTCGTCGTCTCACGCTCTACAGTCTTTCGCGGTTCAAACAGTTCACATTCATTGCCAACATCTTTCTTTGCTATTCGCTGTGTTATGGGTTTCCTGCACTGAAACCGGGCGCCAGGGTCAAAACTTACACAGTTTTTGCAAACATGCAGATCCGCATTGCATTTGGGACATCTCCCGCCCTGCTCTATGCCTCCTAACTCGATCTTTATTTGTGTTCCGCACAAATGACAACGGGTCACCTCGCGGAAACCGGGCATGTTGGGCACTCTGATGTCGCTTTTTTGTTTTGGCGCGGGACGAGGGCGGTCTTCTCTTTCCTCATTCATGTACCCCCGCTGTTTATACTTTCTATCCATTACACACTCCTGTTATCGTTGATTTGAAAAACGTGCGGATTTCGCTTTACTTTGGAAGCAATTTACCTGCCAAAGCTCCCACTGGGCTCTGACGGACCAAAATTACTCTCTGGATCAGATATAGCAGTCGGACGCTGCTCTATGCTTGATTCAATCGTTCCTGATTTCGGGATTTTCCAGGGCTCAGGGAGAACGACTAAACTTTACTTTAAACTACCCTTAAAGTAGCGAATTTAAAAAGTACCGACCGCACGAAGTTACCTATTTGCTTATACTACATGTAGACCAGTTTATCAATAGCAAATTCGGCTACTCCTCCTCCAGTTGTTTTCCTCTAGTCTCCGGCATCAGCAAAATCATGAAAGCGCCAATCATAAAGAACGCCGAAGTGAGTGCCAGGGCTGACCCTATGCCATGCCGCTCAGCCAGGATTCCTATAGTCGCCGGCGCAAGAGCACTGAGCCCTCTTCCCGCGTTGTATGTCAGACCCTGAAGACTTGCCCTTACCGAAGTCGGAAATAGCTCAGCCAGCATCGCGCCGAAGAGGCTGAAATAACCGTGCCCGAAAAAG
>Ga0126381_100004448_pt1 | contig 15279 bp, 8 predicted proteins | sample PanSoiMetPlot_28_FD_96465 | JGI IMG/M metagenome (GOLD analysis project Ga0126381, IMG submission 96465) | Tropical forest soil microbial communities from Panama - MetaG Plot_28 | ecosystem: Environmental > Terrestrial > Soil > Tropical forest > Bulk soil | place: Panama | collected 2016-02-17 | reverse complement strand
TCCATGAGAAATTCGCCGGACGGGCGGATGTTGGCAAGTACGGGAACGCGCTGCGAGACCTTGTCGAAGACTGACAGCGGCAGATCGAGAGCGCGCCGCCGGGCCATCGCTACCAGGTGGATAATGGCGTTGGTCGAACCGCCGATGGCCATGTCGACGGTTATGCCGTTCTCGAACGCGGCGGGCGTCAGGATGTCGCTGGGCTTCAAGTCTTCCCAAACCATCTCCACGGCGCGGCGGCCGCTTTCGAGGGCGAGGCGCGTATGGTTGGAATCGGGCGCGGGGATGGACGACGCTCCCGGCAGTGTCATGCCGAGTGCTTCGGTGACCGAGGCCATGGTCGAGGCGGTGCCCATGGTCATGCAGAAGCCGGGCGATCGGGCGATGCCGCCTTCGATGGCGTTCCAGTCCTCGTCGCTGAGTGCGCCGGCACAACGCTCGGTCCAGTACTTCCAGAGATCGGTGCCACTGCCTAGGGGCTGTCCATTCCAGTTGCCGCGGAGCATGGGACCGGCCGGCAGGAAAATGGCCGGCACGTTTATGCTGATGGCGCCCATGAGGAGGCCGGGCGTAGTCTTGTCGCAGCCGCCCATCAGCACCGCGCCATCGATGGGCAGGCTGCGCAGGACTTCCTCGGTGTCCATGGCCAGCAGGTTGCGGTACAGCATGGGGCTGGGCTTCATGTAAGTTTCGGTGATGGAGAATGCGGGAATCTCCACCGGGAAACCGCCGGCCTGCCACACGCCGCGCTTCACGGCCTCGGCGCGCTCGCGCAGGTGCGCGTGGCACGGGTTGATTTCGCTCCAGGTGTTGACGATGCCGATGACGGGTTTCCCGGTGAAGTCCTCCTTGCGATAGCCGAGCTGCATCATGCGGGAACGATGGCTGAAGCCGCGCATTGTGTCGGGGCCGAACCAACGGTAGCTGCGGAGGTCTTCGGGTTTCTTGAGGGGCATAGCGTTTTATTGAATTGGCCGGATGCCATCCGGCCGCAGGCTGCCAGTCTGCCCCGCACCGGGTACGCGGATGAGGGTGGCGAGCGCGCCGGCCGCCAGCATACATCCGGCCAGCACCCACAGGCCGGCATCGTAGGTGCCAGTGACGGTCTTGAGTTTGCCAAACACCCAGGGACCGGCGAGGCCGCCGAGATTACCCAGGCAGATCAATCCCACGGCGGTGGCGGCAGCGGATTTGCCAAGCAGCTTTGTCGGTAAGGTGAAGAACGCGGGCAGATACGCTTGCGACGTGAAGCCGGCCAGACAGAACAGCGCCATCTGCAGCCAGAGATTGCCGCCCGCGAGCACGACCAAGCCGAGCGAAACTCCCGTGGCCAGCACGGGGAGTGCGGTGTGCCAGCGAAGCTCCCCCGTGCGCTGCGCCCAGATGCCGTTCAGCAGAATACCCAGGGCACTGCACGCATACGGCAGGCCCGCTGCCAGGGTACGAATCGCAACGGGCATACCCTTCATGTTATCGGTGATCGACGGCAGGAAGAAGATGAGAGCCTGGTTGCCGGTGACGATGAAAAAGAAGACTGCAATCAATAGAAACGTCTGCGGGTAGCGGAGGGCGTCCATGACGCTCACGTGGCGGTCGGAAGTTTTGCGGGCCTCATCGGCTTCGAGCTCGGCGAGCAGCCAGCGTTTCTCATCCTCGGGAAGCCAGCGGGCGGTATGGGGACGATCGGTGAGATACCACAGGGTGACGATGCCCATGGCGACGGGAAGAATGCCTTCCAGGATGAAGACCCAGCGCCAGCCGGGAAGGCCGGACCAGCCGACGTTCTCGAGAATCCAGCGGGAGATGGGGATGCCGAGGGCCACGGCCAGCGGCTGCGTGATCATGAAATACGCTTTAGCGCGCGGACGATCTTCGGGACGATACCAGTGGGCGAGATAGACGATGACCCCGGGAAAGAAGCCGGCTTCGGCCGTGCCGAGCAGGAGGCGCAAGATATAGAACTGCGTAACAGGCTGAGCGAAATGGAAGGCTGGCATCGCGACGAAACCCATCAGGGTGGCGATCACGCCCCAGGAGATCATGATGCCCGCGATCCATTTGCGGGCGCTCCAGCGCTCCACGATGAGGCTGCCGGGAACGTCGAGCAGAAGGTAACCAAGAAAGAAAATGCCGGCGCCCAGCCCGATGATGGCGTCGGTGAAGCCGAGCTCGCCCTGCATCTGGAGTTTCGCCACTCCGAGATTGGCGCGATCGATGTAGGCCAGCCAGTAAACGAACATGAGGAAGGGAATGAGGCGGCGGGTAACGCGCGCTCGCGTGCGGAGCGCCACTGCCGACAGATCTTCCCTTACCTGGTGTCCCGATGCCATCCCTTTGGTCGAACTCATTGTCCCACGTCTGAGGCGGGACAGACGGTCGGATACTGCCGTCTGCCGATTGCAGGGGCATACGGCGGAAGGCGGCCGTCTGCCCTACGGGCCTTGCGGAGTTACAGTAGATGCTGTGAAACGGCGTCACTTTCTCGGTAATCTTCTGGCGGCGGGCGCTAGCCGCGGATTTGCGTTCCAGGAGGCGGATTCTTCGGCTCCCGATCCTTCGGTGAAACGCGTTTTGTTCATGTCGAAGTGCCACCTGGACGTGGGTTTCGTCAATACCCAGGCCAACGTGATCCAGAAATATTTTGATGTGTATTTTCCGCGGGCGATCGAGACCGCGGCGGCCATGCGGAAGGAGGGGAAGGAGCGCTACGTCTGGACGACCGGCTCGTGGCTGACGTATCAGTATCTGGAGAAAGCCGGCCCGGCCGAGCGGAAGCAGATGGAGGAGGCGATTGGTGCGGGCGACATCGCGTGGCACGCGCTGCCGTTCACATGGCAGACGGAGCTGATGGATCCCACCCTGATCGCCGGCGGCATCGGATTTTCGCGCTCGCTCGATCAGCGGTTCGGGCGGGTCACGACGGGTGCCAAGATGACCGACGTGCCGGGGCACACGCGGGCGATTGTTCCCGCGCTGGCGGATGCCGGTGTGAAGTTCCTCGATATCGGCGTGAATTCGGCGAGCACTCCGCCCGACGTGCCGCCGGTATTTGTATGGAGGGAGCCGACCGGACGATCGCTCACCGTGATGTACCACTTGCACCGCTACGGCGGCGTGGTGAAGATTCCCGCCTCGGATCTGGCGATCGACATAGAGGTGCGCAACGACAACTCGGGGCCGCACACCCCGCAACAGATTCACGGAATTTACGCCAGCCTGCGGAAGCAATTCCCCAATGCCGAGGTTAAGGCTGCGGACCTGACGACCATCGCCAATGCGGTGGAGCCCTTCCGCCAGCATTTCCCGGTATTTGAGCAGGAGATCGGCGACACCTGGATTTATGGAGTAGCGAGCGATCCATTGAAGGTGGCGCGCTACCGGGAAATGGCGAGGCTGCGCCGGGAATGGATTGCCGGCAATAAGCTGGAGGTGGGCGGCGCGGCCGACCGCGCGTTGCTGGCGAATTTCCTGCTGGAGGTGGAGCACACGTGGGGCACCGACACCAAGACGTGGCTCGATTTCGATCACTACACGCCGCACGACTTGGCGCAGATGCTGGCTCAGCCGAAGTATAAGGTGGTGCAAGCCAGTTGGGCAGAAAAGCGTCAGGACCTGTTTGACGCGATCGCTGCGCTGCCTCTACCATTGCGGGCCGAGGCAACCGAGCGAGTGCGCGACCTCGATGCCGTTGTCCCTGACGGCGCCGGCATGGAGCCCTATGCCGCCGCCCAAGCGATCGAGACGGAGCATTTCACGGTTGCGCTGGACGGCAAGACAGGAGCGATCGCGCGGCTGCGCGAGAAGAAAACCGGGCGGGAGTGGGCGTCGGAGGCCAATCCGCTGGCATTGTTTTCGTATCAGACGCTATCGAAAGCCGACTACGATCGCTTCTTCACGGCGTATCTGAAAAGTAAGGCGGATTGGGCGCCCAAGGATTTTGGCAAGCCGAATATCGAAAAATTCGGCGCGCGGAGCCGGGTTTGGACTCCATCGGTTGTGGAGTGCCGGCATGCAGTCGATCGGCAGGGCCACCGGATTCTGGCGCAGCTCAAGATCGATGATGCGGAAGGGGAGAAGGCTGGAGTCACGGCTTGGCCGCAAAAGATGTACCTGGAACTGCTCCTGCCCGATGCGCAGCCGGTGGTGGAGGTCCGGTTCTCATGGTTTGGGAAGGCGGCGAACCGGATGCCCGAAGGTTTGTGGCTGACGTTCCAGCCGAACTTCTCGGATCCGAAGGGGTGGATACTCGATAAATCGAGCGGCGCGGTTTCGCCATTCGACGTGGTCACGGGCGGCAATCGCGCGATGCACGCTGTCGAGACGGGCCTTCACTATAAGGGGCCCGAAGGCGGATTCCACATCGGCACAATGGATGCGCCGGTGGTGGCGCTGGGTGAGCGGATGCCGGTGTATTTCACACGGAGCCAGCCGGAGGTCGCCAAAGGGTTCCACTTCAGCCTGTTCAACAACGGCTGGGGGACGAATTACGTGCAGTGGTTCGGCGAGGATATGCGCTTCCGGTTCCGGATTGCGTGCGGGTGAGGCCCCAGTCTGTCCGAAAGACGCACAGTCGCAAAGAAACTCTTGGCGAATCGAGGCCGCCCAAAATCGACGGCCCGCACCACGTCATTTCGCCAGGATTTCGGCGATTTGGGAACCCATGGTGGAGTGAGTGGCCTTGACGCGAATGCGTCCGCTGCGGCGCGGCTCGGTCTTGATCCACACCGCGCCCACGCCGCCCGCGTCCGCGAGGTGGAACGGGTTGTCGCCGATGAGGCCGCCGGGGCCGGTGATTTCGAAGCTGACCTCGCCAGTGGCGAACGGGCGCGGGGCGCCATAGCGATCGGCGACTCGGAATACGAGGCGCGTGGCGTCGGCGCCATCTGCCATTAATTCCTCATCATCGGCGTGGAGTAGAAACTGGTCGCGAGACGGGTCGGAGGAGAACGAGCGCGACAGGACCATGCGGGCGTTGACGTACCCATCGATGCGGAGATCGCCTTCCACCGTGAGATCGCAGAAGAACGGCGGACAAGCGATGTGCGGGTGGCCGGTGCGGTCGGGCCGAAGCGAGGCCACGTGCTTTCCACTGACGAAAAGCTCCAGGCGGTCGCAATTTGAGAAGATGGCGGCGTTCTTTCCAGGACCCGAATTCTGGTCCCAATAGAATGCCGGTGCGATAACGGGCTGGACCTTGGGACTCACCTGCGCCTGATAAAACGCAGCGCCCAATTTCGGGATGCGGAAAACGTCCGCGATGCCCGGGGTCTTAATGGCATGGTGCGCATTGACGAGGCTGGGGTAGTCGAACGCGCACCAGGCGGTGACGCCGCACAATCGCGGGAAAGAGATGGCGCGGTCGTGGGCCTGGGCATGGCGGACGGCCTGCGCCTGCTGCAGCGCGACATCGCCGGTGCGGACGTACTTGGCGTCGAAGCCCTTGCGCGCCGAGTAGTTGAACTGGCCGACCGCTTCCGCCAGCATGTAGGGCACTCCGGGGAGGGGAGGAGCGATACCAACGGTGCCATCGGGTTCGGCGTGGTAGTCATCGAAGGCGAAGACGTCTTCTTTCCACTCCTCCTGCCAGGTGCGCTTCGAGCCGGGGGTCATGGAGCCGGAACACGGGCGCGTGCCGTCGAGGGTTTTGGCGATTTCGGTGGTGCGGGTGTAGAGCGGCACGTCGTTGCGCGACTCGTTGACGCGCACACCCCAAATAACGATGGACGGATGATTGCGGTCGCGCAAGACCATGTCGCGGACGTTGTCGGCGACGATCTGCTGCCACCTATCGTCGCCGAGGTATCCCCAGCCGGGCGTTTCCTCCCACACCATGAGGCCGAGTTCGTCCGCCGCGTCGAGGAAGGCTTCCGACTGCGGGTAGTGTGAGCAGCGCACGGTATTGCAGTGGAATTCACGGCGCAGAATCTCGGCGTCGCGGCGCATCACGCGCCGCGGCATGGCAAAGCCGACGTAAGGATAAACCTCGTGGCGGTTCAATCCGAACAGATGCAAACGGCGGCCGTTGAGGAAGAAGCCATTGGTCTCGAAACGCGCTTCGCGGAAGCCGATGCGCACGCGATGATCGTGTACCGGCTTGCCGTCGACCAGGAGCGTGGTCACGACGTCGTAAAGCTTCGGATTGTCGTTGTCCCAGAGCGCGATGTTTCCCAGGTTGGCGAGGATGAGCTTCACCTCGCCGGTTCCGCTTTGCTCGGCGCTAGAGAGTACGCGGGCGCCGTCGCGCAGTTCGGTGCGGACTTCGATAGGCCCGGCCGCGTCGCCGTCGAGGGTGCAGATGACTTCCACGCGTCGGTCGGCATCGAGGACCTTGACGGGCTTGGCAAAGACATCGCGAATAAAGATCTGGGGTACGGACAGAAGGCTGACCGAACGAATGATGCCGCCGGGCTCGAGGTAGTCCACACCGACCGGTCCCTTGGGATTGCCGTCGGGTGGGACGGCGAGCCAGCGGGCGTCGACTGCGACTGCCAGGACGTTGTCGCCGGGCTGGAGTTGACCGGTGATTTCGTGGCGAAAGGGCAGGTAGCCGCCCTGATGCTCGGGCATCGCATGGCCGTTGATCGAGACGGCGGCATCGGTCATGACGGCATCGAATTCCACGAAGACGCGGCGATGGGCGGCTTCGGCGGGGAGCGCGAAGTGACGGCGATAGACGAATACGTCCTCCCAGCTCTTCGGATCCCAGTCCTGCCAGGAAAGCTTGGCGACAATGTGGGGAATCGTGATCTTTTCGAACTCGCGGTCGGCAAATCCGCCGTCGAGCGCACCCGGTTGGAGCTTTCCACCGAAGAGCCAGCCCTCATCGAGAAACGTGCGGTAGCGCGCGGCGCCAGTGGCGGGCTGGCCGGGGGCCAATCGGGAAAACAGAAGCGGCGCCAGAGCCTGGGCGAACTGGCGGCGCGAGAATGCGTGCGGACGGATGTTCATGAGTGTTGATATGTAGTATATTAACTCCAATATCGGAGAGTGACATGCGATTTCTCGCAGCGTACGCCCTTCTGGCGCTGTCGACCGGCGCCATGGCACAGACGGTCTCGAGTACGGTCAAAGGCGCCGTACAGGACTCCAGCGGAGCGTTCGTGGCGGGCGCCGTCTGCAAACTGATCAATCCTTCCACCAATCAAACTGTGACCGTGGCCAGTGGGTCGGATGGTGCATTTCAATTTCTCGATGTGCTGGCGGGCACTTACACCGTCAGCGTGGCAGCGCCGGGGTTCAAGACGTACGAGCTGACGAACATAGAGGTCCTGGCCAGCGAGTTTCACTCGGTCGGTAACGTGGTCTTGCAGGTCGGTCAGGCGACCGATTCGATCATCGTGGCCGACACGGTAGCCGAGCTGCAGATCGCCAGCGGCGAACGCTCCGACACGATTACCGGCAGCCAGTTGAACGATATCGCCGTGAAGGGCCGCGATTTTGTTTCCTACCTGGCAACGCTGACCGGTGTCGTCGACACCAACACCAGCCGCGACTCGATCCAGCGCAATGCGCTTTCGGGCATCCATATCAATGGCGGGCGCGACACGCAGACGCTCCTGGTGGTGGACGGCATGCCGCTGATCGACGCCGGGAACAACGGGCCCCCGCAGGAACCGAACATGGATGCGATTTCGGAGGTGCGTGTGCTGGCGGCCAATTACCAGGCGGAGTATGGGCGCAACGGCGGGGGGACGGTCACGGTGATCAGCAAGACCGGCACGAAGCGTTTTCACGGCAGCGCCTACGACTATTACCGGCATGAGGACCTGAACGCCAATAACTTTTTCAACAACGCGACGCTCACGCCGATCGCGCCTTATCGCTATCGCATGACGGGCTGGTCGCTGGGCGGTCCGGTGATCGTGCCGAAGAAACGCGACCTCGTCAAGGACAAGCTCTTTTTCTTCTTCTCGCAGGAACTGGTGGGCTCCCTCGTCACCAACGCCGCCAAGTTCCAAACCACGCCGTCGTTGCTCGAGCGCGAAGGGAATTACAGCCAGAGCTACAACACCAATGGATCGCTGATTTCGATCAAGGATCCGCTCAACAACAAGGCAGCGTTTCCGGGCAACATCATTCCGGCAAGCCGATTCGATGCGATCGGCGAAGGGATTCTGAATTTTTATCCTCTGCCGAATTACACTGATCCGAGCCCGGCGAAGCGTTACAGTTACAACCTCCGGTCTACTTACAGCGGCGGGTGGCCCCGGCGCCAGAACATGGGACGGCTGGACTTCAGCCTTACCCCCACGGTGCAGGTCTATTACCGTGTGCTGGACGATTACAGCGACCTGCTCTCGCCTTGGGGCAATTGGGTGAACGGAAGCGCGAACTACCTGATTACGCCGATAAGCTGGGACCGTCCGGCGCGATCGCACACGGTACACCTGACGAAGATTTTTACTGCGACGCTGGTGGATGAGTTGACGATCGGCAAAGCATTCAACGGCGTCTACATCAGCCCGCAGGACCCATCGAAGGTGGACCGGTCGCTGATGGGCACCCCCCCGGCGCTGTATACGAGCCCGGTCGGGCAGGCCAACTGGCTGCCCTCGGTCGCGTTCGGCGGTACTCCGGCCAATACCATCAATTCGAGTCTCGCCGATGTGCTTCCGGAAGGCCTGCCCGACACGGCTTACATGCTGACCAACAATTTGAGCAAGGTGTGGAGGACTCACCAGTTCAAGGCCGGCATTTACATGGAGCGCAATCACAAGCTACAGCCGGCTTCGGTAAGCTATCGCGGCAGTTACAACTTCAAAGTCGATGGCAACAACCCGTACAACACGGGCGATGGCTTCGCAAACGCGCAGATCGGTTATTTCGATACTTACACGCAGGCGAATAACTGGCCGGTAGGAAGCTACCTGTTCCGGACCACGGAATGGTATGTCCAGGATAACTGGCGCGTCACACGTCGGCTGACGCTCGACTACGGGATGCGCTTTTATCACATCCCGGCCACGCAGGATCTGCATCATGCGGTGGCCACATTCGATCCTGGTTATTACATTCCGAGTCAGGCGCCGGTGCTCTACAAGACCGGGACCAGCGGCGGTACGGCCGTAGCGATCAATCCCATCACAGGTGCGACCGCGCCGGCCGTGTATGTGGGGCAGTTCGTTCCAGGGGTGGGCAATCCTGCCGATGGCGCCCAAGTGGCCGGTGTGAACGGATATCCGTCCAGCCTTTACACCACCCAACGAATTGCGTATGGTCCGCGGTTCGGCTTCGCGTACGACGTGTTTGGCAACGGCAAGACCGTCGTGCGCGGCGGATTCGGAATGTTCAAGGACAGGGTGCAGGGCAACGTGATCTACAACGCGGCGGGAAACCCACCGGTGACAACCAGTCCCACGATCTACTACAGCAATTTCGCCACGATTTCGCAGGGTGCTGCCCAGGGGCTGATCAACGGCGTGGCTGGGCCGACGGCGATCACCGAGGTGTATGGCCGTCAGCCTCTGCCCAGTATCATGAATTTCAATTTCGGAGTGCAGCGCCAGTTGGGGAGGATGGTGGTGGACGTCGCCTATGTAGGCGCTCTGAACCGGCATCTGCCGCTCGACCAGAACCTGAATGCGATTCCGATATTCTCCCGATTCGCGAACCCCGGAGTAACGGACAATTTCCTCCGGCCGTATCCGGGGTTTGCCAACATCACGGACACGGAATTTGTCGGCACGTCGAATTACAATTCGGTGCAGGCTTCGCTGCGCCGGCGGCTGTCAGCGGGCTTGCAGCTCGGAGCGTCGTACACGTTTGCGAAAGCACTGGGCACGGCGAGCACCGACGGCGACACCATCAGTTCGTACTTCGCGCCGCGATTCTGGAACTACGGGCCGCTGAGCTTCAACCGCACGCAGACGTTCAACATCAACTACCTTTATGACCTGCCGCGGATGGGGAGCAGGCTCCATTGGCGCGGGGCAGCGTGGGTGCTGGACGATTGGGAGATCAGCGGTATCACGATGTTCCAGACCGGGGCGCCTTACACACCGGGATTTTCGGCCACCAATGGCGAGGACATCAGCGGGTCGACGGATGGCGCGCGGATTGAAGTGATAGGGAATCCATATAACAAGATCCCCGCGGGTCTTTACTTCAACCCGGCGGCGTTCGCGCTGCCCGCCGTGCACACCTTCGGCAACGCCGGACCGAACATTCTTTACGGTCCAGGTGCGAATAACTGGGATCTATCCATGACGAAGCGCTTCCGCTTCCGGGAGTCGCGCGTGCTTTCGATTCGCGGCGAAGCGTTCAATGCGTGGAACCACACGCAGTTCTCCGGTGTGTATTCGACAGCTAATTTCCAGCCGACCGGGGCACAGATCGATCCGACCTTAGGCATGCCGAGCTCTGCGCGGCCCGCGCGCAATGTGCAGTTGTCGGCGCGGTTTATGTTCTGACTAAAAAACCAGCTACGTGCTTCGCGCCGCGTGCTGCGAGACAATCCCGGACTGCGGTGTGCGCCGGGTTGGGCTCGTAGCCCGCGGCTCGCGGCTTGCTTATCTTTCATCGCCTTATCCTCTTAGAGCTTAGTGATACACTGGCGTACCAACGGAGTTGAAACATGTCTTCCTTTTGCGCAAGACGCTGTCGTTTCGTGCCGGCCGCCATCGTGCTGCTTGCGGCCCCGGCCTTATGGGCGCAGGGGCGCGGCGGCGTGCCGCAGCCGCCGGCGGGGCCGTGGATGAATAAGGACCTGCCGCCCGATCAGCGCGCGGACATGGTGATCGAGCAGATGACGCTCGACGAAAAGATCCAGCTTATACACGGTGGGCAGGGAGGATTCGGAGGCGGACCGCAGGCAGGCGGGCAGCCGACGCGGTCGAATGGCGGCGCCGGATGGATTCCCGGCATCCCAAGGCTAGGTATTCCCGATTTAAACATGGCGGATTCTGCGGTGGGTGTCACCCGAGGCGCGGCGCGCAGCCGCTACTCCACCGGGCTGCCTTCGAGCGTTGGCCTCGCGGCGACATGGGACCCGACGCTGGCGTGGCTCTACGGATCGGTAATTGGCCGCGAGCTGCGCGACCAGGGATACAACATGTCGATCGGAGGCGGCGTCGATATCACGCGCGAGCCTCGTAACGGACGCAACTTCGAATACCAGGGCGAGGACCCGATCTTAGCGGGCCGCATGATCGGCCAGCTCATGAAGGGCGTGCAGGACCAGCACATTCTGGGCGACATCAAGCACTACGCGCTGAACGACCAGGAGACTGGACGCAACATCGGCAACGTGATTCTCGACAAGCGCTCGATGCGCGAGAGCGACCTGCTAGCGTTCGAAATCGGTCTACGCGATTCGCAAGCGGCGGGCGTGATGTGCTCGTACAACAAGGTGAATGGCGACTGGGCGTGCGAGAACGATTACCTGTTGAACCAAGTGCTGAAGAAAGATTTCGGTTTTCGCGGCTGGGTGGTTTCAGACTGGGGCGGCACGCACAGCACGGCGAAGGCAGCCCTGGCCGGGCTAGACCAGGAAATGCCGGGCAGCAACTACTACGGGGAAGCACTGAAAAAAGCCGTTCAAAGCGGCGACGTGCCGATGGCGCGGCTCAACGACATGGTCCATCGCATTCTGCGGTCAATGTTTGCGGTGGGGGTGATCGATAATCCGCCGGTCGAGAAAGTAGTGGATGTATTCAAAGGCCTGGAGGACGCCCGGCGCATCGAGGAGCAGGGCACGGTGCTGCTGAAGAATGCGGGCGGGCAGCTGCCCCTGAGCGGCACTTCAGTGAAGTCGATTGCAGTGATCGGATCGCATGCGGATGTGGGCGTGCTTTCCGGCGGGGGCTCGGCGCAGGTGGATCCGCCCGGCGGCAATGCCGTTCCGCCTCCTCCTCCGCCACCGGGCGCCGCCGGTGGCGGGCGCGGCGGATTCGGGTTCGGCGGCAGGGGACCGGTCTATTATCCGTCGTCGCCGCTCAAAGCGATTCGCGCGAAGGCGGTGAAGGTGAAGGTGGAGTACGATGCGGGAACGGATCCGGCTGCGGCCGCTGCGCTGGCTAAGGGTTCTGGGGTAGCGATCGTGTTCGTCAACCAGCCGACGAGCGAGGGGCGTGACGTGGCGAATCTTTCGCTGCCTGACAATCAGGATGCGCTGGTGAGTGCGGTGGCGGCGGCCAATCCGCATACGGTCGTGGTGCTGGAGACCGGCGGTCCGGTGACCATGCCGTGGATAGACAAGGTGGCCGCGGTGATCGAAGCTTGGTATCCGGGGATCAGCGGCGGGCAGGCGGTGGCGAATATCCTTTTTGGCGACGTGAATCCTTCCGGAAAGCTGCCGGTGACGTTCGCCAAGAGCGACCAGGATCTGCCCCATCCCTCGATTCCCGGCATCAACCTGCAACCGCAGGCTCCGGCGGACGGTGGCGGGGGACGCGGCGGGCGCGGCGGGCGGGGAGCGCTGCCGCCTTTCGACATTCCTTACACGGAGGGGTTGAAGGTGGGGTACAAGTGGTTCGACGCGGAGGATAAGCAGCCGCTGTTCGGGTTCGGTCACGGGCTGTCCTACACCACTTTCGCGTATTCGGCGTTGAAGGCGCAGCCGGGCGAGGGCGGCGCGAGCGTGTCGTTCACCGTTAAGAACGTGGGCAGGCGTGCGGGCGAGGAGATCGCACAGGTTTATGCATCGCTGCCGCCGGGCACGGGTGAGCCGCCGAAGCGGCTGGTGGGATGGAGCCGCGTGGCGCTCGCGCCGGGAGAAAGCAAAGCCGTGACCGTGGCGATCGAGCCGCTGTTCCTTTCGATCTTCAATATCGACAAAGATGCGTGGCAGTTACTGCCGGGCGATTACAAGCTGATGGTGGGCGGGTCGTCGCTCGAACTGCCACTGAACGCGACGGTGAAGCTGGCGGCTCCTTAATGCCCTCCATCATAAAAAGTCAAGCACCCCGGTGTAAGTGTCGATAAGGCTACAGAACGATCGAATCGTGCCACGTCTCGTTCGGCAGGACCGCGAGAACCGATGCGCACGGCGTACGAACATCGGAGCTCCTTCGCGAACCCGCCGCAGGAGGACAGCCCTCCGCCGGACGAACTGATGATGGCGGTTCCCGACGGCTTTAGAGTCGCGAGTGAGGCCGGCGGCCGGGACATCGTTGCGAAGCTAGGCCGGGAAGCTCGCCGCGTCGGCTGGTCGTTTGCGGCCAATTTGGCAGTGCTAGCTGTCAGGCGGAACGCGCCGGAACTCGTTGAAGTAGGCCTCTGTGCACTGGAGGCAGTTCGGTCGATATCAGAGACAGCCTCGTGACCCTCGCGGAGTTAAACCATTCCGCGATGGAGCTGGGCATGAACACCTAGCTAGGACACGTTCAGCGCCATTGCATCACTGGTCACGTGGGACCGCCATTCCTGCGAAACGGGTCAGTTTCCGTGTCGGCCCCCCGGCGGACAGAGATCTAGCCGGCGTTCCTCCCGAGGGAAGACCTTACAGACGGGGAATTCAACTATATGCAGTTGATCGCCTGAACCACGTCCAATGGCAGCAAGCGCTGATCAGTTTTCCGACGGCCGCTCGATCTTGTCGATCACCAGAACCTCAACCGGATTTTTACCCGATTCGAGTCTCAAGCCAAGCTGGTCGCGAAGAGCAGTGACTAGCGGCGGCGCGGCGGAATCGGGCGACTCGTCGGGCGCCCAATCGAGCTTGAAGTCGTAGGCTCCCGCGAGGCCGGTTCCGTCGACGACGATAGCGCCAAGGCGATTGCCGATGTAGCTGGCTAACAGGGCCATGGTCGTGTTGGTCGCCGCCAGGTGCGAGGTTCCATCCGCCGTGGTGTTCGTGGCGCTGCTTTCATCTCCACCCGTAAGCTTCAGCTTCGGTCCGCCCTTGGCCACCGTAAGTGCCCACGAGGGGAGCTGCCGCGTTTCCTTGTGAGATTTGAGTTGGAACCGCTCTTCCAGCAGCCTCCGCATCATCGGCGCCAACTCGTCGGGCTTGGGCTTGTTCGGGTGGCCGGTCGTGGCGTCGATGTCGTAGCGGTCTGTGTCGATCCATGGAGGACCGCTCGCGATCTGCGCGTTCTGGAGTTTAAAGGCGATACGGATCAACAGCATGGCAGGTTCGTTGACCATGCGGATACGGCCGCCTTCGAACAGGCGGAAGCTGGTGCCGTCCTTGGGACCGGCGGTGGTGGGGCGGATGGACGCCACTTCGAAATGGGCAGGAGGTTGGGCGGAGGAAAGGTACGCACAGAGCAAGCACACCGCTGCAATTCGGGTTCTCATGGCTCCTAAGGAAAACGTTCCAGGAAGAAATAGGTTAGCAATCGGCTGCGAATCGGAATATGATGCGGCTTATGCGCTACTTTATCCTGACGGCTGCGGCACTGGCTCTGCCGGCTATGGCGCAGGAGGCCTCGCCCGTTACGCAATGGATTTCCAGCCACGCGATCCGCCTGGCCACGCCGGTGGCGGGGCACGGCTTTGACGATATGCAGCCGCTCAGGAAAGTGATCGGCGATGCACGGATTGTGGAGCTCGGCGAAGCAACCCACGGTACTCGCGAATTCTTCCAGCTCAAGCACCGCATGTTGGAGTTCCTGGCGACCCAGATGGGCTTCAGCATCTTTTCGATTGAAGCCAACATGCCGGAAGCGTACAAGCTGAACGATTACGTTCTGCGCGGAGAGGGCGATCCGGCGAAACTTCTCAAAGGCATGTACTTCTGGACCTGGGATACCGAAGAAGTGCTCGACATGATCAAGTGGATGCGCGCGTTCAACGAGTCGGGCAAGGGCAAGGTGGAGTTCACCGGTTTCGACATGCAGACACCCAATGTTGCCTGGCAGACCGCTTCGGATTTCGGCGCCAAATACGATCCGGAGTACCACCTCGAATCGGCCATCGCTCAGGCGAAGAAGGCGGGCCCGCGCAGCACGTTTGGCGTGGCCACTGGCACGTTTCCCGTCAGCGAGGCGGCCGGCAAGAAGATCAGGTTCAGCGGCTACATCAAGACCTCCAACGTGATGGAAGGCTATGCCGGTCTGTGGTGGCGCGTCGATGGCCCCAACCGCACCGTCCTTGCCTTCGACAATATGCAGAATCGTGGCGTCATTCGAAGCACCGATTGGAAGGAGTACTCCATAGAGCTGCCGGTGGCCGCCAATGCCACCAACATCAATTTCGGAGCACTGTTTCCAGGCACCGGCACGGCTTGGTTGTGTTGCTGGGCATGCTCAGCAGCTGGGAGGTGAGAGTCCTCCGCCCAACCTGATGGAGGTGAAGGGCTAGTGATGATGCAAGGGCTACCGCCGCGAGGCGGGGTCT
>Ga0126381_100004447_pt1 | contig 15279 bp, 12 predicted proteins | sample PanSoiMetPlot_28_FD_96465 | JGI IMG/M metagenome (GOLD analysis project Ga0126381, IMG submission 96465) | Tropical forest soil microbial communities from Panama - MetaG Plot_28 | ecosystem: Environmental > Terrestrial > Soil > Tropical forest > Bulk soil | place: Panama | collected 2016-02-17 | reverse complement strand
TCGCCACCGCCCAGGACCGCATCAAGCTGGTGTCGCTCTCTGTGATCGCCGGCACCCGCGGCCCGCAGCGCGCCACCATGAAGCTCGACATCGACGGCAGGTCGGTGATCGAGGAGTGTGAAGGCAACGGCCCGGTCGACGCCACCTTCAACTGCATCAAGGCCATGGTGCCGCACGACGCGGTGCTGGAGCTCTATCAGGTGCACGCCGTGACCGAAGGCACCGACGCGCAGGCCGAAGTCTCGGTGCGGCTGTCCGAGAGCGGCCGCACCGTGACCGCCAAGGGCGCCGATCCCGACACCCTGGTCGCGTCCGCCAAGGCCTACCTCGCCGCGCTCAACAAGCTCGTCGCCCGCGCGGCGCGCAGCGGCCGGCTCGAGCCGCTCGCCGTCCCCGAACGCCGCATCCACTCGACGGATGTGGGGTAAGACCGCGTTATCCCGGCCGCCGCGCGCGTGGCTTGGCATCGCCCCTGCGATGTCATAGATACGCTCGCGGTGGCCGTCCCTGCGGTCCAGGGCGCATAGCTCAGTTGGTAGAGCAGCTGACTCTTAATCAGCGGGTCCAAGGTTCGAGTCCTTGTGCGCCCACCACCCCATCAAGCACTTAGGTGCGGGTCAGCCGGCTTCGCTCCGCGCGCAAGGATAGCGACGCCGTTCGATGTCTCTATGCCTGCAACGCAACCTTATTCAGCAAAGCAGGCAGATCGCTCGTTCGATCGAGGGCCCACAGGTCCTGCAGGATTGACTCCATGCGCTCCTGCGCCAGGCGCCCATCGACGTTGCTGCGGAATTTTCGATTGACGTCGCCGCGACTGATCGGCTGTCCGGGAAACCCGGGCATGCTTTCAACCTGGCGCGTGATGCGTCGCCCGTCGTCAAGTGTTGCGGTGATGCGCGTCGCGGGCGTCCCGCCCCCTGATATTTCAAATGCAGGTTCCGGTTTCACGGTGATCTTGCGCATGAAGGCGAGGATGCGTGGGTCGTGAAGCTTTTCTGGTTGGTAGCTGTCGTTATTGATGTCGCCGTCGAACATGGCTCGCGCCGTGATGTACGGCAGGCTGTGATCGGCGGTCTCCTTGCTGTCCGGTGTCCATTTCTCGGGATCGTTCCCGGCCTGCTGGAAGCCCCGGCGGGTGGTCGCGACCTCAACCGCGGCGATACGATCGAGATCGCCGACCTCTTTGGCCAGCGCGGCTCCGGCCACCACCGCTGTTTGGCCGTAGACCACGACTGGATAAGCTTTCAGGCCGCATTGGTGGATCTTGAACGCAATGCCGTGCCCGCCGAAGGCGTCGACATTGACGTCTGCTGATCCCGACACCAGACGGAAGAAGCCACTTTTTCCCTCGAAGATCGGCGCCGGACCGGTAAGCCCGCTGCGGGCCAGCGTGGCTGCGAACACCGCGTTGCGTCCCGCTTCAGCGTCGGCGATGCCCTTCCAATCGGAGAGGGCTCCCGATCGTGTCTGTCCCATCGGGATATGATCGTTGATCGCAAGATTGACGGCCTGGGTGAGTTTGTCGGGATTGAGCTTCATGAGCTTGCCCGCTGCGAGCGCTACTGCGGGCAGGCTGAATACAGGGGGATCCCAGCCACGGGTCGACAAGTCGAAAGCATCGCACAGCCGGCAATTGACTTCATAGGCGAGTACGATCGCTGTGATGAGTTCCTTGGCGGTTGCCCGCTCGCCCTCTGCGACGGCCAGGCACGCCGCAATGTTGTCGCTTGGATGACCGGAGAAGGGGCCGGCATAGACGTCGTTCAAGTCGTAGTAGCGAAACGCCGCGCAATTGGCGAACGATGCCAGCTCCGGCGTGGTGCGCCGATTGGTGCCGATCACGGTCGCGACGCCAGCCCCGCTCGCGAGCGCAACATCGCGGCAAATGTGCACGGGTCTCTCATCGAAAGCCGCGAGACCGCAACCGAGCGCATCGATGAAATGCGCCTTGACCCGTTCGACGGTCGCATCGTCGAGATCGTCATAGCGTAGCCCGTGGGCATAAGCGGCCAGCCGCTCCGCAAGCGGGTGGACCGTTTGCGCCCAAGCCGCATTCACCCAAGTCGCACGCGAGGCCGCCATAAGCGCGGAGACGCTGGCCAGACCTAAAACCGTGCGGCGGGCAAGTTTCATTGCGCTTCCTCCGGGTAAATGCAGTCAGCCGTCACAGACATGCGGGTAGACTACATGAGGTTTCCAAGCCTGCGAAACGGCTGGGCGGACCGGCAACGCTTGTTGCCGGCTGTCACCAAATCGTCCCATAAGTCCGCACGGGCCCGTGAGGCGTGTGCTGCCGAGGCTCGATCACCTCGCAGGTCGATGCTAGCATCGGCGGGATAAAGCCCCGGAGGGAGGACAAGTAATGCCCCGCATCGCAATTCTGGATCGCGCCGACATGAATGCCGAACAGGCGCGCGTCTACGACGCCGCCAAGCAGACGAGCGGCATCGTCGGCGGGCCGTATTATGCCTATATCCGGTTGCCGAAATTGTTCGAGGTTTGCCAGAACATGCGCGGCGCGCTGGCCACCGGCGGGTTGTCGGCGCGCGAGCAGCAGATCATCAATCTGGTCGTGGCGCGGCACTGGAACGCGCGCTATCCGTGGTTCGCGCAGGTCCGCCGTTCGCTCAGCGTCGGCATTCCGCAGGCCGTCGTCGACGCCATCAACGCGCAGCGCACGCCCGACTTGCCCGATGCGCGCGAGCGGACGTGCTTCACCGTGGCGCGCGAGCTCCTCGCCAGCAAAGGGCTGAACGATGCGACCTATGCGGCCGCGGAAAAGACCATGGGCCTGGAAGCGCTGGTGGCGCTGGTCGGCGCGATCGGCAGTTTTTCCATGACCTGCATGACCGCCAACAGTTTTGGCATCGATCCGCCGGCCGACAACCCGACGCCGCTCGCCATGTAGGACGCAGGCGCGCGGCCCTGGCCCGCGCCTGAACGGTTCTAGCCGGCGCGGCAACGCCGGTTCAGTGCGCTTCCTTCCAGTTCTTGGCCTGCGCCACGATGGCGTCGCGGTCGAAATCGTTGCATGTGGCGATGAATTTACCGGTGTAGGCCGCCGTCGGGGCCTGCGTGCCCTTCAGCGTGCCCATTGTGATGAAGGCCTTCTGCAGGCTCTGCCAATTCTCCGGGATGAAGGCGCCAAGCGGCCCGCCCTCGGGCTGGCCTTGCAGCGCCATTTCGAGGAACCGGTCCATGATGTGGACGCTGTTCGCGACGGCGGTCGCGTCGTCCAGGTTGGCCGGTCTGGTGCTCGGGAACTCCTCCCAGAAAATGCGGACGGCCGCCGCCTTGTTGGTCATGGTGAAGACGAGTCCCTTGGTCATTGCGCGGCAGTAGCCGGCGACTTCCTTCGGGTGCGCTTCGGCAAACGCCGTGCTGGTGGCCAGCGTCGTGCCGACGAAGCCGTCCTCGAGCGGAATGTGGACGATGCGAAGTTTCAGCCCGGTGTTTTCCGCGGCGGCGAGCATGGCGTCCCACATCACCAGCGCGTCGATCTTGCCGGTGCGCAGCGCTGCCACCGCCGAAGGCCCGGCGCCGGTGGCGATGGCGGTGTACTGGTCCGGCGTGATGCCGATCTCGCTCAAGTTCTGCTTCAAGCCGAGACCGCCGCCGGCCCCGAACGACGGCGCGCCGACGGTCTTGCCCTTGAGGTCCTCGAGTTTTTGGATCGGCGAATCCGGCAGCACGACCAGGAACGTGCCGGCATTGCGCTTGAGATTGAAGAACGACACGAGATCGCCGCCCTGCTCGCGCACCGCCATGATGGCTTCGGCGGCGGTGGTGCCGACCTGCGCGTTGGCCGACTGCAGCGCCTGCGCCGAGATCATGCCGGTTTGGGTATTTTGGATGCTCACATCGAGGCCCTCGGCAGCGAAGTAGCCGAGATGCTTTGGCACCGCGTAGAGGAACACCTCTTCGCCGACGCCCATGATCGGGTGCATCTGCACCAACGTCATTTTGGTCGGCGTCTGTGCGCCGGCGCCGGCGATGCCGCCGCACAACGCGAAGAGTGCAAACGTCAGAGCGGTCAGGTTACGCCAGAGAGCGATGAACATGGCTGCAGTCTCCAAGCTTCAAGGTGAATCGTCCTGATCGATCACAACTGCCGGGCGGAGTTCGCGCGCTGCGCCCAGAAGCAATAACGACGCTCCACCAGGGCCACGGCGTGGCTCATCAAGAAACCGATAACGCCCAGCAGCACGATGACGGCGAACAGCGGCGCGATCTCCAGCGATTGATTGTACTGCATCAACAGCATGCCGAGACCGGCGCTGGCGCCGGCGAATTCGCCGACCACGGCGCCGATGATCGACAGAACCGAGGCGACGCCTAACCCGGCAAACAGAAAGGGCAGGCAGCTCGGCACGATGATTTTTGACAACAGCTGCCATTCGCTGGCGTTGCACGAGCGGGCCAGCTCGATGCGCTCTGGCTCGACCGCGAGGTAACCGGCCATCATGTTGACCAGCACCGGGAAGAACGTCATCACTGCGGTAATGAACACCTTGCCTTCGATGCCGAAGCCGAACCACACCACCATCAGCGGCGCCAGCGCGACCTTCGGCAGCGACTGAAAACCGACGATGTAGGGATACCAGCTCTTGCCGAGGATCGGCCAATGGGCAAGGGCGATGCCGAGGAAGGCTCCGGTCGCCGAGCCGATGGCGAAGCCGAGCAGCGCCTCCCACACGGTGACGCCGGTATGATACCACAGCCCGCCGTGGTCCCACGGCGCGCGCGTCAGCCCGTGCGCGAGCGCCTTTAGCACCTGTTCGGGTGCAGGGATGATATAGGCCGGCGCGCCGAGCACATCGGTGCCGAGCCACCAGGCGGCAAGCAGCGCGACCAGTATCGCCGGAGAAATCGTCAGCTGCGGATAACGCCGCAACACGCCGGCGCCGGCCGGCAATTCGCGCGGCTTGGCGCCGGTCTGTTCGCCCGCGCCGGTGTCGACGGCTTGCAGCGCCATCAGAACATTCCTCCCTGGGCGTCGAGCAGCGAGCGCAGATGTGAGGCGTGACGCCCGAACCGGTCGGTGTTGATCACCGCTAGGTCGCGCGGCCGCGGCAGATCGATGGTGATGACGTCGGCGATCGTTCCCGGCCGTGCCGTCATGGCGATCACGCGGTCGGACAGGAAGATCGCTTCGGCGATCGAGTGGGTGATGAACACCACGGTCTTGCGGCTGTCGCTCCAGATCCGCATCAGTTCCAGATTCAACTGCTCCCGCGTCATCGCATCGAGCGCGCCGAACGGCTCGTCCATCAGGAGCAGGCGAGGGTCCTGCACCAGCGCACGCACCAGCGCCGCGCGTTGCTGCATGCCGCCGGACAGCTCGTGCGGATAGCGGGTCGCAAATTCCTTCAAGCCCACCATGGCGAGAAGTTTTTGGGCGCTGTCCTCGTAGGCGCGCCTGGAAAGCTTGCGGAATTCGATCGGCAGCAGCACGTTTTCGATGATCGTGCGCCACGGCAGCAGCACCGGCGACTGAAACACCATCGCCGCTTGCGGGCTCGGGCCGCGCAATGGCTTGCCGTTCAGTTCGACCGAGCCGGAGGTGAAGGGCAACAGCCCGGCCAAGACCTTGAGCAGGGTCGACTTCCCGCAGCCGCTGCGGCCGACGACCGAAACAAACTCGCCGTCGGCAATGGCGAAATCGAGATTCTTGAGCGCCACCACCCCGGCCGCGCCCGGCACCGCATAGGTCTTCGACAGGCCGCGCGCAAGGATCAGCGGTCGCGCGCTGTCAGCGCTGGTCAGCGGTGAAACGGCGGCTCGCACGTGCTGCATCGCGAGGATTCAGTGCGGCTGTTGCGGCGCTTCATTGAACCACAACGGCCAAGACGTGCCAACGATGGCGCGCCCGGCCTGGCGTCGTTAATGCATCTTGGCGGCGGGCACCAGCCGAAATGAGGTGATTTGCGGCGCCGTGCTGAAGTACACGGACTGCAGCTCGGCCGTATCCCGGAATTTTGTCTGGGTGAGGCGGCGGAAGACCACGTTCGTGGTGAGGGACGGCTGATCGAACGGGTAGGGATCGATGGCAATCGTCTGCTGCTCCGCCGGCGCGAGCGATAGGCCGACGCCAGATTGCCCCGCATAGGCGCTGGGCGCCGGCTCGATGCGGTCCGGCTTGAGCACTTCATTGCTGCAAATATAGAGCGACAGCATATCCCAGACCTGCAGCAGGTTGTAATTGACCGCAAGCTCATTGGCGTCGAGCTTGTCCGCGGCCGTCTTCTGCTTCGCCTCGCTGCGCGCAATGAAGGCCTCGATCTCCGGCGCCAGCTTGCCACGCTGGATTGCGGGCGGATGTTTGATGACGCCGTAGCGGCCTTGCCACAGGCCGGTCCGGTGCTTGGCGATCATCAGGCCCGCATAGGCGTCGATTGCGGACAGCCAATCGCCGGCCCACTCGAATGCTTCGAGCTGGGCGCGGTCGTTCGGCACCTCGCGGTAATTCGGCGTCTTGCCGGTTTCGGGATTGAGCTGCGGACTGGTCTCGTAGCGGATCCAGCCGCGGTCGTGGAACATGGCGGCGCGGACCAGCGAGCCATAGGGCCGCGGCCTTTCGAACTGCGCGTTGCCCCAATGCGCGGCAAACAGCCCGGACAGCTGGGCATGATCGTTCTGGGTAATCATCACGATGGTGCCGTCGGACTCGTAGCGGACGATCACGCTTGCCTCCCTGTATTGCAGTCTATGCCTGGGCTGGTCTTGAACGACTGCAAATGTCGAGCGCCATCAACGCATAAATCTGTGCCGCCTTCACCATCTCATCGATGTCGATTTCCTCGTTGCGGGCGCTGATGCGGCGGCCGCGCGGTCCGATCTTGATCGCCGGGATGCCGAGCTCGTTGTAGATATTGGTGTCGGTCCAGATGCTGGCGCGGTCGGGGCTTTCCGGCTTGATCTTTTCGCCGAACAGATAACCGAACACGTCTTCGGCCGAGCGCACCAGCGGATCGACGTTCTTGCCTTCGTGGCCGAGCAGCGATTTGTAGACGTCGAGTTCGTACGCGACGCCGAGCCCGTCGAGCACGTGCTCGACTTCGCGCTGAATGGTGAGCGGCCGGACCTGCGGCGGCATGCGCACGTCGACATAGATCGAGCAGACGCCCGGAAAATAATTCGGCCGATACGGCGCGCCGCCCTCGATGGCGCCGATATTGACCTTCGGCCACAACGGCCCGGTCGGCGAATTATAAATGTATTTGTCCTCGAATCCGGCGGCCCATTGTTCCAACGCGGCGACGATCTTGGTCATCTTGACGATGGCGTTGACGTTTTCCATCGGAAACGCCGAACGCTTGGTGCCCCAGGCGGCCTCGGCTTTGCCGAACGTCGTGATCTTGATCTGCACCACGCCGGTCTGCGTCCAGACGATGTGCAGGTCGGACCCATCGCAGCACACCGCATAGTCGGTATGCATGCCGTGCGTCAGCAGATGGTGGGTGCCGACGCCTTCGCCCCGATACTCCTGCGACTGCCACGGGCCGATCGGCGAGCGCGAAATCTCGCCAACCACGCAGGCCAGCACGACGTCGCCCTTGAGCTTGATGCCGCTTTTCTTGAGCGCCTTGCCGGCCATCATGAACGAGGCGAGGCCGCCCTTCATGTTGGAAATGCCGAGACCCTGAACCTTGTCGCCGACGATCTTGCCGCTCATCTCTGCGTCAGGTTCGAGGTTCGCCGCCATGCGCTGGTCGGCGCTGGTACTACCGGTGAAGCTCGTGTCGGTGTGGCCGTTGAAGCCGAGGCTCAGGCCGGTGCCGTCGCCCTTGAGAATGCCGACCGCGTTGGGACGGTCGGCGGCGACGTCCTGGCGGACCGCCTTGAGTCCGTTGGCGGCGAACCAGGCCAAGATGTATTCGGCGATCGCTTGTTCCTGCCCGGTCGGGCTCGGGATCGAAGCGAGATCGCAGCCGAGCCGCGCCAGCTCGTTTCGATCGATGTGCGCCAGTACCTGCTTCGCCGCGCCGCTGTCGAATGCCACACGTGTCTCCATCCCGGCCACTGTCGCGTGGCCGCCATGCGGAAGACACTGACAAGCGCAGCGCGCGTTGACAAGACGGCGGGAGCAGCCGTCCTACTTGCCGGTCATGCGCGCGAGAATTTGCGCGGCTTCGGCCGAGCCCAGATCCTTGGCGCGCTGATATAGCGTGCGCGCTTGCGCGCGGTCGCCTTGCACGCCCATCACATGATGGCCGGCGAGATACGTCGGATCGTAGGTATTGCCGAGCGCAAGCGCGGCGTCGGCAACGCCCGCGTCTGCCAGGCGATTGAACAATACGCGCGCTGCCGAGATGTCTCCGGCGCCCAAAAAGTCGTGGCCGCGCTGCAGCAGCATGGCGGCTTCGCCAGGATCCATCGCCTTGATCGGGACGGTTTTGAGCGCTCCGGCATTGCCGGGGTTCGGGACCGTTTTCAGTGGGCCAGCATCGCTGGGATTTCCAGCCGATGCCACGATCACGGGCTTCGGCGGCGGCTGTGCCGCCTGAGGCTGCGGCGCCGGTGGCGGATCGGGAAGCGGTTTCGCCGCCCGGGCGATCCATTTGAGCTGCACCGCCTGGGTGTCGAGCAGTTGCTTGTCGGCGCCGAGCAGGCTGACCGCGGTATTCATGACGCCGGTGAAATCCTTCGGCGCATAGAGATAAAGCCCCTGGGTCTGGTCGTACGGCACCTGCCAGCTCGATGCGCTGGTCGGCCCGCCGGCCGACAGCTTGGTGCCTTGGGCCAATCCATCGAGCAGCAACGACGCATTCTGCTGCGGATGCTGCACCATCACGATGAGCGACAGCGGCTCGTTGGTAAAGGCCTGCTGATCCTCGACGATCAGATGCGGCGGTGGCGATTGCGGTTCTGGCCGCGTCTGCTGCGGATTTGGCGCGACCGAGGCGACCTCATAGTTGGCCTCGGCACCCTGATTGCCATTGTTGACAGTGTCTTCGGGCGGCGCGCCGGATTGCATCGAAGCGAACATCGTCATGCCGTAGGCGACGGCCGCTGCGAACATCATCGCCGACGACAGCCGGATCAGCAGTGGAAAGACGCTGCGCCGCTCGCCAACTGGCGGCTCCGGAACGATCTCTGCCTCGAGACGCGAGCGACGCCGGATGGTTGGGGCAACGTGCTCGGCGTCATCACGCCCAGCGAACGAAGCCGGCGCCTCCTCGTAGGCTTCGTCGTAGTCGCTGTCGTCGCCGTGCGGCGCCAGAGTGGGTTGCGCGTCGTCGGCCGCAGGCATGGCCGGCTCATCGGGATGCCCGAGCGCGACGATTTTGCGAATGGCCTCTTCGATGCGCAGCTCGGCGAGGTCTGTCTCCGGATCGCCCTCGTCGGAAGGCTCGGCTGCGATCGGGATTTGATCGTCGGCCGGCCGGTCGTCCGGCAGCGGCGGATCGGCAGATGGCTCGTATGCCGCCTGCTCGCGCGTGCGACGCGGCGCGTACAAGGCAAGGCCGTCCAATTTGTTTCGCCGCGACAGTGGCGTGCTCATGTTTGCCTCCCCGACATTGATGCGGTCATTACGACGCGCCGGTCATCCGCTCTCCTTTGTCCTGCTCTGTCGCCCATTGCGATCAGTCGACCGAGACGCCGCTTTCCTTGATCGGCGTCGCCCATTTCTTGATCTCGCTGCCGACGAAATGCTGCAGATAGGTCGAGCTGGTGCGGTCCGCCGCGACCAGATCGGTGCCGATCGCCTCCATGCGGGTGCGCAGCGCAGGGGTGTTCATCGCCTCGACCGAGGCTTCGCGCAGGCGGCGCACGATCGACTCCGGCGTATGCTTCGGGAAGAACAGGCCGATCCAGTTGTTGGCCTCGAAACCGGCAAAGCCGGCCTGCTGCGCGGTCGGCACCTCGGGCAGCACCGCGGAGCGCTGCCGCGCCAGCACCGCGATGGGCTTCACGACGCCGGCTTGGATGGGTGACAGTTCCGTGGATACCGCATCGCAGAGATAGTCGATCCGTCCGGCCTCGAGATCCTGCAGCGCCGGCGCCGAGCCGCGGTACGGAACGTGCTGAACGTTGACCCCGAGGGTCGAATTCAACAACACGCAGCCAAGATGCGTGGACGAACCGGCGCCGCCGGAGCCGAACGACATCTTTGCGGCGTTCTCCTTGGCGTACGCGGCGAATTCCTTGAGCGTGTGGACCGGAAGGCCTTTGCGCACCACCAGCACCAGCGGCTGCTCGGCCACGAGCGCGACCGGCGTGAAGTCCTTGGTGGCGCTGTACAGCGGGTTCTTGTACAGGCTCTGGCTGTAGGCCTGGGTGCCGACGGTGCCAAGCAGGACTTCGTAACCGTCCGGATTGGCCTTGGCGACCCGCTCGGCGCCGGCCATGCCGCCGGCGCCGCCGACGTTCACCACGATGATCTGTTGCTTGAGTATTTCGCTTATGCGCGCCGCCAGAATGCGGCCGACCACGTCGGTCGGACCGCCGGCGGCGAACGGCACCACCATGGTGACCGGCCGCGTCGGCCAATCTTGCGCCTGCGCGACGGCGATCGTCGCGAGCGAACCGACCAGAGCGGTCAGAGCCAAACGTTTCAACATGGTGCCTCCTGTATTTATTTGAATTCTTCGCCGATCCCCGCGGAAAAATCCCCTCACAAGGCGCATTCTACCGTTGCGCCGAATGCCTTGGCAGGCACCACGCACGATGAATAGCTCCGCTTGAGCTGCGGCTTTGTTAGATGCGGATTAGTTCGAAGGACGGCTTCAGAAGAACGGCAGGTCGGAACATGTACGCATCACGCTACTCCCCTGAACTCAACAAACTCATGTGACCCGCACTCGACCGCACCGGCTATGCCCTGGTCCGGTTGAGAAGCGCGCATAAGCTGACGGCTCTTTGTGGCAAGATCACGCCCAGCCGCACTAAATCGCGACGCTCATTTCGCGGCGGAATCCGCCGAACAAAATCTGCGAGCGGCGAATTGTGGCGAAAATGACAAAGCGATGCCACGAATAATTCATCGCCTCATCGTCACGCATTTATCTGAATCCAAATCTCCATCTTCGACTTGCCACAATCGTGGCCGAACGTTGCTAGGCAGCTGGTGTGGCGTTGGTGAACAGTGAGGGGTGATGATGCGCGGTCGTTTTGTAGTTGCGGCGTTGATCGCGTCGATAATCGGTTTGTTCAGCTTCGATCTCGCGGCACAGGTGGTGCCGAAATCGATTGCGCAGGGCGGCACCGATGCGGTGATGCGCGAGAAAAAAAATGCCGCGACGGTGGGCATCGTCGGCGGCCTGTTCACCGGAACCTACATGCGGCTCGCCGCCGAAATGGCGACGGCGCTCGATGACGGCGACAATCTGCGCATCCTGCCGATCGTCTCCTACGGCGCGGCCGCGAACCTCGACGATCTGCTTTACCTGCGCGGCGTCGATGCGGCGATCACACAGTCCGACGTGTTCGAATATTTCCGCACTGTGCGAAAGACGCCGCATCTCGAGAACCGTGTCCAGTACATCATCCGGCTGCCGATCTCGGAGCTGCACATCCTGGCGCGCGACAACGTGCATAGCCTCGAGGATCTGCGCGACAAGAAAGTCAATTTCGGGCCCGCTGGCACCGGAGCGAGTCTGACCGGAACCATCGTGTTTCAGCGGCTCGGCATCAACGTGCAACAGGTGATGATCGACAACGGCAGCGCGCTGCAGAAGCTGCACTCCGGCGAAATCGACGCGCTGGCGCGGGTCGTGCCGAAGCCGGTCGAGTTCTTCTCGAAAATTCCGCCGAACTCGGGGTTACACCTGGTCAACATCCCGTTCACCAAGACGTTCGAGGACTATTACACGCTCGGCGAGTTCACCAAGAAAGAATACCCGAACCTGCTGCAGGGCAACGATCGCATCGACACCATTGCGGTTCCGGCGGTGCTGGCGGTCTACAACTGGCCGAAAAAAAGCGATCGCTACATCAAGGTGCAGCGCTTCGTGCAGTACCTGTTCACGCGCTTCGATACGTTCCAGCGCCCGCCGTACCATCCGAAATGGCGTGACGTGAACCTGGCCGCCACGGTTCCCGGCTGGACGCGGTTCGGCGCCGCGGAAGAAATGCTGCAACAGGTCGAGGCGCAGCACCAGCAGCAGGAGAAGACCGATTTCCAGACGTTCCTGGCCAGCAAGCCGGGTGCGCCCGCCAATGCGGCGGAGCGCGAAGCGCTGTTCCGCGACTTTCTGCAATGGCGCGAGCAACCCGCCAGCCATTAGCGGCTGGAGTCGGGCTTCCGGGGGGAAAGGCGATGTCGGGCAAGCAAGACAGGTGGGCGAGGCGATCGAGCAAGGTTGCCGCATTCGTGCGGCAACGGCCGTTCGGCAATCGATCCCGCATTCCGATGGTACCGAGAAGGACAGCGTCGTGAGCGCGCCCAGGCGCTTGCGGCAACAGAATTCGGCTTGAGTGTCTACGCGTTCGCGTTGCGTGGCGTGCGATGATTGAGTTGGGATCCGACCTAGAGCTTTCGTCGGCGCTTGCCGACGCCTTCTTGCTGGCGCTATGGGCGATCCCGCCCGGGCTCGCTCTTGCCTACATGCGAACATCGTCAGCGCTCCGGCAGACGCAACCGGAGTTTGCGCTGCGCAAATCCGAAGCGGCCGAATGGGACCGCGCGGTCTCGCTGCATGAACGGGTATCGCAGCGGGTCGAGGAGCTCGATGCCCGGCGCACGGCGCGCAAATTCGTTCACCGGCTCCTGTTCGGCGTGCCGGGCGAGCTTAATCCGGACGACGCCGGCCTGTTTGATGACTTGAAGGCCAATGCGGCGCACCTGCGCGCGGTCGTGGTACGGCTCAACCGGCAGCCGCTCGAGCGGCTCAAGGACTGGGTCGGCGGCCTGAGCATCCGCTTTGCGTTGGGCTATGCGGTCGCCGCCTATCTGGTCGGGCTGACGCTGCTGATCGCCAGCGTCGAGCTTTCCGAGCGGTGGCTGGGCATGCCCGCGGAAAGCTGGGTGCCGCTGTTAGGCTGGTGTCCGCTTGGCCCGTTGGTATGCGCCAATGCGCTCAGCATCGGTTTTGCGTTGCTCGCCGGGCCGGTCGCTTATCTGCTGCGCCGCATCGCGCTTGGTCGCGAGTACCGTTTCGAATTTCGCGTCCTCAAAGATCTGGCGCGGTCGGACCCGCGCCTGATCGATCGCCAGGCGCAAAGCTGCGCGGTCCACGTCAATGACGAGCTTGAAAATCTCGCCATCGAACCCGAAGAACATCGCGACTGTTTCGAGATTCTCGGGTTGTCGCCGTCGGTTTCGGTCGACGAGGTGAGGACGGCCTACAAGCGGCTGATCAAACAATATCACCCCGACCGTGTGCACGGCATGGCGCCGGCGTTCACCAGGCTTGCCGAGATGCAGACCAGGAGACTCAACGCCGCGTACCAGCAGGCGTTGATCTCGCTCGTGCCGGAAGCTGCAGGAGCGTAGCGAAAATGAAGCGGCGCACGATCCTGCCTTGGGTCGCCGCACAATGATCATACTTGGATCAAGCGTTCGCCCAACTCGGATGAAAGCCTCCGTGTGTCCGCTGTATGACGTAGCCAGTACGTACTGTTGCGGAGAGCGTCGGCGGACGGGGGAAGTCGGGAGTGTGCGGCGGTGTGCGGCGCGTAGCGCCTGGGTGTCCGTCGGCGGGGAGGGCGCATATGTCGGGGTGTCAGTCGTGGTCTGCCGACGCACAACGCGTTGGTAGGGTGGCCACCGCTATTGCCGGGATCGGCTGCGCTCCATCGGCGCGATCGAGCTGATGGAGCGCCGGTATGGCTTACGTTGCACACGCAAGGCTGCCGGACCACAATCCTCTCGAGGTCATCGAGGACATCGCCAGAACGAACGCCTGGCCGTTCGAGCGCCAGGTCGAGGACGAGATTTCGTTTCTGATTGCCGGCAGCTGCGCCAATTACCAGGTCTCGTTCACCTGGATGAGCGCGATCGAGGTGCTGCATCTGTCGTGCGCGTTCGATCTCAAACCGCCCGGCGCGCGGCGCACCGCCGTACAAGAGTTGGTCACCAGCATCAACGAGCAATTATGGCTCGGCCATTTCGATATCTGGGTCAAGGACGGCGTCGTGCTGTTTCGCCATGCCATTCCGCTGGCCGGCGGACTGGCGGTCTCGCCGGCACAATGCCAGGTGATTCTGGGCAGCGCTGTCGACTCGTGCGAGCGCTATTATCCCGCCTTCCAGTATGTGGCCTGGGCCGGCAAAACGGCCGGCGACGCGATGAATAGCGTCATGATGCAAACGGTCGGCGAGGCGTAAAAGCCCGGCCGCGATTGCTGCCTGTCGGCATCCGTTCCGCTCGGCGCATGTGCTATGACGTCTGCTCCCGCAGACGTTCGGCATCCATCACAGCGCCACGAGAGAAGACCGATGACCCGCACGGCAGAGAGCCGCACCGAGCCACTGCTGCCCGTGGAGCTCGGCGCGGGCAAGATCAAGTTCGCGCAAGGCATCAAGGCCGGCCGCTGGGTGTTTGCCAGCGGGCTGATGGCGCAGGATTTCGTCAACGGCATCGCGCCGGACGTGCTCGCCGAGCACGCACCGCACGCGGGCCTGCCGAAGCGTGAGAAGGAGGCGCTGCGGATTTTTGGGCATCTCGACGCGGTGTTGCGCGCGGCCGGCACCGATCCGAGCAACCTCGTTCGCACCGACCAGTACTACACCACAGTGAAAGCAGTGCCGCCCTATCAGCAGGTGCGCCGCGAATTTCTCAAAGGCCGCATTCCGCCTTCGACCTCGATTACGCAGCAGGGCCTGCTGCTGCCCGGCGCCGACATGAACATCCAGGCCATGGCGGTCATCCCCGAGTCCGGCTTCACGGTCGAGCACCTCAAGCACGACCAACTCAGGGGCCGGCCCACGTCGGGCTACTCGCCGGCGCTGACCGTCGGCGATTTCATCTTCATTCCGGGCATCACGTCGATGGCGACCGGCGACGAGCCGCGCCGCAACGGCGTCGCTGCGGCGGCGCTAATGGCCGAAGGCGCGCAATGGGGTGGCCAGCCGATCAAGCTCGAAACCGAATTCATCGTAACAAAGCGCATTGCGCAGTCATTGGCTCTCGCCGGCGCCACGCTCGACGACATCGTGCACGCCCAGGTTTATCTGTGCGACCGCGACGATTACTCGGCGTTCAACGCGGCATGGACCAGGCATTTCGGCGAGCGCGGTCCCACCGTGTCTATCATTCCCTGCATCGAGCATGGCCTCGCGCCGTACGACGGTAAGATCGAGATCAACGTAATCGCCGCAAAGCCGGGCAGTGTC
>Ga0126381_100004446_pt1 | contig 15279 bp, 6 predicted proteins | sample PanSoiMetPlot_28_FD_96465 | JGI IMG/M metagenome (GOLD analysis project Ga0126381, IMG submission 96465) | Tropical forest soil microbial communities from Panama - MetaG Plot_28 | ecosystem: Environmental > Terrestrial > Soil > Tropical forest > Bulk soil | place: Panama | collected 2016-02-17 | reverse complement strand
CGCGGCGTAGACGTGGGTTACGGCGGGCGCGAGGGCCTGGTCGAGTAGGTGCTGTACGTCGGTTACGTGGACCCAGCAGTGGTCGATCAGTATCCGGTCCGCGGTGGCGGGGATGGGTTCCAGGCCGATGAGTGCGGGCAGCTGGTCGCTGTCCAGGTCGCTGTGCGCGGCGGCGGCGAGCAGGCGCTCGATGGCAAGCAGCAGCGATTCCAGTTCGGCCCGCGGCAGCAGGCCGGTGTCGCCGCTCCACGCGTCCAGCCGCAGGCAGCCGTCGACCTGGCTCAGGCTGAACCGGATCTGCGCTATTCCGTCCGGCATCGGGCGCCAGCGCAGCTCGGTCCTGGTCAGCGCGAGGTCGATCTCCCCGGGCTGGAACCCGACACGAGCGGTGAGCCCCGACCACGACTCAGCGACGACGTCGTTGAAGAACGGGTCGTAGTTGAGGCGCAGGCCCCGTTCGTGCCTGATCAGCTCGTCCAGCGCGTCCCGCTTGGCTATGTCGTACCTGGCGAGCCGGTTCGCCTCCATCACCGTGGTCCAAGTGTGCCGGACCAGCTCGTCGAAGCTTCTTCCGGTGATCTCGATCGTGGGTGTGGCGCCCTGGGACAGGGCGCCGACGTAGTTCATCAGGTGGCGCTCGAACCGGTTGCTTGACACCAGCGGGAAAACCAGTTCCTGATAGTTGGCGCGGCGGGCGACCACGGCGCAGATGGCCGCGAGCACGATGCTGGACCGGCTGGTCCTAGTGCGCGCTGCCACCCGCTGCACGGCCATCGCGGCGGCCGCCGATGATAGCTCAACCGCGAGCGACTCACCGCTGGCCCGGGTGCCCGGCAACGCGTACAGGCAGTGGGGCATCCGCCGAAAATGCTCCCGCAGATGAGCCAATGCCGCATCGCCCCTGCGCCGCTCGGCCGGCGTCGCCTCGAGTTCGGCCTGGTCCAGCGGCTGGTGGCCGGGCGGGCCTGCCTGGCGTTGCGCGGGATGGCCGACCAGGCCGGCGAAGTCGCGCTTGAGGACCTCGATCGCGCCGTGGTCCACAGCCACGTGCGTGAGCCCGGCGGCGCACGCGATCACCCCATCGCCCGCGTCGGGAGCGATGGCCACCGCGATGCGCACCGGACCCAGCCCCGGATCGGATGACTCGCGCAGCCACCGGACGAGCGCCCCGGCCACCGCGGGCCGATCCTGCGGGCCCCACTGTCCCTCGCCGAGCGAGCACACTTCCAGCGTCTGCACGCCGGACGCCGCGACCCGCTGCCGCGGCGGCTCGCCGCGCACGTAGGTGGTGCGCAGAGACTCGTGCCGCGCGATCAGCGCCGCGGCCGCCTCGGCCACATCGGTGACGGACACCACCGCCGGCACCGGCAGCTCGGTGTACAGGATCGCGTAGGGGTGGTCGGGGAGCAGGCTCGTCCACATGTAGACGTCGAGCTGGCCCAGGGTGAGCGGTCCCTCGCCGGCCCGCTCCCCGGCGAACTCGACCGGGATCGACCGCACCGGGGTCAGCCGGACGCGACGCCGGCGGCGCTGACCGGTTTCGGTCCCGGTGCTCATCGCTGGTCAGCCATGGACCGGGCCCCCGTCGAATCTATGACCGTCGCGACTGATGTCCATGTAAGTTTCATTGGCCGGCTGGCTGTCTCGTCGCCGGAAGATCGTCATACCTGCCAATTCCGCGGCCGGACACTACCCGAGATCGGCCAGCCCGATCGCCCGGCCGGGCGCCGGAACAGCACTCGTTCGGATTCGTCGGCCAATTCGGCCAGCTCACCGTAGGACAGTGCGGCGCCATGGGCCTCATGGTACGGGCCTATAACAACGTCGTCCATATCCCTGACGGTGCTGATATTTCGCAAACTTTCGATTAGACATTCCCTTGCGGCAAACGCTCATATATGCGATAACTTGCTGCGTGCCGCGGTTTCTGTCTTTCCGGGGGGATGCTTGTGAGTGATTCTCAGGTTGATCCGTATGCCATAGTCGAGGAAGCCGTCGCCCAGCTCCCACGTCCGCAGCACGACCCAGTCTTCGGCCGCGCGCTGGCCCAGTTCGTACGGCACACCGGCGCACGCGAGGTGCTCGAGCTTGGCACTGGCCACGGAGGCTCCGCCTGCTGGCTCGCCACCGGACTACGCCTGAACGGCGGAGGCACGCTGACGACGATCGACCGCGACACCGCGCCATCAGTGGCGGAACTCCTCAAGTCCGCTGACGTCTGCGACATGACTCGCATCGTGCGCACGTCGCGGTCGTACACATGGGAGCTCAGGCGTCTTATCCAGGCGAACACGTCCGACAATCATTGCAATCCGCAGTTCGACTTCTGCTTCATCGATGGCGCGCACAATTGGGACACGGACGGATTCGCGTTCTTTCTCGTCGAGAAGCTCCTGCGGCCCGGCGGCTGGCTCGTCTTCGACGACCTCGACTGGACTTATGCGACCTCCCTGCACCTGTCACCCGTCGACGCGGAGGTGGCAAGCCTGATGTCACCCGAGGAACAGTCCACGCCGCAGATACTCGATGTGTTCGAGCTCCTCGTCCGGCAGCATCCGGGATTCGACGTGGTACGCCAGTTCCCTGTTCATGGCTGGGCACGCAAGTCGGGCCCCCAGGACAGCACGGACGAGAGCCGGCTGATAGACGAGCTTGAGGCTGCTGGTGAGCTGCGTCGATCTCATGCCTGAGATCGCGCGACCGCGCCGCGCGCCCGGCCCGGCTTTCTTGTCGCCGACCTCTCCCAGGAGTTTCGCAGCTCTGCGGCGGGTTCCAGTCTCCGCGGGCTGCTTGCGGGTCGATGGCAGCCTGTGCGGCCGGCAAGCATGATCATTACGAATAAATGTTTGCCTCAACTGTAGCTATAACGACAGTTAAGGCAAACATTTCGACTAAACGATCTTGGCCTGGGACAGGATGGCTCCGTGTGGCCCATGCTGCAGAGACCCGAGCCTCACACTTGACCCGCCCGGAACAGCAAAACCCCTCGGCCCCGGCAGCGCCGGAATCGCGACAACTAGAGCTCTCCCGGGAACGGATCCCGCGCGGCGGCCGGCAAGACCCGGACCCGGATCCCGCTGCGCGGCCGCGCCGCCAGCGCCTACGTCGGCGGGCCCTCGCCGCTCTGATCAACCACTGCGAGCGGGTCCGCGTAAGGCCCAGACCAGCGCCGGGAACCCGAGTTCCGAAAGCCGCAGTCGGCCGTTCTGCAATTTTCATGCTCTCGGCTCCCCCGATGAAAAGGTTTTCCCTCGTTAGGACCCTGAATCGTCCCGATCCCGGTCCGATCAGTTGACGCAGCCGGGAAGCGAGCGGATGTTAACGCTCACAACCCGGGCGGACCCGGCCCGGACCTGTTCGTGTGGATGGTGAAGGCGTCATGAACGTCCCAAAGTTCCCGCTCCCTATCCTGGCCGCCTTCGCCCTCGTCGCGGGCCTGACTTTCGCTGGTCCCAGGCTTGCCGTCGCTCAGCCGGTCGCGTTCACCTCCACCAGCGTGAACGCGGGCAGTTCGCTGTGCATGGACGATCCGAACTCGTCAACCACCGCCGGCGTGCAGCTCATCCAGTACACCTGTCACTCGGCCAGCAACCAGAACTGGACGTTCACCCCGGTATCCGGCACCACGAGCAGCTATACGATCACCTCGTTCGCCGGGCTGTGCGTGGACGTCTCGGGCCGGTCGACGGCCGACAACGCGCAGGTCATCCAGTACACCTGCAACGGCCAGACCAATCAGGAGTTCAACCTGGCGCCGGTCGCGGGAGCGAGCAACACCTTCAGCCTGACCGCGGTGCACTCCGGCAAGTGCATCGTGCCGACGGGTGACACCACGGCCAACGACACGGTGCTCGTCCAGCTGCCGTGCACGACCGCGGCTACCCGCGAATGGCGGCTGGCCGGCTTCACCTCCGGTGGTGGCGGGACCGGAGGATTCACCGGCCTTCCCGTCATCAACACCAATGCCTGCAACAACTCCAGCCTGCCGCGTGATTACGGCACCAACTTCCCAGTGCCCTCGGACCCGAACGGCCAGGGCTTCGCTGACGACACCGTGATCGGCTGGGACGGCAACATGTGGCCGGTCTACGAGTACCTGTCCGGCTCGTTCTTCGCCCGCGGCGTGACCACGACATATACCGCGGGCGGCACCAGCTACTGCGGCGCCATGTACACGTTCAGCGCGTACGACTTCGGCGGCGCTCCCGGCGCGCAAACTGTCCAGTGGACCGAAGCCAACGGCTACCTCCCCGCGATGACCACGACCCGCACGTCAGGTTCCGTGGGCATCAGCATCACCGATTTCGCCGACAAGGTGACGATCGGCGCCAACCCGTTCCTGCTGGTGTACGTGCGGGTCGCGGTCACCAACCACGGGACCGCGGCGGTCAACGTCCCCCCGGGCGGCTCGGGACCGAACCTCATCCAGCTGACCAGTTCGTCGCTAAGCACGGTGCAGCCAGGCCAGACGAACAACAACGACTTCGTGGTGGCCGTCGACAACTTCGGCACCGGAGCGGCGCTCCCCACCGGAAGCGCGCTGTCCAGCGCGGCGCCGTCCTTCGACACGGCGCTGTCGCAGATGACCACCTACTGGAATGGCCGGGTCGGGCAGACAGCCAGCTTCACGCTGCCCAACCTCACCCTGCCCAACACGGGAAACCTGGCCAGCCCCGGCACGGCGCTCAGCAACGCGTTCAAGGCGGACACGATTTACGACCTCATGATGCAGGTCGGCAAGAGCGAGTTCTCGGCCGCCAACAACTACGCCTGGCTGCTCAATCACGACGTGCCCGGCGAACTGCAGGCCAAGTTCGACTCCGGCGACTTCACCGACGCGCAGAACCTGCTGCTCACCGCCCGCATCTCGGAATCTCCAAGCTTCAACGAGATCGGCGCCAACTGGTACTACGACGGCGTATGGAAGACGCTCGGCACCTGGGCCGACTATCTCCGGATGACCGGCGACACGACTTTCGTCAGCCAGTTCTTCCACGATGACGCGAGCGGTTCGAGCCCCTGGGGCCCGAGCCTGTTCACGATGATGCACACCATCTACACCTCGCAGCTGGCCTCCGACGGCGCGCTGGCCACCAGTTTCGACAACGACTCCTCGGGCCGCTGGCTCTTCGACGACTACTCCGCGCTGGAGGCGCTGGCCGCCTACAAGTACATCGCCACCGGGATCGGCCAGACCTCCGAGGCCCAGTTTGCGGACTCCGCGTACACCAAGCTCCTGAACGCGGCGAACACGCTGGTCGGCAACACCGAATCGGCCAACGGCTTCAGCTTCCTGCCCTGCACACTTGACCAGCCGGACTCGGCCAACCGGTGCGGCACCTACAACGACGCCAACTGGGCTTCCCCCGGCTGGGTCGGTCAGGACCAGTGGTCCACCATGCTGATGGGCGGCACGCTGACCGGCATCCTCGGCGACCCCGCCCAGATCGACAACATGTACCAGATGGGGTTCGCCCGGCTGGCCTCGCACAGCCTGCCTTTCCCCACCTTCGGCGCGTTCACCGGCTACTCCACCGGCTACAACACCAGCTACTCCAACGACGGCCTGTACAGCAACAACTACCGGGACCTGCCCATCACCAGCTATGCCTGGCAGATCGAGACCACCACCGGCGGGCCGAACGCCTGGTGGGAAGCCAACGGCTCCGGCCCCAACCCGGCCAACCCGTGGATCGGCAACCACGCACCGCCCGAGTTCGGCGCCTGCCCCTACGGCTTCCCGATCTCCGGCCAGCTGCTCGGCCTGCAGCAGTCCATCGCCGCGACCGGCCTGAGCGCCTCGGGCACCGGCCCGTACACCTACACCCAGCCGCTGTACATCGGCCGCGGCATCCCGAATACCTGGATCGCTTCCGGCCAGACGATCGCGGTGTCCAACCTGACCTCCGCGTACAACATCAGTTCGGGCGCCCGCACCACGTACGGCGTGTCTATCGCCGTCACCCAGCCGACCGCGACCAGGGTCGTGACCGTCACGCTCACCGGGACGCCGCCGGCCGGCCCGGTGCTGATCCAGCTGCCGGTCTTCCTGACCACTGGCGTCAGCTCCGTCGGCAACGGGAGTTACAACGCGACCACGCACACGGTGACCGCCAATGCTGGCGCCACCCAGGTGACGATCACCCTGGCCAGCTGAGGCCCCAGGATCACCGGTCGGCTAAACACGAGGGCGGTAGCTCAGGTAAACGACCCCACTGGCGAAACGGCGCTGGTCCACCAGGTCAAGCCCCGTGCGGAGCTCGTCAGGGAAGACAGAAGTCCCGCCGCCGAGCACCACGGGCGCCACGAACAACTGGTACTCGTCCACCAGCCCGGCTCGCACCGCCGCCGCCGCCAGGCACGGGCCGGCGATGCTGACATCACCATGCTGCTTCAGCGCGCGGACGGCTTCGGGGTCGAACCGGGGCTCGATCCGCGTCCGCGCGCTCGACGCGGCCCGCAGCGTCGTGGAGTAGACGATCTTGTCCGCAGACCGCCAGATCCCGGCCCAGTCCCGGCTCTCAGAGCTCTGCCCGTCGAGGGGCACGGTTTCCCAGTAGCGCATGACGTCATACATCCGGCGTCCGTACAAGTGCGTGCCTATCCTGCGCTGCAGGTCATTGATGAAGGCCCAGACCTCCTCGTCTGGTGCGCCCCAGTCGATCTCGCCGTCAGCGTCGGCAATGTAACCGTCGAGTGAGGTGATCATCGAGTAGATCAGCATGCCTGTGCCTCCCGCGTGATAACCGCCACCGGCGCGTCACATGGTAAGACGATCCCCGCCGGCCGCACTCATCGGTATGGCTGGGCCTTCGTGTCTGCTACTGGCCCCTCACGTCGGCGGCGGGAGCGCGCCGATCTTGATGTTCACCGTCCAGGCGCCGGAATTGCCGCTCATGTCGTCGCCGTTGACGCCGAGGAAGAGCTCCCCGGGCCCAGTCATTACCAGATCGGACGTGCCCACGTAAAACGGCTTGCCGTTTCCGATCCGGGCTATCAGCGACCAGCAGGGTGCTGCAGGGATGGGGAACACATCCGACGGGTAGTCGCGGTACGGGATGCAGGACTTCTCGCCGCCTGGCCCCGCGTTGAACACCGGGTACTCCCCGCCGGTACGCACGATGCCGCTCGCGGTCAGGCCAAGCCGCTCTCCCGGCCGGACCTCGACGCCGGTGTCGGTCCATGCCCTGGTGCCTGGCACGACTAGCCCGGGAGTGGAGGCGCAGCTCGGGCGGGACCAGCCAGACGTGCCGTGGAGGTTGAACGCCTGCACCCGGAAGCACTCACGGGTGCCCGGGGTGACGGCGAACGAAGCGGCCGCCACGTTTCCCGTGGTCTTGAGGCGCGCCCCGCCGCCGCAGCCGTCGGGCGGGCAGCTGGTGCTGATGTGGTATCCGGTGACGTCAGCCATGCTGCTCGCCCAGGTCACATCGATGTGGTAGCGGCCCTTCGGGACCGCCTGGACGCCGACCGGGGTGGCGGGCATAGCGTGCATCGGCGGGTTCGTCTTGCTGGCGACGGTCGCCGCGTTGCCAGCATCGAGGCTGCCCAGTCGGCTGGACGCGTCCCGCGCGGGCGCGCCGGGAATGCCCTTGCCGGCCACCCGGTGCCCGTTCCCCATCGGGTTGGCCATCGCGACGGCCGCGGCCGTGATGGACAGCACGGCCGCAGTCGCTGCCAGGGCGAACAGCGCGCGGCGGCGCTTGCGCACAGGCGATCCCGGCCGCTGGCCGGGTAGGGGCGGCAGGACATCCCCGGTGGCTGGCGGCTGGCCCTGCCTCATGGCGATGACCGGATCGCTGTCCTGCTCGAGTCTTGTTCTGTCCGGCGAGAACCAGGTGAACGGGGTCGCGGTGGGCTCGGCGACCCCGGGCACCGTAACCTGGGGCAGAGCCGCCCCGGTGGGCGTTGACCGGATCACGGCCGCCACGTCGGCGCGGTAGTCCGCCATGATCTCGGCGGGCAGCCAGCCCTCGAGCACCCGGGCTCCGCCCCGGTCCGTCAGCTCCCCGAGCAATCCGGCCGGAGTCGGGCGAGCCGCAGGATCCTTGTCCAGGCAGCGGGCTAGCAGCGGGCGGATCTGCGCGGGCACCCGGGCCAGGTCTGGCTGAGCGTTCACCACCCGGTACACCAGCGCGGCGGCGGATCCCAGCCCGAAAGGCCCCTCTCCGGTGGCGGCGTATGCGAGCACCGATCCCAGGCTGAACACGTCGCTGGCCGCCCCGACCGCCACCCCCTCGGCCTGTTCCGGCGACATGAAGCCGGCCGAGCCCATGACCAGTCCCGTCTGCGTCAGCGTGGTGGCCTCCATCGCGCGGGATATCCCGAAGTCGATGACGCGCGGGCCGTCCTCGGCGAGCAGCACATTGGCGGGTTTCAGGTCACGATGCACCAGGCCGGCGCCGTGAATCGCGGCTAGGCCCTCGGCCAGGCCGGCCATCAGCGCGAGGACCGAGCCGAGCGGCAGCGGCCCGTACCTGGCCACCGCGTCCGCGAGCGATGGTCCCGGGACGTACGCGGTCGCCAGCCATGGGAGCCGGGCGTCCAGATCCGCGTCCACGACCGGCGCCGTGAACAGGCCACTGACGCTTCGCGCTGAGGCGATCTCCCGCCGGAACCGGTTACGGAACTCCGCGGAACCGGCCAGGGTGTCGCGGATGACCTTCACCGCGACAAGCCGGCCACCAGGGGAAGTGCCGAGATAGACGCAGCCCATCCCGCCCACACCGAGCCGCGCCACGAGTCGAAAGTGGCCCACCTGCGCTGGATCGCCGACGTCGAGTGGCTCCACCGTGCCCTCCCTCTTCCCCGCACACTGACACGGATCTCAGCACCGGTTAGTTCAACCCGTCTGCTCGCAATCCGGGGATTCGTGTCCGAGCCGGCCGCCCGTCACGGGGCGTGGTAGGTGATCCTCCACAGGTAGGCCTTACCGTTGGCGTCACCGGAGGCGAGAGTCGCGGGATTCGAGGCGAAGGCGACCGAGTCGACGCCCTCGCCGCCGGGCTCGGTGAGGGTGGCGGTCAGTCGCCGTGTCGTGGTGTTCCACAGGTACACGCGGCCGTTCTCGTCGCCCGCGGCGAGGATCCCGTCGCGCCCCGCGAAGGTGATTTCCCTGACGCCGCTGCTGTTCGGATCGGGGAGCGCGGCAAGGCGCTGCCAGGTGCTGCTGCTCCACAGGTAGGTGCTGCCGCCGCTGTCGCCGGTCGCCAGCAGGTGGCCATCAGGGCTGAACGCCACCGAAGGGGCAGCCTGACCAGGGTCGGACATGGTCTTGATGACTGACCACGTTGCGGTCCGCCACACGGTGACCTGGCCGCTCCGCCCGCCCGCGGCGAGATCGGAACCGTTAGGGGAGAAGGCGACCGAGTAGACCGGCGTGCGGCCCGTGTTCGGGAGGCTCCTGGTGAGAGTCCAGGTAGTGGTGTTCCAGAGGTCGACCTTCCCGTTGGCGTCGCCGGCCGCCAGCGTCTTGCCATCAGGAGAGAACGCGACAGACGTGGCGTCGAGCGTGTTGCTGTAGCCGAGCCTGGTGATCCGCTGCCCGGTGGCGCCGTCCCACAGCGCTATGGTGCCGTCCCCGTCGGCGGTGACGAGGGTGCCGCTCTTGGGGGAGAAGGCCATACCGGTGACGCCCGCGACGTTTCCTGTGAACATCGGGGGATAGCTGCCCGCCATCATCACGGGAAAGCCCTTCTTGGCGGTATCCCACTCGTACACGAAGTTGCTGCCTAGGCCAGTGCTACCGCCGAGAAGCGTGCGGGTGTCCGACGTGAACGCCAGCGTCGTAAGAGCGTTGCTGGCGAACGTTGGCCCTGGAGGACCCAGGGTGCCCAGGAGCGATCCAGTCGCCGAGTACCCGGCTGCGGGGTGAGCGCTGCCGGTGGCCGATTCCCGCGGCGCCGCTGACGAGTGCGGAGCCGTCGACTGGTGCGTCGAGGCCGACGCCCGCAGCGTGGGCCGGTGCCGTTGCCCGGCCGTTGCGTTGCTGCCTTTCGAGAACACGCCAAGCAGCGCCGCGGTGGGCACGGCCAGGCCGATCACGACCACGGTGATGGCCGCTGCCAGGATCGCCGGACGCCGATACCAGCGGCCCCGTCCGCCCGGCGCGGGCGCCGGGCGTGGCGCCGCCGCGGGCGCCGGGTGTGGCGCCGCCGTGGGCTGTGGCGCGACGTCCGGCTGCGAGCCCGTCGCCGTCGCCGCGGCGACGGGAAATGCCGGCGACCCCGGCACTGACAGCGTGCCGGTGGCTGGGCGCGCGCTGTCCGCGGCCGTCGGCGCGACTGCCTGCGCGACTGCGGGCGCGGCTGCCTGCGCGACTGCGGGCGCGGCTGCCTGCGCGACTGCGGGCGCGGCTGCCTGCGCGACTGCGGGCGCGGCCGGGGCGAAGGCGTTGGCGGCAGCGCCGTCCAGCGGGGTGAATCGCCTAAGCAGGTCCTCCAGGCTGGGCCGTTCGGTGGGGTCTTTCGCCAGGCACGACGCGATGAGGTCGCGCAGCGCGCCGGCCAGCGGGGTGAGGTCGGGCGGGTCGTAGATGATGCGGGCGATGACCGCTGGAATCGAGGGGGCGATGAACGGGTCGTGGCCGGTCGCCGTGTATGCGAGGACAGCGCCGAGGGAGAAGACGTCGCTGAGCGGGGTAAGCTCCTGGCCGCTCAGTTGCTCGGGAGACATGTAGCGCAGGGTGCCGATGATCATCCCTGCCCCGGTAATCGACGTCATGCCGGTGTGCTTGGCGATGCCGAAGTCGATGATGTACGGGCCGTCGGCCCCCAGGATGATGTTGCCCGGCTTGAGGTCGCGGTGGATCAGCCCGCAGGCGTGAATCGCCGTCAGGCCCTCCGCGAGGGCAGCCCCGAGTCGGCGTGTCCCCGCCTCGTCGAAGGGCCCTTTCCCGGCGATTGCCGTCGCCAGCGACGGCCCCGGAATGTAGGCGGTGGCCATCCACGGAGATGACGCGTCCGGATCGGCGTCGACGACCAGAGCGGTGTGGAACCCGCCGACCTGCCGCGCGGCAGCCACCTCACGGACGAAGCGGCGCCGGAACTCCGGGTCGCCCGCGTGCTGCGGGTGTATCACCTTGATCGCGACTCTGCGCCCGCCCGCGGACGCGCCCAGGTAAACCTGTCCCATGCCGCCGGCGCCAAGTCGCTCAAGCACCCGGAACGGCCCGATGCGGCTGGGATCCTCGGCCTGCAGCCGGTCCACCCGCGACACCTCCAGCCGCCGAGAACCCCCCAAAACCAGTATTGCAGGACTCCAGCGGCCACAATGAGCACCACCGAACGGGAATCTCCGTTCCTGGAGCTAAACCACCGTCCGTTCGGAGGAAAAATCTCTTTAACCGAACGAAGCGCGCCAGTGCACCTACTTGTCGGCGGCGCGGGGGGTGACCGAGCCGGTCAGCCCGGTCAGCCCGGTCAGCGCCACACGGACGTCAGCCGCGAGCGCGGTCTCCCCGAGAGATTCGTACAGCGTCAGCGCCTCGCGGAACTGCTCACGCCCCTGGCCGGGTTCGCCAGCCTGGGCCTGCGCTTGGCCCAGCCGGTGCAATGTCTGCGCCAGGTAATAGAGGTCACCGATGTCGCGCAGGATCTCCAGCGACTGGCGCAAGCAGGTGATGGCGTCGGCCACCTGTCCGAGACCGAGGTAGGTGACACCAAGGTCGCTGAGAGCGTCGGCGGTAGATGGGTGATCGTCGAGTTCGGCGGAAATGGCGAGCGAGCGCTGCAGGTAGTCCACGGCCTCGCCAAAGCGGCCAAGCTCGCGGCAAGAACAACCGATGATCACCAGCGCGGCGCCCTCGGCGAACCGGTCCCCAATACGCCGGTCAAGGTCCAGAGCGCTGATCGCGGCTTCCTCGGCGCGCTCGAACCTGCCCAGGTTCAGCAGGGTGTTGGCCAGGTTGTTCGCCACCCGCGCCTCGCGGGCCGTGTCGCCAGTCTCCCGGCTGAGGGCGAGCGCCTGCTCGAAGCAGGCCACCGACTCCTCCCTCCGTTGTGTCCCGTAGGCCATGCCGAGATTGTTGAGCATCCACGCCTCGGCGCCCCGATCGCCGATAGCGCGGGCGCTGGCCAGGCCGGCCTGGTGTGTTGTTATCCAGTCGTCCATGTGACTGCGCCGGTTGTAGAAGCTCATGGCCGCCGCCGGCAGCTTCCAGGCGAACTCATGCAGGCCCGACCGAGCGGCTAGCGCAGTCGCGGCGGCCAGCGCGGTGCGCTCGGCCTCGCACCAGGACAGGGCCTCATGGAGAGACGCGTGGTGAGCTGGAGCCGGTCCGGCAGGCGCCGCACCGAGCGGGACCCGGACGTGCTGCGGAAAGATGATCTTCGCGGCGGCCTCAGCGGTGTGCAGGTACCAGGCGAGGACGCGGGTAATCGCGGCCATGCGGTCCTGTTCGGTCTCCTGGATGCGGGCACGGTCGGCGGCGTACACGCGCAGCAGATCGTGGAACCGGTACCGGTCAGGCACCGGCGATTCCAGCAGGCGGGCGTCCACGAGCACGTCCAGCGCGTCGGCGGTCGCATACTCCGTTTCGCCGAGAAGGGCGGCGGCCGCGGGCAGGCTGATCGATGGCCCCGTCCAGAGGCCGAGCAGGCGGAACGCCCGCGCGGGTGCCGGTCCGCCCGGCGAGACGGGGCCGGGCAAGCCGGCGAAGCTGACCTCGAATGAGACTCGCACCGCGAGGTTGCCCGCGCGCAGTTCATCCAGCCTGCGACGCTCGTCGGCGAGCCGGCCCGCGAGGGAGCGCACGGTCCAGCTTCCCCGCGCCGCAAGCCGTGCACCCGCGATCCTGATGGCGAGCGGGAGGCCGGCACAGGCGACCAGGACATCCTCTGTCGCGGCAGGTTCGGCGATCGCGCGCTTCTCCCCGACTATGCGTGCGAAGAGGTTGAGCGCGTCTTCCGGCGGCAGCACATCGAGCTCCACGACCTTGGCCCCGACAATCTCGGGCAGCTGGCCCCGCGCCGTGACCACCACGGCGCAGGCGGGATTGCCGGGGAGCAGGGGCTGTACCTGTTCGGCGTCCCGCGCGTCGTCGAGCACGATCAGCACGCGGCGATCGGCCAGCATGGTCCGGTAAAGCGCGGCGCGTTCCTCGACGTCCGCCGGGATACGCGCGGCATCGACGCCGAGGACGCGCAGGAACCTGGCCAGGACCGCACTCACCGCCACATTCTGTGCGGCACCGCGCAGGTTCACGTACAGCTGCCCGTCCGGAAACTTCCGTGCCACTTGATGCGCCGTATGCACGGCAAGCGCTGTCTTTCCAAGGCCGCCCGACCCGGCCACCACAACCACGGGGACCGCACTGCGGATGCCGGTTCGCGCCTGTCCTGACAGCAGCTCTCGCAGTTCTACGACAAGCTCGGTGCGTCCGGTGAAATCGGCGATATCGGTCGGCAGCTCCGCCGGGACCGCTCCGGGCGCCGGGCGGGGAGCAGGCGCGAACGGGCCGGGGACAGCCGCCAGGCCCGTGACATCCGTCGCCTCCGGGCTGGGCGCCCAGTTCACGGCCTCGATGAGTCGCGCGCGGACATCGGCGGGCAGCTCAAGCGCCTCGGCGAGCAGTTCCAGCGACCTGCGATGCGGCCTGGCCGTCCGATTACGTTCCAGATCACCGATGGCCCGGATGCTCAATCCGGCCTTGTTAGCCAGCTCTTCCTGGGTCATCCCCGCCGTTTGCCTGGCGTGTCGCAGGAGGGAGCCCACGGCCGCGTCCCCGGCTCCGCCCATGGTCTCAGCGTACCGAGCGGGGCCGCGATCTCACAGACCAAGCGGCGAGGACGGGCTGCTGTCCAGCCGGCCGAAGCGGCAGTACCGGCAGTACCGGCAGTACCGGCGGAATCGGCAAAAGCGGGTCTGGCGGCGAATTGCCGATCCCAAGGTACGGGCAATCTGAAAACCCGCCTATATTCCGCCACCCAAACTGCCTGGATCCCGCTATGCGGTCCCTTCAAGAATGACATTCATCCGGCAAACTAATTCCCGGTCGCAATCACGTCCACATCATGAAGGGAAATGCTAGTGCGCGCGAAACTCTGGCAGAGACTTATGCGAAAAAGCCCGCGGGCCATTGCCGCCTCGCTAACGACCGTCACGGTGCTGGCGGGTCTCGCGGCGGCCACAGGGCAGGCCGCCATGGCGGCGACCACGGCCCACTCCGGCGCCAGCCCGGTTCTCAGTGCCGCGGTGCGGCAGCACCTGCGGACGCTGTACGCCGAGTACCGCCACATAGCGGTACGCGACATCGCCCCCGTTAACGCGGCCGGCGTGGTCACCACGCTCGGCCCCGGCGGCCGGGAATGGGCCATGATCCGGTTCGCTCCCGCGCCCGGCGCGCCACTGCCTGTCCTCGTCGCCTTCCAGGAAGGCGCTGGCACGGGAGTGTTTGCGGACGCGCCGGGAAAGGCGTGGGCGATGGCTGGCCTCGCCGGGCTTGGCGGCTGCGGGGTGACCCTGCCCGCCGTGGTCCGTCAGGCATGGCACCTCCCCTCCTGCCATGTGACGACGGGCCAGCGCCAGCTTCGGTCAAGCGTGCGCGCGACCACCGCTGCCGCCATCCCGACCGGGACCATCGCCGATCTGGTGAAGATAGCCAAGGACCAGATCGGAGTGGCGGACAACCCGCGCGACCCCGGCAACTTCACCGGGTTGAACTGCGATCCATACACGGAGATGGTGGGGGCGCTGTCGCCCAACCCCAGCTGCGGCACGTTCTCTAACTCGCCCTACTTCAGCAACGTCAGGGGTGCCAGCGAGGAGTGGTGCTCGGACTTCGTCAAGTGGGTGTGGAAGGAGGCGGGCGTCACCAGCGACCTCGGGACCTTGACCCCCTACTCGGGGAGCTTCATCACCTGGGGACAGAAGCACGGTGAGAACATGCCGGCCGACCCCAGCGACCTGCACGTCGGCGACGCGATCGTGTTCGTGCTCGGCGGCAGCGCTCAGCACGTCGGCATCGTGGCCGAGCACAACTCCGACGGCAGCGTCGACCTCATCGACGGGGACTTCTACGACTCCAGCATCAACAACATCCATGTCGAGTTCGACACGAACATCAGCAACCTCAAGTCCTGGGCGGCCGGTAACTGGGGCTCAGGAACCCAGTGGTTCCAGGTGTCGCCGCAGCTTGCCTCGCCGCCGCCACCTGCTGGTGTGCCGAGTGGTCCGGCGGTGTCTAACCCGTTGAGCGGGACGCTGGAGGTGTACGGTACCGGGTCCGATCACGGGCTGGATGAGACGTACTGGGCGCCCGGCCCGGGGTGGACCTCGCTG
>Ga0126381_100004445_pt1 | contig 15280 bp, 17 predicted proteins | sample PanSoiMetPlot_28_FD_96465 | JGI IMG/M metagenome (GOLD analysis project Ga0126381, IMG submission 96465) | Tropical forest soil microbial communities from Panama - MetaG Plot_28 | ecosystem: Environmental > Terrestrial > Soil > Tropical forest > Bulk soil | place: Panama | collected 2016-02-17 | reverse complement strand
GCTGGGACGTGCAGCTCGACTACGTGCCGACGTTCGTGCAGGGGCCGAATTCCGGCTCTGGCCCCGTGCCGAACCCTGGCGCAGACTCCGGTCCCGACATGCTCTCCGCGCTGCGCGAGCAACTCGGTCTGAAACTGCAAGGCGGCAGGGCGTCCATCGAATATCTCGTCATCGATCACGTGGAACGCCCGACGCCTGATTAGCTCGCGCGATTCGTTGGCGTCGGTCTCGAAATTCTCGCCCAGACAGGGCGTTCGTGTCGTTGACTGTCTACCACGACGAGGTAGCGGCCCGACCACGGCGTCGGTTCTCGATCGGATGAAAGCACTGAAAGTCGCTCGCCTCTCGCCGCCGCTTGCTCATAGTCCCCGTCGAGAATGCCGTAATGATCGAGGAACTCGTTGAACGACGCGGTTGTTCGAACGCACCCCTCAGATTGAGGCGTCCCGAGGCGGCTCTCGAGATGGACCGGATCGGTCGCGTGAACCTGCAATCGCAGGCGGCTGAGCGTATGGTCGCCCCAGCCCTTTGGCGCTCTGACCCACCCAAAATCGAAAATGCGCCTTCCCGCGACGCCGTAACCGCGAATGCCAAACCTGTTGGGCGTCCCTTTCGCGCGAAAGTCCATGTTGCTGGTTCGGTGTTCGAACACACCAACCGGCGTCAAGAAATGTTCGTACCGACCTGGCCGACCCGTCGAAACCGGCGTCGCGCCAATCAGGTCGAACCCGCCCTCTGGAGATTTCCAGAAAATCATCGCGGCTTGGACATAAGGGTTTCGGTCAACGAGAAGGAGATATTGGGACCGCAACTTCGAAAGGCTGGCGTCGTCCAGCGCCGACGTCAGCAGTTGCGCGTAATGCTGCTGTTCTGCTGCGGGAATCGTCAACTTGCGAGTCACCTGTTGCTCAAAGGAAGGAGCCAGCTTCCGACCATCTTCAGTGTCGGCTGCCGACAGTCGTCCGTGCGCGATGCTAAGGAGGATGAGCGCCGCCGCTGCGCAGCCGTTCAGCTTTCGCAAGAGCATCTCCTGCATGTTAAGAACGCAAACAGTGCGCCACGGATTCGAGGTCGTACGGAGATACGGCAGAGGCGGATGTAACTCGTGGCGGTGTCTTCAAGATGTAAGAACCGGCGCCGCAGGCATCGCGACGGTTGGAACCTTCTCGATAGGAATCGCGAATTGCTGGAGACACAACCTTCTGCACGGACACGCGTCTAATGTCGCGTGGCACTCGTCGGGTGCCGGAGGACGTGTTAACCGATCGCGCAGGGCCGAAGTAGTACCGCATCGTCGCTGTGTGTCACAGCCGATGCACCGGGGCGGGACGATGGCGCGCGGCAACGCGTCATCGTCCCTCATCACAATCCGCAACAGCGTGCGGACTGGGACTTCTGACAGTATAGGAGAAGCGCCAGCCTGCATCGGGAGGTTGGCGTGTGGACCGTCCAATCGGTCTTCTTGTGTGCGTTGTCGCTTCTCGGCCACAGCGTGCAGAGTTTCCCACCCACACAGTTCGTCGAAAGGCCTCCGTTGGGCGTGTCGCGCCTCGCTGCCGGGTACACCATCTATGACGGAAAGGACACGCACATTGTCCTGGTCACGTCGACGGCGGCATTCGTGGACGCGCGACAGGCAACGACGCCGTGCAGTGATGCGGAGGCGATTCGCGAGATCGCGGGTGTGCTGGTGCACGAAGAGTGGCACGTGCATCACGGCGTCGATGAAGAAGGAGCCTATGACGCGCAGTTGACGGCACTGGTCTTCGTCGGCGCACCTATCGACGGTGGGCTGTACCACAAAGTCAAGAAATCGAAAGAAGCGGCACTCGCCGCTGCGAAGCGCGCCTCGAAGGCAGCGGTCGCTCGCGGTAACACGTCAGGTCTGGAAAGCGTGACGCCGCCGTCGGTTCCGTCACGTGGCGGTCCGTGAGGATGTTTGTTCGACTCGACACTCGACCGGTAGCGGTTGGATACGGCAGTAGTCGTTCCTAAGTGAGAATCCCTCAGGCCGTTTCGATTTCACGCTGACGTACACGCCGCAACTAAATTCGCAGGATCCATCCCTGACCGCACCGATTGAACCAGCCATTCCACTCGCCAGCGCTCTCGAGGAACAACTTCGATTGAAACTCCACTCGACCAAAGCGCCGCTCGATGTGCTCGTGATCGATCACGTCGAACGCCCCACACCAGACTAATCTTGACCAAGGAAGTGGCATCTTCTTTGCGCCCTCGCTTGCCGTTGTGGCGCTCCTCTCCGCTAGCGTCCGATCAAGAGGCCGGCTGAAAAGGACACGCCTCTTTCCGTTCCGTTACGCGGAAACACCAGCTCGTAAGCACTCTCTGCGAACCAGCCGACGTTGCGACGAGGCCACACCATCACATGTGCGCCGAAGGAAACTCCGCCGAACGTCTCGGCTCCTGGCCCGAAGCGACGGACCACCTCCGGTGCGACACCGGCCATCAGTTCGACCTGCGGCGTTAGCTGCCATGGCTTGCGAAACGCGACCTCAATGGGCATTTCCGTGTGGTGAGCGGCGTAAATAGCGCTGATGCTGGCCTCGATGGACAGCCAGTTCTCGATCGGCGTGATCTCCACTCCCACGGTGGCACCACCGGGTCGCATCCCTTCGTCCCGGGACCAATCGCCAGTCCAGCCAAGGCTGTAAACCCGCGCGTGATCTGCCTGTTCAAGAGCGGTTTGCGCGAGAGCAACGCCCTCGCTCGCGATCACACCCAGCATAACCGTGATGACAGCGACGACCCGCATAGGAACCTCTGCTTGATGAACGCAACACCGACAACGAACCCACGCAAGTCACCATCACCGAAGCCAAAGTGCCGTCTAATTGCGCGAGTGGAGTTAATAGAGCGGAGTCAGTCTATGTTCCACTCACTCCACCAACTCCATACCTTTGGACCTTTCGTCCCCCTCATTACCACTGTCTGATATGCTCGGCTGATTCCTAATGGAGGATCGACGTGGCCAAACAGACTCACGCCTTAAGCCCTGAACGAATGAAGGAACTCGCACGAGCAGGGGCCGAGAAAGTTCTCAACGAACTTCGCGCGGACATTATTGCGATTGAGCGGACATTCCCCGAACTCGCCCTTCCCGCCAAAAGGCGAGCCGTTGCGAAGACGATCAAGCAGGTCAGCCAGCGTGGCAGCAAGATGTCAGCGGCTGCGCGTGAGGCGGTCAGTCGTCGTATGAAGAAGTATTGGGCAGAGCGCCGGAAGGCGAAGGCGAAGCTGAAGTAAGGCGCCCATTGAACTCGCGCCTGGCCCACTCCGGCAGCCCGACCATGTCATTGTGAGTTCAGTCGGCTTGGTCGTTGCGCACGAGCCAAATGTAGAGCGCGGCGAGGATGATGATGACAACCCCAACGACGGCTCCGACGCTTCCAAGATTCATCTGACCTCCGACGAACCAGAGTATAGACGCCGTCCTCATCATCGATCACGTCGAACGTCCGACGGCGGACTAACGTCGAATCGGGACGATAGGAGGAGGCTCATGCTCGCAAGATACGTTGGCGTTGCCGTGCTGGCTTTCGTCGGAATGGGTGGACTTGCCGCGTCGGGTCAGCAACAGCAACCAACGGCCACGTTGGACGACGTTGCGAACGAGCTTCGCGCGTTGCGCGCCGATTTGCGGCAGAACACCCGCGTCGCCACACAGATGCAGTTGTTGACAGCGCGTCTCTCCCTTCAGGAGCAGCGCCTTGCCGTCCTGTCGAATCAGCGTAACGACATCGTCGCCAAGGTCACCCTCGAGAGTCGTCTTCGCGCCGAAGCCGAGGCCCGCGTTCAGCAGCTCGAAGAACTCAAAACTCGCAACGACCCCGGTGTGTCTCGCGACGAGCTCGACGGCACCGAGAAGGCGTTTCGCCAGCAGTTGTCACTGCATAGCGGGGTAGAACGCCAGCTTCAAAGTCAGGACTCGCAGCTCGCTACCGAGATCGCGACCGAACAGAATCGTTGGCAGGACTTCAACAACCGCCTCGACGACCTTGAGAAATCGTTGAGCCGGTAAGGCCTTGGTTGACGATGAGCGACGAACGTTCGAGGCGAGAGCGGCTGAAAATCGAACTGGGCGAGCTGGAAGCAAAGCGCACGCAAATCCTCGAAGAGCTGATGCATCTCGCCGCACGCGTGCCCGAGAGGCGTCGACAGTTCGGCAATCCGTTCTATTACAGCCATCCCGAAGAACCCGACGAAGGCATCGCGAACTATAACCCCCACCCCGGGTCCGAGACCGGCTGGCAGACGTGGCGGTCGTTGAGGCGGGTGGACCGCGAGCTGGAACGAATCCGCGCGGAACTCCGTCGATTCGACAGCGATGCTCCTCCACATTGAGTTCGGCGGAATTGGGCTTCCAGAGCTGCTGGTCGTGACCGTCGGCTGCGTCCTGCTGTGGGGCATGAGCCGCCTCAAGTCGAAGTAAACCATCGAGGCCGGGGCTCCGTCTAACGGCCTGACTCCTACAGGAATCGCATAGGAGCAGGCTTCGGATGACTGACACGACGGATATCTGGCGCGGCACGCTCGCTCTCATGATTCTGAAGACCCTCGATACGATGGGGCCGCTGCACGGCTATGGCATCGCACGCCGTATCGAGCAAACAAGCGGCGAGCGCCTCGTCGTCCACTATGGAACGCTCTATCCGGCACTGCTCAAGCTCGAGCAGGAAGGCTACGTCGCCTCCAGTTGGGGTCTGTCAGAGAACAACCGCAAGGCGCGCTTTTATCGATTGACCGCTCCAGGCCGCAGACAGCTCGAGCGTGAGTCACGCGGCTGGTCGCTGACCACCGACATCCTCGATCGCTTCTTCGGACGGGCTCGATCATGAGGCGCGCGCTCGGATGGCTCGCGCGCTTGCTGTCACCTGTCAGGCATCTGAGGACTGACGAGGACATCGCCGCGGAACTTGAAAGCCACATCGCTTTTCATGTCGACGACAAGATGCACTCAGGGATGACACACGAGCAGGCACGTTGCGACGCGTGGCTGAAGCTTGGAGGCGTGGCGCGCACGGCGGACGAATATCGCGACCAACGAGGAGTACCCATGATAGACACGCTCAGCAACGACCTGACCTACGGCGTGCGCCGGCTGCTCAAGAGCCCCGGCTTCTCGTGCGCGGCGATTGCAATCCTCGGTCTCGGCATCGGTGCCAATACCGCGATTTTCAGTGTCGTCAACGCTGTCGTGTTGCGCCCGCTTCCGTACCCAGATGCCTCCAGGGTCGTTCGCATCTGGCACACACCGCCGGCCGAACAATTCGATAACGTCTCGCAGTTCTCGGTGTCGCCAGCGAACTACTTCGATTGGAAGGCCGGCGTCACGACTTTCGCGCACATGGCCCTCTACGGCGCCGCACCGGCCACATTGGTCGGTCGCGGAGAGCCGGTGGCGTTACGGGCGACCGCCGTGACGGGTGAATATTTTCAAGTGCTCGGCGCCGCTCCCGTCGCTGGGCGTCTTCTCAATCCCGGAGACGATGATCCGACTCGCAATCATGTCGTCGTCGTCGCCGAACATACGTGGAAGGAACGGTTCGGCGGCGATTCTGCGTTCATTGGGCAATCCATTCGGCTCGGGACCGAGCTGTACACGGTGGTGGGCGTCATGCCTGATGCCGCGGCGTTTCCGGAGGAGACCGAACTCTGGATGCCGCTCGCGTGGCAGCCTGGCGAACGGAACATCCGGGGCAACCACAACTACCTTGTGATCGGCCGTCTTCGTCCGACAGCGGACGTGCGCGGCGCCCAGACGGAGCTGACGACGATCTCGAAGCGTCTCGAGCAGCTCTATCCCGCAGACGATAAGGGATGGGGCGCCGTCGTGTTGCCGCTGCATCAGGATCTGATCGCCGGCGTCCAGTGGGAACTGCTGCTCCTACTTGGAGCAGTCGTCGTCGTGCTGATGATTGCATGCGCGAATCTGGCGAACCTGCTGCTCGCCCGCGTGCTGGGTCGCTCTCGTGAAATCGCAATTCGTCGGGCGATCGGTGCGAGCCGGGGACGCGTGATTCAGCAACTGCTCGTCGAAGGTGCACTGCTCGGCCTTGCGGGCGGGGCCGTGGGACTGCTCGCGGCTGTCGGCACATTGCGCGCGCTCGTCAGCGTGTTTGGAAACGCCTTACCCCGCGCGAGTCATGTCGCCGTAGACGGCGGCGTTCTTGCCTTCACGACGGTGATTGCCATCGCGACAGGACTCATGGCGGGAGTCGTGCCGGCGTGGCGGATAACGACAGGGGATGCCGGGGACGCCCTGAAGCAGGGCATGGGCCGCGCCGGTTCCCACGCTGGAGAACGACGCGTTCGCAACACGCTCGTGACTGTGGAAGTCGCGCTCGCATTAGTGCTCCTCGTCGGTGCCGGTTTGCTGATCCGGACGTTGGCGCATCTCCAGGCGGTGAATCCTGGATTCGATCCGCGGAACGTGATCGCGATGGTCGTCGGAGCGCCGCCGACACGCTATCCGCAGCCAGCCCAGCGAGTCCGCGTGTTCGACGAGATCATACGCAAAGTTCGGGCGGTGCCTGGCATCGACTCGGTGGCGACGACGGACAACCTGCCGATGACTGGTGGGTCCACGCAACCGGTGGCGATCGAAGGCCAGGCGCCACGGCCGCTTTCAGAGCAACCGGAGGTGGCCGTTCGTTCCATCAGCCCCGGTTACGTCTCGACGGTTCGCATGCATCTCATCGAGGGCAGGGAGTTCAACGACAACGACCGACTCGAGCGTCCGCTCGTTGTGATCGTGAGCGCGTCGATGGCGCGCCGTTTCTGGCCCAACCGCACTCCAGTCGGTCAGCACATCACGCTCGGCCTCATTTCGCCGGAACCTCGCGAGGTTGTTGGCATCGTGAACGACGTCAAGATCCGAAGCCTGACCTCCGGTGATACGCAGGCGGTGTACCTGCCGACGACGCAGACTGGCCGTGGCTTTCTGACATTAGTCGCCCGCACATCGTTTACGCCCCGGAGTGCGCAATCATCCATCGTGACAGCCATCCACGCGGTCGTTCCCGATCAGCCGGTGCTCTTCATTAGAGAGATGGACGAGATCGTCGGCGCGTCGATCGCGCAACAACGGTTTACCATGCAGTTACTCACCGCGTTTGCGGCCCTCGCCCTGTTGCTCGCCGCCGTGGGTATCTACAGCGTGCTCTCGTACACCGTGCGCCAGCGCATTCAGGAGATTGGAATACGGTTGGCCCTTGGCGCGGCGCGACTCGATGTTCTCCGGTTGGTGGTCGTCGAAGGGCTCAAACCGACGGGTATTGGTCTCGCGATCGGTATCATCGCGGCCGCCGCGCTCGGACGCCTGCTGTCGAGTCTGGTCTTCGGTATCACACCGCATGACACGCTGACGTTCATCGCTGTTTCGATGGTTGTCGTGACGGTCGGCCTTGTGGCGAGCCTGCTTCCCGCGTATCAAGCGACGCGTGTCGATCCTCTGCGCACCCTTCGGACGGAATGAGTGTGTATTGGGCTGAAACAGGTCGTCGTTTCCGTTGCGATTTTCCACGCTCCCTCCTAAGATAGCGCCCGATCCCGGCCGTGTCCGTCGGCCGGGTTCAGTTCCCCCTTGTAGAAACCATCGGTTCACGAACGTCAGCTTGGACGCCGTGCACGGTTCCTGACATCAACCAATCACCGTCGAGGAGGGGCACATGAAGACACGAATGCTCATTGGATCCATTGCAGCCGCGACTCTCGCCGTCGGGGCGCTGACGGCCGCGGGTGACGATCCCGGCGGCGCGAGCAAATTCCAGGCGAACATGATCGGACCCGAAGAGACCCCTCTTTCAATATCGACGACCGGTCACGGCCGCGTGACGCTTCGCATCGACTCCAAGTCGGAAACGATCGACTACGAGCTCTCATACGACGGTCTCGAAGGTGTTGCGCCAACCGTCCCCGGAGGCGTTGTGCTCTTCTCTCATATCCACTTTGGACAACGGCGGACCACCGGCGGCGTGTCGGCGTTCCTGTGCGGCGGCGGATCCAAGGGCGCGTGCCCGACGCCATCGGGTACGGTGACGGGCACGATCGTTCCCGCTGACGTGATCGGTCCGGTCGGTCAGGGCATCGAGGCCATGTCCTTCGACGAGTTGGTCCGCGCGATTCGTACCGGTTATGCCTACGCGAACGTGCACACGACGAAATATCCATCCGGAGAGATCAGAGGACAACTTCGGAACGGACTCGGCGGAGACGATCAGGGCAACCACGACCACCAGCACTAATGGGTGTTAAGGGTATGGCGGTGCGGATCGCGACCGTTGCGTCACGCATCAGTGCATGAGTATGCCGCCGTCGACGATCAGGGTGGCGCCATGCACGAAGTCGGCGTTTGGAGAGATTAACCAAGACGCCGCCTCGGCAATCTGCTCCGCCGTGCCCACCTTGCCGACGGCCGCCACGACCTGCGCGCGCCGCACCGGATCGCTCATTGCCGAAGCCACGAACGGCGTATCGATGAAGCCGGGGGCGACGGCATTCACGGCGATGCCTTTGTCACCAAGCGCGCGAGCACAACTTTTCATCATCGTCAGCACTGCGCCTTTGCTGGTTGCGTAAGCGCCTGTGGCAACATAGCCACCGCCTGTGTAGCTGGAGATACTCGCCACCAGGCAGATGCGACTGCCCGACTGCATCAGTTTCGCGCCTTCGCGCACGCTCAAAAACGAACCGATCACGTTGATGTCGAACAGCCGCCGGAATTGCTCCACCGTGGTATCCAGGAACGCCGTCGTCTCGATGACGCCAGCAGCAGTGACCAGCGCGTCGAGTCCGCCGAACGCGTCACGTACCTTGCCGAAGGCCTCTGCCGTTGAAACCTCGTCTGCGACGTTCACCGAGATCGCGATGCCGCGATCGCCTGCGGTCGCGGCTGCACCGTCGATGTTGCGATCCAGACACGCAACGCGCCAGCCGTCAGCGATCAGCTTGCGCGCCGTGGCAGCGCCAATGCCGCTCGCGGCTCCCGTTATTGCCACCCGTCGTCCTTGAATTGTCTGTGCCATGTGTTGTGCCCGCTCCAGTGAGGATCTGAGTTCAAGCGATCTTACCCAAACCGCATCGCCTATCGACGTGCCGTCGTCCGCTAAGACGGCTATGCTTCTCCCATGCGGTTCCTGTTTGCCCTACTTGCAGCATCGCTGGTTAGCGCTCCGTCCAACCGGACGGACGTGTCCGCGAGGTGGGAGCTGCACGCTGACTTCGATGACCGCAGCATTCCTGGTGCATCGGCCGACTGCACATTTAAACAGGAGAACGAGCGCCTCAGCGGTAAGTGTGAGGACGCGACTCTGCTCGGTGAGGTCAAAGGGGAAACCGTGACGTGGCGGCTGACACCTGCCGGGACTCACGACGCGATGATCTTCACCGGCATGTTGGACGACGATGACACCGTCATCGTCGGCAGATTCTCATACCCTGGCAAAGGCGATGGCTCCTTTCTGGCCGTCAGGCGCTAGCCGCCGGATTGAGAGGAGAAGATCAACGTGAAGGTTGACGAGCGCAAGCCCATCATCCGATTCCAGTCCACGCTGACAGCCATTGGGTCGCAGACGATCGTCAAACTGCCGAAGGCCGCCAGCAGCCGGCTTCGCTCTCGAGGCATGAACGTGGTTGAAGGGACACTTGATGGCTACGCGTTTCAGGCGCCGCTCGAGCCCGACGGAAAAGGGAGTCACTGGTTCAAGGTCAGCGACACGATGCTCAAGGCTGCGAAGGCAGCGGTGGGCGACCGTGTGTCCATTGCGATAGAGCCGATGTCGCTGTGGCCGGAGCCCAACGTACCTACGGATTTGAGAACAGCACTTGTGTCTGATCCGCAGGCGCGCAGCGTCTGGACGGATATCACGCCAGTGGCGCGTTGGGATTGGATCCGCTGGATAGGATCAACAAGAAACCCTGATACGCGCGCGATCCGAATAGAAAAGACGCTGTCGAAACTCAGGTCAGGAAAGCGGGCGGCCTGCTGTTTCGATCGCAGTCAGTGCACAGATCCTGTGGTGTCACGCAATGGAGTGCTTCTTGAGCCACATGGACGGGAGATCGACACCGCCGCTGAGCAAAAAACGCGGCGTGTCGCTCTTGTTCGCCGTCGCGACGTGTAAGACGAGCGGGTGAAGCAGAATCACGTCACCCGCGACACCTATGTTCTCGACAACCCGCAGCGCGATGCCGTTGTGCTCTTCATCGCGATCCATGAATCGGGCTACGCGTTCGTCGACGTCGCCTTCGGCATGGAGGTCACGAAGGTAGGGATGTCCATGAAGAAGCTTGCGGTAGTCAGTGCCGCGTGCGCCAACCGGTGGCGGGTGTTCTTCGAAGTACTGGTGAACCAGACGATGAGAGCCTGAAACGATCAGCGTGCCGCCGGCGCGTGCCGCAACATCGCCAAACAATGCGTGCGTCCGAATTCCTTCCGGCGGAGCGAGTGCGCTGACATAGTTGGCGTCTATATGCCAGCCACGAGATGGCACATTCCATTCAAGATCTGAAGGAAAGGCGAGAAAACAGGCACCCCAGTGTTTCGGCGGCTCGTGCGCCTGGCCCTCGAGCACGCTATCGATTGTCTTCAGCAATCGCGCGCTCCCGACAGCACGAAACGCCGGGTCAGCTTTCACATGCTGCAAGTGCTCGGGCCGTTCCTTGGTCCACGTCGAGCGATCGTTTTGCTCGATCCCTGCGGCAGCGAGCGCGCGCCACACAGCGGTCCGCATCGCAGCCGCTTGATCGACACTGAACGCCGCGCGCACACGCATCCAGCCATGCGCACAAAAGTGGTAAATGGTTTCGTCGCTGTTCAAAACTCGCGGTCCCATCCACTGGTTCGGCGATCTTCGTCGATCTTCTGGAGCGCGACACATGAACCAAACAGGCCGATGTCCCAATCGCGGTGGAGGACGTTTGGACGAACGATCGCGTCAACGCGTGGGAGTCGCGCGAGTGCCCGTCGTACACGTCCAGCCACGCTGACCGAGGATGGCTGCGTGCCGTTCGTACGGTACACCCGATAGTTGGGATAGGTCAGCGCGTGCCTGAGTACGCGATTGACGGACCGGCGATCCGAATCGTCGAACGCAGCCACGCCGCCGACGCGAAGGAGACGATTCAGAAAATAGAACTCCACCATCACCTGATCGAACGTGTGCCACCCATCGACAAACGCAAAATCAATTCGAACGCCGTCTCGCACGAGTGCCGGCAAGACGAGCTCCGCTGGTTCCTCTTTGAACGTGACGATCGACTCAAAGCCCGCCTCGGCGACATGCTTTCGTCCGATGTCGCACCATTGCGTGCGCTGAAACGGATCGATCACGATGTGGCCGGCGGGATGCGACAGTCTCGTTAACGCCTCACAGATGTACAGCGTCGACACGCCATACGCGCAGCCGATCTCGACGCTGACGCGCGGGCGAACGTCCATGACGATGTGCTGCAGGAACTGTCCCTCGACTGGATCGATGGCGACCGGAAGCGTGGGAAAGTCCGGATGTCGCAGCGGCAGTTGCCGGTCGCCATCGGCCACCGTCTGTGTCGTCAGAATCCGCTCGAGGACCGCATTCACGATACGTCCGTCGAGCTATGCAGAGCTGGTGCCGGAGTTGCTGTAATTCCGTTACTTTCGCGGCGCGGGCAGTTGCTTGAGCTGCTGACGAGCTATTTCGATCTCGCGACTAATCCACGCCGCGAGATCGCGCGCCTCGTCGTTTTCGTGGGGCATCGACATCAGCCGTTCAGTGAGTTGGCTGATATGTCTCAGGCGCTCAGCCAGTTCCTTCCGTTCGAGGGACATGCGGCGGCGGGATTCTAGTACGTTTTCCAGGGCTTTACCTGTAAAAAGTGACAGGACGCACATTTGCTTTTTGTTCGCCATGCGATCTAGGCTGATGCTCGCAGGCTCGCGCATGCAGATTCGCTCTTGGGAAGACCGCCGCATTCCAGCAGTGCCTCGCGTCACCCTTCAGAAGGGCGTGTGCGACATCGGTCAGTGTGGACAGTTCTCGATCTCGATTTCCAATGGGCAGCGCGGCATGACGGTGCGCTTCGATTCTGAGGCGGAGTTTCGCGATTTCCTCGAGCGTGGCATCGCCGAAACGTCCTCGTTGGCGTGATGCCCGTTAACTGATGCTCACGCGATCAACGCGCGGCACCTCGACGCGTCCGTCCAACGCAAACGAAATGTCGTAAATCGAAAAACTTCCGTCTTTGCTCTGCGACCCTTTATCTCCAAGGATCACCGACGGCGCCGAGCACAGCACCGTATCGCCACGCGTGCCGATCCAGCTGCGGTGCCGGTGGCCATGCAGTATCACAACCGGCCGGTCGCAACGCGCTATTACACGCAGGACATCCGCGGCATTCACGAGGACGACGCCAGCCCGTTCCCGCAACCCGAGTCCTCTGATCGGATACTCCACGAGATGGTGGTGAACGGCGATGATCCATGCGGCGGCTGGACCCGACCGAAGGATTGAGTTCAGCGCTCGAAGTTGCTCGCGGTTGATGTAGCCAATCGCATTCGTCAGTGAAAAATGCCGGCGCGCGTTTGAGTCGAGAAGGATCACGCCGCAGCTCTTCTCGGAGGGCGGCACGACGAGGGGGAAGATTGCATCCCACACATTGGCGGTTTCCCATCGTCCACGCCAGGTGCCGCGCTTGGCGAGATCGCGCAGCAGTGTCGAACGGTTCCCATTCCTCAGATATTCTCTCAGCGTGCATCCCAACGCTCCGGACGTGCGGTCGACGATGTGGACCGATTCACCCTGGACTGCGTCCAGCGTCAGGATGACACGCAGCTTGCGCAGCGCGCCGGTCACGCTCCACGGCAAGTCAAGCCGTCCAGGGTTCGTGCGATCGACGATGTTGACGTCGTGATTCCCCGGCACGAACAGCAGGCGATGTCGGAGATCCGGCCACGCCTGTACGAGCGCGAGAAACTCCAGCCATTCCGCGCGAGTTCCTGCATCCGTCATGTCACCCGTCACGATGATTCGATCGATGGCCTGCGTCGCTTGAATCCTATCGAGTTGACAGAAGGCCCGAGTTGCCCGGTCGTTGCCGCACGGTCCGCTTGTACCCGGTTCCATGCGGTAACCGTAGCGTTCGCCGACGAGGTGGAGATCCGACAAGTGCGCGATCCGGAAGGTATGCGCCGTTCGCTCGGGTCGGCTCGGCGTCCAGTTGAGCACGGGCGGCGCAGGGGAGATTTCGAGCACGAACCAGTACACGCTGACGATTGCCGTGGACACGCCGAGAACGACGAGTGCATTGCCGAGCGCAGCTCTCGTCACCGCCGGAGGGCTCACGTGCCGCAGATCCTCCAGTCCGGCGAGAGTCGAGAATGGAACCGCGAACGCGAGGGCGACGCCGCTGCCCGCAAGCAGGATGGTCGCGAGCACAGTGCTGATGCGACGCAGGCGGTGCAATGACTGGTCGTCCAGCGTGCGCCACGGCATGGCCTCGAAGCCGATGCTGATCACTTCCCGGAGGGCCACGAACAGCGGAAACACGAGCGTGCGATGAAGATGCCAGAAGTTGTCGAGCGATATGGCGAGCAGCGCTCTGGCGAGCCACAGCACCGCCCCGACCATGACGGCCAGCAAAATCAACGCTGTCGCCGGTTTGATCGTGATGAGCTCCGCGGCCCCCACCTTCCATCGCGCGAGCATGACCACTGCTGGCACGACCAGACCAACGACGATCGCGGGTAGCACGATCAACCAGATGAACGTGATCGCCGCGCCCAGGTAGTTGAACTCGAGCGCCGTCGCGAGAGCCAATGCGCGCCAACCGCGCCACGTTGGGCTCGAGCGGTTGTCTTCCGCGTCGCCGCGCGTCAAGTCCCAGACATCGTCTCGTTCCATGGGGACGCCCTTCTGCATGTGATCTCACGCTACGGTTACCGGTCCACGAGCGGCCGTGGCCAGCAAGTGATGACGAGTGCCGCGTCACCGCTTTTTACAAGACCGACGCCAAATCGCACGCGTCCACGTCAGGCGAGGCACGTGCACCTTCGCAGACTGGTTGAGCACGGAGCAGAGTTTTCTGAGTGGAGCGCGAGCATGAGTAGAACAGCGAATACGAAGACGGTGAGTGACGGAGCGGCTTGGTACGCTATGTCTCAAGCTGAGGTCGTCGAGCGGCTTGAGACCAATGCCGAGAGCGGTCTCGATCTGTCCGAGGCCTCAATCCGCCTCGAGAAATATGGGCACAACCGCTTGCCGGAAGGCAAGAAGCGGAGCGCCGTCGCGAGGTTCTTCGATCAGTTCAACAACGTCCTCATGTATGTGCTGCTGGCCGCCGGGTTCACCAAGCTGATGATGAACGTGTGGATCGACGCGGGGATCATCTTTGCGGTGGTCGTTCTCAACGCTCTGCTCGGATTCATTCAGGAGGGCAAAGCCGAGAAAGCGCTGGAGTCGATCCGCACCATGCTCTCCGACGAGGCTCGGACCATGCGCAACGGTGAGGCACGCATGATTCCAGCGGAGGAACTCGTGCCCGGTGACGTCGTGCTTCTTGAGTCCGGCGACAAGATTCCTGCGGACCTGCGGCTCGTCGACGCGAAGAACTTACGGACCGAAGAGGCCGCCCTCACCGGCGAATCCGTGCCCACGGACAAGACCGTCGACGTGGTGCCGGCCAACGCAACAGTCGGCGATCGCGGAAACATGGCGTTTGCCGGCACCATGGTCGTATTCGGGCGCGCAACCGGCGTGGTCGTGGCCACCGGGAGCGAGACCGAGCTCGGACGCATCAACCAGTTGCTCGCCGAAGTCAACGCACTCGAGACGCCGCTTCTGCGCCAGATCAAGAAATTCGGTTACGCGATCACCGCGATCATCGGCGTGGTGACCGTCCTGATCTTCGCCTACGGCAAGTGGGTAATGGGGATGGACTTTGTCTCGCTCTTCCAGGCCGTCGTTGGCATTGCCGTGTCATCGATCCCTGAAGGGCTTCCCACGCTGATCACGGTCACGTTGGCCATTGGGGTGCAGCGCATGGCCCAGCGCAACGCCATCATCCGGCGGCTGCCCGCGGTCGAGACGCTCGGCTCGGTCTCCCGAATCTGCTCCGACAAGACCGGTACGCTGACGCTGATGGAAATGATGGTGGTGTCGACCGTCACGGCCGAGTCGGCCTACGAAGTGACCGGCGACGGCTATGCGCCGACTGGGGAGATCAAGAAAAACGGAAAACCTGCAGGCACCCAACCAGTGCTCGCGCTCATGGGCCGCGTCAGCCT